>Ga0302165_10000064_pt1 | contig 56794 bp, 42 predicted proteins | sample I_Fen_E3_2_FD_193499 | JGI IMG/M metagenome (GOLD analysis project Ga0302165, IMG submission 193499) | Peat permafrost microbial communities from Stordalen Mire near Abisko, Sweden - I_Fen_E3_2 | ecosystem: Environmental > Terrestrial > Soil > Wetlands > Permafrost | place: Sweden: Abisko...
TCCATTTCTGTGTACCTATCGATTTGGCATAGTTAGTCGGATCATATTGCACCGTAGACTGATTCAGGTAATTGGCAATCACCGTGGCATCGGTAATACCAAACTGATTGAACGATGCAGTAATACCCGTTTTATACAATTGCCCGGCATCGCCCGCTATATATCCACGTGCCACTGCTTCGGCCAGTGCGAACTCCACCTCGGCATAGCTGAAAATAACAGCCGGCGAAGCAGAAGTAAGAAAGTACTTACCGGGTTTAGATGTTTTGGCAAAGCCCTGGCTGTTGGCATCGCTGTTCGAAAGACCATTGGCCGCACCAACATATTTAGTTACAGCGGTGTCGGTTGGCAACTGAGCATAAACCGGTAAACGCGGATCGGAGAGTGCATACAACTTATCGACGATGGTTTTAGATATTCTGTAGTCGTCGCGGGTCTCAAACCAGGCCGAAGCCGGATTTTGCTGAGGCGAGCTGGTATAAACAAACTGGAATATATCGCTGTTACTGCTTATCAAACCTCCGGCGTCGGTGGTAGCCGCCACAACAGCCTGTTTAGCCAAATCAGGTTCGCGGTCGGCAATGCGAAGTGCAATGCGAAGTCGCAAGGAGTTGACCAGTTTTTTCCATTTGGTAATATCGCCGTTATAAGCCACGTCGCCCGTCACCGCCCCGTTAGCCGTGGCAAGAAGAGTCTGAGCCTGGGCCAAGTCAGCCAACAAACCTGTATAAACTTCTTTTTGCGTGTTGTAAGCCGGTGTTACGGTTGTTCCCACTTCCTTATACGGAATACTACCAAAGGCATCGGTGAGCAACAAAAATGTCCACGAGCGCAAGGTCAGCGCTATTCCTTTATAGTTGGAATTGGCCTGTGCATCCGAAAAATTCAGAATGGTATTCATATTCGTAATCAGGGTTGCATATCCTGTGTTCCACAACGTAACAAAATCGGTATTTGCTACACTGTATCGGTCCGGTTCTGTGTATTGAATCTTAGCCCAATGTTGCACAAAGAGCAGAGACGAATTAAAGTTGTCTTCGGAACCCCAATATAAATCGGCTCCCTGTTTCAACGTGCCGGTTAGCAGGTAAGGTGCCAAAGGCGTTTCGGTGGCATTTGGATTTTTGTTGATATCATCCAGTGTACTGTTGCAAGCACTTAGTGCAATTGCAACCAAAAGTATATATACTATATTTTTAAGCATAAGTCCTGTTTTTTAAAATTTGAGATTGACATTAAAGCTATAAGTTCGGGTGGTAGGCAACGAGAGACTTTCCAGTCCTTGTCCATTACCGGTATTGAATGCTGTTTCGGGATCAATATTCGGCACCGACTTGTAAATAAAGATCAGATTCCGTCCCGTGGCAGTGATGCTTGCAGCCTGAAATCCAATCTTTTTAATCAGCTTCTTGCTAAAGTTATACGTAAGTTTCACTTCGCGTAACTTCACATAAGTCGAACTATAAACATATGCTTCGTTGATAGTGTATGAAGCCTTGTAATAATCCTGTGCACTAATAACTGTTGTATTGGGAGTTCCGTCGGCATATACACCACCAAAAATCATCCCATCGCCGTATATAGTTTCCCCGTTCGGAGCAGCATTTCCATTTAAAAGAGTTTTGGTTCCGCTTGTATTATTGTTAGGATAATAATAGCTTAATCCACCATGCTCCGTATCTCGTCCGGAAAGAGTTTGTGCTAACACCCCTGTATAGTTACCGGTTCTGTTGGTACCCGAGTAGATTTTTCCCCCTACATTGGCATCGATCAAAAATGAGAGATCCAGATGTTTGTAGCTAAAAGTATTGGTTACACCTCCCAACCAGTCGGGTGTATAATGTCCCAGTATTTTGTTTTGCGAATCGGCTTTGGGCAGTCCGTTAGCCCCCACAACAATGTTACCATTTGCGTCGCGCAGATAAGCAGTACCGTAAAGCGTTCCATAAGCCTGCCCAACGGATGCCAGTACACTTACCCCACCCGAACTACCAATGGTATAGTTCTGAATCTGTCCGGCGTAATCAAGAATATTTACTTTACTCTTGTTACTCGAATAATTGACAGCCACGTTCCATTTAAAGTTGCGGGTTTGCACAGGTGTTCCGTCCAGCTGAATTTCAACACCGTGGTTATTAACCTTACCGGCATTAATCAGCTGCGATGTATAACCGCTGGCTGCCGTAGTGTTTACCTGAAGGATTTGATCTAAGCTATTCGTATTGTAATAAGCCACATCCAGGTGCAACCTGTTTTTCCAGAAACTCGATTCGAGACCAAATTCCGCCGAACGGGTAGTTTCTGGTTTCAGGTTTGCATTCAGCTTCGTTAAAGACGATGTTTGAATCGGATTCCCGTTATACGCTGTTTGATAATTATACACTGTAGCCAATTGATATGGATCAGCATCGTTACCCACTTCGGACCATCCACCACGTAGTTTCAAAAAGTCAAGCTCATTACTTTTCAGATTCAATGCTTCCGACAATACCAAACTTGCGTTGACGGAAGGGTAAAAATAAGAACGGTTGCTGCTGGGCAAAGTCGACGACCAGTCGTTACGGGCAGTCAGATTCAGGTAAGCATAGTTTTTATAACCCAGCTGAGTAGAAGCATATCCACTATATACCCGCAAAGTAGAATAATAGTTCGACGATGTCAATGGATCGCGCGAATTGGTGAGCGTATATAAATCGGGCACTGCCAATCGTGGAGCTTTCTGATAATTGTTTGAATAGCTACGGTTACGCACATTGAATCCGGCCAACGCATCAAGACTAAAATCGCTGTTCAGCTTTTTGGTATATTGCAGAATGGCTTCGGTATTTTTCTCATCCACTATGTAAGCATCCTCGGCATACGATCCGAAAGGAGTTCCACTGGTACCATACTTAATTGTGTATTTGCGTTTGTCGTTATAGTAGTCGGTTCCGGTACGAAACTTGAAATTAAGTCCGTCTATGATTTTTGCTTCAAGGTGTATATCACCAATTATTCTGTTTTTCTGCTGACTGGTGGTATTATAATAAGCATTCCAATACGGATTACTATAATAACTATTGTTCCAGTTATTATTGCGGTTATTCTTGAGTTCGTTTATATCCACCTGACGTCCGAACCACAAGAATTGAAGCATAACTCCAGCGGCTCGGTTGCCCGATGGGCCTCCCGGAAGAGTCGGCGCATCCGTCACAATGTAATTGGCCGTAACACCAACTTTAATATTCTTGGTCAGCTGATAGTTCGAATTAATCGTGAAATTTGTTTTATTAAACTCCGAATTAGGTACTGTTCCTTTTTGTTTCTGATTATTTACACCTAAACGAAAATCATACTTGGCATCCGAGCCGGCAACAGCAATACCGTTGTCAAACGTAAGTCCCGTATTAAAGAAATCCTTTACATTATCAGGATGTACAACAAAAGGCACGGCAACACCGTTTGAGAAGAACTGCGGTATAAGCCGTCCATCCATCTTAGGTCCCCAGCTTTCGTCCACTCCATCGTTTACGCCGCCTCCTTTACCATCTACATAGCTGAACTTACCGTCCGATCCTTGCCCAAACACGTTCTGAAAATCGGGCAAAGTAGCAACCTGCGCGATGGTTATTCCGGAGCTCACCGTAACACCCAGGCCCTTTTGTCCCTTACCGGACTTTGTTGTTATCAGGATAACGCCATGCGCAGCCCGCGACCCATATAAAGCCGCCGCATTCGGGCCTTTCAACACACTTAATGATTCTATATCCTCGGGACTAAGGTCGGCAATAGCATTCTTAAAGTCACGCGTAGCCCCACCGGAATTTAGCTGTGAATTATCAACCGGCACACCATCTACCACAAACAACGGTTGGTTGTTTCCGGCTATGGATGTTTCACCCCGGATAATGATACGCGACGATCCCATGTCGCCCTGCGAATTCGTAATTCTGACTCCGGCTATTTTTCCGGTTATACTATTCAGAATATTTGTTTCTTTGGTATTTTCCAGGTCTTTACTTTTGAGTTCCTGCATGGTATAACCCAGCGATTTCTTTTCTTTCGAAATACCCAGCGCCGTAACCACCACTTCATTTAACCGGTTTACATTTTCCGAAAGGTAAACTGCGACCGTTTCATTTTCATATACATCAACCTCCTGATTTTTGTATCCCACACTGGAGATTAATAAAGTTGCAGGCAGCGATTTTACTTTCAGGCTAAATTCACCATTAGCGTCGGAGGTAGCACCGCCGTCCTGTCCTTTAATTCTGATAGTAGCACCAATCACAGAAGCTTTTGAATTCTCATCGAGAATCAAACCTCTCAGGGTAACCTGCTGCGCATAGACAGATAACGTAGTCAGCGCCACAAGTAAAAGCGTCACAACACTTTTGCGTGTATACTCACGTCTACCTCTATTATAGTTTACGGGGAATAAGAGTTGTTTTATCATATAAGTTTGTTGAATTAAAGTGAGCTATGCAATCATCACATTCCTGATGCGTACCTAAAGCTCAGTTGTTTTTGTTAGTGAATCAATTATCTTTTATTTTAATGTTAGGAACTTTTCCGATAACAGGTTTGTCTGTTCGGCCAGCAAATCTTTATTCAGATTAAGAAAACCTTTATCGTGATTAAACTTCTGTCCTTCGGTTAATACCCATTTCAGAAAGTCCGAAACTTCTTTCCGCGCATTTTGCTGCGCATAGATAAATCCTATTTTTTCTACCGGAATAGTTTCCACTTTAGCTGTTTCCAGTATGCTTAATACTTCATCCAAATTGCCCGACAAGATCGGTTTCGCTTCCTTTTTCAAATCTATGGGCAATAAACTTATTCCGGCTTTCAGCTTTCGGGAGTTTACATCGTACAAGTAACCCAGATTATTATAGGACAACCCTATTGAATCTTTTTTTATGGCCGACAGCAGATAAATGTCATCGCCAACCACCTTCTTGCCTCTTATTTCCGAAGCTGTGTGTCCAAAATATCCGGCCAAAACTGCAGAAGTACAAGACTGATTCTCGCGCGAATAAATCGTTGCATTAAATTTGGATTTCTCTGCCGGCTCATTGTCATCGCTCAGCACTTCGAAAAAAAGTTTATCCAGTTCTTTTTTATTCAGCCCTTTTTTGGCTGTAGCCGACAGAATCGGATTATTGTTGTTTGTTACCGGTAACAAAGCATACCGTCCGGCATAAATAATGCTTTGGTCGGGCTGCAACTCGGCAGATGTCGGTTGGTGTGCAATTATATTTAAATCCGGACTTTCAGAAGCATTAGCCTTTTGTGCTAGTTTTATGCTGACATCCGGATTAATCTTGGAGTATTCGGTAATCCATTTTTCAATAAGTGGGTACGTGAATCTTGTACCGCTTATAAGTATAGTATGATTGGCGGTGTTCTCAGCACCGAATGCAGTTGCAGAGATAAACAATGCGAATATCAATTGATAAAAATAATTTGGTTTCATAATTCTATTTTATTTTAAAAATGAATATATTAGTTGCCTTATCGAGCCCTTAAGAATAATGGTTCGAATGAAATAATGATGATTGAAAAGGGAAATTGAAACTTGTTGATCCACCAACCCGAAGGGAAAAACGGCGATGGAAACAAAAGAAATATCAACACGACATGCAACAGCACATTCGCATGGAAGAGGATAGCGGGAGTGTAAACATTGAAGAAAACCTAAGGTTTAGAGAAAGTAGCGTCCGATTAAAAACCGAACGAATCTCATTTTTTCCAATAAAAAAACCGGACGAGAAGTGCTGTATTATATTGCGAACATCTTTTTGCATACTGTAGCTTTTTACGTTAAGTGTTACCATTTGTGACAGTTTGATGTTGTATAGCGTTAAGGTCTCTTTCGATAATGCAAAATTAGACCATCAGCCATCACTACCCAATACCCTTTGTATGGCATTTATATACCATGTTTAGGGTATATACGCGTTAAATATGTCACTAAAGATTATCCGCATTCTTCTATTTTACATTTAAGGTTAGATTATCCCGAAAGCTACACCTTGCTCACATGAGCGAATATTGACTCTTTTTCGAACAAAAAAAATCCCCTGCTGAAAACGATATTTCAACAGGGGAAGTCTATAAGAGTAAAGAACCGGAAAACTTATTGCACGCCTTTTTTGAAAGCTGTCAGTCCGCTGTCCAGGTATTTTGTGAACGATACAGGATCATAATCGGCACCCTGAGGTTGAACCAACAGGTTTCCTTTGGTATCCAGCAATACGTAAAACGGTTGCGAGTTGGCATTAAAGCGCGAAGCCTGCAAGTCGCTCCATTTATTACCGATGGTATTGATTTTTTTACCGCTGTACTTCGACACAGTTTGTTCTGCCGCAGCCAAATCGGTTTTATCATCCACATAAAGCTGAATCACCACATAGTCGTTGGTCAAGCGCGAAAGCACTTCTTTATCGGGCCAAACCGAAGCTTCCATCTTGCGACAGTTTACACAGGCATGCCCCGTGAAGTCGATAAACACCGGCTTATTTACCTTTTTGGCGTAAGCCAATCCTTCATCATAATCGAAGAAAGCATCCAGTCCCAGCGGGGCATGGAAAATTTCGGAATATTTATGATTACCTGAATTGTGAGCAGCTACCGGAGCAGTACCAGCCGACATAACGAAGTCCTGCGTGCTCATAGGTGGCAAGAATGCCGAAATGGATTTAAGCGGTGCCCCCCACAGTCCGGGAATCATATACATGGTAAACGACAAGGTAATGATGGCCAACACCAATCGGGGTGTGGAAACATGTTTTACATCACTGTCGTTAGGCAATTTGAGTTTGCCCAGCAAATAGAATCCCATAAGGGCTGAAATTACAATCCACAATGACAGGAATATTTCGCGGTCGAACCAGTTCCAGTGATAAGCCAGATCCACATTGGAAAGGAACTTGAAGGCAAAAGCCAGTTCCAAAAATCCTAACACGACCTTCACACTATTCAACCAGCCACCCGATTTTGGCATAGCTTTCATCCAGGCCGGGAACATGGCAAACAGTACAAACGGAATAGCCAACGCAATGGCAAAGCCCAACATACCGATAGCAGGTCCGAGTAGTTGACCACTCGTGGCTGCCTGTACTAATAAAGTTCCAACGATTGGACCAGTACACGAAAACGAAACCAAAGCCAACGTTCCGGCCATGAAAAACAATCCTCCCAAGCCATTTTTATCGGACTTGCTATCCATCTTATTGACCCACGACGAAGGTAATACCAGCTCGAAAGCACCCAGAAAAGACAATGCAAATACAACAAGCAGTAGGAAAAAGAAGAAATTAAAAATACCGTTGGTTGAAAGAACATTCAAGGCATCTGCACCAAAAATAACCGTAATAAGCAGTCCAAGCACCACATAGATTACCACAATGGACAAACCGTAAATCAGTGCATTGATTACTCCCTTACGTTTGGTAACTTCTTTCTTGGTAAAATAACTAACCGTCATAGGTACCATCGGGAATATACAAGGCATCAGAAATGCAGCAAAACCGCCTAACACGCCCAGTATAAAAATTGTCCAAAGTGATTGTTGACCTGCAGAAGCCGAAGCTGTAGCAAGTGGCTGCGCTTTTACAACAGAATCAGTGGAATCTTTGACAACATTTGCTGCCGAAGCTACAGTCGTTCCGGTTGTATCGGCAGCTGGTACCACAGCCCCCGCCCCCGCAGCCGGAATAGCGGTAGCTGCCACCTTTGCGCCCTTCAGATCAAACGAGAAATCGAGATCTTCGGGAGGCAAACATTGACTATCGTCGCACACCATAAAGGTGAGGGTTCCCTTGATCTTTGAAGCAGGAACTTTCAGTTTTACTTTTTGGGTAAAAGTAGCTTTTCTTTCGAAAAAAGCCACTTCCATTTCAAAGACTTTTTCATAAATCTTTTTCGGTTTCGGCGATTCGCTCACTTTACCAACTAAAGTATAGTCGGGCGATGGTTTAAATTTGAACGATGTAGGAACCGGTCCACCCTCGCCTATAAACTGCGAATAGAGGTGCCAGTTATTATCAATGCCGGCGGTAAGAATCAGATCAAACTCAGTGTCTGAAACCTGCTTGCTTGAAAAACTCCATGTAACGGGTTTTTGAATCTCGGCCGACAAGCCAAGCACGCAACATAAGAGCAGAAAAGATAAAACTACTTTTTTTGTCATAATGAATATCTGATATTTTATTTTTTATTCTCCTTTAGTGGTCATGATCTCTAACACCATACGATCCGTTTCGTTCATCCCCTCCGACCCTATTTTAGTAAGATTAAGAATGGTTTTATCCACATCTTCGTCGGTGATGCCTTCGATGGAAGTTACCACTTTGTTATCCATTGCCATCAATGCCGACAGAGTAGCCGTAGAAACGCCGTTGGATACTTTGAGCGCACAACTGGGTTTTGCCCCGTCGCAAATCATTCCGGTGATGTTACCAATCATGTTTTTAATGGAATAGGCAATCTGCTCGCGGGTACCTCCCATCAGGTAAGTTATGCCGCAAGCCGACCCGGTAGCGGCAACAATAGCACCACACAGTCCGGACAACCGTCCGAGATTCTTCTTGATATAAATCGTCATCAAATGACTTAGCGCCAGGGCGTGAATCAATTCTTCCTCCGATTTGCCTGTTTCTTCGGCAAATACCGACACCGGTAAAGTGGCGGCAATTCCCTGATTTCCACTACCGGAATTACTCATTACCGGGAACATGGCTCCGGCCATACGAGCATCGCAAGCCGCAGCCGTTACCGACAACATACGGGTAAAAATGGTATTTCCCATTACGTTTTGCTGACTACCATTACGCACTGTTTGAGCCACACTGTGACCATATTGCCCTTTCATTGATTCGTTGGAAGCAGCCCTGTTCATCACCGATGACTTCAGGATAAAACGGAGTTCCTCAACCGGAGTATCGATAGCAAAATCGCACACTTTATTAAATGACAAACTGACGCCTTTTTCTTTCGAGTCGTCACCTTCTGTTTCATCGTCCAAATGCAAAAGTATTTCTTCGTTTTTCTGAATGTGCGAGAAGCGGGTGTGATCATGGCTAATGATAACCAGTGCCTGATCATTACCGTTTTTGACCAGCACTTCAATATAGAGTTTTTCGGCAATTTTCTGTTTTAAATAAACAGTCATCACCTTGTCGTCAATCATTTTTTTGCCTTGTTCCAATGCTTCGGGCGTCAGGTCTTTGAGCACTTCGAGACCGTACTCAGACTTGCCAATAAGTGCGCCTAAGGCGATGGCAATAGGTAAACCCACCATACCGGTACCCGGAATACCCACACCCATAGCATTTTTGAGCATATTAGAGCTTAATGAGACTTCTATTTTATCGGGTATAATGCCCAATATTTCTGTAGCTTTGGCTACTGCCAAGGCAACTGCTACGGGTTCGGTGCAGCCGATAGCCGGAATAACTTCCTGTTTTATCAGTTTTATAATATCCGAACGTTCTTGTAATGAGAGCATTTTTTTAGTTATTATTTTGAGTCTGTTATTTACGTACAAAGATACTATATAATCACAAGGCTATTTGCGTTTTAGAGTGATAATAAACATTTAAAAATATGTTTGTTGTGTCCATGTGTAAATCTGTTAGTATATTGCCGGAATGAAGAAGAAAAAGGAATCTTTTTTATCGAAAAACAACAAAAATAAAACCGGAATATAAATTCGCAACAGCTAGTGATTTTCAGCCGCATATAACGGGATTATCAGGCGATCGCCGGATGTCAAACGGCAAATAAAAATCACTTGTGTGGTTTCTGTTTTTGGACAGAGCATTTTACAACAAGTACTTTGTGTATAAGAGCGAATAAATATCTGGTTATCAAAGCATAGACCAGCATTATCGGATTCTGATACCGGTTGTGTTTTTTCTTAGTGATTCTAATCCTTGATAAATTTATTGCAGCTTGGTCATTGACACCTAAGGCTTCCAACAAACTCCCTGAATAATATTCCAACTCCGCGGCGACTTCCGACAAATCCCCTTTGCAAAATTCCTCACCCGCGGAGCAATATTTCTTTAACAGGGCACAATATTCCATTAACGAGTTGGAATATTCCTCACACCCGAAGCATCCCGACAAACTCCCTAAGCAATATTTCTTTAACAGAGCGCAATATTCCATTAACGAGTCGGAATATTCTTTGCCCCCGAAGCATTCCGACAAACTCCATGAACAATATTCCTGTACCAAATCGGATTATTCTTCGTCCAAGTCGGGATATTCCTGAGTTATGCATGGTTCCGACATATTTTTGTTGAGAAATATCCGTCTCGCCGGACTTTTATCCTGCAAGAGAGCAGACAACTAAAAAATCCCTGCCCAGAGTGACAGACTCAGGCAGGGATTTTATGCATACAAAAGACAATATTCCTATCTCAGTTTTGTAAACACAATATCCGATATTTGCTTATACTGAGGGCTGGTGGCCCCAAAAGCAGATTTCACATATACTTTTACAGCTAATGCTATATCAACCAAGCCTGTTCCGTCGGCATAAAGCAGAGCATTGCGGGTTATGCGGGTTGCATCCAGAGCGGCATCGGCTGTATGATAGGCAGCATTAGATGTTTTCTGGCTTGCAAGCCGGGCATTTAGGGCTACAATTGTCAGATCAGTTTCGTTTGGTTTGTACTCCGGTATAATACTCAAGAACTGGATAAGTTTTGCAAAGTTTTCAAGTTTACTATCAATCGTGTTGTTGTGCAGGGTTACTTGTTTTACTTCTTCTCCCTTTTCTTTTGCCGCCAGAATTTGGCTGTCGGTAAGTTTTGGAGTTGCTCTTTTGCCGCGTAAATCGCGCACGATGGCTTCAGCTTGCTGAATCGTTTGAGGAGAAGCTCCTGAAATACGTAAAGCATTGATGGCTCGGGTTATTAATTCTTCGAAACCTTCGAAAGTCAATGTACGTGCAGCAATTGCATTTTTGAGCTTCGTTTCGTCGGCAACAAATGAAACAATAACAGCTTCTCCGTCTGCCTGAAGTTTGGTCAGACTTAAAAGAAATAATTCGGATCGGGATGGATTATAAGCCGCCCCAAAAGTAGCGATACGTGTGTTTAATACGCCAAAGTTGACAACGTTTTGTTCGTGTCCGGTTTGATTTGTACTCATAATAGTCAGAAATTAAATTATTAATAATGCTTGCTTCTCAGGGCAAGCTGATTTTTAATTATTCATTCATTTCAATTTTTTTTATCACATTTACAGTTGCAAATTTAAAGAGTAATTCTTTACGAAAAAATACCCAAAAAGGAGTATTTTTATAGCCGAAAAAGAGGTTTTATCATAAAAATGCAGGTTTTTATCACAAAAAACTCCCTACTGAGTTATGAGCCTCAAGCAGGGAGTTTTAAGAAAGAAGAAGATTAAATAATCAAACTGTCAAAAGAATGATTATTTGAAAATCTCTTTCAATTTTACAAGTAAATCTGTATCTCTCAAATTTTTACCGACAATTTTACCATCAGGACTAATAAGAAAATTCTGAGGGATATTAGCTACCAAATATAATTGAGCTGCTGTATTTGCCCAACCTTTAAGATCAGAAACATGTGTCCAGGTGAGCTGATCTTTAGCAATGGCGGCTAACCATGCTGCACGACCTTTTTCATTGTCGAGAGATACTCCTAAAACAGTAAAATTTCTATCTTTATACATGTTGTAAGCATTTACTACATTCGGATTTTCCTTTCTACAAGGTCCACACCACGAAGCCCAGAAATCAAGCAAGATATATTTTCCTTTAAAATCGGAGAGCTTTACTGGTTTACCATTCGCATCCGGTTGTGTAAAATCAGGTGCTGTAGCTCCTACTGCAAACCGCTTTTCCAAAATCATTCTGTCTGAAAATTCTTTTCCATAAAAAGAATTCTTCACTTTGTCGGACAAGCCATTAAATAATGGCTCTATCACTGCAAAATCAGGTGCTTCGCCCCAAATAACTTTGAGAGCATCTAGCGCAACTAAGCTAAGCGGGTGAGACTTAACAAAACGAACTTCCATATTTTGTAGTTCTACGGATATACTATCATACTGTTTCTCCAGTCGGGTTTTGAAAGTAAGATCTTTCTTTTGTTCATCAGTTGCTGAATAGAAATCGCGCATAATCAACATTTGATTAATTTGTGAAGAAGCTGACTGAGCATCATGCGCTTTATACTCTGTATTTAACAAAGAACCGGTAATTACAGCTTTTGAAACAGAGTCTTTGGCGGTGATTCCCATCTTTCCAGCTTCTACATAAATATCCAATACGTCGGCCACTTTCAGATTTTTCATTCCAATACCTTTGGCATCAACCACCAAGCGAGCTTTGAAAGGCTCGGCAATTTTGCCGGTAAAAGTAAAGACTCCATTTTTTATCGTAGTAGAGTCGTCAACTTCGTTGTTACCTACAAAATGGGCCAAATAAATCTTTGTTGGTGCATTAAAACTTCCAACCTTTCCGTTGATAGTGTATGTACCTGACTGTGCAAAAGCGGTTAATGGCAAAACAGCAAGGGCTATTATACGAAGTATTTTCATAATTGTATTTTTTTAAATTATTGTCTTTTATTACTCTATTTCTTGTCCGGATTTAGCACTAAGCGAATAGTGTTTTCACCACTCAAATATTTGTTGGCTGCAATTTTCAATGTTTCGGGGGTGATTTTCTTTAAATCTTCCTGAAGCGAAAGTATTTGTTCCAATTTCTCGTTGTTCATATATTGTCCAACCAAATATTGCAACCAAAAGCCATTTTCCTTCAGTTGAACTTCAATGGAACGAAGATCTTCTGCTTTTACTTTATCTACGTCGAGTTGAGTTGGTCCAGTTTCACACAACTTCTTTATTTCATTGAATGCTGAGCTTGTCAGTTTTTCTACGTTTTCGGGAGCGCAACCAAATGATATTGAGCAAGTATAACGGTTTTCGGGATATTTGGTGTACGAAAATCTTGCTCCAACACCATAAACACCACTTTCTTCTTCGCGTAATTGTTCCACAAGCTTAATATTCAACACTTCTGAAAGAGCATCCAACAGGTTGTTTTCATCTTCATTGTATTGATATTTTCCACTTAGTACCAGGCGAACTGTTGATTTCTGCTCTTTACCCTTATAAACTGTTTTTTGAAATTTACCCGTTGGAACATGAATTCCTAAGTCGCGGGCACTTTCAATACGTTTTGTTGTTGGCAAGGCTCCTAAATACTGTTCCAGCAAAGGTTTGATTTTTTCTACATCAAAATTTCCGACAAAAGTAAATGTGAAGTCTCCGGCATCAGCAAAGCGCTCTTTGTATATTTCGAATGCGCGATCGAGATTTATTTTAGCCAGCTTATCAAGACTTGGACCTGTACGACGCACACTATAGTTTCCTAAAGTAGCTGACACAGTATCTGCAAAAACCGAAGCCGGATCATTACTTCTGTTTAATAATGTTGCACTTTCTTGAGTAAGTAAACCTTTATAAACTTCTACATCTTTACGAGGTTTGGTAAAATAGAGGTAAACCAATTGCAAAGCTGTTTCCAGATCTTTTGGAGAGCTAAATCCCGAAAAGCCTTCAGTGCGTTCGCCAATAAATGGTGAAACACCGACTTTTTTACCGGTCAGGTATTTTGATAATTGTGTTGAATTGAAATCAGCAATACCGCTTTTATTTACTAAAGATGAGGCACGGGCTGCCGATTCATATTCAGCATCGCTATAAAGTGATGTACCACCCGGGCTGAAAGCTCTGAAGGCAATTTCATCATTTTTGAAATCAGTTGGTTTGAGTAATATTTTTACACCATTACTCAACGTCAGCTCAACAGCTTTAATACCATCGTACTTTTTCTCGGAAACAACTTTTCCGGCTACTGGTTTCTTATCCAACAATGGTTTATCTGAAACTTTATCTTCAAAAGCAGTAATATTGCTTTTAAGCACATCAGAAATCCACCCATTTACAGTGCTTTCTGTAGGCAATGTAGCCGCATCTTTCTCCGACCCCAAAATAAGAATATCACGATTTACGTCAACCAGATATTTTTTCACAACATCATTCAGTTCAGTAAGCGCTATACTACTAAGGTTGTTTTTGTAAAAGTTGTATTCAAACTCAATTCCCGGAGTAGCTTCACCCTTCAGGAAATGGTTCAGGTATTCACTGACATATGCGGATGAATTGGTTTTATCTTTTTCTTTGTATGCCGATTCTACATTTTGTAAAAGTGCTTCTTTAGCCCGGTTAAGTTCAGTTTGTGTAAACCCGAATTGTTTTGCTTTTTCTACTTCTGTCCACGCGGTTTTGAAGCCTTTTTCCACTTCACCGGGCTTACTAACAACAACCATTGAGGCAACATCCAATGATGAGATGAAATCGCTAATGGAGCTTCCACCTTGAATAAATGGAGGATTCGCTTGTTTGCTTAGCTCACCAAACCGTTCGCTGATAATCATGTTATATATTGAGCGGAGAATACTTTGGCGGTAGTCAGCCGCAGTTTTCAAACGAAGTGCAGGATGTTTGATCAACACTTGAATTACTGTAGATGGGAATTCAGCATCTGTTCCTACGAAAAATTGGTTTTTATTGGTCAATGGAATTGTGTATTCTGTTCTCGCTTTTGGCTTAGCAGGCGATTTCAGGTCGGAAAATAATTTAATAATAGTTTTTTCGGTTGCAGCAACGTCAACATCTCCAACTACAATCAAAGCTTGAAGATTTGGGCGATACCAATCCTGATAGAAACTAAGAATGGTACTACGCTTAAAATTTTTCAACACCTCTTCGGTTCCAATAGCCAATCGATTTGCATATCTTGATTGATTGAGAACTATCGGCAAATACTTGTTTTGAAGTCTTTGTTCCGCACTTTTACCTAACCGTTTTTCTTCAAGAATTACACCACGCTCTTTTTCAATTTCTGCAGAATCAAGTATGGCTTCCTGTGCCCAATCACGCATAATTTGGAATCCATTTTTCAAAAGTTCCGCATTGTCAGTTGGCAAAGGTAATTCGTAAACCGTTTCATCAAATCCGGTATAAGCATTCAAATCACCGCCAAAGCGAACTCCGGCTTTTTGAAGATAACTTACTAATTCATTTTTAGGAAAATGCGTAGTGCCGTTAAAACTCATATGCTCCATAAAATGCGCAAGACCCTGTTGATTATCGTTCTCCAAAATTGAACCAACTTTGTTAGCAAGATAAAGCGTAACGCGATTCTTCGGTTCAGCATTTTTACGGATATAATAAGTAAATCCATTAGGAAGTTTTCCTATTTTCACTGCTGGGTCAATGGGTAATATTACTGCCTTTACAGTAGCAGAAATAAGCTTAGCTTTTTTCGGAGCAGCATGAGAGTAAGAAGCCGTCATTATTAGTAACAGCAATATTACCCCATAAGATTTCTTTATTTTATTTGAATTCATTTTATTTGAATGTATATTTCGATATTATTACTTCTTGTTATTATCCAACACGTCTGATATTCTTTCCGCTACATCTTGCAAGTGATAACGGGTCATTGTATCGGTAGTAGTTGGTATAGTTGCTTTAATTGATGCTCTCAATGAGGTCAAATAGATTTTAAGGATTGACACAATATCTGTATTTGCAAATGTTGCAAATGCAGCAGCATCACCACCCATTTTCATACCCGGAACCATAGTACTTGCCGATTTTACTACATTAATCAATTGATTTAAATAGTTTTTTTGCAGATTTCTACGATAAACATCAATCGGCTTTTTAGTGGTTAATTCAGTCCAAATACCAGCTTTTAAATCGGACAAATAATCAGTAAGCTTATAATTATCGGCACCAATTGATTCTGCAGAGGTTAACTTCATGAATGTAGTCACGCTTAAATAATCAGAGAAAAATGGATATTGCACTTTGTTGATAACGCTGGTCGGAGACATTCCATTCACCCCTAATACTTTTGTGTTTAATAACCATTTTGGCGTATTGAACAGGTTACGTGTTAAGAATGCAACGGCTTCTTTTTGGGTTGCAGCAGGAACCATTTCAAATACAGGACCTGCTTGTTCTACTGTTTTTGTAGTCTCATAGCGGCCTCCAATATTTCTCGACACATGTCCCATGTATTGAGTAAACTGGGTAAGTAAACCGTTATATAGATCTTTCAACTCTTCATACTTACTGTTAGGAGTTTTTGTCCATTCAGGCAAATTGGCCAATACATATTTCAAATTTTTAATTCCATAATCACCCGCTTTCATTGCATTATCACCTACACATTCGCGTTGACAACGTGGGTCGTTCATATCTTCTTCGTTTCCAAACCAATAACGACTATCGTTTTGTTTTTCAGCAATCCATTTATTCAAAATAGGAGTTTCAGCCTCAGGTGTTTTGGCTTCCGGAATATAGCGGTAACCATACTCAATAGACCATTTGTCATAGACACCAATACGGGGAAGCATTCCGTTATCTCCAACACTGTCTTCGGGTTGGGCAACGTAATTGAAACGAGCATAATCCATAATTGATGGAGTGTGACCGTTTACCTCTAACCATTTTTTATCACGTAGTTTTTCTACCGGCACTGTTGCCGATGAGCCAAAATTATGACGGAGTCCAAGTGTATGACCTACTTCATGTGATGAAATAGAACGAATTAATTCTCCCATCAATTTATCATCAAATTCCATTTTACGTGCACGCGGATCTACCGCCCCAGCCTGGAGCATATACCAATCGTGTACCTGCTTCATTATATTGTGATACCAGTTGATGTGTGTTTCGAGAATTTCACCACTCCGGGGGTCAACTGTACGCGGCCCTGTAGCATTCGGTACAACCGATGGTTTATATACCAATACCGAATGACGTGCATCTGCAATAGTCCATGTCGGATCTTCCTCAGGAGTTGGTGCCGCTTTACCTTGGATAGCATTTTTGAAACCTGCTTGTTCAAAAGCAACTTTCCAATCGTTAATACCTTGAATCAAATATGGAACCCACTTTTGTGGTGTAGCTGGATCTACATAAATGACAATCGGTTTTTTGGGCTCAACCAATTCACCCCTTTTATACTTTTCAATATCTTCATCTTTAGGTTCCAAACGCCATCTTGAAATCATAGAACGCAATTTCACACCCTGAGGATTTGCATCGTAATCTAGATAACTATTTGTAAAATAGCCTACACGCGAATCAGCATACCGAATTTGCATAGGGACTTTGGGGAGTAACATCAGAGAAGTAGTGATTTCCATCGTAAAGGTTCCTGTTGGAGAACTAGCAAGAGATGCAATAGGACTGTTTTCTCCATCTCCTCCACCCATTTTTCCATAGGTTCTCAACGACTTAATTTCTGTGTTGATCGGAAACGATTTAATCTCTTTTAAATAAGATTTATCAGAATGAAGCCCACCAACCCGAAAAAGAGCCTTTGAGGGTCCAAAATAAAACAAATCATTATCGCCATTGATAAACTCTGTTACATCCACCACCGGATTATTCTTTTTGGTAGTAGTATCAGAAAGCATAGTTTTAATGTCAAAAGCATATAAAATTGGCTGTAAAGTAGATCTTTTCAGCACATTGTACATTTCTTTTGTACTATCCGATGAACGTTCACTATAGGATAAATCAAGAATAAACACCTTATTCAGACCACCTCTCACAAAGCGAACAATAGAAGTGTTTAAGACATCACCGGCATATCCAACTTCTCCACTACGCATATCGGCAGAGGCTTTGGAAAGATGACTTTGAATCATAACATCACGTCCCAGTACACTATCCGGAATTTCGAAAAAAATCCGATCATCAATCTTATGTACTATAAAAAGCCCACGAATAGATTTATTGGCATTAAATTGACTACTATTCATTTTTTCATTTTGGCCACTTTGCTGAAAGGGGCTATATCCAAAACTTTGGTTTACAGAACTTGTCTGTATGTTTTGGGACTTTTCCTTTTTGGATTTAGCTTGTGCATATGCCACAAGCAGAAACACAAGGATTAATAGTGAAAAATACTTTTTTAACGACATAGAGATTGTATTGTTATAAAAAATTAATTATATATTTTCTAGTTTTTATTGTACGTGTCAAAACCGTCCTCAACGAACGTCTGTTATTATTGCTTTATAAAGTCTGAACGTAGTTTCTTGCATTCTTCAATTAAGACTGTGTCTTTGGTTAAAGTAGTTGCTTTATCCAACCACTGCACAGCCGGCTCTTTTAACAAACCCGAATTAAACTTGACCATGAAAGCTGACAGGTATAATTGCCATGCCTGTGCATTTACAAGATTATGATTTGCAATTTCAAGGGCTTTGTCATCGTTATGATTGCGATAAGCAATGTAAAAGTCAACTGTGGATTGCAAGAATAGAGAATCAGGAATATTATACGTTCCTATTTCCCTGAAGCGATCTGATTTTAGCGAATCAACTAATTGATGTGGAGGATATGGGTTATACATTTTCCCCATTTGAGTAGGTGACAGCAAAAATTGCGCAGCCTTAATCTTTACATTCTCTATCCCGTATCGACTACTAAATGCAGCTTGATTCTTAAAGAAATAGTTCACCAATGGAGATTTCAGGTTCAAATTCTGCAAAAGATTATAATACGGATTAGTCAACAAAATTTGCTCACCGCTTTCTTTTACAATTTGCTGCAACACAGTGTCCAGTTTTGTAAACAGTCGTTGTTCTACTAGTTTGTCGGTATATTTCGTTATAAACGTAATATCTCTGTTTCCTTTATCAAATCGTTCTTCGTCAGGTATTGTTTCAATATTGGTCAAAGCCTTTTTACCTAATACTACAAGCTTTTCTGCATTATGAAAACCAATTTCCCGATAAACGTCATAGCCTTTACCATTGATAAATAACAAAGAAGGCAGAAACGTTATGGAATACTTTTTTGCAAGACTAATACCAATACCTTCTTTGATATTCAATTTAAAATTAATAAAGTTCTCATTATAAAACCGTCCTACATTTTTTTGCGTAAACTCATTTTTTGCCATTTGTAAACACGGACCACAGTATAAAGCATAACAATCCAGAAAAATCAATTTGTTCTCCTTTTTTGCTTTTTCTAATGCCTGACTCCATGTTCCTTTAAAGAAATCAATTCCTGACGGAGCTTCAGCTTTCGCAGCGAGCTGGAGCAGAAGGAGTATTAATAGTGTTATTTTCTTCATCCTTATAAAATTAAAATATTATGTTTCCCCATACAATTGGAGTATGGCAATGTGTACCCATGGATTTTGTCTCCAGTTCCATTATTACTTTTTCTAAAAGTACTTTTTGTTCTGCATCCAGCCTCATTTCATTTACTTGCTTTGCCCACTTCAGAGCAACAATGCGGGGTTCCTTAGATGTATATTCCCAATTTGCAAGTTGCAGCAGTTCTAAGCACAACGCTGGATTTTTATTTTCCATTACCTCGTTTGCCAGCACATAGCTAGCTGGATAGTCCTTCTTTGAGCAAGCAACATAAAAATCGATTTCCTGCTTCAGAAAGTCTCGGTCGGGAAGTTTTCTATCATCCATCCTTTTTATAAAGTTCTGATAACCGGTTGAATCAACGCCCAACGAAGCAGGCATTTTTACAAATCCACGGAGACGACCAAGTGTTATGTAAATTTCTCGAATACGTTTATTAACTACACTCTCACCATATACTTTCACAAGATCCGAGCGATGTTGAACCAAATACAAAGCAGGGGCAGAATCGACGTTAACCATCGCAAGTAAATCCCAATAAAGTTTTTTACTAAGAATTTCGGGACCATCTTTTTTATAGATTTCAGAATAGGTTTCACGCGCTTTCACGGTTTTGCCTTCTTTCAACAGGAGATTAAAATAATTACGAATAAGATTCTCATCTCGTTCTCCACGTGCTATTCGAACTTCAGGCGTAATTTCCAATGGTTTATCCTTTGTCTCTTTTGCCCATAACAAAATATCATTTGCAGATCGAAACCCTAACAGCTGACCAATTTTAAATCCTTTTGAATCTAAAATAAGCATAGTAGGAAAAGAACTTATTTCATATTTTACACACAATTCTTTTCCTATTCCTTTCTCCATATCCATCTGTGCGCAAATAAAATTTGCATTGAAATACTCACCCATAGATTTTAAAGGGAAAACCTCTAAAGCCAATTTTTTACAGGGCACACACCAAGAGGTGTAACAATCTACAAATATTGGTTTATTTTCTTGAGTAGCTTTTTGTAGAAGTTCATTCCAGCTACCTGCAGCAAAACGAATTCCTTCTGTTTTTTGTGCATACACGCTAATACTCAACAGTAAGATAAAGCCACATAAAGCTTTTGTTATTTTCATTTGTTTATTTCTAAATTTATAAGCCAAACAATTTTCGACCCAATACCTCTGTTGTCGGAATGTTGGTATAAGCGCCGGATTGAGTTTCCAGCTGTTTTGAAATCTCCAATGCTTTATTTCTTTCAGCTTCGGTTTTAGCAAGTCTTGTGGCTTGTTCAGCCCACTTAGCAGCTTGTTTTCTTGAACTTTGCAAAGCCCAGTTTGCCATTATCGAAGCATCAAATAGCTTCCAAAACGGTACATTTACCAATTGTTTATTCATCTCAGTACATGCTTCATCCGACCGCCCTGAACGGCATTTCAAATAAAAATCAATCTCTGACTTCATGAAGTCCTGATCCGGAAGATTCCGCTCTTTCATCTTAGATAGCAGACTTAAGTATTCTTCATTTATATATCGGCGAGGTAAATCTGAAGGATATATTTTTGATAGTGGTCTGATAGAAACATACATTCGACGAAGTTTTGCATTTACGGCATCTTCTCCATATACTTGGTAGAAAGAATTTCTATTTTGGGCAAAATAGATGGCGGCCGGTGAATCTATATCTATCATTTCCAACAAATCCCAATACGTTTTTTTATACAACAATGCGTATCCTTTTGTCTTGATAATACGATTAAAAGAAATCCGGGCTTTAGCTATTTGACTGGTTTTGATTAAATCGGCAAAATAAGTACTTATAAAATCATCACTCCAATCTTCCTGATCAAAGCGTTCATCTGCTAAAACCACATCCTTTTTATTTATGGCTTTGTCGGCCCAACTAATCAGCGCGTCAGCTTCCCAGAAACCGATAAGTTGGTCTTTTTTATATCCTTTAGAATTGATAATCAAAAGTGTTGGAAAGGATGTAATGCCATATTTCTTGCACAACTCTTTGCCAATCCCCTTTTCCATATCCATGGTAACATTGATGAATTTAGAGTTGAAAGAATTCCCGACCGCTTTTTGAACGAAAACTTCTTTAGCAAGTCGCTTGCATGGAGCACACCAAGATGTATAGCTATCCAAAAAGATCAGCTTATTTTCTTTCTCGGCTTTTACCAAAGCTTCTTCCCAACTTCCGGAAAAAAAAACGATGCCTGTATCTTGTGCACAGACAGTAAATGAAAATAAACTGAAGAAGAGTGTAATAGTTAATATATTTTTCATGGATTTAAATAATTTATTCAGCGCAGAACAGAAACAAACAAAGCTAACTATGGTGAAAAGCACGTGATAATTTTAAGGGGTGAGTAAAATGGATAATAAGTCATGATCCAGCTCAATCTGAGCTGAATCATGATGTTATTACATAGTCAATCAGGATAACTCGTCAAATTTAAATTCCTCTAACAGATGTTAGTCAAAAGTAAATCCCATTTTCTCCAACAAAGTTTTCATTCTGTTGTACTTCAACATTACAGCAGGATAATTTCCATACAAATCAGTAAACTCGGCAGTAGAATACGAAAATGCAGCTTCAACATATGAATTTACATCCAGATAGGTTGGTGGCGTTTGAGGCCAGCCCCAGTCTTCAATAGTTGTATTTTTCGTCAAAAATCCAGCATCAAGAAGAGTTGGAATTTTGGCATTCTTAAGTTCATACTCATATACACCGCTCGCGTAAATATCTTTTTTTGAATACAGCGCTCTTGATACACTATAGAAATTCGAAGTTAACCAACTTGCATTGTCACTCCCATTTACAAACCCGCCTATCATAGCCCGAAGTATTGCACCCTTGAACTTTTTCCTAGCAGTTATATCCATAGCTAAAAACCTTGGAATGGAGGCAATCACAACAGTATTAAATCCACGATGTGCATACTGCCCCGAGATTGTGCTACTCATAGTGTCTATCAAAAGTATACTAGGTATAAATACTCCTTTGGGCAATATAGGAAGAACATCTGTATTCAGGAAATTCACGATAGGCAACACATTGGATTTATCCTGAACATTCTGATAATAATCCACGGCAGTAACCGTCGTAGATAAATCATAATTCACTCCAAGCACCTCGTAATAGGTATAGCTATGCCCAAAATTATCAATACGTTGTTGCGACCCAATTGTATCTTTGTAGAAAACTGGAATCCCAAATTTCTGATATAATTGAAAGATTGCATGATCGGTTGCATCATTCGGATTATCTTTTACTGAAAACCAATTTTGTTCATAGTCCGAGGGTGTTAATGCAGCCTCATTAGAACAAGAGCTGATAACGGTTGCCAATAGCAAACCGAGATATAAAATATACTTATTCATATATTATGTTTTACAATTATTAAAAACTCAATCATCTTGAAACAACCTATTTGCTAATTATAGATCTTACAGGACGCTCAAAATTTGTTAATGCCCCGTTATTAAATGTGATAGCGTAATCAGGAATCGGAATAATGTAGGCAGCTTCATCTTGCGCATAAGGTTTCAATTCATAAAATCCTGCAATATAATTCACCCCTCCATTATAAGCATTTACTTCGTGTTTAATAAATTTTGAGAATGGATAAATACTGTTTACTGCATATCTTCTCAAATCGAACCAACGATGACCTTCGAAACATAATTCACGTCTCCTTTCATTACGGATAGTATCAACCAAACTGGCACCGGTTGCAGTTATCGTAGTCAAATCAGCCGGTTTAAAACGTTTTGATCTTAACTCTTGCAGAGTCTCTTTCGCAGGTCCATCCTGACCTAGCATAGCCTGTGCTTCAGCCTTATTCAAATACACTTCAGGAATACGTAAAAGAAAATTATCAGAAATTAAAGTATATGTAGCAGCAGCAGGAACTATTTGTTTTGAACTTTGCATCACTTTGTTTACAGTAGACGCCCTGAAAAAAGCCTTAGGACGTAAATCTGTAGCAGTATATTGCGAAAGCAAATCACCAGACACCTTATATGAATGAGACATATTAGGGAAGTAGGTATTTGTTTGATCATCCGCTTGTATTAAATTCATTGCATATCCTCCTTGCGAAAACACTGTTTCAGGCGAAGATTTCGAAGTAAAGTCAGTACCTGTTACAAAGTTATTCAAATCACGTATAGTATAAGCTCCATTGGCAATAGCCGAGTTTGCAGCCTGAATAGCCAGATCATATTGCTCCATATACAAATACACCCTACTTAACAAAATGTAAGCTGCAGTTTGATTCGCTCGGTATATGGATGGCTGTTGGATACCATCCAGAAAACCAGCTGCAGTTTTTAAATCGGAAACAATTTGGTCATAAACCGGTCCAACAGCTGTTCTACTAAAATACTTATCTTCGACAGTTTCTGTTATTTTTAGAGGCACTCCCAAATCTGTAGCAGCAGTTGCTTTCGCATAGGGCTGTCCATAGATATTGACCAACAGAAAATAATATCCGGCACGTAAAAAATACGCTTCACCCTCTACTTTATTCAACAAAGCAATATCCTTGTCTACTCCCTTTGTTCTAAATTCTTCTGCTTTATAAATTATAGCATTTACTGCTGCAATATGAGCATAGCAACGCTTCCATGTTATATCGGTTAATGACACTCCATCCAATCTTTTAAATGGCCGGTCCTGCCAACGAAAGAATCCACTCAAATTATTAATCGCAGTATTAAGAGAATAATCATAAGGACCTCCGGCAATAAACTCTTCGGAATCATCATCCATCACGTGTATCCAAGGGAAATTGGGTTCGCCAGTAGATCCCATAGCCCAAAGAGTGACATAATATCCCACCGAAGTACTATTATTTTCCATATAGCCGTTTCCAATAAGCAGCTCATTCAGATCCTGAGCTGTTTTAGCATAAGAAAGATTCTGAGAATATTCTTCTAAAAAGCCACTACATGAAGACATCCCCAAAGCAACGATTGTTGCCAACAATATATTATTTAATTTATTCATAACCATAACTTTTAGAATGATACGTTTAATGTACAAGAGTAAGTTGGGCGTACAGACAAATTGATACTACTGGTAGTACCCGATTGGGTTGGATCTTGCCCCTTTAGCGATTTGTTAGCAATCGTAAAGAGATTGGTACCCGAGAAGTTGAGAGTAGCTGTTTTCAATCCAATTTTCTTGCATAAACTTTCATCAAATGAATAATGCAATGAAAGCGATTGCAATTTCAAGTAGTCTCCACTTACTACACGAAGATCAGAATTATCATACATATCATATATATTCTGAGCAAAAGCATAACTGGTACCATCCCACCAGGAAGAAGTATAATCATTATTTGCTTTTAATCCCGGAATAGTAGTAAAGAGTTCATCGCCCGGTTTTCTCCATCTGTCTACAAATTCGCGTCTCATATTATCTTGTGGATAAGGAGTGTTAGTACTGTAGCCCGAGACAAGTTTCAACAACCTGATTTTATTACCCAAACTATATGTCAAATTAAATGTCAGCGCTAAATTCCTATATGCAAAGTAATTCGAAATACCACCTTGAATGGTTGGTTCGCGTTGCCCGGATTCAGTCATCACGGTCAAATAAACATCCTGCTTATTCATCGAGGCGTATTTGAGCGCCAGAGCAGCAGAGTTAGCACTTTCGGCATCATAAAATATAGGAGAACCATCCTCACTGCTCAGCCCTTTAAATTTATACGAATAAAAAGTACCTAAAGACTGTCCCGAAATCTTTGCGGTACCATTCAACAGGTCAGAATAGGTTACTTCATTTTCCAATAAATTATTATCATTTGAAATTGCTTTGTTTACCAATTTGTTTACAACTTCGCCCAACTGAGGATCTATCCTCCAGGTGAAACCATTTTTCTTGCCGCTAGCTCCTACATTATTGATTGGGGTAAAACTCAACGACACTTCAACACCTTGATTTTCTAAATCTCCCTTGTTTACAACATATTGAGTCACTCCATTAATTTCGGATACCGTTTTCGACAAAAAGGCATCTCTGGTTTTTTTGTAATAATAAGAGAGTGAACCGGACAATTTATTATTAAACAATCCAAAATCAACACTATAATTTTGAGACCCAGTCTTTTCCCAACTCAATCCAGGATTCGGATAATACTGAATCGTAGAGGCATACTCATTAAAGATATTACTTAATGCACTTTTTTGAATAATCATCTGCGATGTTTGATTATCAAGCATATTGCCTTGAAAACCATATGATGAACGCAAAGATAAAGAATTAACCCACTTTGCATTACTCAGAAGATCTTTCTTTATATTCCAGCGTCCAGACACCGACCAAAGTGGTAATAAATTATCATTTGCTCGTGTTCCAAATTGGTTCGATTGATCTATACGCGTATTAAAATTGAATATATACCGATCGTCATACCCATAAGTTGCCGTAAAATAGCCCGAGGCTAAATTGGTCAATTGATTCGTTATAATACCTGAAGCAGCTGCATTTGACATCAACCAAGTGTAGTAGCTGGTATAACTTGTAGGAATAGGCAAAAAAACATTTCCTCGCGAAAGGGAATAGCCCCTGCGTGTAATGGCAAATCCTTCATATTTTGTCGACGAAATTTCAGTTCCAACCGAGCCACTAATAAAGTGTTTTTTTTCAGCCCCAAGATAGGTATTATAGTCAGCCTGAACACGTGCAGTATAGTTATTATTCCGAACATTATTCAATCGTAACTCTCCCCCGTAAGGAGCAAGACTGGTTGAGCTTCCGTTTTGCCATAAATTTTTGATATACCAGGAATCTTCGGTAAAATAAGTTTGTTCATTCGTATTATTTACCGAATAATTCACGGTGGCATTTAGTTTAAGATTATCAGAGAACCGATATCCTAACTGGGTTGTCAAACTAACACCATTACTTTTAGTATCATCGCCCGAATTATCCATTTCATTTAGGATGTTATAATCGTAAGCCAAAGAATTATACGCACTAGCACGCTTATAAGTCCATCTACTTCCATCATCATTGTAAGCTGGCATAGCCCTACTCATATTGTAAGCATAATTCATCACGCCCAATTCTCCCGGATTATAACTTCTGGTTGAAACATTGCCCTGAAGGTTAAATTGCATCGTAAAGTTTTTATAATTGGTAGAAAGATTTGCATTTGCATTTAAGCGGGTACCACCCTCACCCTTAATGACACTTTTTTCGTCTCCATACCCCAGAGACACGTAGTATTTAGTATCTTGAGTACCACCCGACATACCTAGAGAGTGATTTGTTGAAATAGCATCGCGGCACACAACGCCAAACCAATCGGTATTTATCGTTTCATATTTATTTACCAATGACTTATACTGATCGTAATTTATCTTCCCGCTATAATAGTCAAGTGTTGCAGCTTCATAACCAGTCCAGGTAGTTACATTATTATAAGTCATCTTACGATCGATCATCTCCCTCGATACATCAATACGTTCTTTTGAATTCATTAAATAAATAGAATTATCAGAATAGCGTGGTCGGGTGGCAATGGTACTTGTTGCAGAATAAGTAAACGTTGGAGGTCCTACTTTACCCTTTTTGGTGGTAATAACAATGACTCCGTTAGCAGCACGGGCTCCATAAATAGCAGTGGCAGAAGCATCCTTTAAAACATCAATTTGCTCAACATCGGTCGGGTTTAATCCCGAAATGGCATTACCCAACAAATTCACAAAATCTAAATCATTTAGTTTAGAAGGATCAACATTAACCGGATCAGCCAACGCAATTCCATCCAGCACCCACAAAGGTTCACGAGAGCCGAGTACTGTAGACGTTCCACGAATACGGAGTTTTGGTGCTGCGCCAACCTGTCCTGAATTTTGCATAAAAATCATACCCGGAATACGCCCCTCCAGCATCTGGTCAACCGTATTTACCCCTTCTATGCGTATATCATCCATTTTCAAACTCGTAACTGCACTTGTCAGGTATCGTTGTTCTATTTTCTGATAACCGGTATTTACAACTACTTCGTTTAGCATATGTGTATCCTCCGTTAAAATAACATTGATCAAAGGATCAACACCACAAAGAATCTCCTCGGTTTTACACCCGATAAACGAAAATACCAGCGTACTTCCTATTTCGGTTTCCAATTCGTAAGTTCCGTTCAAACTGGTTGAGCCTGCTTTCGAAGAACCTTTCACTCTGATATTTACACCGGGAAAAGGTCGGTTACTAGGGTCAGTAACTGTGCCTCGTACAGTTATTTTACGATGACCAACACCTGGAGTGGATAAATTATTGGATTTGTTTACGATCAATATACTCTTATCTCTTATCACGTAACTCAAAGAGGTATTAGCCAGCAATAGGCTCAGAACTTCTCTGACACTACGTTTTTCTTTTGTTATATTGATGCTGGTGTAAGTTGACACCTGCGGCAAGGTATAAGACATCCGAAACCCTGAACGTTTTCCCAGCTGATTAAGACCATCCTGCAAAGAACCGTTTTGTAATTCAAATGTAATTTTATGATCCAGTGATTGAGCAGCAAGTGTAGAGGCAAAAAACAATTGACCAATAAGCACAAAACTTAAGATTATGCAGGATCGAACACCTAACAAATTAGCAATAAGTTTCATGAACGTTAATCTTCTCAAACAATGTAAAGGGCATACCGCTTGTATAATTCTTTTTTTCATATCTTTGTATACAGTTATAAAAATTTATTATGAATTTTCTTGACTCAAATCCCTCAGGGCTTCCTACGGCAGAGGGATTTTTTTTGTTTCTATTTGCAGCTAAGAGGTGTCTGTATTTATCATTCCTTATCTTTTTAATAAATTCTGTTTTTGTTAGATATCAGCACTTCATCGGCACTTACTGCAAACTGTGCATCGGAATTAATGGTACATAACACATCCAGAATGCTTTCTAAAGATTCTGTTCCACTAAACGAAGATACAATTTGTGTGTTAGCCAGTTTCATATTGCTAATACTGATATTTTTTCCGTAACGTTTGCTTAGAATCTGTGCTATCGATTCAAGCGTTACACCATCAAAGTTCATTTCATTCCGTGTCCAGTCATTCACCATATCTTCAGCATTCACTTTTCCTTGTTTTGTAACAGCATGCTGGAAGTCATAATTTAACTGTTGATTGATTGTCAACACCGCTAATACTTTCTGTTCATTTTCAACCCGAACCTTTCCACGTGTTACAGAAACAATGACATTTTTCTGATTTGGCCAGGCTTTGATATCAAATGCAGTTCCCAAAACTGTAGTTTTCACCTTTCCTGTGTGAATTATAAACGGTCTCTTTGAATCATGTTTTATATCAAAGTAGGCCTCACCAACAAGTGCTATCTCTCGGGTTTTCCCTACAAAAGTAGGAGGATAATTAATAGTACTTCCGGCATGTAACACCACAACACTTCCATCAGGCAGCGTAACATTACGCGTAAACGGAGCTTGTTTCTGAGGAGAAATAACCGGAGCTTTAGCCACAATTTTCTGAGAGCTATTATTTATAGTCTCTGATTTTTGCAAAAACAATCCTAATGAAAAAAGAATAACAACAGATGCAGCTACAGCTGTCAATGTAAGAATCCGAAACACAGACGATTTATTTTTCGAATAAATCACATCTTCAGACACTGGAGGAGTCAGGATGTTTTGAAGAATCAGTTCGCTTTTATTTTCAGACAACATGGAACTTGAACTAAATATATTCCATTGATCAAACAATTGAGATTTTAATTCATCATTCTTGGCTACATCAATAAGCAATGCCAATTCCTCTTTTTCTTCGGCAGTACACTCCCGAGCAAAATAGCGCTGCATCAAATAATCTAATCTGTCTCTTTCCATGGTTCTTGTCTTTTAGGTAAAACAATAGGTTAATATCAACTCGTTTTGTCACTACTTACACGAATTTGATGTTATTTTACTACTAAGACGTATAAAAAGAAAAAATGTCTAGTCTGATGTGCAGTTTTTTTAAAAGAAATACTCCATAACATTCTTTAATTAGCCGTAAACAATATGTAAACAATCAGTTATCTACACAAAAAAAGAAAAGATTTGTGGAATAAAATAATAGAAGTTGTAGAAACTACTGACTGAATATGAAGCATCACCAAAATCGGTGCGGTTCATACTATATCAAAGCTAAAAAGAGTATTGGAGGATAGGTAACAAAAAACGATCTGATCACTAAATAATCCGACATTTGATTAAGGAAGGTAATTGGTTCTTAGGAATGTGGAAACAATTAATCACACATTCAATAAGATCCTGATTCAAATAAGAAAGAAACGTAAATAAAAATACCGGGGTAGGTGTAAGAAAGTACCTTACGAATATTACCCATAGCCTGACTCATGTGATTACGGATGGTAGAAACCGAAAGGTTTAACTGAGAGGCTATCTCTTCATATTTATAACCATCCTCGTGGTGAAGCGTATAAATTCGTTTTTGTTGGGGTGGAAGCTGATCTACCGCCTCACTTATTTTTTGACGGATTTCTTTATTCAAAAGGTGTTCTACCGGACCATTAACAACAAGCTCTTCATTAAGATGTTCTGCCGAAAAAGCCAGTGTTTCTTTCGAAAATCGTCGAAGCTCATCAATTGCCTGGTTCTGAGCCACACGATAGATAAATGCATTCATGTTTTCTATACCGGAAAGATTAGCTCTGTTTTGCCATATTTTCATAAAAACATCCTGAACCAAATCTTCTGCTTTGACTGCAGAGTTAGTCAAAACCAAAGCAAAACCAAATAATTTATCCTTATAGGCATAAAACAGGCTGGCAAAAGCTTCTTCATCTCCTTGCTGAAGACGTAAGAGAAGAGCTGATTCAGTACTTCTTTGCAGACTATTTTTTTCTTTTGCACTCATGTTAGATCACACAACAACATCGATTTTGAATGCGCAAAAATACTAATTAATCTCGAAATACATGTTTATTTGCTACATTAACTCCATTTTTTATTGAAAATATGACAGACAATAACGGTATAATTATTGAAAAATGATATAAATATCAGAGAACACTTTATCTTATGTACAAAGTAAAAAAATAAGCATATTCAGTATTTATCACTGATAATCTATTATTTAAATAATAGATTATCCTCTCAATCGTAACAGTTCGTTCTCACACCGACCAATAAATTCAGGATTTTAAGATTTTAGAAAAAAAACACCTAACGCTGTCGTGCGACAAACAAAAAATGCTTGCTATTTAACCATACACCCTGCCTTACCAGCAAACACCCAGAAGATCGGAATAAAAAGAACTGTTTCTACAATCTGTTTTCCATTATTGTTGTATTCATCGGAAGGTCAGAAGCAATAACAGTTATCATACTTCCGGGAAGCAATTCATTGAACTCATTAGTCAAATAAAGCCAATACTGATCATCAATCTTATCTTGAATCGCCTCACCAACTTCAATCTGAGTTCCATCGGCATCTGCAATCTTCACTAACACGCTCGCCACTTTAAAATTGTCAGTCGCTTTTATCCTGATTACAGAACCAGCCTTGCCGGTATAACTACTCACATCAATCTCTTCAATAACAGGAGCATTAAGAAAATCAGCAACTGCCAGGTTGAAAGCCGTCTGTCCTCCGGATATGCTTTGAGCATATAGTGCCTTTGTCGCAGGATTGGCTATGACAGACTTGCCATATAATACAGCCCGTTTGAATTTATCATTCATCCTTTTTTTTTCTCCTGTGGGGGCGGTTCTATGCGGAGAAGGAGGCACCGCTACGAATACTTTTCCGTCAGTTTTACGACGACGGAACACCAGATTACCTATTTTGCCACTCAGCCCTTCGATAATTATATTTTTCTTTGATACTGCCATTAGACGAGCTTTTAGAAATTTGCTATAAAGATAATGGAAATAAGAATAACTCGATTATCTTATATCCATCTTATATTTCATTACCGTTGATTAACCGCTCATGAACCGCTGACGAACCGCTCATCGACCGCTGATATTCCAATTATCTATCGTTCATCTACCGTCATTAGTATATCGCGAAGATACTCATTCTCCATCTACAGTTTAAGCAAAACCGTTCCCTCATATACAAAAAAAAACAGGATGACTATTCTAATCATCCTGCCTCTTTTTTTCAATTACTTATTTTATCTCACCACTTCCAATGCAAATTTTTGCTTCAGCATCATATACAACTCCAAATTGCCCGGGAGCAATTCCCTGTAGCCGATCATCAGACAGTAAGTGGTATCCATCGGGGGTTTTAATGATTTTTCCTGTTGTAAAATCCGGAGTATGTCTTATTTTGAATGTAACATCTGTTTCTTTCTCTGCTCCTTCCCATGGATTATCGGTGATAAAATGGAAATCACGCATAGAGAACTCGTACCCATACTGTGTGTCTACATCAAACCCCTTAGAGGCATACACAATATTTGCTTCCACATCCTTTTTAATCACGTACCACGGTCCGCCCGACAAGCCCAGACCCTTTCGTTGGCCTACCGTATGGAACCAATATCCATTGTGCACCCCAAGTATCTTCCCTGTTTCAAACTCAACTATGGGTCCTTTTTTCTCCCCCAGATATCTGCGGATAAAGTCATTGTAATTCACTTTTCCCAAAAAGCAAATTCCCTGACTATCCTGACGCTTGGCACTTGGCAATTCAGCTTTCACGGCAATATCGCGCACTTCGCTCTTCATTAAATGCCCGATAGGGAACATCAGTTTAGACACTTGCAAATAAGTAATCTGCGCCAAAAAATCAGTCTGATCTTTTATCGGGTCTTTAGCAGTAGAAAGATACACCTTGCCGTCTTTCTCAAATGTAGTGGCATAATGTCCCGTAGCCGTTTTATCAAAGTCTTTCCCCACCCGCTGTTCAAATACCCCAAACTTAATCAGTCTGTTACACATCACATCCGGGTTTGGAGTTAAACCTTGTTTTACCTTATCAATAGTGTACGATACAACATTGTCCCAATAATCCTTATGCAGATCAACAACTTCTAACTTGCAACCATACTTACGCGCAATTAATGAAGCCATTTCGATATCTTCCTCAGAACTACAATGCAACAATTCATCGTCATCCATTCCAATCTTAATATAAAACAGCGTAGGTGTATAACCTGCTTCTTTCAGCATATGTACAACTACCGAACTGTCAACTCCACCTGATAACAATGTTGCTATATTCATTTTCTAATCAAATCTATTTTTTAAATATAATATTCAGCCATATCCACAATTCCTGAACGCATAGCGTATTTTGTGGCTTCGTGAATATTATTCACTTCTATTTTCCGAAATATATTCTTTCTATGCGTCATAATAGTATGCGCACTAACATGCCTGTGAGAGGCTATCTCTTTTGTTGTTCTTCCCAAAGCCATCTCTTTCAAAATTTCCTGCTCCGTGATGGTAAGCACATTCTTTATATTATGATTCTGTAGGTTCTTACTACTATCAAGCAAAATATTGCTCACATGATTGCATATATATCTATTGCCTTTTAATACCTCTTTAATAGCACTCTGAATCTCATCTCGGCTACTATCTTTCATCAGCACACTAAAAGATTGTGTATTATAAAGCAATGTCCGCAGAAAATCATCACTCAATTCCTCCGAGAATAATATCCAGTCAGTCTGTGCAAATCGCTCCTGAAGAATAAGCAATTCATTTACACTCTCAAAATCAAACAAGGTATAATCCAAAATGACTACTGAACTCTGACAATTAATAAGCAACGGAATCAGTTCCTTCTTGCCTGAAACCTCCCGAATCTCTGTCTCTTCAACAGTATTTTGAAGCAAATAGTGCCAACCTGCATTCGAGATATCCTGATTATCTGCAAGTATTATATTTCTCATAAATTCTGGTCTTTAAAGTCCGCAGGTTTACATAGCTAAACCCCACATACATTTCACTTACGACAACAAAAATAGTTATTTTCAGACAGCTTCAAACACAGATATCAAAAAAGACGACATAATGTCGTCTTTTTTGATATCTGATTGTCTATTTATCTTATAAAAACCTCGTGGTTAGTATTCCCAAAGGTCCTGTTCGAAATTCAACAATTCGGTTTCAATACGGTCTTGTTCTTTTTTGATTTTTACCGGATCGTTCATATACCTAACTATCATTCTATTTTGCATATTACTATCGCCAAGAAGATAACTTGAATATAACCGTTGAGCAAAGAATTCATCGTAAGTCAAACGCTGAGTTTCATTACCATTCGGAATTACATATTGTCTGGCCAGGTACGGACGTAATTCATCAAAAAGAAACCAGCACTGAACCGAACTTTGCAAATAGCTCCAAACATCCTTCGTATCACCCAAACTAATATTAGTCTCAGTTAGTCCATATAAAGGTGCTATACCAATGATTTTTGAATAAAGTCGAGAAGTGTGCTTATCAAAAAATACGATCTCCTGAGTCAAGAATTTATATTGATTTTTTACGTAAGCTGGATATAAAAATTTACTTACTGTTAGTTCCTGCGTAACCGGATCCTTCACTATTAACTGATCCTTAGTAGTAGTTTTATTGATTGTATCATTGGTTACAGAGACAAAGATACTTTTTAAACTATCTTTATCAAGAACGTTTGTGTAAAGAGGCTGAATATCTCTCTCAACTTTATCATATGCTTGCAAAGAGTCATTTACTACAGCATCCAGAATTACTCTGAACAGACTACGATATTTTTCATTGGGTGTGGACGGAAAATACAACTGATAATTTTGCTTATCCCGCAAATCTATGATTCTGTAAACAACTCTGGACCAAACAATATCATCACGTCTATGACGTAAAACTGCTATTGTATCAGCAAGTTGATTCATCGAAGTTGTTTCCAGAGCAACTGTTCCATTCCTCTCAAAAAAAGGAATTTGTTTTTCTTGAGCATGTAATGAAAACGTTGAAACAGAAACAAATATTACCAAAGTAATAATCAAATACTTTTTCATATTGTGAGATTTTTTATATTTATACAAGTTGTTCTGAACTTAAAGTGATATACTTATTGAGCCTAAATCTCTTGAGCGTTGATCCGGACCAACAGCCTTGATATTGTTAATCATCAAGATATCCCCTTTAAGCAATTTATTAATAAAAGCAGGACTTAAATGCGAACCGGAAACCGTTTGCGGCGATATTCCTTTTGCAATCATTGTGAACGATGTAACCGTAAAGTTGGCCTTAACTAATTCATCTTTTCCATAACTAGCAACCAGAACACTACCTCTTAATGCACTGGGAGTCATATATCCACCCCTGATTGGTTTGGACTCGCCTCCTGTACCTTGAATATAAGCGATCGGATCCGGTAAATATTTCACCCGATATGCACCACCACCCATTGGTAAATCTTTTCCATCAATTTTAGCATAAACCGATATGTTTATTTCACCATCCTGAGTTGCACGAATAATATACTTGTCTCCAGCTTTTTGTGCCGTACCTCCACTAACACGAACTGAAACATTTCCAGACGCAACTCCAGGCACAGAAATACTAAATTTATTATCAATACCGCGATAAACTACATTTAAATCGGCATTGGACACCGTTGCAGATGGTTCACCCACTACATAATCACTTTTAAATGGGTAAGTTCTAACTGATCCATCATTTCCCGGCATTCTGATTTGTCCTGTATAGGTAAAAGACCCTACTTTTCCACAATTTACTTCATAAAATCCATTGCGAACGGCATTTGAGCCGACAAAGTAACCGGGAACTTTAGTTGAATCAACCGCAGAAAGAACAATCTGCGCTGAATATTTACCACCCCGAATAACATATCTAGAATTGGGAACTACTAAAGCAGTTATTTTATTTACTCTAAAATCCAATGCATCAGTCTGACTTTTTAGATACTGAACAATTTCAGCCTCAGAACTACGCACATCACTTTGATACTTAGTAAGAATAGTTACAACAGCGGATAGAGGCATTCCTTCGAAAATAGCAGTTTGCCAGGATTTACCATCTTTCGTCTTTTTAGTTGAGAAAATAGCCTGATACATCTTTTGCTTTGCCGGATTATTAGCAGACAGTTTAATCAAGAAATCACGATAATCTTCAATTCTTTTTTGAAGGATTTTACCATTTCCTTTAAGTAATCCATATTCTGCCGCTTTATCTAGATTATCTTTAGCATTAATCTGACTTACATAAGCACTATCATTAGCTTCTTCTTTATCCGCTAATTTTACAATTTGCTTTTTGAAATTTTCAATATAGCTATAAACATCATCAGACTGCTTCTTTACGAGTTTTGCCTTTACCAACCAATCATGAACTTTTGCCGGATTTTGTTTAGCTAACTCTTCGAAATCATCATACAACGCTTTGTTTCTCAAATCCGATGATTCTATGGTTTTATGTAAACTATTATCGACCATAGAAAAGCCATTCAAAATCTCACTTGACACATTCAGCGCTAACATTGCTGTAAGCACTAAATACATCATACCTATCATTTTTTGTCTTGGCGTTTCTGGACAATTTTTTGCTCCACTCATTAGAAAACTTCTTTAAAATTAGAGATCCGAAAAATCATATTTAATTACTTAAAGCATTTAGCATATTACCATATACCTGATTAAGCTCAGTAATCTGCACAGACAACTTAGTCGTACCTGCTTTGAACTTTTCCGTCTCTTCAGCAGCAACCAACGTTGCGGCTTTCATTTTTTGAACGTCCTTATTTATTGAATTCAAACCTTCACCAACTAACGATAGATGTTCGGTTTGTTCAGTCAACCCTTCCGATTGAGCCTGAATATTTTTGAGTTGAATTTCGTAGATCGAATTTATTGATGACAAGTTTTTATTAATGCTTTCAACATTTCCAACATAAGCTTTTGTTTGCTTATCAACTGTTTCCATTCCACCTACAACTGATTGATAAGATGTAGACAATGATCCTGTCGCAATATTCAAAGACTCTTGGCTCTTTATGAATTTACCTGTAGCCTCTGTGGCACCATCAATGTTCTGAACAAATTTATCAGCAGCACCAATTGCATCCGATAAAGTTGCAAATTGCTGAGCAGTTGCAGTTAGATTTTTGATTCCTTCTGATAGCTTCTTAACATCCTCATCATTGATTGTTTCCGAATAATTCAGTCCTACAGCTCTTGAAGGAACTTTATCTACTACTGCTTCTGAATTTCGAATTGAGGGTGTACTAGCTTTAATCGGATTTTCACCCTCACCATCAAAATCATAAACTTTATCCCACTCATACTCTTTATGAGGTTTATCAAAAACACCTAAGGCGAACAAAAAAGCCTCGACTGTCATACCAACTCCAAGTACGGCACCTGCTCCGGGTAAGTGTAATATTTTGAACATGGCTCCAATAATTACAACTGAAGCACCTAAACTATAAACCGCACCTACCGTTTGTTTTACCTTCGGTGAATTCCACCACAAGTCAAACTTCGATTCATTACCAGACATACACAATATTTTTAGAATAAATAATCAACTATTCGCCATTGTATGAACGCACACAACGGAAGCCAATGTAAGGTCGACTTTCATTTTGGTATTCATAAGTTTTCACTCCGCATTGTAAATAATAAGCAATATCCTTCCAAGATCCTCCTTTTACAACTTTCCGTTTCAAAACATCCGGATCACTATTCTTTGCATTGTATTGAAAACTAGGATTCATATCAGACATAACTAAACTGCTCGAAACATCATACGCTGAAGAAGTCCATTCTGAAACATTTCCAGCCATATCATATAACCCGAAGTTATTTGGAGGGTAAGATGCTACTTTCATTGTAGTTGCGCCCATATCATCCGTGTAGCTACCTCTCATTGGTTTAAAATTAGCCAAGAAACAACCTTTACTATCGCGAACATAATTTCCGCCCCAAGGATATAATGCCATTTTACGCCCTCCCCGAGCTGCATATTCCCACTCTGCTTCAGTCGGTAAACGATAATCTTGTCCTCCTACTCGACTAGCATTATTAAATAATTGAGTTCTCCATTGACAAAATGCCTGTGCTTGTTCCCACGTTACACCCACAACAGGATAGTTTGCAAATCCCGGATGCGAAAAATACATACGCATTTTGGGGTCATTATACGAATATTGAAAATCACGTAACCACATAATGGTATCAGGATAAACATTCACTATACGAGTTGAAATCAGGTCTTTCCTGGTAGTCAATTTTCTTTCTATAGTTTTGTTTATAATTACCCCATTTTCAACATAAGAAGTGTCAACACGTGCCTTTGCTGAAGCCGGATAAGCACCTGTGTTTACATTATACTTATTTCCAGGCAAAGCTGCTTGATCATAATTAATCCACTCGTATTTATACTGTAATTTTGCGGGATCGATTTGCCTCTTTGAGGTTAAACCGTTATTGTTGTTATAATATAATCCCCCCAAAATAGTTCTGACTTCTTCATCTTTAGAATTCCAAGGAATTCTCGTCTTCCAATTTAGACGTACAGTTTCAGGAGAAGCGTCATCATCTGACTGATTTTTAAATTTCATTCGGAATTCGTCTTTCCCTGCAATTACAAGAGAACGTAAAGCTATCGAATCTCTGACATAATAAACAAATTGCTTATACTTATCATTAGTAATTTCTGTTTCGTCCATCCAAAAAGCATCTACGGTTACATTAACAGACTTCTCGTTTATGGCACCTATAGCAGATTGGTCATTTGCCCCCATCATAAATGATCCCCTTTTAATAAAAACCATTCCATATGGTTGTGCCTCAACAAACGAGCCTTTAGTTCCATACCCAGTCAACTCGCCTGCAGGTTTGTTGCAAGCAACCAACAGCAAAACCAGTACAATAATTGGCAGATTTTTTTTCATTCTTATGCGATTTATTTTTGAAATAAAAATTCTGATATTTGATTTATGCTTCTAAAGACAAGAAGCAATCATTAATTATAACAATCTAATACTTTTATACTTACTGTTTGACTTTGCAAATATATATGCAAAACTATATTTTAATAATATTTCGTGAGAACCCGAACTTACAGTAATTATTCTTGATGTAGGCAAATCGAAGGAATAACCTACTGACAATCCACCAGCTATATTTATACCACCCATAAACACCAAAGCATCTTGAAATCGACAAGAGAGCCCTCCCCAATACTTATTATCATATTCTAACCTACCAGTTAGATCACACTGAAAAGAACTCATATCAGTCTTTATAAGAGTAGTAGGTTTAAACACGTATTTCTCATTTGACAAAACTAAATTATACCCTCCGGTCAAATACAAGGATCCTGTTGGTCTAAAAACAGATTTCTGACCCCAGGTTACTTTAGGGCCATTGACATGCGAATAAGAAACTCCAGCATAAAACTTTGGAGTTGAGTAAAACGCTCCTAAACTCATATCAAAACTCATACCGACAACACTAGATGATGGGATTTCCGGATCAGCACTAATGTTGTGATAATCACTTTGAATCTGACGAACACTATCTCCTCGAAAGCCCAAACTAATAAAGCCCAGATCAGTACCAACACTTATCACCCCAGGTCCCAGCTTTTTTTTGAACGCATATTGTAAATAAACACTCTGATTGGAAAATAAACCAACCTTGTCATTCAAAAATTTTATTCCAATACCATTTAACGAATTGCCAATTTTCAAGGGAGAATGTATACTAAATACAGTTGTTTGAGGCGCATTGGGCATTCCAACCCACTGTATACGATGTTGCCCTGTTATTTGAATCAAATTATCTTCACCTACCGCTGCCGGATTAAAAGAAACATTATGAAACATGTACTGACTCAATTGCGCATCAAATTGTGAGAAAACAGGAACTATACCGACAAGTGTCAACAAAATGCTTAAAACTATCTTTTTCATGGAAATTTCAGATTATTTTGTCGCTCTCAAGTCATGCCTCCTCAATTCAGTACCCTGGTATAAACAATCAAACTCAAAATCATTCAAAAAATTGTTTATTTCAACAAAATTTATTCGAAATGATGTACTTTTTGTTTAAACACTGAATTCTTTAGCTCGTTAAAACATAGAAGCTCGTTGTCAATATTCTTCTTCATTGAAAAAGAAGTCTTCCTTACTCGGATAATCAGGCCAAATGTCTTCTATACATTCATAAATTTCACCTTCATCCTCTATCTCTTGTAAATTTTCAATAACTTCCAATGGCGATCCAGATCGCATTGCATAATCAATCAATTCGTCTTTAGTGGCCGGCCAAGGCGCATCCTCAATTTTAGAAGCTAATTCCAAAGTCCAATACATAATCAGCTCAATTTTTTATGTGAATAAGTTTAGCGTATTTCTCTCTATTTTTGTGCAAAAATAGGAATTTTTTTTATTAATCATGCGTTTTCCAACAAATTTCTTCGGCACCAGCCGCAAGTGTCAGGTACCTGGAGAGTGCAAAAAAATAGTCTGAGAGTCTATTAATATAAATAGAAATCTGACTATCAACCTGATAAAATTCATTAAGATCAAAAAGTCGACGTTCAGCTCTTCTAGAAACTGTTCTACAAATATGACTCAAAGCTCCTGTTTGTGAGCCACCTGGCAACACAAATGAGCTAAGAGCAGGTAAAGTGGCGTCTAATCGATCTATTTCTTCTTCAATTAAAGAAATGGTCTCTTTTTTCAACATTGAAATGCTATGCAAAGCCACTTTTGTTGTATCTGTAGCCAAAAAAGAACCTATCGAAAACAAATTATTTTGAATAGTTCTCAAAAAAAGTCGATCTTTTTCGGGGATTTGATATGTTGTAAGCAACCCAACAAAAGAATTTAACTCATCAATTGTACCATAAGCCTCGATCCTCACATCATTCTTAGGTACCCTGGTGCCTCCGATCAAACCTGTTTCACCCTTATCTCCCGTCTTTGTATATAGTTTCATACAATTAAATTGTTATTTGTTTAAACATTACGTTACTAAATCTATTTTTCTATAGACACAAGAGAAATCAATAACGCATTTTGTAGTGTTTTTTGTGCAAATCAGGATTAAAAAAAACAATCCCGACTTGAAATAAGTCGATCGTCGACATAACTCTCGGATGTTGCTGAATTTTTCCCCACGCAACTTCCATGTCTTCTGACCAATAAATGTCATCAAACACCATCACAGAATTATCATTCACCTTTGATATACACATCTCAAAGTAGTTCAACACAAATTCGGAACGATGATTAGCATCAAAAAAGACAAAGTCGAGACTGTCAAATTCACTCAGTACATGATTTAAAGTATCGCCAATATTGCCAACCACAACCTTTACATTCTCAATATTTATTTTTTTGAAATTTTCAGTTGCAATTTTCGCAGTTTGCGGGCACCCCTCTAAACTTATACAATTTATTTTTGTCGAGGGAGATGCTAAATAAGCCGCCGTTACACCGAGTGAAGTTCCAAGCTCCAACACGTTTTTAGAGTCAAAGTAGTTAACCATTCTAAAAAGCAGCTGACCATACTTTTGAGACTTAAGAGAACAATTTGCAATGCTAGCAACTCTCCTCCTCCGGTCTGTACCTGTTCCAAAATCCTGAATATCTATTATTCTCTGATCTTGTTTAAGTTCAGAACGAATAGATTCAATCTTTGCAAATGCATAATAAACGCCTTTATTCTTTAGTACATAATTTGTAAAATGGAAAACAAAAGGAGAATGAACTCCAAAACCGTTAGTATTCCTAGCCTCAAAAAAATGGACTACATATTTGTACAATAATCGAAAACGTCTCATAATGCTACAAAAATAGAAAAATTAATTGATATTCTTAACTCAAAAATAAGATTCATTAGATTTTATAAAAAAACATCAGGAAACAAAAGAAAAAGACGCAACTCTATTTATTCGTACATTAATGCAGGCTCACTAGCTTCCCATTCTCAAGTTAACCAATTTGCAATAAACGTTGAACAACTTCCGGACATTCCATCTTATCATTCAATTAATATCAATAATAAAGTTCGTCAGATCATTTAGTATATACAGGTGAGCACAAATGCCTACCACAAGGCGTTTACTTATTTTGCTTAGTCAGAATATTCAAATATCTTCCCTCGGGTTTTAGCAAATCAATCGCAGCTTTTAAATCTTTATCCGTTCGTAACGAATACTGAATTTGACCCTTCTGATAATAATAGCGCTTAATAAGTTCAAGACTCAACAATTCAGAAATCTCAGCTTTATTTTCCTCAATACTTTTTTTTATATCGGGCATCAATTTTGCTTTTAGGGCGGCAAACTCATCACTGGCATTTTTATCTAACCCCTCGTACTTAGCCATATCAAACAATTCTTTATAATACTTTTCGGTTTGCGTAGTATATGTGAATTTTTTCTCTACCAAATAATCCGAAAATAATTTAAAATCGGCATCAGACAAACTGAATTTATCCGGGCTTACAATATTGGGGTGATTTTGCACATACATAGTAGCGTAATCAAAATACAAATTTTGAGCGAAAATATAATAAGCTATATTTAGTTTACGCTCATCTTTAGTCAAAGTATCAGGAACAATTCCACCACCATCACGCACCTTACGTCCATTTCTTGTTTTGAACTCTGAGGTTAAACTGTCCGGAATATGACCCACGCTTCCATCCTCGTTTCGGTGGCTATAATCTATTGCTTGAATGCACCGCCCGCTAGGAATGTAATATTTAGCAGTGGTAACCTTTAAATGTCCACCGTAACTTATAGGACGAATATTCTGCACAAGTCCTTTTCCAAAAGTACGCTCACCAACAATTACACCTCTATCCAGATCCTGAATTGAACCAGCCAGAATTTCAGAAGCAGATGCTGAAGACCTATTTGCCAACACAACTAACTTCATTTGAGGGAAAATCGGATCCAAAGGAGTTTTATATATTCTATCGGCTTCTTTATTTTTTCCTTTAGTAGTTACAACTTCTGTACCTTTCGGAACAAAATAACCTACAATTTTCACCGCTTCATCAATTAAACCACCACCATTATTTCGAATATCCAGCACCAAGGACTCTATTTGATGCTGCTTTAGCATTTCAGATATTGAGTTTTTCAATTCGATACCAGCACGATCAGTAAATTCACTCAACATTACGTATCCAATTTTGTCGGCAATAACTGCGGAGTAGGCCACTGGATTGACTTGGATTTTTTCACGAACAAACCCAATTTCAAGCGTTTTCTTAGCCCCCGGACGTTTTAACTTCAATTTAATCGTCGTGCTTGGAGTCCCTTTCAACAAAGCACTTACATCGCTAACAGATAGTCCTTCTATATTTTTACCATCGACTTCCAGAATAACATCCCCGGCCCGAATTCCATTGCGTTGGGCAGGCATTCCTTCATAAGGATCCGAAATACAAATATCCTTACCTTTTTTCATAATCACAGCTCCAATTCCAGCATACTCTCCCGTAGTCATAAAAGTCAAATCATCTGTTTCTTCTTCGGGCATGTAAACGGTATACGGATCCAGCTTTTCGAGCATATTATCAATCGTTGACTTGATCATTTTATCGTAGTTTAACGTATCAACATAAAACAAATCGAGATCACGAAACAAAGAATTGAAAATAGTAAGATTCTTACTAATTCTAAATGTGCGTTCATCCGGCTTATTGGCACCGTACGTCGCAAAATTCAGGCAAAAAACAAAGATCGAGAGTTGAATTATTTTCTTCATAAAAAAGTTGTTTGAGGGTCCTTAGTTTAAAATTCAATGCTTGCTTATATTTCCACATTAGGAGGTAGAAACGCTGAAATATCTTTTCCGAACGCAATTAAATCACGGGTAACAGTAGACGAAATAAATGAATATTCGGATTCAGTCAAAAGAATAACAGTTTCGATACCTGTTAGTTTTCGATTTGCATCTGCAATTGTTCGTTCGTATTCAAAATCGCCAACAGAGCGCAGTCCCCGAAGAACAAAGTCGGCATCAACAGACAACGCAAAATCAACCGTCAAACTATCATAAGACGCAATCTTTACTCGGGGTTCATCTTTGAAAGCCTGCTGAATGATCTCAAGCCGTTTTTCAACGGAAAAAAGTGTTTTTTTTGCCTGATTCAAACCTATGCCAACCACGATCTCATCAAAAAAGGACAATCCACGATGTACAATACTATAATGTCCGATAGTAAATGGATCAAAAGTTCCGGGAAAAATAGCTCTTTTCATATATTTAATCTAATTCTGGTTCAATTATTGTATAACTAAAAACAATGTTGAAAATGGGTACAAAGATAGATAAACTTAACTTCGACTTTTAAAAACTACTCCATTAGTTTGTATTTTTTAATTTTTCAGTCAACTTTTCATCTTAATAATTGTGTTTGCAAGTAGGAAACAATCAAATTCCTAAACCAAACTAACGAGGACTTAAGAGCAAAATTTAGAAAAAGGGACTGAAATTAATCACCAGATATGAAAAGCTAATATTTTTTAATTCAAATAACAAATCACTCAGTTCTGCGTTTTGAAAGAACAAAAACTATAGTCTTGATTTTAATTTTTAAAAATAACAATTGTATGAAAAAGTTTATTATTGCATCAGTCATGCTACTCACTGTTTCCATCACTTATGCTCAGCTCAATTTTGGTGTCAAAGCAGGATTTAACTCTTCCCTAAGCCTAAACAATTCAAACTCTATATCAACAGGCGATTACAATCTAAACTCTGTCAAATCCGATCTTTCTAATGGATTTCAGGCTGGGGTATTTGCTCGTTTTGGGTTCAACAAAATTTATTTTCAACCTGAATTTCTATATAATATAGGGAAAAAGGATTACACTATGACTCTTCAGGATGCACAGAGTAATGATGTTCAATTAGACAAAAAAGTTACAATAAGCACCTTGGAAGTTCCATTACTGCTGGGTTATAAATTACTTGATCTTAAATTGATCAATCTTCGCGCGTTTGCAGGTCCAAAACTTCGTTTCAATGCAGGATCATCGGTAGATTACAAAAATCTGTCCGCAGGCATTACTCAGGATCAGCTTAGCAAGGATATTAAAGCTGCTCAACTAGGTTTAGAGGCTGGTATTGGAGTCGACATTCTAATGTTTACATTGGATGCACGGTATAATCTGATTAAGGACATGTACCAAACAAAACTAAATAGTAAAATCATTGACGACATTCCCGCAAACACCTTTGTTATTTCACTGGGTTATAAATTCTTTTGATTTATAATTTGGTTCTACTTCATAGCGCCTGTTCTCCTTGTCGGAGAGCAGGCGTTTTTTTGATTTCAAGCACCTTAATTACTAGAAAATAAATCGTGTCGTATCCTTCAGAAAATCGTTAGACGATACGGTTGTAATTTTATTTTTTGGACAGTCTTTGTTTTTATGATTTTTGGTATTTTGGACAGTCTCGAATAGACCCGATCGTAGCTAAGATTTCTATAATCGTAGCTAAGATTTCGTCTATGTTAGCTAAGATTTCTGCAATCGTAGCTAAGATTTCGTCTATGTTAGCTAAGATTTCTACAATCGTAGCTAAGATTTCGTCACGTTAGCTAAGATTTCATCTATGTTAGCTAAGATTTCTATAATCGTAGCTAAGATTTCGTCATGTTAGCTAAGATTTCTGCAATCGTAGCTAAGATTTTGTCTATGTTAGCTAAGATTTCTACAATCGTAGCTAAGATTTCGTCATGTTAGCTAAGATTTCTACAATCGTAGCTAAGATTTTGTCTATGTTAGCTAAGATTTCTGCAATCGTAGCTAAGATTTCGTCCATGTTAGCTAAGATTTCTACAATCGTAGCTAAGATTTTGTCCATGTTAGCTAAGATTTCTACAATCGTAGCTAAGATTTTGTCTATGTTAGCTAAGATTTCAGAAAAATGACCCTGAATTCATTGTCTAATTGATAAAAACAGGGAATTTAGAGGATAAAAATAAGCGAAAGAATATAATGTTGCATTTTCAGAAAAGAATGGAACGGGAAAAGCACACAAATAACGCAAACACCACAATTTTTCGCAACTAAGATTTGTAATGTTGAATATGATTTGCTGAACTTCAATTCAATAAGATTGCGTTAATTTACGCATTATGCGCCATTTGCGTTCTAAAAAGACTTTTAATTCCGACTACTGATTTGCCCAACAAACGAACTATTTATAGTTGTCACTAATTTTTGTACCTTTGCATTCCGAACAAAAAACAACAATCAATTTATGAATTTAGAAACTATTCTTGGAACTGTGGTTGCCGATGCCGTAAAAACTCTTTATGGATTAGAAACCGAAGTAAATCAAATACAACTTCAAAAGACTAAAAAAGAATTCGAAGGAGACCTCACCGTTGTTATTTTTCCTTTCGTAAAAGCCGCACGCAAATCGCCGGAACAGACAGGGACTGAAATAGGTGAATTTCTGATACAAAAGAATTCGGTTGTTTCTAAATACAATGTTATAAAAGGATTTTTGAATCTGAGCATTAGCAAAAGTTATTGGCTTGAGACCTTGAATAAGATTCATAAAGAGAAAACTTTCGGAATCAAAGCGGCAACTGATGATTCCGAACTAATGATGATAGAATATTCATCGCCAAACACAAACAAGCCACTCCATCTGGGACATGTACGAAACAATTTACTGGGTCATAGTATTGCCGAAATTCAAAAAGCAAACGGTTGGAAAGTCATTAAAACCAATATTGTGAATGATCGGGGTATCCATATTTGCAAATCCATGCTTGCATGGAAGCTCTTCGGTAATGGAGAGACACCTGAAAGTTCGGGGCTCAAAGGCGATCATTTAGTAGGAAAATATTATGTAGTCTTCGACAAAGCCTATAAGTCTGAAATCAAAGAACTTACTGAAAAAGGATTAAGTGAAGAAGAAGCGAAAAAGTCGGCTCCACTTATTCTCGAAGCACAGAAAATGCTCCTTGCATGGGAAAACAACGACCCTGAGGTTCGTCATCTTTGGGAAATGATGAATGGTTGGGTATATGCCGGTTTCGATAAAACCTACCAACAAATGGGCGTTAGTTTTGACAAAATTTATTATGAATCACAAACATATCTGGAAGGAAAAGGCAAAGTCGAAGAAGGACTAAAAACAGGCGTTTTTTATCGTCGCGAAGATGGTTCGGTTTGGGCCGACCTAACCGGTGACGGTTTGGACGAAAAGCTATTGTTACGTGCCGACGGGACATCTGTATACATGACTCAGGATATTGGCACAGCTAAGTTGCGCTATGATGACTACCCTATCAACAAAATGGTATACGTAGTTGGAAACGAACAGAACTACCACTTCCAAGTACTCTCTATTTTACTCGACAAACTGGGTTTTGAATGGGGAAAAAGTTTGGTTCACTTTTCGTATGGTATGGTGGAGCTTCCCGAAGGTAAAATGAAAAGTCGCGAAGGAACCGTAGTTGATGCGGACGATTTAATGACCGAGATGATTGACACTGCCCGCGAAACGTCACAAGAACTGGGTAAACTGGATAATTGTACCCCCGACGAAATTGAAACCATTGCCCGTATGGTTGGTTTAGGATCACTTAAATACTTTATACTAAAAGTTGATCCTCGGAAGAATATGACTTTTAACCCAAAAGAATCTATTGATTTCAATGGCAATACAGGTCCGTTTATTCAATACACTCATGCCAGAATCAAATCGGTTTTACGCAAAGCCACTGAGCAGGGAATTGATTTCAGTTTGATGAACGATGCCGGTCTTGAAATCTCGGAAAAAGAGAGTTATTTGATTCAACTCATAACAGAATTTCCGTCAGTAGTACGCCAAGCCGGAGAAGAATTTAGTCCGGCATTGATAGCCAATTATATTTATGAATTAGTGAAAGAATACAATCAGTTCTACCACGATTTCAGCATTTTGAAAGAAGACAATTCGAGTCTGAAACAATTCAGACTTATTCTCTCCGAAACCATTGCTTCTGTCATCAAAACGGGAATGGGATTATTGGGCATAGACGTACCTGAACGAATGTAATAATTGATTGTTGACCGCCCAGGCTTGCCGGGGATTTATAATTATAAAAAATACTATTATGAAAAAAGCCAACCTGTTTTTGTTTCTTTGCGCCATTGCACTTATAGTAACAGCTTGTTCCACCGGAAGTACTTCATATAAACATGGTGATTACAACAAAGCCTGCCTTGAAGCAATTGGGCGTTTGCGATCGAACCCGAAAAACAGCAAATCTCAGTCGGTACTTCTAAGTGCATATCCTTTAGCTCAAAAAACAGCACAACGCGAAATAGACAATGTACTTTTAGCAAACCAGCAAGATAAATACGATGTATTGGTTTATCAGTACGAAAAACTGAATCGATTGGCCAATGAAATATACAACTGTCCGAAAGCACTGGAACTTATACCCCACCCTACCGAATACGTTAGTGAGTTGAGTAAAGCCAAACAAATGGCTGCGGATCAGGCATACGATTTTGGCATAAAAGCATTAAATGCAGGTACATTAGATCAGGCCAGAGTAGCGTATCAATACTTTCAAAACGTAAACAGATATGTGCCCGGATACAAAGATGTAATGGCAAAAATGCAGGACGCACGTTACTATGCTACGTTACGGGTTATTATTCAGAAGCCTTATACCAATGCCAATTTTCAATATTCAGCTGATTTTTTTTACAACAACCTGATTGCGGAAATCCGTCAGAACACGCAAAATCGCTTTATACGGTATTACACACAGGAAGATGCACGTAAAGAGAACATGAAGAATCCACATCAATACATTGTATTGAATTTTGAAGATTTCTCGGTTGGCAACATCCGCGAAACAAGCAACACTACGGATCAAAAGGTGGACAGCGTGGTTGTGGGAACCGTTAAAGTAAACGGAAAGATATATAACTCCTACAATACAGTAAAGGCCACGTTTACTAAATTCAGACGGGAAATTAGCTCCGGAGGTATTTTAAGCCTCCGAATTATCGACGCTATGAATAACCGGGAGATACAACGAAGAGATCTGACAGGAACCTATGTATGGTATACCAGCTGGGCTAAATTCAAAGGAGACGACCGCGCATTGACTAACGAACAGAAGAAAATGTGCAACCGTGAACCAGATATGCCACCCTCACAACAGGACTTGTTTATTGAATTTACAAAGCCTATTTATTCGCAGGCAGTTTCCTATATACGCTCGACTTACAGCCGATACTAACCATAAACAAAAGCGTCCACCGAGAGATGGACGCTTTTATTTTTTTGAAAAACCAAAAAGCCGACTGGATTATTCTTCGTCAATAATTTCAACAGTTGAGTCAATTTCAAAAACTGAAAGTTGACGACGGAAAATTTCATCCAACGAAATTTGGAAAGTTTCGGTATGCGCTATTCCTTGGATCACGGTCAGACGTTCCAAAATGATTTGCAACAAATGACGATTGTCTTTTGCATAAATTTTTACAAACATCGAATACTTTCCGGTGGCATAATGGCACTCTACAACTTCGGGCACCTTTTTCAACTCTTCTACTACAGCGTTGAACATTTTGATATCACTCAGAGTAATTCCAATATAAGCGCAGGTCTGAAAGCCTACTTTGTATGTATCTATTACAAATTCAGAACCTTTAATGATTCCGGTATTACGGAGTTTTTGAATGCGTTGATGTATGGCAGCTCCTGAAACGTTACATTCGCGAGCGACTTCCAAAAAAGGAATACGGGCATCCTGCGAAATAAGTTGAAGAATCTTTTTGTCTAATCTGTCTATTTGATGTTGTGCCATGATATTTAATTTATCTTCAATTTTAAGCCTTTAGTTTTAATTCCAGAAATTTCAGTGCAAATGTATTTAATATTTTTGTATTTTCCTCGACTTTTCGTTTAAATTGATAGCAAATGCTGCAATTTTATGCATATTAACGATATTTCCCTTCGTGACAATCTTTCATCACACTCAGATAGCTTTGATAGCGAGTGGTACTAATAAAGTGCTGATCAACGGCATCTAAAACAGCACATCCGGGTTCATGTACATGAGTACAATTTGTGAATTTGCATTTTTTAGAATATTCGAAAATCTCTTTAAAATAGTGACCAACTTCGGCTTCTTCCATATCGATGGTACCAAAGCCTTTTATTCCCGGAGTATCTATGATATGACCACCTGCCAACAGTTCAAACATTTCGGAAAAGGTAGTAGTGTGCATTCCTTTATTATGATAGGACGATATTTCACCGGTTTTGGCCAATGAATTTGGTGCAACAGCATTGATAAGTGTTGATTTTCCGACACCAGAGTTACCGGAAAACAAAGTTGTTTTACCTTCCAGAAAGGTCATCAACTCCGTGATATTTTCGGAGTGTAAAGCCGATATTTTAAAAACAGGGTAGTCTAATATATTATAAAGTCGCTCCAATCCGTCCAAATATTCTTTTTCCTCAACAGAATAACGGTCTATTTTATTAAACACAATACACGCTGGCACCCGGTAAGCCTCGGCAGTAGCAAGGAAACGATCAATAAAAACAGTTGATGTTTCGGGATAATTGACGGTAACAATAAGAGCCACTAAATCAAGATTAGCAGCCAGTATTTGAGAATGTTTAGAAAGATTGGACGATCGGCGAACGATATAATTTCGTCGTTCACAAATGGTATGAATCATAGCCGTACCATCTGCATTTTTTTCGAATTCCACCATGTCGCCTACAGCAATCGGATTGGTACTTCGAATATCCTGCATACGAAAATGACCTTTCATTTTACATTCAATCAATTCACCGCTATCAGTTTTTACCTGATACCAACTCCCTGTATTCTTTACTACTAGTCCAACCATGAGGATGTTTTAAAAATATAACAGCCATCCCACCAACATGAGATGACTGAATTGTTTTCTAATCAGGACTTGTTATTAAACAGTCATAATTTCTTTTTCTTTGGCTACGTACAAGTCTTCAATTCGTTTGATATACTTGTCGTGTATTTTTTGTACACTAACTTCAGCATCTTTCTCAACATCTTCTGGAAGGCCTTCTTTCATCAGCTTCTTGAATTGTTCGATAGCGTCACGCCGTGCATTACGAATACTTATTTTGGCATCTTCACATTCAGCTTTCGACTGTTTTGCCAACTGACGACGACGATCTTCGGTAAGCGGAGGTATACCCAACCGAATAGTTTCGCCATTATTCATTGGAGTTATACCAATATCCGAATTCAAAATAGCCTTTTCAATAATTGATATCAGTCCTTTTTCCCAAGGCTGAATCGTAATCGTTTTAGCATCAGGAGTAGTGATAGAGGCTACATTGGCAATCGGAACAGTAGAACCGTAATATTCCACTTTTACACCATCCAAAATTCTTGGATTCGCTTTTCCGGCACGGATATGAGCCAGTGCTTCGTCCAGGAACAACACTGTAGCCTCCATGTTCTCCTCAGCACTTGTCAGAATGGGTTTAATGTCTTGCATAATTATTTGTATTTTTACCTCAACATCCCGAAGGAAAGTGAGATTTGGTTGTTTAAATGTTTTTCTGAAAATTTTATTGAATCTATTTACGTCCAATCCACGGATTCTTAGTTCCTCACCAATGTTCCGATTTTTTCGCCCAACAGTACCTTTTTCAGGTTACCTACCGTATCCATATCAAATACATAAATTGGCATATTATTTTCTTTACACATGGTGGTAGCAGTTAAGTCCATCACTTTCAGATTTCGCGTGTATATTTCGTCGTAGGTTATTTCATCAAATTTCACGGCTGTTTTATCTTTTTCGGGATCGGCCGTATAAATACCATCTACCCGGGTACCTTTAAGCATTACATCAGCCTCAATTTCGATCGCACGAAGTGAAGAACCAGTATCAGTAGTAAAAAAAGGATTGCCCGTTCCGGCCGATAAAATAACCACTTCACCTTGTTCCAAACCGGCAATAGCTTTTTGTTTGCTGTAAAACTCACCGATAGGTTCCATACGAATAGCAGTCAGCACCCGCGATTCCACCCCTATGGCCTGTAAGGCGGAGTTTAAAGCCAAACTATTGATAACTGTAGCCAGCATACCCATTTGATCGCCTTGAACGCGATCAAAGCCCTTAGAAGTGCCACTCAGTCCGCGAAATATGTTTCCGCCACCCACTACAATGCCTACTTGCACGCCCAAAGCTGCAATTTCGGCTATCTGCGAGGCGTATTCACCCAATCGTTTCTCATCGATGCCATATTGCTTCTCGCCCATTAACGATTCGCCACTCAGTTTCAACAAAATGCGTTTAAATGCTACCATACCATTATTTTTTAGCAAAAGTAAATAATTTGCTCCGATTCTGCAAACAATTCACAATTCATAATATAAAGTTAGGATTTTCTCTGTCCGAAGCATAGCATTTTGAAATAGAAACCATAAAAAACTGATATAACTCAGGGATCCGTCGGATAAATTGCAGTAACCTGCGGGAACTATACCTATCCGACAGGAAAGCCTACGCAGCATGCGCGAGCTCTGCCTTTTCTTATAGCACACCACCCAAAATACTAAGAAAGAGGAATAAACCAAAGTTCACCCCTCTTTCTTAGAAAGTATACTATTTTCTGAATTCAAAACTCAGAAAATAATATAGCTATCAAAATTTATATTCAAGTCCGATACCAAATACCTTGTTAGTTCTGTCGTATACATCGGTACCAGCCAGTGTAGTTCCGTTGTAGTTTGTAGAGGCTTTTGTCCACTTATCATAATTCGTAAAGAAATAAGATAAATTCAAGCGTAGGTCTGGAGTAATTTTAACAGCACCACCAAAACCAATCGAATATGAGTTTAGACTATAGCTCATATCTGTTTGATAAGCATCTGCCACACCTGTACGGGTGATTTGTCCTCCGGCACTAACCAGAAACATATCAGTAAGCTGATATTCTGATCCCAAAAGGTATTCATTTACACCACCGTTAATATACTGTTGTTTGTTATTAGCCATTTTAGCATCCGAATCGAAAAAATGGTGATAGCCTCCGGATACTTTCCACTTTTTGCACAATTGATACTCTGCACCCAACGTCAATAAAGCCGGAATATCTTGCGGAGTATTTACACCATCGTCGTAAGCTGTCACTCCTGTAGTATTTACCTTAGTGTCGTTCTGAATATTTAATGCTGTTCTAAATTCATACTTAACAGCAAGATTCAAATTATTTATGTGATAGTTAATTCCAACAATAGGCGTTACCCCCCAACCGGTTTGAGAGCAATTAAGTTCTTTGTCCTGGTTTGTATTAGCAGCTGCTGAATAAGATGCAGCTGTAGCAGTATAACCCGCCTGCACCTGAGCCACAGTCATTGATGTAACATCTTTACCCAATCCTTTAGACAAACTGGTTACTTTATCGGTGGTTAAATATCCGGCAGTCACAAGTTGCCCGATTGTATACGTAGCTGGTAAAGCCCCTAAGCTAGTTGCAGTATTGGCTGCACTTGATGACAGAGTTGAATACAGCTGATTAACTGTCAAATTATTCCCCCCGACAGTAAATTTCATATTGCGCAAATAACCTTCGTATTTACTACTCACAATATTTAAACGCATGCCCAAAGCTGCTGAAAAATTATCATTTATTTTGTAAGAACCATTAATTTGCCATCCGAAAATAAACTGACTACCTTCCATGTAACTTTGTACTGAATAGCCGGTTGTTGGAACTCCGGATGCATTTAGTGATATCGGAGTTTTTGCGACTTGTGATTCAAAAGAAGATAATCCTTCATTAAATGTTGCTTTTCCACCACCACCAGTTACGGCAAAGGCTGTTGAAAATGCATATCTCCCTTTTTTGTACGCGAACTGAAAACTCGGAATAAGTGGAGCTGAAGCTTCCCCCTTAAATAATTTCGTTGTACTGCCATTATTAGCATCGGCATATTTATAACCTTCAAAAGTGGAGACAATGGTACGGGTCTGAAAAGCACTTTGATTAGTGAACGATAAATGAAAACCATCCGATAAAAATGTCAAACCTGCCGGATTGGTATAAACTCCATCAATTTCAGTGGTGGCATCAAGCGCAGGATTACGCAAAAAGTGTGCACTCTGATTGGTATTGGTCAATAACCCTCCAGCAAATACAGAACCGGCAATCAATGACAAAAGAGGAACGAATAATAGTTTCTTCATATAAAATGTTTGTTTTAGTTATTGTACAACACAGGTAGACCAAAGTGATCGAGCTCAAAATGTTAAACAATTTTTAAATTAAGCGCTGCAAAATTACACAATAATTTGATAAACGTGCAGCTTTTCATGAAAAAATGCGCATTATATTTTAAAATGTGCATTTTTTCATTCCAAAAACAAACAAGTAGATTGTTTCTAATCAATATTTCCACTTTACAAACAAAAAAAGGAATAAGCCTAAACTTATTCCTTTTTTCAAAAAATTATATTGTATACTGAATTATTCAGCAACCGGTGCTTCATCAACAGCTGCCGCAGGAGCTTCAACAGGAGCAGCCTCAGGCGCAACAGCTTCAGCTTTTTTAGCAGATCCCGCACGACGTGTACGAGCAGCTTTTTTAGCAGCTTTTTCTTTCAGCATGTTTTCGTTATAATCAACTAACTCGATAATACACATTTCTGCGTTATCACCTAAACGGAAACCAGTACGTAAAATACGAGTATATCCTCCCGGGCGGCTAGCTATTTTTACCGACACATTTTGAAACAGTTCAGTAACCATCTCTTTGTTTTGCAAGTGACTAAATACCATACGACGTGAGTGAGTGGTATCTTCTTTCGACTTAGTCAAAAGTGGTTCTACATAAACCTGCAAAGCTTTAGCTTTAGCAAGTGTAGTAGCAATTCTCTTATGTTGAATAAGAGAAGAAGCCATATTAGACAACATTGCCTTTCTGTGAGATGTTGTACGGCCTAAGTGGTTGAATTTTTTATTATGTCTCATCTCTTTACTCTTTATCTAATTTATATTTGGCAATATCCATACCGAAGGACAGATTCAAGCTTTCTAATTTTTCTTCTAACTCTGTAAGCGATTTCTTACCGAAGTTGCGGAACTTCAATAAATCGTGTTTGTGATATCCGGCTAGTTGACCCAATGTATCAACATCAGCAGCTTTCAAACAATTAAGAGCACGAACAGATAGCTCGAGATCAGTTAATTTTGTTTTCAGCAATTGACGCATGTGCAGGATTTCTTCATCAAACTCGTCGCTACCTTCGCCTTCAGTTACTTCCAACGATATTTTTTCGTCAGAGAACAACATAAAGTGGTGAATCAGAATCTTAGCCGATTCTTTCAAAGCATCTTTTGGATGAATAGAACCATCGGTAGTGATTTCCAATACCAATTTTTCATAATCTGTAACTTGTTCTACACGGTAGTTTTCAATAGAATATTTTACATTACGAATAGGTGTAAAGATTGAATCAATCGGAATGACACCAATTTCTTGGTTAGCCACTTTATTTTCTTCCGATGGAGTATATCCACGCCCTTTATTCACTGTAATATCAATTTGGAAACTAGCCGAAGGATCAAGCTCACAAATAACCAATTTAGGGTTCAACACCTCAAATCCGGTAAAATACTTACCTATGTCACCTGCACTAAACGAAGTTGTGCCTGCAACATTGATAGTTACTTTTTCATTTTCGATGTCTTCCACTATTTGTTTGAAACGAACTTGTTTCAAGTTCAAAATAATATTAGTAACATCATCAATTACTCCCGGAATAGTAGAATACTCGTGATCTACTCCTTCTATTTTAATAGAAGTTATAGCAAAACCTTCCAGTGAAGATAAGAGAATGCGGCGTAAAGCATTACCTATTGTAATACCGTAACCGGGTTCCAACGGACGAAATTCAAATTTTCCTTGAAAAGCGTCAGCTTCCAACATGATTACCTTTTCAGGCTTTTGAAATGCTAATATAGCCATGGTTTCACTTATTATTTAGAGTACAACTCAACGATTAACTGTTCTTTGATATTTTCTGGAATATCTTCACGTTCCGGAATATGCAAATAGACACCCGATAAAGAAGCTGCATTCCATTCAATCCAAGGATATTTGCTGTGATTGAAACCATTCAACGAAGCAGAAATAACTTCCATTGATTTGTCTTTTTCACGAACAGCAATAACCTGACCCGCACGCACATGATAAGAAGCAATGTTTACCACTTTACCATCAACAGTGATGTGTTTGTGGCTAACCAACTGACGAGCACCCGAACGTGTAGGAGCAAGTCCTAAACGAAATACGATGTTATCCAATCTTGATTCCAACAATTGTAACAATACTTCACCGGTAACACCTTTAGTACGTTGTGCTTTTTCGTACATATTACGGAATTGTTTTTCTAATACACCATAAGTATATTTAGCCTTTTGTTTTTCACGTAACTGGATACCGTACTCCGAAGTTTTTTTACGACGTCCCTGACCATGTTGTCCTGGGGGATAATTCTTTTTAGCCAACACTTTATCTGGTCCGAAAATAGCTTCACCAAACTTACGAGCTATTCTTGACTTTGGTCCAATATATCTTGCCATCTTTTATTTTTTTAATTTAAAATTGTTATGTGTTCCGCGTACACAAATCGGTCGAAAATTACCACAGCCGCGATTGCAGAGAGGTTTAAGTTGCAATCTATTTCAAAATTTTCACCAATTCGACTGCCGGGAAACCCGATTATTAAACTCTACGACGTTTAGGAGGACGACAACCATTGTGTGGAAGTGGAGTAACATCAACAATTTCTGTCACTTCAATACCAGCTCCGTGCACAGTACGAATCGCTGATTCGCGACCGTTACCTGGTCCTTTTACATAGGCTTTCACTTTACGTAAACCTAAGTCCAATGCAATTTTCGAGCAATCCTGAGCTGCCATTTGTGCTGCATAAGGAGTGTTTTTCTTTGAGCCACGGAATCCCATCTTACCCGCCGAAGACCAAGAAATAACTTGACCGTCATTATTTGTAAGAGTAACAATAATGTTATTAAAAGAAGAGTGCACGTGTAATTGCCCTACACCTTCTACTTTAACGACTCTTTTCTTGGCTGCAACTGTTTTTTTTGCCATATTATTCTAATATTATTTAGCTTTTCTAAAATTTGCTAACAGTTAAACCTTATTTAGTTGCTTTTTTCTTGTTAGCAACAGTTTTCTTTTTACCTTTACGAGTACGAGCATTATTTTTCGTACTTTGACCCCTCAATGGAAGACCGATACGGTGACGAACACCACGGTAACAACCGATATCCATTAAACGTTTAATGTTCGTTTGTACCTCAGAGCGAAGGTCTCCCTCCACTTTGAATCCTGCTCCAATGATTTCGCGGATTTTAGCTGCTTGGTCGTCAGTCCAATCTTTCACCTTAATGTCGATATCAACACCGGCTGATTCTAAAATCTTTTTTGCACTACTGCGACCTATTCCGTAGATATAAGTCAATCCAACTTCCCCTCTTTTGTTTTGGGGTAAATCTACTCCGACAATTCTTATAGCCATAA
>Ga0302165_10000072_pt1 | contig 50265 bp, 42 predicted proteins | sample I_Fen_E3_2_FD_193499 | JGI IMG/M metagenome (GOLD analysis project Ga0302165, IMG submission 193499) | Peat permafrost microbial communities from Stordalen Mire near Abisko, Sweden - I_Fen_E3_2 | ecosystem: Environmental > Terrestrial > Soil > Wetlands > Permafrost | place: Sweden: Abisko...
TTTGCTCATTGGTATAACAAAGTGGATAACCTAAATTGCAAATTCTTTAAGTCGGTTATCCAAACGATGCAGAACAATTATAGAGATATTGTCAACTACTTTGACAATAGAAGTACAAACGCTTCGGATGAATCTTTTAATGCTAAAATTAAAGCTTTTAGATCTCAATTCAGAGGAGTAAAAGACATACCATTCTTTATCTTTAGGCTGGCTAATATTTTCGCATAATATTTTTACTCCACCGGATATTTACATTGATCCCGAATAGGTCTCCTAAAGTTTGATATTTTCTGAATATTTTGGATATATCCAAAAATGAAAAAGCCCGTAAATCATTGATTTTACGGGCTTTTACTGATTTTTGAAATCTTTTTGGCGGAGAGAGAGGCTCTTGTATCCGCCAAATTTCATTATGTATGTCAGTGAGTTATGCTCGTAAAATACTTGGGTACCCGATTTTTCACCCGAAAATTTTTCACTAATAAAAGCAGCTTTTTAATCGAAAAATCGTGTATACAAAAATACAAAATTTCCATGATAATGTAAAGAATTGAAGGCTATTTTTTAGTATGGTTGAAACGATATAAACTGATTGTGATTTTTTATTGATTCTGCTATTTTTGTTCATAATATATGATACATCAGTTATTATATATAATTTTGTATTGAAATATCAGTCGTTATGAAATCAAAAGGAGCAATTTACACCCAAAAACAAAAAAAAATTCTCTCACGACTAGGAGAAAATATTAAACTCGCCCGTTTGCGAAGAAAATTGTCTGTTCGTTCTCTGGCTGAAAGAGCCGGTATTGCAGTATCAACTATGACCAACATTGAAAAAGGGTCTCCATCCGTAAGTCTAGGTAGTTATCTACAGGTACTATCGATATTGCGCTTAGAAGAAGATATCTTACTGATTGGGAATGATGATCCAATTGGTAGGCAGATTCAGGATGCTGGACTTATTGTTAAAAGGCGGGCGCCGAAAAAGGGAATTACAAAATCACCGATTGATCATGTTATTGATAAAGGTGGTTCGGAAGCACCTGAGTTTATATGATTTGATTGAAAATTATTGTTTGTGTGGCAGAAATAAGACCTCTGCTGTTGGTGTTGTATTATTGTTGCAGACTAATTTTTAGTATAGTATAGGGGGATGAAACTGGGAGATAACTAACCTTTGGTATGCTTTTGTTGTCTGTTATCCTGTAATGAAGGGATGTACCTGTTCGGCTTTTAGTCCTGTATATTGGCAAAATTCGTCAATGCTGACGAATTGATGTTCCTGCTTTTGATAGTGATTCCTTATCTGTGCAAGCAACGATCTGCCGTAACGTTCGCTTTTGCCTGTAATGCGTTGCACATCCTTCGGGTATATGCAAATACGTTTGACTTCCATTGTGTCATTATTTTCAATGCAAATTTACAACTAATTATGCGTTTAATAAAACCTTTTTAGGCAAAAACGGCAGGGATAGCCATTGCCGGAAGTACCAGTGTTCTAAAATGTAATAGTTGAGTATACTTTTGTCCTGATAATTTTAAAACATAGTATTATGGCACAACAAAAAAGTATTCTAAAATTGAAGGGAACTATTGGTGGAATTACGTTCTACAAATCGAAAGATGGTTATCTGGCCCGGGAAAAGGGTGGAGTTGATGCTTCCCGAATTGCGAATGATCCGGGATTTGCCCGTACACGTGAAAATGGCGCTGAGTTTGCAAATGCAGCTTCTGCAGGAAAACTATTGCGTGATGCTGTTCGTGTGTTGGGTAAGGACGCATCTGATGGACGTGTAACAGCTCGTTTGACTCAAGTCATGGCGCAAATCAAGAACATGGATGAAGCAAATGTCAGGGGAGAACGAAGTGCAGCTGAAGGAATGATTAAGGATGAAGCCAAAGAGCTTTTGAATGGTTTTAACTTCAATGAAAGTGCAGTTCTGGGAGCTGTGTTGTATACTCCTTTTTCGGTGGATGCAGCAACTGGCGAAATCAAAATTGCAACTTTGAATCCGCAAAATGACATTAGTTTACCAAGCGGTGCATCGCATGTTGTTTTGAAATGCGGGTTTGCAAGTATCAATTTCCTGACGGGTGAGTCGGAAATGACTGTATCGGCACCAGTGCGCATTGCAACGAATGCAGCAGAACAGGCTGTTTCTCTGAAACCTGTAGCTGCTCCGGCAGTTGAAGGGACTCATTTTTATCTGCTGTCGATTGACTTTGTTCAATCGGTGAACAATGCGGATTATTCTTTGAATAACAACTCGTACAACGTGTTGGCTATTGTTGGAGTAGAATAATCTTTAATTCATTGTTTATGGATACAGATAAAAATGCAACCGTTACCGATCCTAACAACATGAGTGTTGTGGAACGTGTAAAAGCTCCGACTCCAAAGTTTTTCAAAATTTTGCGTACAATCGGTTTAGCCTTGGCAACTGCCGGTGGAGCTCTTTTAGCAGTGCCAATTGCATTACCCGCTGCGGTGATTTCTATTGCCGGTTACGTTGCACTAGCGGGCAGTGTAATGACGGCAGTAAGTCAAACGGCAGTTGAGACTACCAATTCAAAAACAACAGAAAATGAAGCTTCTTGAAACAACCACTAATGGCAATGTGTATGCAGGTACTTGTGGCGGAATGTTACTGTCTGTTTTCAGTAATGTATTTGTAGAAGACCTAGTGCGCACAGTTGTTTTAGCCGTTGTAGGTGCTGTTGTGAGTTTTGTTGTTTCGTTGGTTTTGAAGAATTTTATACGGCGTAAGAATCGCTAAAAAACTACTACTTTCCGGTGTGGTAACCTTTTGTAGTAGTATGGCCTCCCTCAAAAAGGGAGGCTTTTTTTGTCGATACCTATTTAAACAGACTTGTAAAACAGCATCCGCTTTACATTGGAGATTAAAAGCAGGTTTTGTTTGTATTGCTTTTCCATAGCTTCTAGACTGCGGAGAGCTGCCACGGCTTTTTCAAACTGAGCCGGATTTTGACCGACTTTAGTTAAACCATCCCAAATGCATGATTTTATATCCCGGAGAATAACAAGAGGAATGACCGACTCCCGCAAAAACGGAAAGGCTTTCGATTGCCACAAACTATACAACAGCTAGTAGATTTTTTTATATGTAAATGGAGTAAATTTTGCACTTATTGAAATTACAGAATATAGTAATATAAATAACATGGCGTAAAATTCAGTTTCTTGCATTTTCTGCCAATTATAATTATCTTTGTCTTATAAAAAACCAAAGCATACTGTTATGGAAAAGACAAAGCACATTGTAATAATAGCTCCTCCTATGACTTCCATTCTCGACGTGGCCGGGCCACTTGAAGTTTTTACAAAGACAGCGGATTATATAAAAGAGTATCTTCCTGCTATAAAGGAATCTTATACAACGCATGTACTGTCAATTGATTCATCACACATTGTCAATACTTCTTCCCAGTTGCCGATTGTTTGCGAAGGAGGACTAGAATCCATCAATTACGAGATAGATACTGTCCTATTTGCCGGAAAAGGAGGACATAATCCTAAAGACGCAATTGTTGAACCTGTATTGAATTGGCTAAAAGAAAATACTAACAAGATTCGCCGTATTGGATCTATCTGTGGAGGAGCTTTTATTTTAGCTGAAGCCGGTTTGCTTAACGGACGAAGAGCTACTTCACACTGGCAGGTATGTGATAAACTAGCAAAACTTTATCCTGATGTAAAAGTTGAAAAAGATCCTATATACGTAAAAGATGGCAATATATATACATCAGCAGGTATTTCTACCGGAATGGACTTGTCGTTGGCTTTAGTTGAAGAGGATTTTGGCCGGGATATTGCTGTTATGGTAGCACGAATTTTGGTATTATATCTAAAACGTCCGGGGAATCAATCGCAATTCAGTAATATATTGATGCATCAGACCGTTGATTACGAACCTATTCAGACTATACAGGATTGGATAATTGATCATCTGGATGAACAACTTACAGTAGAAATACTTGCAGAGAAAGTCTTGATGAGCCCTCGAAATTTTGCACGGGTATTTTTGCGCGAAACGGGGGTCACACCGGCAAAATATATTGAAAAAATGCGTCTCGAAACTGCTCGCCGACGGTTGGAGGAAACTCGATTGACAATAGACGAAATATCTAATGAATGTGGGGTTGGAAATGCTGACGGATTGCGTCGTCTGTTTCTGCGTCACATGAAAATTACTCCGACTGATTACCGGAGAAATTTTGCATCAGCAATTGCATAATACAATTCTTATCAGGATTTTATTCAAACTAAAACCCTGATAAGAATTGATAAATAATTTATTTATAATGTTCCAAAATAAGCTGCTGTGCGTACCATTTGTGAAACAAATGACATTTCGTTGTCGTACCATGAAACAGTTTTGACTAATTGCTTATCTCCAGCAGTTACAACTTTAGTTTGAGTAGCGTCAAAGAGCGAACCATAACTTATCCCGATTACGTCAGATGAAACAATAGGATCTTCGGTGTATCCGTACGATTCATTAGCCGCTGTTTGCATAGCCCTATTGATTTCATCCACACTCACTTCTTTTTCGAGTAAAGTAAAGAGTTCTACAACAGATCCTGAATGTACTGGAACACGTTGAGATGACCCGTCAAGTTTTCCTTTCAATTCGGGAATAACTAACCCAATAGCTTTTGCGGCACCTGTAGTGTAAGGCACTATGCTATCTGCTGCAGCTCGGGATTTGCGATAATTCACTTTCGGATCAGGAGTGTCCATCAATGGCTGCGAGTTTGTATAAGCATGAATAGTAGTCATTTGTCCTGCAATAATTCCATATTTATCATTCAGTACTTTTGCCATTGGTGCCAAACAATTAGTTGTACACGAAGCACAACTAATCAATTGATCAGTAGCATTGAGTAACTGATGATTGACATTGAAGACAATTGTTTTTACATCTTTGTCGGACGGAGCTGAAATGATTACTTTTTTAGCACCTGCTTTTAAATGCGCTGAAGCTTTTTCACGAGATTCAAAAATTCCAGTACATTCCAGTACTACATCAATATTGAGTTTGCTCCATGGTAATTTATTCGGATCTCGCTCTGCATATACAGCAACCTGTTTACCATCTACAATCAACGTTTTTTCAGTGTGATTGATGTTACTTTTAAATGTTCCCTGTACAGAATCATATTTCAACAAATATGCAAGCATTGAAGGAGCACTTAAATCATTAATTGCCACGACCTCTAATTGGTCGTTGTTTGTAATTTCGCGGAAAGCCAGACGTCCAATCCGACCAAATCCATTAATAGCAACTTTAATCATAACTTTGTTTTTTAGAGATTAGTTGTTTGTTTTTTTTCGATACAAAGTTACAAACTATTGATTGTGTCTTAAATGACAATAATCCGTCAATTGCTGCCAATTGAAGTGAGTGCAAGAAACTCAGTAACTTGTTTATGTAATTTACTTTCATTAGTGATTAAAAGCATTTCTCTTCATGCGAAGCCGTAAACTATTTTACATTTTTTCATATTCATGTAGATAATAGATTGCACGGCATTAATATACACACACATTATATTGCACAAAATGCCAAACACGTTCACAAATAATGAAAAGCGATAAATGCCCCTCACAAAAAGGGGCTGGGGTTTTCATTTTTTGTATTCCGCTGTCCCCTATTCGTCAAAAGCGGTTCGGAAAAAACTGCCTTTAATAACACGAGATTTTTACCGAACGGCTTTTGCGGGGCATTAAAGTCAAGTTGTCACATTTCTTATTTGGTTTTTATAAAATTATTCATCGCTTGCGGTTTTATAAAAACCAAGTAAGGTATGTGTTCCGCTCTGCCTATTTGTAAAATAGTTTTGATAAGCTATTCGGTTATCAATATCATTTTACCGGCGATATTGCCGGAATGGCTTTAAATGCAAGCTATACTTGTTTATTCCGACCCTACCGCCTATTTGGCGATTAATGGGGCAAACTCGCCGCAGAAATGAAAAACAGACCACTGGAATAGCGTGGGAAAATGGCTTGGGTAGTGACTGACTGAATTAATGGAGCTTGCGGAATGGAAAGGAAGGTGACTACCGAAGTTGTGGGGTGCTGAAGTGTATGATTGGAATGAAAGTGTAATGAAGTATCAGGGGTCAGCGTGAGGAACTAACGCAGCTCATAGAACGGAATGGAGCGAAAATGGAAATCATATACTGCAATCACATGGTAACCAGACAACCAATGTTTTTTATTTTCTGCACAACTGATGGGTGGTGGGGAAATTCGGAGGCTCTTCGGGCAGCGGAGCGGGGTAAAAGCGTTGATTTTGTGCGGCTATTATACATAATTAGGTTATATTTAGCCCTATTGATTTGCCGGCAGGCAAGGGCTCGAATATAACTACATGTTATGTATAATAGCTTTGGGGTTGTTTTTTTTCTGGCGCAAGTGCAGCACGGTGGTGGCGGTTGGAGTGCAAACGTCTTTTTTGCAACCTCCTGCCCCCTTGAAAAGGGGGTACTGCAAAAAGTGTGACAGAAAAAAACAACAGCAGGGTTGATTGTGCGGAGGCATGCAAAAAGACTGTGCAAACCCAGAGGAACGAGGGGTGAGGCTTTTTGATTGCCGGTGGTGCCCTGCGAAGCTGCTCGTAATTTGCTTACAGGCGAAGCCTGACCGCTTGATTTTTATTCATACATCAATCATACTTTACTATCATTTTTTTGAAGATATTTTTTATTTCCTTTCTAAACGATTGAGGTGCTATTACCTCCACATCTTCACCCATTGACAATATTTCCTGACGGAAATCGAATGTTGGTTTGATATAATACCTGAATACTGAATATCGGGAACCCGTTTCAATCTCATCTTGTGAATGATGCAGTGGTAATGCCCGTAAATAGTTGGTTTGCCTTCCTGAAACTTTGATAATTACTTCAACCGGGTCAACTCCGGTATCGTGAATAATACCATAGCAATCATTGAAATAGGATCCCGGATCAAAATCAGTTGGCATTTTGAATTTGTGGGCAGTGGGTCTCAGGCTTTGAATGCGATCCAGCGCATAAATGCGTAATAAATCACTTTTCGCAATAACATACCAGCGTTGTTTAAACACTTTTACAAAATAAGCCTCAATATCAAACTCAGCCGGATTATCCATCCAATACGATTGATAACACATAGTCAGCCTGACTCCATCGCGCATGGCTTCGATAATGGTTGTCAAATGTTGCTGACCCGAAGGAATATCCTCGAACTGAATACGCTGTTTGATTTTATGGCTTTCGGTTATCAGATTATTGACGGCAAAAGTGTTCAGCAACCATCGCCGTACTCCACCTTTAGCCAGATCATCCGCATTATCAATATAGTATCTGTAATTGCTTTTGTTGCATTCAATATTGATTTCAAATAAATCTTCGATGGCTGAACGATGATTATGAAACGTACGCAAAGGCAAAGGGTTGCCCTCCGAATTACCTGAATGCTCCCACTTCTCATTTATTTCTTCGAAAGTCATTCCTTCTGGGCGACGGTAAATTGTATCTATCAACCAGACATAACGGTTAAATAAATCTTTTGCCATAATTCCTTTATTTATTTTGTTCCAGCAAAGATACGATACAGATCTGCCAAAATACTGCATAGTCTATTTTTTTTCACTTTCTTCCGTCTTTGCAGGTTTAAACATCCGGCTACTATTTATCACCGATATCAGTTTATCCTTTTCAGACTGATTTCCTTCAACTGCTTTTGCAGCTTCCAACACATCGCTGTCACTCCAAAACTTGCAGTTTATATCATGCTCCAAAGGGTCGTAAACTAGACTGAGTTCGTCTAAGAATAGCTGAATTAGTCTGTTTTCGGAGAGTGTACTGAGTATATCGCTTATAAAATGATAATAATCTCTGTAGCGGATATACATTATATAGAAAATAATCGATTGTGACAACGAACTGAGAGTGTAGTCATCCCGTTTTCCCTTATAACTAATGATACATTCTCTTAGATTGAAATTGTTTGCAAGAAGAAAACCCAACTCCTGCAACTTTTTATTTAGCGTTATCTGATTGTACTGACTGCTTCGCCAATTGAAATAACAGTCAGCCGGCCGAGCTAATACAATTTTATTATCCGAATCATAAAACATAAAATGATTTTTTTCAACTTCAATGTTGTTTTTCATTACTTCATCGAAATTTATTTCTTCGCTGAGAGACTTAATTGTTGATTTGATCATAGGACTTTATTCGTTTTTCAGAAATTATAAATCATTCCGACAAAAGTAAAAAGCACTTATGCCAAGACATGGCACAAGAATAGATTTAATGTTAGAATCCCAACTTTTTACTTCCGGCCTTCGATGTGAATTTTTCTGCATCGCAATACTCTATTAGTTGCTCCATGGCGGGTGTTTTGCCATTCAACACTTCCTCCATAGTTGCTTTTCGAACGATATTCTCAATCTCACCACCTGAAAAAGAATATTCAGTGGCTAACTTAGCGGCCTCTGTTTCACTCAACCAATCCATTTTGCTCTGCCATATCTTTTGCTTAGCTTCCTGAGTGGTTTTTTCAAACTTTACTTTAAATAAAAACCGGCGCTCAAAGGCAGCATCCAGATTCTGATTCAGGTTGGTGGTGGCTATTAATATTCCGTCCAGCTTTTCCATCTCTTCAAGAATAATATTCTGAATAGCATTCTCCGTTTGTGCCACGCTCGAAGCATTCCCATCTTTTCATTTGCCGAATATGGCATCGGCCTCGTTGAACAACAGGATTGGTTTTAGTGATTCTGATTTACACAAAGCTTTGTAGTTTGTAAAAACCTCCTTTATACGTTTTTCACTTTCGCCAAACCACATTGACTTACTCTGACTGATATCCACATGCAAGATTGAACGCCCAGTCTGATGTGCCAACTGATATACTGACTCTGTTTTCCCTGTACCCGGACCTCCATAGAATATAACCGACATGCCTTTCGGAAGACCTTTCGTTTCCAAGCGACTTTGCAAATTTACAAACATGATTTCATCCAGACTCTGACGGATAAAACTAAGCTGCCTATCAAGATTATCATCAAAGTAAAGTGTTTTCTCAACTATCTTATCGGGAGTAATCAGTTTATTCTCTTTTCCTTTTTTCAGAAAAAGAACAGCATCTTCGCCCATGAATATCTCCCGTCCTTTTTCAGTAGCAACAATAAATGCATTTGAAAAGAAACCACCATCTTGCAATTCTATCCAATCCAGTTCAAAAAGTTTATTGTTTTTTTTCAAGAAGCTCACGTGATTTTCTCATGCGTTGCCAAGCAGCTTTGTAAATGTCGTTCATAGTTGATTCAAGTGAAGTTTTACCTCCATTAACCATATCGTCACAGATTTCGTACCATATCGTTCGGTCTTCAAGCTCCAGACCCATGTCTACAACCTGCTTTACCATTACCAAATCTGAGTTCTCAGACTCCAAATCCAAAACCATCTCAAACAAATCTCTAGTAGTAAACTCATCACTTTTTCTATCGTCTATATAATCCGAAACTATTTTTACAAACTGATAAATATCCATAGGCTTACCTGCAGGGCATTCGGGCATAGAAGCATTACTTATAATAGCATCCACCAATTCAGATGAAACGCTGTAACTATAATTTAATACTTTGACCCTTGGCCCACACCGACTTCTTTCTTTTTTGAGCATATTCTTTTTGGTAAGCATATTAAATTCAGGTTGATAGGCTACTACATCAATTATCTCACTATTCAAAAAATTGGCAATATCTGAAAAACTAACACCACTATGTTCACCATTACAATACAACCAGAATACAATTGAAAAGATGAAGGCTTCACGAGATGTGACACCCATATAATTGACCAAATACTGAATGTTTATATCTATTTCGGCTAGTAATTCATCACTGTATGTATTATTTTAAAATCTTTTACCTATTGTGTTTAAGGCCCGAAAAACATTACAAGGTGGAGTAGTAGCTATTTCCATAATCTTTGTTTTAAATTTGAAACAAAGTTAGGATTCAGCTATGCCGTAGCACGGCACAGGTGCTAAAAAATAGCAGAAGTAATTATTATTGTTGGGGAAAGATGCAAAAAACCGCCACTTGTTGAAAAGTGACGGTTTTGGAGGGTTGAGATTATTTCTCGGCATGAATAATTTAAATAAACTCTGCTGTAAAAATATTTTTTAAAAGTTTAATGATATTTTCTTTATTTTGAAATGTCGATTCGTAGCGTTTACCATTCCACTTTAAATTATCACTATTTGCTAAATTTTGCAAGTTGTTCTTAATTGCTTCGCTATGCAAATTTCTTTGAAAAACCAGAATTTTGTAATTGTCTGCACCGCAATAATTTATATCGACAGCAATATTTTTTAGTTCATTATCAAAGTATGTACATGTTCCCTCATATGAATAAAAATTGATGCTCCAGACTGTTGAATCCCAAAAAGGAGCAGATTTCAAATCAAGATATAGTCTATAAGATTTGAGGTTAGCATAGGCTCCACTTGTTTTTTGACCTTGAACTAATAACCAACCTTTTTGTGAATCCCATTGAATATTTTTTTGCTTACAATACGTTAATAATTCAGAAATCTTGACAAATTCAGACCAATCTTTTTCAGGAGAATATTCATGAATCATTATCTGCAATTGCGTATCAATATCAGGAGCGAAAATTAACTCTTTCAAAAATTCTCCAAATTTTACTTCGTTATCATTAATTAAAATTTGCCAATCAGAGTATTCCCAACAAAACGAAGTATTTGTATATCCTCTAAATATTCTTGGATAATTTTTTAAATCTTGAGTAAGCAATGCTCTTCGAGTTACATCTAGTTCTGGATATTCAAGTGTTTCATGAAACAAATAGCAGAACACGTTATTAAACTCTTTAAATTTATTGAAATTAAATTCATTATTAACGGTTGCCCAGTTGATTAATGGAGAAATCTCACCTTTCCAAATATTATGTTCCTCAGCTTTCCATAAAATATCTTCAATTTGAATTCTAATTTCTTTATTAGCAAGATATATATTGAATTTTCGTTTTTCTTCCTCTGTTAGAATTTGGGTCGTGACTTTAGGTAGTTTTACTATTTCTGCAATATCACCTGAAATCATATTATTGATAATCATTATTGCTTCTTGCAGTAATGAACCTACAGCTTTTGAAATATTATCAATTCTTGAAAGATTTTTAAAGAAGGTTTTTACTCTAATAATATTACGGTTATTTTCATTACCAAATCGTTTTACATACTCAATGACTGGCAATAACCTAAACCAAGTTATTTGTGTATTAATATTTTTATCTTTTTTATCAGGTGCCAGCCAATCTAAATTGTTTTTAAATATATTTGATTCTTCAAATAAGAACTTCACTATTTTAAAGTAATTATCTATTTCATCAACATCAACATTAATGTCAAAATCAAAATGTCCAGATTCCTGTATTTTCTTAAAGTCGTCAACTTCAGATGTTTTTAAAAGGGTAATCCACCTTAAAAACTCTCTAAATCCATTGTCTGCAGTATCGTTTTCTTTTCTTCCAGAACCTGTTCTCATTTTCCAAAACCATGTTTCCCATTCTTCCCATTTCTCACTACAATCTTTTCTATCCTCAATTTTCTGAGCATTAATGAATAGTGGCTTTAAGTTTTCTGTTGTAGAAAGAGGCTCGCCTGTGGTATTAATCACTACAAACGTTTCTTCTCCATTAGTTCTATTACCCATGTCATAGTAGATAAATGAAAGTTGATTTACTAAATACTTACCTAAGCTAGTAGCGTCAATATCTTTAATTTCATTTTCAATGATAGCTAAAGCATTTAGCATGCTTTGGATGCTAGGATCAAGATTATAATCTCCGAAGTACCAAAATTGCGAATCAATATCGCTCACTACCAAGTCATTTTTGGCAATAAAAAAATTACACACCAAGTCACTTAGAAAGTAGAGAGAACTTTCACGAATAGAATATTGAAGGTATGGCTCTTTATCATCTTCTTTAAGTTCAAAAATAGATATGAGTTGGCTTTGAAATGCATTATTGCTTTTTTTGTTTATTAACCCCAAAAGCAGAAATAGAGTTGTAATCCGTTGTTGTCCATCGCAGAGTTGTATATGACCAATTGGGGCTTCATATCCATAAATAAGGCCAAGACTTAAATCTGTATTTTTATTAAATCCATCATTAACTATGTTTCTTACAAAATCACGGACCAGTTCTTTATCGCCTCTTTTTGTACCCCAACAAAAGTCTCTTTGAAGATCTGGTATTATTACTACGTTATCTTTTGAAAACATGCCAAATAAAGTACATATTTCACCTGTAGCTAATTTATTGTATTCCATAATATTCCTTTATTTCTTTTATAAAATTTTCTTTATTTTGCTGAATCTCTTTAACTTCCCATTTTTCTTGGGCAAATACTGAAATAGTGTGTAACAAATGACGACTACGGAAATTTGCCTCTCTCGTTAAATTGAAGTATAACGACTTTTTGTCGTTGAAATCTTTTGCACCAAAACTTGAATTTTCGTTCTTATATAATAGTACCAAATTTCCAATACAATGTTCGCTTCCATTTCCATTAAATTGAAGCCCGTCAAGGTATGAGTTATCTATTTTACTGATTGTTTCATTATTTCCATTTTTCATTATTCCATTATTCAGATAGAACACCTTAGATTTAGGATAAATATGTTCAAGTGATCGTTCTTTCCATATTGAAAAATTAAATTTTCTTCCAAGTTTTGTATCTGCTTCAACATTTCGCCTAAGTAATTGAATGAATGCTTGATTATTATCTTCTCTATATAAGTTGTCATTATCAATAGTTTTCAATAATTCTTCTTTTTTAGTTTGAAGTAATTCATCTACTGAATTGTCAACATTTTTAATTACTTTGTCGATTTGTGAAAAATTCAAACCCAGATAAACGAGTTTCAAGTATTCATCAATATCAAGACTATTCTGTTCTGCAAAATATGAACGAATGAACTTTTTACGATCATCAGTACTTAATAATGTTAGAATTGCTGCTATTTTGTTATGAAGACGGTTCTTTTCAGATGGTTCAGCAAAACTATTGAACACATCTTCAAATTTTTTCTGAAGTTGACGTAGTTTATAAAATACCTCTTTGGAAAGGAAAGTATTGTCAGATCCTCTTAAAAAATTATCTCTAAAGTTCTCAAAGTTAAATTTAAGTTTCGGTTTGTTAGCGTAAAAAAATGTTTCTACAAGTAGTCCCATTACATTTGAAGTATTATAATATTCCTTCACTTCATTTTTATTCCACCAATATAGCCATTTATCCCATTCCCTTGCGTATTTACTCCGAATAAGATTTTGATCCCATCTTAAAGCTTCGAGTTCTTCAGGCTTTGAGCTAATTTGCTTATCTTCAGGATTTGATACTAATCGAAGCATCTCAGCCTTGATTATTTCTTCATATCTCATTTCAGCTTTATTTCCATTCATCATGGAAAATACTGTTGTAGCTCTTTCTTGTGGAATATCAATATAAAGGAATTTCACTCTTTCATCATCCAATAAAAATTTGGTCAAAGATAACTTATCAAAATCTTTTAATTCATTATGCATTATTCTTATTGACTTCTTGAAATAATAAATATCTTGATATTGTTCGTCTGAATTTTCAGTACAAAGTTCAATGATCTCGTCAACATTTTTATTTTTTAAAGAATTGAGAAAATTATGTGATTGATTCCTAATTGGATAGTTAATTTGAAATTCACCTTTATAATTCAGATATTGCAATAATAAGTATAATGCTGTAGTTCGTTGTTGACCATCAATCAACTCTATTTTTGATATATTCTCACACACAGTTACACCTTGAAGAAATAAATCAGTTTTGGTATTGTAGCAATTTATTATACTCTCTATTAGGAATTGAACTGAGTCTTTTTCGGAACCCCTTGACTTTCCCCAAACATATCCTCTTTGATAATATGGTATACAAAAAGGCTTACCTATAGCTAAATACTCTTTCAACGAAATTAATGGATTTTTCATTTTCATTTTTTTATCGATTTCTAATATCTTTTCTTCAAATAATCTCTTAGTTCAACATTCTTAATATTTCCAATTGCCTTATCCCAATGACCGGATTTGAATTTTTCTTTATCGTAGGGTGATAATATATCATACCCAACATCATACATTTTCATGCCGGCATATTTTTTTAATCCCGGACATGATTCTAAATACTTATCATGCAATATTTCTATGTCATTGTTTTGTGAATGTGACATGTGTACAATCCGATAATCCTCAATTTTTAAACCGCCAATTTCTATAGGTGTTGTTGTTTTAACCAATAGGGTCATTCTTAAAAGTTGATAGAGGTGATCGGCAGACAAATCATAAAGGCCGAGACCTTTTTCTTCCGAAAAATTAAAAGGAAAATCAGATTTACCTCGCATAGAAACTAATATATTAGCATATCTATTAAGACGCTCTAAACCCTTACTTCCAGCAAATCTTTCTAATGCTAAAGGTCTTGATTTACCTTCGGTAAATTTCCATTCTATTAATAACTGGGTGATTTTTCTCTTTATTTTTGCAATTATAAAAGCATCAATGCTTGTTCTGTAATTTCCACGACCACCTCCTTTTTCATTTATCGGAGAAATTTGAGGACCAACCCATTCAAACACAACATAACCTTTATCTGTATATAAACTATCACCAACAATACAATTACTTGGAAATTCTATAAGTTCTTCGATTTCTAAATCAAAATGATTTAGAAAACACAACAATTCGATCTGATTATTCATCATTGAACCAAGAACATTTAAACATGCAGCAGCACTACTAAGAGGATTACCTTTAGTCTCTTCATGTAGTTTTACATTCTCATCTATATTGTCAAAAACAATTGAATCGTATATCAGCTTATCCTTGAATTGATTCTTAAAATTAACAGTTAGCATATCCATATCATTTTTTTACTGTTGGTATTTTTACTCTTTTAATTCCAGACTTTAAGGTATTGAAAAAAATAAATTTATATTTCTTTAAGAAAGGATTGAAAATAGTAGCGCAAAATTATTATAAAGATATGCCAGATTGAAGCATACGGGGTATGGAAAAAAGATTGTATTTCTTCAAGCCTAAGACTCTTATTTTCAATGTTTGTGGAATGTTACACTGATGAAATCATGTACAATTTGCAGTACCCTAGTGTATTTAAACATCAAGTCCAAATTTCTTTACTTTATCTAAAGCATCATTTACAATTTGAAGTCTCTTTAAATCAATGTTCTCTTGTTTTTTGATTTTCTGAATTACAGATTGAATTGTACTAATTTCGTTGAAATTCAGCTTGCCGGTTTGTTCTCCTAATGCAATGACTTTTTTCCAGGTATCAACATCGATTAATCTCAATCTATTAAAGATTATTGAGGGATCGATTGTTTCTTTTTGACTTATTTTGCTCAACAATTCAATATCTTCAAAATTTATATTCTGAGCAATAAGGGTATCTATGACAATCCCACCTTTTTCTATTTCCTGTTCAGTAAGGTCGCCGTTCCATTTTAATTTTTTTCTGATACTCAGCGCATAATTCTGCTGAACTTGCGACAAACAGTCTGTTTTTAGCATGTATAAACACAAGCCATCCCAAAACCTAAGACCCAATGCGGAAATCTTTTGAAGTGAATTATATATCGCAGCTTCTTTAGTTTCATCAATATTTGATTCATACCTAGCTTTAAAGTCTTTCTCAGAAATAAGATATTTGTTTATCACATCTATATTCATAGGGTGATTCAAATTCTCTTTTAATTTATTCCATGTCTTTTCGCTTTTTGCAGCTTCACTAATTAATGCCACATCTAAATTTGTGAAGAAGTTATATACAAAAACAAGTAACCTTTTTAATTCAATCAATAACTCTTCTTCGATTCTCTGGTTCTTCCATATTACTCCTAAGTCTAACTTATTATTAGTTACATAGTGGAAGTATGATATTGCATACCCAACTGTATGTGATTTAATATTCGTATCTCCAATAGCATTTAAGTTCTTACGTCCAAATAGTTTGTCCATTTCCTGGAATAAGATTGCATTCGCTACTATATCTTCCCAATATACTCTGCTTACTTTTGTGTTTTTAGATTCTTTGTCTATATCCCGTATAAAAATGATATAGTTTTTTTGCGACCCTTTAGAGACATGGTAAGGCAATAACTTCCATAAGTTTATATTTTTAGCCACATCAGATTTGACTAACAATTGGCTTTTTGGATATCTTAGCTTAAAGGCATCTTGTTTCCCTTTTGTTGGCTCTTTATTTATAGCCTCTTTGTATTGCCCGGATACCCTTTCAAAGAACCAGATTGATTGTTTGTTTCTATCTTCGTTACTGATTGCATAAGTAGTTCTTGAAAGTTCTTCAAGGCGTTGTAAGAACAAATTGTTTGAAGTTAAATCCAGCTCTGTTACCTTATTCTGACTATTGGCATATCTTGAAATAAAAGGGACTGTTTCATTTTTCTTTTCTTCATCTTTTATAACCGTCAATTTCATTTGAACAAATACACTTGAAAGATCAACTTCCTTGTATTTTCTTGAAGTATGAAATAGTGACGCAGTTGTTTGACCTCCGTTTACAATTTGAAAATCGCTGATTGAAGTGATTACGAGTTGACCATCTTCTGTCCTTCTTGTTTTGACTTCTTGAGCTGTTGAAGCTAGTCCGTTATTATAGGTTAGGAACATGTGAGGTTTGTCTCGTATAGTATCTCTTATGCCCTGATTGACTTTTCCTGTTTGTTGTAGAAATGCTCTTACATTACTTTCGAGAAGACGGGTACCATAATTTTGATACAATATAGCCAATACTCTTCCCGGTACTATAGCCAAATAACACTCGTACAAATCATTTTTGGTCGGCATTTCCAGACATGGAATTACGTCACCCAACATCTCTTCAAAATCAATTATAATAGGTTCTCTATTGCCTTTGGACTGCGATAAACGATGTAGTCGTTCAATATCCCAAATTTCAAATTTAAACAGTATATCTTCAAGCTTATTTAGCTTGAAATCTTTGGGTGGGTCATGTGGTATTTCTCCGTTTGTAAGGATAAAGACTCTTATTCTGACAATTTCAGTTCTCTGTTGACGTAAAATCGTTGCAAGGCCATAAGCTTCAGTGGAAGGTTCTATTTCATCTAAATGACCTTTTAATGCTGCATTTACAAATCCGGTAGACCATTTGATTAGTTTTTCAAAATCTATTTTTGAAACGCGATAAGTCTCATTTGTATCTACATAATTAGATATAAAAATATCTATATTTTCATATCCTTCTTCAAGTGCATAACCGTTTATTTTGAATTGGACATTTTCAAATTTATTTTCTTTTGTATATGAGCATAATCGAACACCTTCAGTTTCACCGGCATCTGAAAGTATTTCCATAACATGCTCAGTGAATTTATTCTCCTTTGAATCTCCATCTTCATCAGAATAAGTCAAAGATTGAACTTCGTGGAATAGGTTTTGAATAAATAAAGCTAATTCAAAATCAGTATTTGTTTTAAGGTCAACAGCACTCATTTTATAGTTCAGTTATAATTGAATTAAAAGGAATTTCAAAAGCAGTACATTGATTCGGTGCAATCTCATAAGAAACTTTTGAAATTGCATTATCGATAGTCTCTGTTTTAATTTTTGGGAAGTCCGGTGTTACAAAATAATACTTTTCGTCCCGAACAGAAAGGGTCATTGTATTATATTCAGCCTCATTATCTGGTGATATACCTAAACTTTCCACTTTTAAGTTGAATTCAATCAGAACTTCTTGTTTAGATTCTAATTGGCTTCTAATGTCTGAAATAATACTGAATAAGGTATATTCGTTCCCCGGGTATTCATTCAGTTTGTAGAAAGCAACATATAGATTCTTTAAGCCCAATGTATCAAGTTGAAACTCGTTTGAAATCTTGATTGAAGGTGAATTTGATTTAGAGGTTTTGATTTCAATAGCATTTCCATCGAAATAAAAGTCCTGATTTGCGCCTGTAGGTGCTTGCCATGCACGAATCACTTTCTCATCGTTATTCAAATTGTCAAGCATTAATTTCAGAAAATACAATTCACCAAACAATCCACGCTGTTGCTGGGGCGTCAATAATCCTCCGGTAAATTTGCTGAATAGTTTTTTCCAATAATTTATTTTCTCGGAAATAATTAAAATAGCATCTTCCTGATTACTTACACATGTCAATGAGTTTATTATGTCTTCAATGAAAAATGTAAAGATGTCTGACAATTCATTTTCAAGTAAGATAATTGCTAACTCTTTTGTGCCTTTGTTTGCTGGTAGTACCTGAATTTCTACCCCAACAAAACGCATTAAATAATTTGAATGTACAGGAAGTGACGCTTCTAATTCCAGTAAGAAAATCTTTGCTTTTGAAAAAGAGATAGTCCCTAAGTAACAGTTCAATCCTGGGATATTTTCTACTCTTTCCCTGATTACTTCATTCTTTATTGAAGAAGCCTGGTTTTCCCATATTTCCTTTAGTTTACTCATCGTCTGAATCTGTATCATCATCTACCTGAGTATCTTCATCATCAAATGGTATTTGACGTGCAGCATATTCCACCTTAACTTCATTTTCAAAAGTCGGAAACAAAACGCCATAACCCACCAATGGACATTTATTGTCCAGTTGGTCGGAGATCCTTGGGTCAAAAGGATATAAAACTAATAAGGGCGTTTCTAATTCATTTCTTCTTGCTTTAATTATGTCTTCAGCAAGGTTTACATCTTCAAGCTTTAAATCAAGCATTCTCGCTCTTTTATCAAGGATTGAATTTTTACCCCCTGCAACTGTCAATGTATTGATATTGTCTTTAAAGTTACGAGCAGGAAGTCCACCGTTTTTACTACCATTAGACCAATTAAATGTATGTTTAGTAACCGGAAGACCTTTTAATACACCTTCAGCTGAAACTGTATTTTGTGAATTTAGAATAACAGCAACTGACCAGGTTAACAGTTTACCTCCTTTTCTTTGCTTTTCAATGTAACTGCATAAAACATTATCATTGAAATAGTTCTGCTTGTATGATGCAATAAAATCAACGATTAAGTCTGAACTAATATTTCTCCACAAAAGTGTATTTGATTCCTCTTTGTCCGGGGTTGAAAATTTAGACAATAAGGATGTAAGACTTTTGTAATTGTTTAAAACTACTGATTTGTTTTTTTCAAAAATGTAAGTCTGAATTGTTTTACCGGAATAGCTTACGCTTATTTTTTCTGTATCACGCATTTTATATGCACTGGTAATACTAAGCCTATTAATCGCAACCATTTCGGGATGTGTCCTAACCTTCAATTGATAATCAACAGGTCTTTTGTTTTGTGCAGACATTTCATCGAAATCTGCACGCATTTCTTCAGTGGCCAGTGTAACATGTCGATACCAGTTTATCAGCTGTTCTGTTGTATAAAGTCTACACAAATCAACATAACCAGGACGAAAGCCGAACCACCTTCCCATTTGCATCAGCGAGTCATAAAGCCTTGTAGTTCTAAGATAATAACTTACGGACAACCCTTCAAGTGTAATTCCACGAGCTAATCTATTGCCGCCAACAGCAATGACTGCCATTCCATTATCATAATCATTGTAGTTAATATCTTCGATATTATGAAATTCAAGATTACGTGTGTTCTTTGTCCCATGAACAGCACGAACTTCAATTTTCATTACCGCGTCAACTAAAACGGCTTTGACTTCTTCCCATTCGTGTTTCTTTATTTTATAATCTTTGTAGGAAAGGTTCTCAATGATATTCTCTGTTGTAGGCACGAAATCTTCAATGAATAAAGCTTCAAGTTCATCGATCAATGATCCCTGGCCAGAACGGATTTGTAATTTATATTCTCTGATAATTTCGTTCACTAACCAAGCTACTCTATCAATCCATGCTACATATAAAGCCACATGAACCAACATTGAATTGTGCTTGTTTTCCTGTCCTCTGAGCCGACGGATTGCACAGGTTAATATAAACGATTTAATAGCTCTTTTTAAACTTGAGGGAACATCATCCGGCAATTCATCTTTGTTTATACTATTTAATTTAAGTGGAAAGTAAGGTTCCTGATCCTCGGCTGGACGAATAATGTCCAAGCCATTAAATTCTTCACCTGTTTCATCATTCTCATAACCAAAAACCTTAACTGCTCCAATATAATTGGAAGGTGGCGGAATGTTGACAATAAAATCACGTGGAAAAAGATCTTCTCCTACTTTTAGTCTTACATCCTTAACCATTGTTTCCAATTCTTCGCTCCAAGCTGTTGGAATAAATATATTGGCGTAAGGGGTTGCAGTGTAACCAATAAATGTGTTTTGATTAAACAGATTAAGTAAAGTGCGAATTAATCTGTTTATTGTTTTGATATCAACTTCTGTCCCTGAATTGACAGAGGCATTATCAGCTTCATCATCAATTACAAGCAATGGAACATCGAAAATCTTTTTATCTCCATTTGAATCTTCGGTAGCGAAATTATTAAGCCATAAAATCAGATTTTCCAGGATACTTTTATTCTTTTTGATTACTAAAACTGTCGGACTTTTACCTCCGATAGGTACGTTTAGCCTAGTGGCAGTTGCCCGATTAAAATCACCTTTATTATCTGTAGAAGTATATGAATAGATTTCAGTATCCGCTTTTATTAATCCAACACCAATTTTGTTGTTTCTCTTTTTAATAATGAAATCCGAACTGTCTCTTCCTATAAATCCTTCATCAATTCTATATTGTGTTTGGGCTCTTAAGCTATTATGAATCCCTGCAATTACAATAATTAATTTATAGCCGGCATCTGTAGCTTTATTTATAAGTCCGGTATAGTTTGCTGTTTTACCTGATTGCACATTACCAACCACCATACCACGTCTGTCCCAACGTCCGTGTGTCTTTGGATTCACGCATTTATCCAGAATTTTATCAGTAATATCATCCAGATTATCAAGTGGAAAAGACGAATCCTTTTGATTCATATAAATCCGGTATCGATTCCACAACTCCGGTTTGATTTTTGATTTTTCTTCATACAACCAGGGTTTAATATCTTCGGCCACAAGAAGTGTAGCTTCTTTGGCATGAATTTCAAAATCTCCAACAAGTAATGATATTAATTCCTCTTTATCAATGTCTTTAAATGCAGGCATTAAATAGATATTATCAACCTCTTCAACTATTGTCTCGATTGTAATGTCTTTCCGATTATATTTTGCAAGTAAAATGTGACCAATGTTTCTGGCATTTTCAATCATAAGGATCTATTTAAGGTATTCAATAAGTTGTGGGTACTCATTGAACGGTTGTATATGAAAAATCTGTTTAAGAGCAAAATCATTACTAAGTCCTGTCTGAAGCAATGAATCAAACATAAGTTTAGCCAATAAAATAGTGCCTTCTTCTAGTTCACTGTTATCTGACCTCAATTCAAGGCTTTCGGGATTCTCACTATAATTCTGAATAATTGACTCAATTGGAGTTGTATTTCCAATAAGATTTAAAATTCCTTTTAAATCATTCTTACTGATATTGTCAGATTCCAATAAACGCGCAATGATTGGATGTTCCGGGTTGATATAATACTTTACTGAACCGTCTCTTAACTTAGAGGCTTTCCAGACCGATTGAAAATCGAAACTAGTAATGGAATCATCCAACATGATTTGATTTCCCCTAAACCTATAGATATTTGCAGCGGCAAGCCTTGTCATTTTACCAAGGCGAACCAAGTCCTTTCGAATGGAAATCGAAGGTGTTGCTGTCGCTTTTTTAATATCTATTTTCCAAAGGTGGTCAAGTTTGTTTGGAATATCAATGAGAATTCTGGCATTTTTATAATGTTCGTTTTTGGGAAACAGACCAAGCCAATCGCCATAAAGTAGAAGTCTTTCATTTCTGTAAATATAAAATCCCTGTAACTTGTACCAGTCATCTGTTTTGGCTTTCTTTCTAACCTCAATATCAATGTTTGAAATGTGAGGTAAAACATAACATTTAATCGTTACGTTATTTGCATCTGGTCCTTCGGTACAAATAAGCTGTCCGCCGTTTTCTTCTTTCATAAATGGGTCCCAAGGTTGAATCTGAATTCCATTTATGAATAACTTAAGCTTCTTTTTTTGGAGATACCTATGAAAAACCAATCCCAAATGTTCTTCTACAAGTGCAAATTCTTCGAGAAAAACTTTTCGGGCAGCATCATTTTCTTTGTGTGAATTACCAACAAGCCTATCAAGATTTTGCCATAAAACCAATGTTCCTGAATTCATTTCTGAAAGCTTATCCAGATAGCTTTCATCTGATATATAATCAAGTAATGACCATTTGCCAGTTTGATTTACAAAATCTAAATCCCAACACCTTTTTAAAACAGTGTAACCTTCTGTTTTTGACGCTACAGTCAAAACCTTGCATTGAGAAAATGAAGAAGTTTTAAGACCTAACCCAAATCTACCTAAATCGTTTTCATCCCTTTCATCATTTGGGTCTTTACTTCCCGGAGTCATTGCGTTAACAAGTGAACTGTGATTCATACCTTCACCATCGTCAAGTACTGTTACCCATGAATCAGTACCATCCCACGCATAATTAATCCAGATATTATCTGCTTTAGCAGAAATACTGTTGTCAATAATATCAGCAATGGCAGTTTGCAGGTTGTAACCAAATGCTCTGAACGTATTGATCATGGCATTTGCCTTCGGTGGGGTTTCTTCGGAAATGAAATCAGATAAGTTTAGCATAATAGTTTCTTTATTTCTATTGCAATTTCTTCCGCTAATAATACTGGAACTGCATTTCCAATTTGTTTAAATGCAGAAGTTCTACTTGGTTTTTCTGTTTGACCTTCAAAATAAAAATCATCCGGAAAAGACTGCAAACGAGCAGCTTCACGGGGTGTTATTGAACGATTCTGTTTTATGTCGGGATGAATATAGTAGTGGCCATCTTTGGCAATATGCGCAACAACTGTATAAGTAGTTGGTAATTCGGAAGCTACTACTTTAAAGCGATCAATAAATGAATGTCTATTTTTATGTGTTTTTAATCTGTCTGGTAAATCATTGTAATCAAGTCGTTCTTTTTTTGAATCCCACTTGTTTACTGCAATCCTATAAATCTCTTTATCCTGTTCATTGTTTGGACGTGCAATATGTAATGTTGTGAAATCAAATCCATTTCTTATTTTTTTTTCAAAAAGGTATCCCGTTTTCTCAATATCGGTGTAATTAGTAGATAATAAGTTACCTTCACCAGCTGAGAGTTTTGGCAGCCCTCTGAATACTTCTTCCACGAGTGCATTTGATTTATGTGTGACAAAATCAGGATAAAACTCAGTGTCTGTTCCTTTCTTTCCAATAAGAATTACTCTTTTACGTTTTTGCAGAACGCCATAATCGCTTGCGTGTAGAACTTTGTATTTAGTCTCATAGCCTATTTCTCTATACAATTCTATTAGTCTATCCAAATATCTTTCACCTTCAGCTGCTTTTGCAGATAAAAGACCCATTACATTTTCAAAAACAAAGTATTTTGGTTGATATTTCCTTAAAAACTCACCATATTGAACGTATAAGAAATTACGTTCATCTTCTTTCATCTTCTTTTTGTCTGCTGCTCTTCCAATTAATGAATATGCCTGACAAGGTGGACCACCAACAATTAAATCAATAGACTCATTCCCTTTTAGCTTATCTATTTTTGCAAATATTTCTTCGTTATTCTCTTCGCCAATGGCTAAATTGATTACAGAATCTTTGAGATCAGTCGGTAAATGATTATATAATTCAGTTCTTGTAATTCTATTTTTCAGATAATCGATATATACATTAAGCCGTTCGGTTTGCTTGAGATAATGATATGCTGTTCTGGTAAGTAAAGTATTACTAGCAGCCTTATCCATTTCAACGTGCGCTACAGGCTCAAACCCCTGTCGGATAAACCCTTCTGATAAGCCTCCGGCACCTGCAAATAAATCTATAAAACGAATTCTTTTATTTTCTGATTTCATCAATTATTGTTGTATAAAATGATTTGTTTTTTATTTCGCATTCCCATATTATAATCACTCTGTAACCAGCATTGATCAGTTGTGAATGTTTTTTCAAATCATTATCTATATTTTTCTCAATCTTTTCCTTCCACCACTCAGCCCTTGTTCCCGGTAATTTAAAGTACCGACAATTTTCATGTCCATGCCAAAAACATCCGTTTACAAAAATCACTGTTTTGTATTTGGGCAATACTATGTCCGGCTTACCTGGCAGTTTTTTGTCATTCAATCTATACCTAAATCCGTTTGCAAACAAGAACTTTCGAACAAGAATTTCCGGTTTGGTATTCTTGTTCTTTATCCGGCTCATGTTATAGCTACGTGTAGCCTTGTCGTGAACATCAGCCATTTCTTAGTCTTTATAACAAATTGTCAAAATTCAAACTACAAATGTATCAATAAAACCCCATAAATTTTAAGTTATCTCAGCATATTCGCCTAATTTCATTTTTTCAAAAAGGGGTTGTCCCATTAATTTGTAAATATCTGTACCAAATTGTTCACAAATATCGAAACATTTTTCCATTAATTGGTTCAGAAATTGAACTTCTTCTTCAGAATAAACAGATTCCCTTGTTTCCAGATTAATATAATCTGCAAAGTCATCGTCAGGGTGAAAACTCAGTTTTTCTTCGTTTACAAGTTGAAATGCGAACAGCTTTATATCTTCTATTGTATTGATTTCTTTAATCATAATAAATTATTTTAATTGATTTCGTAAATAGATAACCTTGTATCAGTCCAAATATAAAGTTCCAGCTCATCGCCAATGACTTTCTGAACATTTTCGTTTTCTGAAAACTCAAAGGCCTCTTTTTCATTTTCAAAACAATAAGCCAAATTAAAATTATGAGTCCATTGGAGACTTGGCATAGTTGTCAGGAATTTATCCTTCTTGTAGTTGGAAATACAAATTTTATGAACAGTTGTGATAGTATTCCCTTTTAAATCGAGTATCATCTTGTGCTGATTTTATCGTACAAAGAAATATGAAGAAGCTAATTCGTGTGTGGCATCTATATCCGCTTCTTTGCCTGAATTATCTTCGTTGTTTCGAATCAAGCTTTGAATTGTATAAGTTTCCCAACCGGGAACGAAATCCGCTTGTGTGCCTAATTCGATTTCCATTGTTTTGCTGTTGATAGCAAGTAAAGTATCTTCGGAATAAGCATCTTTATCTTGTAAGTATTCTTCTACAAGATTACAGAGAGCTTCATTAAAAGCGTCTCTTTCTGTGTAACTACTGTAGTCTGACATAATATTTTGTTTTAAATGGTTTGCTAATTTTCAATTTGAGTAATTATATCTTATCAATCAATTCAGTTTTAACTAAGGCATAAGCTGCATTTATATTATATTGAATGCTCGGTCTTAGAAGTGCAGTCATATCTCCAAGAAAAACATTGTCGTTCATTTTATCGTCCAGATTAAGCTGGTACTCCTTTGAAGTTTTGTGCTTATTGTCGCTAAAATTCATATATGCTTTATATGCCTCAAGTACATGTTGCGTATTGACATCTGAATTAGTCAGCGCATAATACAAATCGAATAAATCACGTCCTTTTTTCCGTTGATAAAGGGCTCTCATTTTTGTTCCAAGTAATTCTTCCAATGAATAGGTATTAATCTCCGTTTCGCCCGAGAACCATGAATTATTCACTTTCATTGCTACTTTATTCAGTCCAAACACATTAAAATGCTCTCTACAGTTTATCTCTACTTTTAATCTGGAATTTATGACCGGTTGAATTTCGGTATCAAAACGATACACCACTGTGTTCATTTTTCCATTTGCCTTCACTGATCTTTTCTGACCCAAGAAATCAAGTTTTTTACGGATCTGTTGTAAAATAGGATGAATATTTCCCGGTTTTATTTGTACCAGATCAATGTCTTCGGAATATCGTGCCTGGGGTTTAAAGAACATTTTGTGCAACGCTGTACCACCTCTAAAAGCCAGATTCTCGCGAATAAAGTCATCGGAAAACAATTCAACCAACGCCCTTTCAATAACTAAATCCTGTTCTACCTGTGCATTTGTTTTCCACGGTGCATTTTTCTGCCATTCAATAATATGTGCCCTTGGGATCATAAGTCGCTTTCTATTTCGGTATTAATTATTAGATTCCATTTCGGATTTTTCTCCCCATTTTTCTCCTCTGAAGATTTGAGAAGTACAGTTTTGGGATTTAATTTTGCCAATTTGGTTTCAAAAACAGCCGCCAATTTAGTATTGGTCAACACATTTTCAGCAATAAAACCTGCCCTTTGAAATATACTCAACGGAAAATCATTTTTTACTACTTCTTTCATTTTGGTCAGGTTAATGCTTTCGGATAATTCTTCAAGTATTGACATTATGCGATTGTATCCTCCGACTGATTGTTCAAAATAAATCAGGTCGAGAAAGGTCAATTCTATATTTGACATTTTGAAGTAGCCTGTGTCCGTTTTTTTATCTTCAATCCCAAATAATGGAAAGTTTCTTTTCTCAGTAAAATTTATCAAAAAACTATCATTACTAATTTTTCGGGGTTTTGGCTTTTCCGAAATAATATAAAATTCCTGTGGCTGTTGATGTGCTGCACCGTGAAACATAGCTGCACTATACAGACCGACATAATAGGTTTTATTTAAATACTTCATCAACTCATCAATATAAAATTCGACTGGAATTACTCCCATGTTTTTATATTCATCGGGTATAATGGTGTAAAATCCTCTTCTTATATTGATTATTTCTCCTTTTATTCTAAGCCTATCAAGATCTTTTCTGATATTTTTAATAGGCTTGGGAATATTGGTTGTCAAATCTTCTAAGGTAAAAGCATATTTGCCATTGGTTCTAATACTACGAAGAAAATCAGATGTATGTTTTATTGATTCACTCATGTTCATTCTCTAGTAAAATATTCAATAAACCCTTTTTATAGGGGTATATTGCATACAAAAATACAATAATAATTTAATATGGATATAAAAAAAGTGATTTATTTTTAGTATCTTCAAAAGGAATATTCCTGCTTGCCTATCGAAGTGATTATTTGCGATAAATACTGATTAGCGGCACTTAACGCAAAATTTCTATCTCTTTTTCAAGAATCTTAATTGTATTATGTAAAGTCAAATCACTCTAATTATACCTGATAGGGTATAGTCTAGTGCTTATTGAATCATGTTGTACCTTTTCGGGTGTAATTTATATATCTATCACAATTACTTACGCTTATCTTTCGCAGCGCTGTCGAATGCGATAAGGTTAAACATCTCTCGCATACGGGAGCGGACGCGATTGCCGTAGTAGCTTTCGAGCTCGGAGGCTGAAAGGTTGGTGGTGGCGTGGGTGATCATGTGATTGTTGATAAAATGGTCGTACCGGGATAGCATGATTTCTCCCATGACGTTACATTGATTACCGTAATATTTGAGGGTGCTTTCGGCTCCCAAATCGTCAAAGCAATGGGTGTAGGGTAGGGGTGGGGTTGTTGTGTTGTTGTAAGCGTAACTGCTGTAGCGTTGTATGATGTCAAAACCGTCTTTTATGAAATTGAAGGTGATTTCGCGGCAGGATTTGATCCCGAACCGCTGTTGTGGTGGTACCAATATCCGCATAAGTGACATTAAACTGGTTTTACCGCAACCGATAGGGCCGGTTAGTAAAATGCCTTTATGGAGATTTAGTCCTAATTGTTGGGCTTGCTCTTCATCCTGCAGAAACCACGTGAGTAATTTATGAACTACTTCGTAATCTTCGGGAATAATTTGGAAATGTTCGCCGAACATTTCTTTTCCTTTGGTCTGAATAATAGATAGGTTGTTGTTCATAATTTAAAGAGACCCCCGACCCCTAAAGGGGAGTAAAGAGGGTTTGGTGTAGTTGTTAGTGGACATTGGGGACAATGGAGACCAAAAGGGAAACCAGTTTGTTTTTTGACAAGTATAATTTCTGACCATTGTTTTTCGGGTAATCATGGCTAATAATTATAGCGGTTCATTTAATAGAGCCATTCATTTTCTGTACTTGTTCAATTTCTGAGACGCGTTGTTCAATTAATGAGACGAGGCATGACATCTGAGACGAGGCATGCCTCGTCTCTACGTTATAATGGTTCTGCATAGTTTTTTGAATCGGTTGTGTTGAGTTGCCCGGGTGTTGGTTGATTGGCTGCCACAATTTTTTGAGGTTTGGCAAATGCCGGTGCATTGAGCAACCAATTTCGAGCAGCTGCCTGCCAATCGTACATAGGTGCTTTGCCGCCCACTTTCCAGCCATTGCTTTGAAAATAGTTGTAAAACTTTTCTGCTTCGATTTCTGAGCTGTTTTGTTCGAGGAAGTAGCTTTGCACTGCTGCTAAGTCGGGAGGGGTGATCGGTACTCTTGTTTTATCTTTCGTCTTTTTGTTATCGGGTACTATTTTCTCCCCATTAAACTCAATCACTTTCACTCTGTTTTTTGAAACTTTCAACACAATATCATTTTTTGATTGGGTGCTTTCGTTTTCAATATTTGTGTTTAATATGTTTTCTTTGTTTATATAAGGTACTAATGCTTGTTCAATGCTTGTTTCGATATTAGTACGGTCGGGGGTAGATACTAGTTTAGCACTTGACTGAAAATCGAACAGGTAAACTAAGCTTCCTTTGAACGGGTTGAATGAAGGTAGATATTGGATATAACCAAAGTTGTGCAGGTCTTTTATGCACTTGTGATAAGTGGCTTTTGCACTGATTTTACTGATGCGCATAAGTTCTTGCCGGGAGATAGAAACGGGGTTCTGAAATCGTTCGGAATTCCAGAATTGAAAAATAGCCATATATAGGCTTACATGGGTTGGGTTGAGCCGATTGTCGGCCGCAACCTTTTGAAAGAACCCGCTGAGCTGAAGGATGTAATTCATGATGTGATGATGTGATGATGTGATGATGTGATGATGTGATGATTTGTTGATGTGATGATAACCCCAAACCCCTTAAAAAGGGGCTTTAAGATTTGTTTTTTGAAAGAAGTTTTTCGATATCCGTGAGATTGTAATAATTTGTTCCTCCAATTCTGGTGTAGGGCAGTGTGCCGTTAATACGCAGTGTTTGGAGTGTGCCAGGCGAAATGCTGAGCAGCTTGCGGACCTCCACTGATTTTAGCCACTTTTTGGAAGTGGCCGTTTTCTGTTCAGAAACAATGGCACGTATTTCCTCCAAGAGTTCCATTTTGAACTCCCGGAGATCGTCGGTAGTTATGATTTGTGCGGACATAACAATATAATTGATAATTAATAATGCATAATTGATAATGAAATAACCCCAAACTTCCGTCTGAGCCGGACAGCCTCTAAAAGGGCTTAAAGAGTGCTTTGTTATAATTAATCATTAAATGAAAGTGAGCGAGAAATCCAGCCAAGAAGAAATTTTTTACTGGTTGGACGTTTTCGGATTCTGTTCATATAGTATTTGATTTTGGCTACTGTAAGCGCGGCTTGGAAATGGGCAAAGTCCATCGAGTTGATTTTGTTGAGTGTAATCTCTCCGATAATTCCATCGATTTTTGCTCCGACAATTGCTTGTACCAATCGCGTAGAAGTAGTTGCCCCAGCATTGACCGCAAAATCGAAAACTGAATCGGCTGAAGTCTGATTTTGGATTTGATAGGCTTTTATGGGTAACCAAAAGTTAGTCCAGTAAAATATTTCTACATCTTTTTGTAAGACAACATCCTTTTCAAGTACCATCGGAAAATCGGACTTGTTTTTGTAGTTGTCTATAATTGACCAGCCAAGCCAGCCACTGTGTGAAGTTCGGGAAATACCTTTGTAGGTTTCACCACCCTGATCGTCGGGATCATTACTGTAGCCACCTTCATGTGTGAGCGTTTTTTGAAATGAGATTTTAAATTCTGTCATAATACTAATGTGATGATGTGATAATTTGATGATGTGATGATTTCGCTAAATATGGACAAGTTGTGCCAACGATTGGAACAAATGTAGATATTATTTATATGGCAAAATTGGTGGATTTTATTGGATATTATTCACAAGTTGTACCCAATGCGGAAAAGAAAAAATCAAAGTCAAAAACAGGAAATAAACGGTAATGTAAAATTATTATTTCTCAATGCGACTTACATACAAAGAGCTACATATCTAGATATTATGAATTAAATTTGTTCAATTTAATTGTTTCTACATAGTGAAATTTTATTACCAAACCCCCAAGTTGTACCCAATTGAGAAATGAAAAAAGTAGCCTCTATATCCGATCTTTACTCCGGCATGTCAGGCCATGCCGGGGCTTTTGATTACGCTGATTGTTGGTTCATGGTAAGCCAGGAAACAAAGCCGAGCGAGATCACTCTACTTTTTTTTTAAAGGAGAGAAAAGCGGAATATAGATTTCTGAAGATTTAAGAAAAGACTACGTCTATTGAATTTTGGAGAAAAATAGTTATGGAAATTATCTGTAAATAATCTTCTTCCATTTTGCGGAGTAGAGCTGCTTTGAGATTGTCTATAAATTTGGTTGGTGTAGAACGTAGTTTTATCTCAAGATACGTCCGATAAACATCCGTAAGCTTAACATTAAAGGCTTGTTCGAAAAAAGATGCCAATTCGCGAATTTCGCAATGACCGTTATTTAGACTTCCGGAAGCGTAAAGTGCGTAGATGAGTTCTACTAATGCAGTTTTATTATCCGTCCATTGGAGTGGGGTATTTTCCAAACTCCCAAGTTGCCCCCAATTGGGATTATTGACTTTAATAGACAACGCATCTAACTCGGTTTTCAAAAATACTTCCAGACGATCATTTGCCATAATTTTTGCAACCGTGTAATCCTGGCTCGTTGAAAAGTCAGGATCAATATAGATCATGGGATTATCAAGGTGAGAATGTAAATCTTCTCTCCCTCTGATAAAGAATTTATCATCGAGGAAAGTTGAATTCATTCTATAATAGCGATAAAATTCGAGGTGGTTATGGAAAAATGAAGTAAGTTTCTCCAGTTCAGAAAGAAGATAGTTTTGTTGGATTTCGAAACTTCCTATTGGCCTTTTGCTTTCAATATTGTTTATTTCGAGAAAATAAATTAATTGACTTAGTATTGCCGGTTTGATTTCTTTGAAGAAAAGAATTTCTTCTGCTTCATTTTTAAAAGTGTAATTCAGTATAAAGGTTTTGAGCTTACACAAAGCACTTTTTATACAAACAATAGATTTTTGAGCTCTACTAATAATAGTTGCTTCTTCCAAATCTATAGATTGTAAATCTGAATTAAGTTGCTTTAAAAGAGTAAAAATAAATTGATTCATTATTTTCCTATTATTGATAAGAAAAGTAGTTGTAAACAGAAACTGATTTATAAGGTTTGTAAATCAGCAATAAAAAGAATAATTGGGCTTATGATAAGTATAATAGTGATTTCTGGAATTTTACAATGTCAATTTCCTTTAACTCTAATTCGTTTCATATACTCAGTTGGACTTTCGTTAAAATACTCTTTGAAACACTTAGTAAAATACGATGGTGTTGAGAACCCCGTCTCATATGCTATTTCAGAAACACTTTTTTCTGAGTTAATTATTATTTGTTCAGCAGCTTTTAATCGAATAATCCGCACCAACTCATTCGGAGCGTAATTGGTCAACGATTTGATTTTTCGATACAACTGAACTCGGGATAATCCAAGATTTTTCCCAATTTCATCAACATTCAAATCGCTATCAATAAGCCGTTCTTCAATCAATTTTCGGAACTTAGTGATAAACGACTTATCAATTTCAGCTACATTCTCTTTTCGTTCTCCAAAAGTCAAGTTTTTCTGAAAGTAATTTTTAATTTTATCTCTGTTTTCAATCAACTTGCGTACGCGAATTTTGAGAAGACTTTCGTTGAACGGTTTTGGAATATAAGCATCTGCTCCACTTTCAAAACCAATGGCACGTTGCTCATCAAGAGAATAAGCTGTGAGAAGAATTACCGGAATATGGCTTGTAGAAAGATTTTCCTTTATCTGTTTGCAAAGTTCAAAACCATCCATCACATCCATTTGCACATCACTTATGATAAGTTCTGGAACAAACTTCATTGCCTTCAGCAACCCAACCTGACCATTTTGAGCTTCAATAATTTCAAAACGATCAATCAACAAACTTTTAATATAAACCCTTACATCTACATTATCTTCAACCAAAAGCACTAATGGTTTATCCGTCTGCAAATTAGCCTCTTGTTCTCCTTCAACCTCAGCATCAAGTATCATTATATCATCTTGACGTCCCACTAATGAACTCATGGTCGGATATTGTTCAACAATAGGTATTTCTTTCTGTTTAAATGGAATAAGCACGCTAAATTTTGTACCTTTATCTTCTTTACTATCCACCGTAATCTCACCATTATGTAATTCAACAAGTACTTTAGTTAAATGAAGCCCAATTCCAGAGCCTAATGCGCGGTCGTCAACTTTATAGAAACGTTCAAAAATACTATGCACATGATTTTCCGGAATACCGACACCATTATCTGAAACTGTAAATTGGGCAAATTCCTCGTCGTTTTTTAATATTTTGGTCAAACTGACTTCGATCCGGCCATTTACCGATGTGAATTTAAAAGCATTTGAGAGAAGATTATAGCAGATTTTTTCCATTTTATCTGAATCAAACCACAAAGTATAATCATCATCTGAGGCTTTAAATGAGAAATGAATATGTTTCTTTTTTCCAAATTCTATAAATGAATCGCAGATATCGGACACAAAGCTTTTCAAGTTTGTAAGAGTGAAAAACATCTGCATTTTGCCATTCTCGTACTTCCTAAATTCAATAATCTGGTCAATAAGCTTCAGTAATACATGCACATTTTTACGCATAAGCTGAATAAGACGTTTTCCATTGGCACTAAGTGTTTCTTTTTCAATCAGACTATCCAATGGACCTAGAATGAGCGTTAATGGTGTGCGAAACTCATGCGAAATATTTGTAAAAAAAACCAACTTTGCCTGTGTGGCCTCTTCCAAATTTTTTGAAAGAACTATCAATTGGTCACGTTGCTCTGAAAGTTCCTCTTTTTGTTTATTAATCGCTATATTGGTAAGTCTCAGGTCTTCATTGACCTTGTTTTTATGCCTATATAAGCGAAAAAGAAATATCAGCAGAACAGTGATAATGAATAAAACAGCAAAAGAGAAAAACAATAAATTTTGCTGTGTACTAAACTTGGCCAAATTTTGATTTAATACTGTATTTAATTGACCAATACGATTTTGATGTTGAATAATTTGGTCGGTTTGCAGTTTCAACACCCTCGCATTTGTTTTATCAACTACTGCAGTGTAAAGGATGTTATCCTTATTATAAGGTTTGTTGTTTAGAATATTGACTGCCGTCTGAATAGCTTTTTCACCTCCTGTTGGATAAATGAAAGTGGCATCAATGATACCATTTAATACTTTTTGGATTCCACCTTCAGTGCCAGGAAGTGCATCAATCCCCAGCAAAATGGGTTTCTTAATTCCACTTGTAACTGTTATGGCTTCACGAGCACCAGTTGCCATTTCGTCATTCTGGGCAAAAACGAGGTCAATTGGAATCTTGGTTTGCAACGCTTCAGTCATTTTTTCTTTGGCCTGTTTATGTTGCCAATCTCCATTAGATTTATATACAACTTTAATACCTTGATATTTTCCAATGATGCTCATAAATCCGTTGTGACGCTCTGCCGCCGGAGTCGAGCCATTCAATCCACAAATCTCGACAATATTACCTTTGCCATTCAGTAGGTTTGCAGCATAAACGCCTACCTCTTTCCCTATTTGAAAATTATCGGCACCAACAAAGGCCGTATATTGCCCTGTGGTGATTTTACGATCAACAAGTACCACTGGTATTCCTTCCTTCATGGCTTTTTCAATGACAGGAGTGAGTGGAATGGCTTCGTTAGGTGATACTATAATCAGATCAACCTGATCGGCAATAAAGCTTTCAATATCACGAACTTGTTGTTGATTGCTGTCGTGCGCAGTTTTAATCTTGACTTCAATACCAGAATTGAAAGAGGCTTCGCGTTTCATTTCGCTATTCATCGTCCGACGCCAAGCGTCGTCACTACATTGCGACACCCCAATTACTTTGGTGTGATTAGCTTTGTCGATTGTGCATGAATGAAAAATGACAAGACAAATGAGAAGTAAATATATGGAAATTCGTTTCATTGTATTAGATGATCTAGGTGAAAGGTCAGCACCCAATTCATATTCAAAAGTAATAAAAAAAAAGCTTTTGACTATTTTAAAACAATTTATGTTTTTTGTTTTAACAGCAAACCGATCGAATTATACAATCCGACCGATTTTACTTATATCAATATTTTAATTTTCATCTTATGACCCTCGACAACAAGCTTTCAGGTAAAATAGGCATAGCACCATGCTGTGTACAAACAAAAGCTGAAATATCTACTGCAATTTGATGTGCATTCGAAATACTTTGACCACCAAGCAATGAGGATACAAAAGCAGCTGTAAATGAATCACCGGCACCAACAGTATCGGCCACTTCAACCACAGGTGTTTCTTTAAAGGATGTTTCATTTGGGGTTACCACATAACTTCCTTCAGTTCCCTTCGTTAATACTACAATTTTCAAGTTGGAGTTGCATAAAAGCTGATTACAAATTTCCAACTCACTTTTTGACTGCCAGCCAAACAGCTGTCCGACAATAGCCACCTCTTCATCATTTATTTTAAGTATATTACACCGATCAAGTGCATGTTCAATAAGTTCAAGAGTGTAAAAATGTTGGCGAAGATTTATATCAAATATCTTTAAAGCTGTTTCAGGCACACAATCCAGGAAACGGTTAATAGTAGCTCTTGAAACACTGTTTCGTTGAGCCAATGATCCAAAGCAAACAGTTTTAGTTTTACGAGCCAAAGTTTCCATTTCTGCAGTAAATGGAATATTATCCCATGCCACGTTTTCACAAATCTCATATTGAGGAATGCCATTTCCAGAGATGCTCACTTTCACAGTCCCCGTTGCATAAGGGGTTGTTTCAATAAGATATTTTAATTTTTTATTACTGAGACAGTTTATGATTTCATTACCTAATTCATCATCGCCAATAGCACTAACAGCATATCCTTCAAATCCAAACTGTGAAACATGATATGCAAAATTTGCTGGTGCACCACCAAGTACTTTACCGTTAGGGAATACATCCCATAAAATCTCACCAATACCTACAATAACGTTTTCCATAATACCAATTTTCAATAATTTAATTTTAATTCGTAATTGAGTAATAAATTATTATAATCCCAATTCCTTTTCAATTTGTTCTAATGATTTTCCTTTTGTTTCAGGTATCCAAAATTTCACAAAAACAAACGCGATAATACTGAACACCCCGAAAATTCCAAATAAATACTGTAGTCCCAATGCTCCATGAATAATCGGTGCAAAATAAACGGTCAGAAATGTGCATAACCAGCTCACAGCAGTTGAAAAAGACATGGCCAGACCCTTAATCCGATTTGGATAAATTTCAGAAATAATAACCCACATAACCGGTGCAAACGAAGCAGCAAAAAATGAAATATAAACCAACAAAGCAACCAACACTCCTGCTCCGTTCTGCACAGGTTTTGCAAATTCTAATGTGAGATAAGCCAATGATGCAATCATTCCCACAGCACCCCATAACAACAATGTTTTGCGTCCTTTTTTATCTACCAACCATAAGGCCACAATTGTCATCAAAAAGTTAACCAAACCTACAATCATAGCCTGCATTACCGAATCGCTTTTAACAGAACCAGCTGCCTGAAAAATATCCGGCGCAAACATAATCACTGCATTGATTCCTGTTATTTGTTGCAAAGCAGCTATTAAAGTACCTATTAAAACAATTTTTCCGGTTTTGCCTTTAAATAATTCACTAAAAGACATTTTTTCTTTTTTTTGTTCTACCAATAGGGTACTTTCCATTTCGGGTAATTCTTCATTTACTAACGATGTACCTCCAATGCTGGTAAGAACTTTGATGGCTTCTTCTTTTCGTCCGTGGGCTAATAACCAACGTGGACTCTCAGGAAATTTAGCAAGAAGAAATATAAGAAACACGACACCAAAAACAGCCGGTACAACCAACATATAACGCCATGCATTGTTGCCGAAACCGATTAAGAAATAATCAAATATGTAAGCTAAAACTATACCTATAGTAATAGCAAACTGATTAAAAGAAACTAAGCGTCCACGGTTTTGGGCTGGTGCAATTTCGGAAATATACATAGGAGCTACTACTGAAGTACCTCCTACTGCTAAACCAGACAAGATGCGGAAAATAATAAGCATGCTTGCCGACTCGGCTAACGCACATCCAAGTGCTGATATAATATAAAGTACTGAAGTGGCAATCATTACATTCTTACGGCCAAATTTCTCTGTAAAAGTTCCGGTGAATAAAGCACCAATCAAACAGCCAAATGTCAATAATGCTGCTACAGTTCCTAAACCACTATCAGTTAACGAAAACTGACCTTTTATCAGATCTACTGCTCCTGAAATTCCGGCCATGTTAAGTCCGAAAAGTAAACCTCCATTTATTGCAACAAAGGTTATCCAATATAAATACTTATTTTTCATTGAATTAGATTATTATTATTTTACTTCAAATATTTTTATGTCTTCAGCTTTCCATGGTTGGTTTGGAGTAAAAAAAGTCAATGTGTTATACCACTGCGAAGGAAAAATAATATTTGTCGATGCAATTTCTCCATCATTGATAAATATTTCTGCAGATCCTTTATCTACAAAAAGCCTTACTTTATAACTACTTTTTTTAACTAATGGCGCAATCGGCTCAGAGACAAATTTCTGGTTGAAATCTTTTAATCCACAGTTCCGGCGGTCAACTTTCAAAAGATTTTGTTCCAGATCAAAGGTGAAATTCAGATAATCACCAATGGAATTTGTCAAACCAAATCCCCAAATTTTGGCATCTTGCCTTTTCAGGGTCATTTCAATTTCAAATTTACCCTCATATTTTTTTAGTATATTATTTATGATTATGTCTTTATTTATATTTTGATTGGCTATAACACTGCCTTTTCCGCGCAAGTTTGTAACTTCTTTTGTCGGGTTATTCACAAGAATGAGATGCTCTCCGTTATCACGGATAGACAATTCGCGAGGAATCGTCATAGCACTGCGGAAATTCTTTGTAGGAACATTATTTGCATAATCCCAGTTACTCATCCAACCCATAAAAATTCGTCGACCATCAGTACCTGATATATTGCTGAATGTTACACCAGCATAATTGTCACGACCGTAATCAATCCAAAGCGGATAGGGAAGTGGATCAGCAATAAATTTTTTCCCGTCAAAGTTCCCAATAAAGTATTGGGTTGCTGAACCGCCATTCGGACCACCTGGATTGATACTTACCAACAACACCCATTTTGTTTTTCCCTGATAAGTCAAAGGAAATAAGTCAGGGCATTCCCACACACCACCATGTGCTCCCATTTCATTGCCAAATTCGCTTAGTTTTATCCAGTTTTTCAGATTTTTTGAGCCATAAAAAGAGATGGTTTGTTTTGTAGCCAATGTCATAACCCACTGTTTTGAAACTTCATTCCATGATACTTTTGGGTCACGGAAATCTGTTTTTCCTGGGTTCGGCAATACAGGATTGTGAGAGTACTTTGTAAATGTACGACCTTTATCAGTACTATATGCGATAGATTGTTGCTGGTCTTTTCCGTTGCTTGTGTAAATGGCGATCATGGCATTTTTCCCAAAACCGGCTGTATTATTTACGTCGATAACCGCACTTCCCGAAAAAATATCGCCAAGACTATCCGGTGCTATAGCTGTTGGCAAGTAAGTCCACGAAGTTAAATCGGTACTTACTGCATGTCCCCAGTGCATATTTCCCCACATATTTCCATACGGATTGTACTGATAAAAAAGATGATATTCGCCATTGAAATAAACCATTCCATTCGGATCGTTCATCCAGCCATATTCAGGTGTAAAATGAAATTGAGGTCGGAAAGTTTCATTATATTCGAATAGAAAACGTTCAGATTGTTTGATGTTTGAAATACCCAACAGAGAGCTTTCCACGCCATCAAACGTTAGCGTAATTGTTTTACCTTTAAAGTTTTTAACGTCAAGCTTCACCCAATAATCGATTTTATTTTGGGCTAAATGTAAATAATAATGAGGATTGTTTTTATTGTCATGATAATCTACTTTTATTTTCACTTCATTTGCCGTTTCTTCAATGGGTATGAGCAAATATTGAGCTTCAATTTTAAAATCAACAACGGTAGAACCTTTTGAACTTTTATTTTGCTGCTGAGAATGACAGCCAAAGTTTATTATTAAAAGGAGTAAGATGAGAAAAATTTGTGTCTTTTTCATATTTATAATTAAAAGGATTAACTAACTAACTAAGTGCAAAAATAGAGTAAATACATTGCTCATATTAGCAATTTTGTTGCATTGTCGTATAATTTTGATACAACTATCATTCAAATCTATTGAGTAAGAGTATCTGGATATTTTATTTTATCAGAAGCTTATTTTTTATAAATCAGCAATATATAGATCAAAATAAACTCGGCACTCGCCTCGGTACTTTTATCTAAAATTTCATTTTACCACCTTCAGAAACAAGTATCCATAATTCTATGGCTTTTGAGCTTTTTATTTTTTATAACTGAGAAAATTCAATTTAAGGAATCTGTTTGATAGTAAAATCTGAAATTATAATTGTTCCACTGTCTGCAAATATAGTCCATGGATTTTGATCCATCCTATATATCCGGTTAGTAAATGCTACATTATCATTTACATATACGATACAGATAGATTTTTCAATAATAATCCTAATATTGAAAATCTTATTGTTGGAGACAATTAGTGGTGTGAAATTCAATTCGTTGGTGTATGCTCCTGTGGCATAAATCATCTCCTTATTCAAAAACAAAGCTGGTGTTGACCAACGGTTTGTTGACGTCAGATCAAATAGAACTGAATAGATTTGAGATAAATCGCCAGCTGCACCAAAGGAAAATCCGAATTTGGTAGCATGTGATGCATCAATCTTCATTGTTATCTTAACTGGCACTGTGTTTCTGTTGAACATAGCAAAGCTTCTGCCTCCCTGACTAGTTATTGTATAAGAACCATTCAGACCCGAGACGCTACCTTGCTTCTTGATATTTTTATAACTAACAATTTTGCTGAATTTCAAATCCACAGCATCAGGAATTGTAGGATATAGTCGGCCATTAGCTTGCTGAATCAATTTATGTGTTACCAAACTTCCAGCCCAATCGAGTTCGTTGTTACCGTTTACTTGTTGCCCAGTAGAGCACCAACCCGAAATATAACGAGTATTACCATCACTGGCTGTTTTTGCAGCATACAGATATAAACCATCAAAAGTTTCGTGAAGACCAGAAGCATCTGCACACGGTATCCATGGTCCATCTGGAGTATCGGCAATACGGTAGAAGGTCTTACGTTGTTCATCCCTGTTGATACGAGAGAATACCAGATACCATTTATTTCCCATTTTAAAGATATCTGGACATTCTATAATGGAAGCATCAGAATTGAAATCTGTTAATGGTGCAATTAATGACCAGTTTGAAAGATCCGACGAGGTATACCGCACAAGAACCGGTTTTCCATCTTTTACACTTGAAACCATTAATACATAACAAGAACGTGTTGGATCGTAATACACACAAGGATCCCTGAAGTTATTCTTGTCGTAACCATCGGGGGCTTCAAAAGTAAAACTTGGAACTTTAGTGAACGTTTTCATAACCGTAGAGGTCGCAAGCATTATTTTTTCGGCTGGATAGAGGCTTCCATTATGTCCAGTATAGAACCCGAATAACTTTCCGCTCGTATCTTTTATAAAGCTTCCGGTTCCCAATAGAGTTTCCTGCGAACCTGCTGCTCCACAAGGAATAGCTTCTGTGAAACCCTGGAAAGCAGAATAATCGATGGTTTTAGTGACGTAAATTGGATGGTCAGTTGGTGCACCGTTTCTCCAATCTTGTAGAAAGAAAATATAATACCTGTTGTCTGTTTGGCTATAATAAGGCATTGGGTCACCCACATAGCCAGTCTGAGGTTTGTAAAGTGTTGAGTAACCACCAGTTTCTGTTATTGTTCTTAAGGTAGTAGTGGTATCTATTTGTGATATGTCAGCGGGTGGATTACTATTCCCTCCACGACAGCTTGTCGCTGATAAAAGAAGAAGCAATGAAGGGAAGAAGAATATTTTTCTTTTCATTTGGAATATTTTTATTAGATAGGGTAAATTAGCTTCAGTTATTGTTCTTATCTCTGTTTGAATTAAAACTTAATTTCTTAGAAAAAACAAGAATGAACACGCGGGTCCAAAAGTCCCGCGTGCTCATGTTCTATGAACTTATCTAGGATAGGCTTTCAGATTATCCCAGTACATCAGTTGTGGTGTGTAAGTAGCATCCCCTGACGTATCCGCTACATGCGGTGCAACCAGTATGTTATTTATTATTGCAGTCCTTGAAGCAGGGATGGTAAATGTCAAATTCTGCCATTGCCCTAAATTATCGGCTGAATAAGCTGCCTTGATATAATCTTTTACTCCATCAGTTGACTGGATTTCCAATTGCACATCTCCTGCAACATTTTTCAATACCATCAATGTAAACTTGCTGTAGATCGCCGGATCTATATTGACTTTATATGCATTCCACAAAGCGCCTCCTGACCATGGTTGTCCACCGTCATCTGTACTCTTGTTTCGCGTAATAGCTACACAATAAGCTGAAGAATTTATTCCATCCGTTTTCGGATTTGTATATCCGTTATTAATGGTACTGGCTATTGGATCCCAAACTGGTGCAATATCTTCGCCATTGTAGATAACCAATATTGGTTTTGGCTTTTCTCCTGCAATTACCGTAACAACGTAGGTAAAAGTTGAACCTAAATAGTTCAGTGTATAAGTCGCTGGATTGGTAAAATTGACTGCAGCTCCTGCAGCAGGACTAAGTATTGCACCACCTGTATATCCAACAATAGGATACAATGCCGTTAGGTCAGTTCCAACAGGAAGATAAAGGCTAATCTTTTTGTTGACCTCATCAATATCGCCCTCTACCGATCCAATTTTAAAATCAGTAATCTTTGCACTGGCTACATTGACAGAAACGGTATATTTCTGATAAAGATCTTTGTTGGTTACTATATAGGTCACCGCGATTGGAACTCCTTTCGAATCCTCAAAATCTTGAGCTGTTCCGCTATTGGGAGTCACCTGTGCTCCATCGGCAACAGTTATCGAAGGTGAAAGATTTTTCAGACTTGAACCTGAAGGTAAAACAACTGATATGGTTGAATTCTGAGCGTTAATTATTCCGTTAACTCCATTAATGCTGAAAGTGTGAATATCAACATCGCCAGTTGTGTTCACTGTACTCCGTAAATCATCTTTGCAAGAAGAAAAAGCAATTGCTATGCAAAGTACGAAAAGGATATTATAAATTATTTTTTTCATAAATATCTGTTTTTAAAATCCATAATTCTGATGATAAATTCCTTTGCTAAAATTAATTTGCTGAATGGGGACCGGCACATATTCATTTTTGTTTTTTATAAATTGTGCACCCTGAAAGAACGTATGTTTCAGTTCTTCTTTCCGGTAATAGTTATTTATGACAACATCAGTTACGCCCCATCTCGTCAAATCAAAGAAACGGCTACCTTCCATTGCAAATTCCAACCGACGTTCCCAGCGTAAAGCTTTACGTGCAAAATCCTGATTCCATGTACAGTTAACACCGGGTTGATAAAGTTGAATATCCAAATTAGTAGCAAAGCCAATCAAACTTGTACTTGCCTTCGCACGACTACGTATTTGGTTTATCAGTGGCAAAGCTGCATCATAATTGCCAGTTTCTATTAAAGCTTCCGCCCGCATCAGAATCACATCTGCATAGCGAATTACGATTTGATTCTTAGAATTAGCATACCACGAACCTGTTTTTACATAGTATATACTTGCGGGATCCACATTTTCCTTTAATGAAGAAAAATAGCCATACATTCCTGGATTACGGGATTGATTTTGCAGAAAGTTTACATTTGTATATTTGTATGGTTTGCCCGGTATGGCTACCGTATGAAATAAGCGTGGATCAACCCTGTCTGTTGTTTCATTATAATCAGCATCGGTGTATGAATCGAACATAGGCAAGCCATTTTTAGTTTTATAGGCATCTACCAGATTTTGACTTGGTTTATTAAAATCTCCACCTGGAGTAGGTGTTGTCAATGCATTTCCCATGTTCAAACGTCCATAAGTGGTACCATCATTGCGCGAGTATTGTACCGCAAATAATGATTCTGGACCATTTTCATAACTTCCAGGAAGAAAGTTATTAGCAAAATCTGTTTCTAAACGATATGGTGATGCCATCACAAAAGCTGTCAGATCAAGTACTTTTTGCATATCAATAGGATCAATAGACGTTACGTTATGCATATCATCTTGCCGGTAAGCCTTATACAAATATACTTTTGCAAGATAAGCTGCTGCTGAATATTTATTGGCACGCCCGGCATCAGTTTGTTTTTCGGGTAAATTATCGTATGCATACTGAAAATCATCGGCAATCTTCTGCCATAACTGATCGTTTGTCAATGCCACATTAGAAACATTTGGGATATCTTCAGCAGAATAGGTATCGTCAATATATGGAACCATTTTGAAAACAATCTTCTGAATAAAATGCATATGTCCGCGAAGGAAACGCATTTCTGCAATACGCACTTTTTTGTTTGGCATATCTTTTTCACTGATTTTGTTCAACAACTGTAATGCAAAATTTGCGCGCGAAATAGCTACGTAATTATTGTACCAAAAACCGTCTGTATACCAGGTTTCATTGCCAATAGATGGAGATGAAATTTCCAGAAAGTGAAGGAAATCACCATCGTTTTGATCGTTACCCCCTTTGTAAGCATCATCCGAACGGACGTTTCCATAATTCCACAGACTTAGTGGTCTGTTTACCTCATCGTTACCTATGGCGGCATAGGCTGATATCACTTCGTTTTCTATTTGTTTAACTCCAGTCAGATTATCTTCAGTTAGGTTTCCATATGATGGAACTACCAAAGCATCTTTACATGAATTCATTGCGAAAATTGCAATCACAGTTAGAACTGTTATTTTGAATTTTTTCATACTGTTTCTTTTTTTATAATGAAAAATTAAAACGCCACATTTAAACCTACAGTGAATGTAGTGGAAATAGGATAAGCTAAGTTTGGATTTTCAGGATCTAATCCTGTAAACTTGCTACTTTTCAACGTCATCAGATTTTGTCCACTCACATACATACGTACTTTGTCTAATTTAAGTTTGTTGATCAACTTTGAAGACAATGAATAACCCAATTGTAGATTACGTAATTTTAAATATGAACCCGGTTCGACGTAATATGATGAGAATCTTTTTTCATTATTCAAATCGCTGAATGATAGTGCCGGAATAGTAGATGAAGTATTGGTCGGAGTCCATGCATTCATAAGACGTGTGCTTTTGTTTGAACCTAACTCATTAACTGCCCAGAAATCGGTAAATTGCTTTACTGTATTGTTTACCTCGTTTCCTGATAAGCCTTGAAAGAATGCTGTCAGATCAAAGCCTTTATAATCAAGTACAATATTAAATCCATACTGAAAATTGGGATTTGGACTTCCTAGCCATGTTCTATCTTTTTCATCAATAACGCCATCACCGCTAATGTCTTTGTAACGGATTCTACCCAATCCTTTTCCGGTTTGAGTCGCTGAGTTATCCACTTCACTTTGTGTTTGGAACAATCCTTCGGCTACGTAACCATAATAAGAACCAATTGGTTTTCCTAGAATATTGTCTGTTGTGCCATTCCCGCCATAATTATTTACCACACTTTCGGGCAGTTTTGTGATTTTATTCCGGTAGCCCGAGATATTGGCAGTCAAATCATACTCCAGTCCGAAAGAAGTTTTTCCGCGATATCCAATAGTAAATTCCAATCCTTTATTTTCCATCGAAGCACCGTTAACCCAGTGATTTCCACCTTCGCCAATTGCAGCCAGATAAGGAGGGTTTACAAGGATATTGTTGGTTTGCTTGAAATACCATTCCACACTTCCGTACAAGCTTTGTTTAAACAATCCGAAATCAAGACCAACGTTGGTTTGAGTAGTTGTTTCCCATTTTATTTTGTCGTTTGCACGTTGTGTAATCGTGTACCCAGAAGGTAACAGACCAGAGTCGGCACCGGTAATGTCATAAGCACTTCCGGAATTAATTCCAGCACCAGTAGACCCAATATAATTGGCGATAATTATGGAACGATTAGCATAATTGTCTATCTCCTGATTACCTGTTTGACCCCAACCTACACGGAATTTCAGATCAGAAATAGTACTTTTCAACTCGTTCATAAATTTTTCCTGACTGATACGCCAGCCTGCCGAAAATGCTGGGAAAGTTGCATAACGATTGTCAATACCGAATCGTGAAGAACCATCGTTTCTTAGAGTTACAGAAGCAAGATATTTGTCATCATAAGCATAATCAATTTTACCGAAAAGTGAACTTAGTGAATAACCCGTTGCTCCACCTGTTGAATACATTTCACCAACACCAGCTGATGGCCACATATAGTTTGGATCTTGAAGTTCGTAAGTTCTTCTTTCAGTTGAAAAATTTATATCTTTTTGATTTATAAATTCGGTACCAGCAAGTAAATTGAATTGATTTTTGTCGATTTTAAAATCATAGGTTGCTGTGTTAGTCCATGACCATTTCATTGAATGACTTTGTATTATCTTGGATGAAGTGAGGTCTGAACCCAATCTTCCCGTAAAACTGTAGGTCAATGCACGTTGATAATAATTTCCATAATCAACGCCAAAACTGCTTTTTACATGGAGATTTTTAATTGGTTGAATATCTATATAGGTATTCCCGAAAGTACGCCAGTAGTTGTACGGATTGTCTTTATTAGCATCCAAAATTCGGGCAGGGTTATCCCTGTCACGCATGCCGGAAGTAACACTACCCCAATCACCATTGGTTTTCTTAACTGGCATAATTGGAAGTGACAAAATTGCCAGTTGAAGAACACCATCTGGAGCCTGTAGCTCACCGGTATTGTTTATTGTAAAGTTTTCACCAACTGTAATCAAATCACCCAGTAACTTGTACGAATTATTCATACGAGCTGAAATTCTTTTGAAATAGGTGTCTTTAATTGTTCCCTGATTATTATAATAGCCAAGCGAAAAGAAACTGTTGGATTTGTCGGTACCGCAGCTTACTGATAGATTGTAGGACTGAGCAATTCCAGGTCGGGTTAGTTGTCCAAACCAGTCAGTATTGGACGACAGCATGGTATTAGTTCCGTCTCTGGCATCAATATATTTCGGAACCTTAATGCCATTTAGTATCGGCTTGCCGTTTGTATCGTAGCTGTAATCATACATGTACCCAATCTGATTTGTATTCGGATCTACTCCACTGTTAATCATTGCCTGCCACTGAACCTGACCAAACTCTTTTGTATTGAGCATATCAATCACTTTCCCATAGTGCGATGTACTCAAATAGCTGTCAAAATTCACTTTTGCTTTTCCCGATTTTCCTTTTTTAGTGGTAATAATAATAACACCATTGCCTGCACGCGACCCATAAATACTTGCTGCTGAGGCATCTCTTAACACCTGAATGCTTTCAATGTCGGATGAATTTAATTCGTGCATTCCACTTTTAGTTGGTACCCCATCAATAACATAAAGCGGATCATTGTTGTTAAGCGTTCCAATACCACGGATACGAACCGTAGTTCCTGAACCACTCGGTGAACCATCTGTGGTGATATCCACTCCGGCAGCACGACCTTGTAAGGCCTGCATCGGATTGTTTGCAGAAGTTTTTTTGAGTTCATTTACATCGACTACGGTAACTGCACCTGTCAGGTCGGCTTTCTTTTGAGTAGAATAACCAGTAACAACGACTTCATCAATAAATTTCGAGTCGGGTGATAAAACTACATTAAGAACTGGGTTGGTACCAACTTTTACGTCTTCCTTTTTCATGCCAATCATAGAGAATACTAATACAGCGTCATTGTTTGAAACAGAAATAGTATACTTTCCATTTATATCAGTTACAGTGCCGGTAGCCCCCCCTTTGACCATAACGGCCACGCCAATTAGAGCTTCCTTATCTTCGGAGGAGGTCACAACACCACTAATAGTTTTAGTCTGGGCCATTATTACAACACTAAAGCTGCAAAATAGAGCCAATAATTTCAATTTTCTTAGCATGTTGCCTCGAAATTTACTTTTTTTATTCATGTCTTTTAGATTTAATAATTAACAATATAATTTTCAATTAGAGTTTGGCGTATTGCTTACACCATTAAAATAAGTTTAGTTATATCAATATATCAATAAAGATATAACAAAAATAAATAATGATTTCTCATACATTTAAAATTAATAATTGGTTAGTTGTTTCGTGTGCTTTTCTATTGAGATCTAATAAAGAGTACATGCGCTATATGACAAAATCTCTATTGAATCAGTGTGAAATCACGAAACAAAAATAGAGGGAAAAAATGCCAATAACTGTCAAATTTGTTGCATTATCGTGTAATTTTGATACAAACATCTTCTTCATTTTTTTATATTTTATTAGATCAAACTTTGTACTTGACTGAAAAACAATCAGAATCCAGCAATTCTATTCATATCCAATTTTAAAGTCCCTTTTGAATTTAAAGTCATAATTGATTATTTCATTAGGTAGTTTTTTATTTATAGCTCCTATAAATTTTCAATTCGGCTTAGTTTTTATTCCTACTTTTTTGCTCGGTATACGAAATGAGTTGTTGATTAAATCTATTTTGTAGAAAACACTCAATATACCCCTAATCAGGATTTGCTGTTTTTATAGCCAAATCTTTGATTTCGGTATTCAAGAATACTTTGAGTCGATCGTTAGCAATGATTTCGGATACCATATAATCGTGACTAGTTGAAAAATCCGGATCAACATAATTCATCAGTGTGTCCTGATAGAGGTTTAGATCTTCCTTACCACGTATAAAATATTTATCATCGAGGTACGTTGAGCCCATACGGTAATATTGATAGAATTCAAGATGGTTGTTTAAAAAGAGAGTGAGTCTTTCAAGCTCACGTTGTAGGTAGGTTTCTTGCATTTCACGGCTGCCGACTGGTCTGCGACTTTCGATGTTGAGGATTCTTACGTAGTAAATAAGTTTGCTGAATAGTTCAGGTTTTGTCTTTTTAAAAAAAAGAATTTCTTCAGCAGCATTGCAAAAAGTATACTGGATAGTGAATGCTCTGAGCTGAGTCAAGGCATCTTTTGTGCAACGAATAGATCTTTGAGCTTTTCTGATAAGGTCCTGTTCTTCCAAATCAATATCTTGCAGTTTGGAATTGAGGTCTTTGTTGAGTTTCGCTGTAAAATGGTTCATATATCTTGTTTTGGTTGTGAATTTTCAGTTTAGGGCATAAAAAAAGCGTGGACATTTAACTGCTCACGCTCCTAAGGTACGACCAAGTACCCACAAAGTATTGAACAAGTTAAAGCCCACGCCGTTTGGCGCAGGCGTTTACTAACTTATTCTTTACTTTGTTCTTTAAATTTGGTCGTTTTTAGGAGCAAGAATAAAAGCTAACGCTTGATAATATGTAATGCAATTGTCGTTACAATTGACGAGTTGTTTTAATGATTTGCAAATTTAGGAAGATTCTTCTGTTTTGCAAATAAGTCAACAAAAAAAGTCACATAAATAGAATAATAAGATTGATAAACTTGTTGTTATTAGTTATTCCATTTTAGAATTTCAATATCATTGCTAACTTAAATGTATTTTTTTGAATACTCCAAAGATTAATTATCACTTTTTTATTCGATTAAAATTTAGTGCATGGTCAGATACTTCTTATAGCAACAATAGATTTTTGAGCTTTAAGTATCAAGTCAGTTTCTTAAATATCAATAGGAAGAAGTATAAAATTGAGTTCCATGTTTAGTTTGGAAATGAATTGATTCATGCAGACTATGTAATATTTATTAATGAATGAAATTTCATGTAAGCCATTAGAAAATTTTATCAAACAGCAAATAATCTACATTTACAAAGTAATTATGTAATGGTAGTTTGGGAATCAACTGCTTGAGGCTGTCAATGTCTATATTTTGAAATACAAGAATGGCTCCTTTAGCACCATCTTTCACAAAAAGATGTTCCAGAATGTCTTCAGCTTTCCATTTACTACCTACTGCATGCTCTTCCTGAAGAAGTTGTTCCAAATTAGGGACATTGCTTAAATCGCTAGTAATGTCTACAAAAACTCTGTTCATAATTTTATTCTTTTATTGTGTTATACTTATTTGTTTTTAATTCATTGGGTTTTCCCATGAGCCACGGGTATCCACGCCTGCTTTAGCAGCAAGTGTTTCAATCGTCTCAATTTCTTGTGACGTCAATGTAATCTGCGATGCCAAAACAGCATCTTCCACATGTGCCACCTTGGTTACCCCGATAATAGGCAGTGTGTTTTTAGCAATAGCCCATGCAATAGCTATCTGAGCTACAGAAGCATTGTGGCTGCTACCGATCTCTTTCATTGCGTTGGTCAGTTCTTCCAATTGAGGGAGTACCTTATTGTAAGTCTGGGCACGGGCACTGCCTTCCGGAAGCGGATTCGCAGTATTGTATTTACCGGATAACGCGCCCTGTTCAAGCACCATATATGAAAAAAAGCGAATGTCATTCTCCTTGCAGTAATCCAGGATTCCTGCTTCTTCGGACGAACGGTAAAGCAAGCTATAGTGATTTTGTACGGCAGATACTTTAAATCCCGCTTCAGCCAATATAGTGTTTGCCCGCTTGATTTGTGTCAGGTTGTGATTAGATACACCCACACGTTTTACTTTTCCACTTTTCAGTAATGGAATCAACGCCGGAGTCCATTTTTCCACATCCATTGGGTTGTGAATCCAGTAAATGTCGATGTAATCCGTCTCGAAGCGTTGCAGACTTCCGTTTAATAAATCTTCAACCGGATTAGCTCCCGTTCCTGCAATTTGTGGGGTGAATTTAGTTGAAATCAGCACCTTTTCGCGTGGATATTGGTTTACAAAACCAGCTAACATTGTTTCCGATGAACCCATGCCGTATACAGTGGCAGTATCCCATAAGTTTAATCCGGCTTTCATTGCAGTATCAAATACAGGTTGTAAGTCTTCTGCGGAAAGATTGTTTCCAAATACCTGATCGCCGCCGGCAAAACCAGCGCCCCACGACCATGTTCCTAATGCAATTTTTGGTAAGTTTTTCATTTTTATATCGTTTGTTTATTATTTTTATATCGTTTGTTTATTATTTCATTTTTAATGCAAGACTTGCAACACGCGCACCTAAGCCTTCGGCAGTTAGTTTGTCTTCTGCATTTGGGGCTTCGTTGGTTGGTTCCTGACCGGCCTGTGCCATAGCGCCTACCCATGAACCCAAACGGTTGATACCATTAGGCTGTCCCGGAAGTTCGCCAAGACTAACCCATAGCATACTGTGCGACATGGCAAATGCCTGAAAGAACTGTAAAGTTGCCAGTTTGTCGCCACTGGGTGCCCCCGAGATTGTAAATCCGGCCGCTAGTTTGTCCTTCCATTTTTGGCTGAACCAACTTCCAACTGTTGCATCGGCAAAAGCTTTGAACTGGGCGGCCGAGCCACTCATATAAGTTGGAGCTCCAAAAATGATTGCATCGCTTTCGTCCAGCATGTTCACAATGCCTTCGTTGATATAACGACCGTTTACGATATCTTCTCCCTTGATGGAGATAAGATTAGTACTTGTTCCGTTTACTGAAGCAGCACCTTTTTCTACAGATTCAGCCAGTTTGGCAGTGTGTCCTGCTCCACTGAAATAAATGATTGATACTATTGACATAATTCTTGTTGTTTAAACTTTTATTTTGAA
>Ga0302165_10000077_pt1 | contig 46556 bp, 34 predicted proteins | sample I_Fen_E3_2_FD_193499 | JGI IMG/M metagenome (GOLD analysis project Ga0302165, IMG submission 193499) | Peat permafrost microbial communities from Stordalen Mire near Abisko, Sweden - I_Fen_E3_2 | ecosystem: Environmental > Terrestrial > Soil > Wetlands > Permafrost | place: Sweden: Abisko...
TATCTTTGCTCATGTTATATATTTAGAGTGTGGTAACTTCAAATATACAACTTTGGAGCTGATTTGAAAAAATTGGCTCCTTTTTTTATTCTATCTGCAAACTTTTACCGGACAACAATAATTAAAATATAATCATTATGCTCAACACATCGTTCACTCAGTCAATTCAAGTAACAGAAAATCAAACAGCAGTAAACCTCGGTTCTGGAACTCTACCAGTCTTCGGAACCCCTGCTTTAATCGCTCTAATGGAAAATACGGCCATGAAATTGCTAGTTGACCTACCTGCAGACAGCACAAGTGTGGGGATATCGATAAATATTCAACATCTAAAAGCCAGTATTGTAGGGAACAAAATCAATTGCACGGCGATTATAACTGCCATCGAAGGACGAAAGTATTCATTTAAATTAGAAGCTACTGATCAGGTTGGAAATCTGATCGGAGAAGGAGTTCATGAACGCTTCATTGTGAACACAGAAAAATTCATGAGTAAGCTCGCATCACATTGACACTTATAACACTATATATGAAACAAATAGAACCAAGTAAAATTAAAAAAAAGAGTTAAAGTATTATTTATTGAGAATTATATAAAGAAAATAAGACTACCTTTGCGCCGAATTTAAAAAAATATCCAATCATGGACGACGACCCTGCGATACAAAATTTAGTAAAAAACACCCAGATTTAGGGAGTCGTCTGTTCGTATCTATCCTACAGCCAACTTTCTGAATCTACAAAAAAAGGAGGTGGCAATGACATCACAAATCACATTTTACTTAAGCCAGATCACTGGCTGTAAGATCTATGACGTGAACGGAACCCGTTTGGGCAAAGTCACGGACGTAATCGTAAACACCAATCAACCGGGACTCTCACACGAAGAGGCATTCAGACCGGTTATTGTTGGACTCAAAACCAAAATGAGCGGTAAAATCCGTTATTTGAACTTTGAGTTTATCAAAATCGAAAGCAAACTAAGGGGTTTCTCTTTAATTTGTTATCAGGTTGATTTTTTACCCGATTCAATAATCGAAAATTCATTACCATTGGTAAAGAATATTCTCGACCGTCAAATTGTTGACATAAACGGTCGAAAGTTAGTACGCGTAAACGACATCCGCTTAGTCTCGATAGCTTCGGGAACCTATGCTATTGCTGTTGATATCGGAACTGAAGGGTTATTCAGACGAATGGGTGTTGCCAATTTAGTCAACAAGGTATTGAGTTTGGCTAAACTGAATTTACCTACACGTTATATTTTATGGGACGACGTAGAAGCATTCGACAGCTCGAACTTCAATATCAAGCTCTCCTACTCTACTAACAAACTACAACGGCTACATCCATCCGACCTTGCTGACATCATCGAGGAGATGGGTTCTAAATCGCGTACAAAGGTATTTGAATCGCTAGACGAAGAAAAAGCAGCTGATGTATTAGAAGAAATGGAACCTTACGCTCAGGCTCAGATTATCGAAAGCTTATCGATTGGTAAAGCTGCTGATGTATTGGAAAAAATGCCCGCTGATGAAGTAGCCGACTTGTTTGACGAACTTGAAGACGAAACAGTAGAATTACTTCTTAATGAAATGGAGAAAGAATCTTCGGAAGAAGTTCGTGAACTGTTGGAATACGAAGACAAAGAAGTTGGTAGCCTTATGACCACCGATTATTTATCTTTCCGCGAAGATATGACCATTGAAGAGACCCTGAATGAACTGCGCACCCAAAAGCCAGAAGCAGATATGATTTATTCGTTATTCATTACAGATCCGGAAGAAAAGCTTATTGCTACAGTCTCGTTGAGAGATTTAGTTATTTCGCTACCAACGATGACGCTTTCGGAAATTATGAACACAGATATTATCTGCGTAAAAGATGAAGACAAAATTGATACACTGGGCTCTATAATCTCAAAATACGATCTATTAGCTATACCGGTAACTGATGCAGAAAACACATTAATGGGTATGGTTGTCATAGATGATATTGTCGAAGATTTAATGTACAAAGGAAAAACAAAGAAAGGAGGTAGATCATGGCGTTAATGCAATATAGCGAATTCACAAAAAGAAGAAAAAACATCTGGCGGAATCTGATTCTCTTTTTAGCCGTTTTAGGTCCGGGAATTATTACCGGAAGCGTAGATAATGATGCAGGTGGGATTACAACCTACTCCATTGCAGGCGCTATGTATGGCTACAATCTACTCTGGACTATGATCCCCGCATTCATTGTGTTAGTGGTAGTGCAGGAAATGAATGCCCGGATGGGAATTGTTTCCGGCAAGGGACTAGCCGATTTAATTCGAGAAAATGCAGGTGTGAAAATTACATTTTTCATATTTGTAGGATTACTCATAGCGGATATAGGCAACACCACTACCGAATTTGCCGGCGTAGCGGGGAGTATGCAGGTTTTTAATATAAGCAAGTACATTAGCGTCCCGGTTTCAGCTGTGTTAGTTTGGTGGCTGGTCGTAAAAGGTACATACAAATTCAGCGAACGCGTATTCCTCATTTTTAGTGCATTTTTACTGGTTTATGTCGTCTCCGCCATTATAGGGAAACCTCACTGGCATGAAATCGGACAAGCAATGATAAAACCAGACATTCAATACAACAAAGAGTATCTGGCCATCGTAATTGGAATTATAGGTACCACCATTGCACCCTGGATGCAGTTTTACATGCAATCAGCTGTTATTGAAAAGGGACTGAAAATAACAGACTATAAATACACCCTATGGGATGTTATTATAGGTAGCGTTATCACCGTAGTAGTCGCATTTTTTATCATTATAGCATGTGCTTCAACTTTACACCTAAAAGGAATAGCAATTAATGAAGCTAAAGATGCTGCGATGGCCTTAAAACCCATTGCAGGAGATCTGGCTTCAATTACATTTGCTTTCGGATTATTTGTAGCCTCTATCTTCTCTGCAACAATACTTCCTGTAGCAACTGCATTTTACGTTTGCGAAGCTTTTGGTTTTGAAGCAGGAATTGACAAGAAATGGAAAGAAGCTCCACAGTTTTACTGGCTATTTACGTTCATCATCATTTTGGGTGCGGCCATTATCCTGATACCTAATGCACCGCTTATTTTAATTACCTTGTGGTCACAGGTAGCCAATGGGTTACTGCTTCCTGTTGTCCTGATTTGTATGATACTACTGGTAAATAACAAGGAAGTAATGGGAGAACATGTAAACAAAGCATGGCAAAACGTCATTGGATGGGGAACCATCATTATTCTTGTAGGACTATCTGTAACACTTCTGGTTTCATCGTTCTTTTAAAAGCTAAGCACTTATATTATAAAGAGGCTGTCTAAAAAATAATAGACAGCCTCTTTTAGTATTTCCTAATCACAGACAACTCTAATGAGATCGATCAAGTACGAACTGCTAAACTTAACTGAATAAAGGATAAGAACAGAGCCTTGCATATGACCTCTTCTACACCTCTACCTACCGTCTTAAACCGGCAACGAAAATCTCCATACTAGCCAGTTTACAAACCGCATAGTGCGATAGAAAACATATCCCGAATTTTGATCCCAGATAGCTCTCATTACTACAAAACAAAGTAATATCTCTAAAGGAAGAATCAAGGAGGCTAAATCGGATCAATCCTAAATTGCAAATTCTTTAAATCGGTTATCCAAACCATGCAGAACAATTATAGAGATATTGTCAACTACTTTGACAACAGAAGTACAAACGCTTCAGCAGAATCGTTTAATGCTAAAGTTAAAGCCTTTAGATCTCAATTTAGAGGAGTGAGGGACATTCCATTCTTTATCTTTAGGCTAGCTAATCTTTTCGCATAATGTTTTTACTCCACCGGATATTTACATTGATCCATAATTTACATTGATCCATAAGAACAGAGCCTTACATATGATCTCTTCTACACCTCTGCCTACCGTCTTAAAGTATACTCGCCATGCTCGGCACAAAAAAAAAGAGATTATGACCTAAGTCAAAATCTCTTTTTTGGTTGAGAGCGGAAGACGGGACTCAAACCCGCGACCCTCAGCTTGGAAGGCTAATGCTCTATCAACTGAGCTACTTCCGCAATTTCGATGTGATAATGTGATAATTTAACAATGTGATGATTATAAACAGCATCATCATATCAGCACATCAACTCATCAGTTTCGTGGGCAGTGAAGGATTCGAACCTCCGAAGTCGAAAGACAGCTGAGTTACAGTCAGCCCCAGTTGGCCACTTTGGTAACTGCCCATTGTCCTTTTCAAAAGCAGTGCAAAGATAGCTTTATTTATCGAAACTACCAAATAATATTTGCCATTTTTATGGCTGTTATAGCGGCTTCTACGCCTTTATTTCCATGAACTCCTCCGGCCCGATCGAGAGCTTGCTGTAAGGTACTGGTAGTTAACACTCCAAAAATAACCGGACAGCCATCCGGACGTGTATTCAGGTTTGAAATTCCATAAGTCACCCCCTGACAAACATAATCAAAGTGAGGAGTATCTCCTTGAATAACGCAGCCCAGAACTATTATAGCCGAGTATTTGTGAACTTTAATACCATCTATAATACAATAATAATCATCCAGCAATTGCTTAGCGGCAAAAGTCAGCTCAAAAGTACCGGGGACATGAACAACTTTTATCTGCGATGGCTTCACACCGTTTTCAACAAGCGCATCAATAGCACCCTGAAGTAAAGTGTGTGTTATTTGTGGATTCCAGTCGGCAACCGCAATAGCATATTGCTGATCGGATACTTTGTTTTTATCCGGCATTACATCCGGATTATAATCTGATAAATTGTGATATTGTGTGGCCATATATTCAATGGTTAATGATTAATTACAAATAAGAAAAGCTGACTATAAGATAAAAAAAGCTGCTTCATTTTGTTGAAGCAGCTTTTCATTTATGATTTGTTGTTTCAAAAAATCTTATTTTTGAACTCGAGCTAAATATTTATCAATATCTGCAGCTTCAGGACTTTTTGGATATTTTTCTTTGATTGTAGTATAAGCCTTTTCTGCTTTTTCAGGTTCTTTGAGCGATTCGTACACCAAACCAGCTTTTTTAAGATATATAGGACTCATCACAACATTATCTTTATCTGCTGCTTTTTCAAAATAGCTGATAGCCTTAGAAGTTTCACCAAGCTCTACATAACAGTCACCGGTCAAACCTATAACTGAAGTTGTAAAGTAGGTATCTTTACCGTCAAATTGAGAAAGATATTTTACGGCATTTTCATACTGACCTAATTTATAATAACAAATTCCGGCATAAGCTGCAGCCAGTTTACCCGAAGAGGTAATACCATAATCAGAAGCTATTTCTTTAAAACCGATAGCTTCAACTCCATGACCTTCGAGAGCTAAGCGAAAAGAATCTTTTGCGAAAAAGGCTTGCGCTTTGTACATTTCATTTTCAGCAGCTACTTCGCGTGGTTCCAAATAAAAATTCCGAAACGATAACACTACTAAAACTACCAACACTATAGCACCAACACCCATTAATATTTGCTTTTGGTATTTTTCAATAAATGCTTCAGTTGAAGTCAATGCATGTTCTACATTTACTAATTCGTCGTGCTTCTTTTCCTCTTTTTTCGACATAAGATTATATTATTAATTCCTTTTGTTAATGTATTCCTTTAATCAGAGTTGCAAAAGTAGATATTTTCTTTTAGATAACGAAATTTTAGCTTGAGTTTTTTCATAGCTCATTTTAAATGAAGAAATGAATGCTTAAATAAAAGATTTGAGCATTCATTTAACTATAAAATATCAGCAATGATATACAAATTAAAAATAATAGTATATCTTTGCATCAGAAAAAACGACCGCATTGTTCTGAGATTGGAAAACTCAACGTTAAAAAATTAACGAGTAGTGGCTGGTTTTTAATGGCGGGCTGCGCCTTCGGGTATCCATAGTGGACGGCAGATTACAACGAAAACTGACACCTCAAATCCTATTCATTTAGGAGTTTTCTCAACTAATGGCAATGCGGTTTTCGTATAAAAAAAATCCCGCGAATCAACTTGTTTGATTTGCGGGATTTTCTCTTCAAAATAGTTACGAGTATTGTTGTTACAAGACTGTTTGTCTATATGTTCCTTTTCTACAGGCATATCATTAAATATATCTTATGGACAATCAACCAACACTACTCAATATTTCCCAGGCTTTTTCAACTGTCGTCACACCGGAGAATATCACCGAACGACGGTTATTCTGTTCGCGAAGTTGACTCTGACGAGGATGCGAAGTCATATATTGCAATAAAGCGCCAAATGCCGGCGAAGAATAATAAGGCGACTGCGAATTAGAAACTAAAAATGCCGTCATACGTTCATTTTTGAGTACCAGTTTTTCAATTCCATAACGCATAGCCAGCCAACGCAAGCGCACCACCAGCATTAAACTTCGGCCCTCTACAGGAATTTTACCAAAACGATCTTCCAACCGACTTTCAAATTCGAGCAACTCTTGTTCATTAGCAATACTATCCAACTCGCGATATAAACTAATACGTTCCGATACATTTTCGATGTATTCACCGGAGAACAAAACCTCTAAATCCGAATCAATCTGACAATCGGTAACAAAAACTGTTGAACTTTCATTCGCAGCACGCTCATCGGCATACAGGTCTGCAAATTCTTCGTCTTTCAATTCATGCACAGCTTCGTTCAAAATCTTTTGGTAGGTTTCGTAACCCAGATCGGCTATAAATCCGCTTTGCTCCGCTCCCAGCATATTTCCGGCACCGCGAATATCAAGATCCTGCATTGCAATATTAAATCCACTACCCAATTCGGCAAAAGTCTCAAGAGCCTGCAACCGTCGACGGGCTTCAGGGGTAAGCAAACTCATTTCGGGAGCCATCAGATAACAAAAAGCTTTGCGATTGCTACGCCCTACCCGACCCCGCAATTGATGTAGATCGCTCAATCCGAAGTTTTGCGCACTGTTTATTATAATGGTATTGGCATTCGGAATATCAATACCCGATTCAATAATAGTAGTGGCCACCAATACATCATATTCGTAATCAATAAAATCAACGATAATCTCCTCCAACTTATCAGCAGGCATTTGACCATGTCCAACAGCCACCCGACAACCGGGAACCAACCGTTTAATCATACCCTCAATATTGTAGATGCTTTGAATACGGTTATTTACAAAAAACACCTGACCATTTCGATTCATTTCCAGCTGTATGGCTTCACGAATAACATCCTCATCGAATGTATGAATTTCCGTTTGCACCGGATAACGGTTAGGCGGAGGTGTATTAATGATAGACAAATCGCGGGCGCCCATCAACGAAAACTGCAAAGTACGTGGAATCGGCGTAGCAGTCATAGTAAGTGTATCCACATTCACCTTCATTTCCTTGAGCTTCTCTTTTACGGTTACTCCAAACTTTTGTTCTTCGTCAATGATGAGCAAACCCAAGTCTTTGAATCTGACACTTTTTCCAACTAATTTGTGTGTACCAATTACAATATCAATCTCACCTTTAGCCAATCTTTCGAGCACTTCTTTGGATTGAGCCGCACTGCGGGCACGACTCAAATAATCAACCGTAACGGGGAAATCCTTAAAACGATCCTTAAAGGAGTTATAATGCTGCAAAGCCAACACCGTAGTAGGAACAAGTACTGCCACCTGTTTACTGTCGGTAGCAGCTTTGAACGCGGCTCGCATGGCCACTTCGGTTTTTCCGAAACCCACATCGCCACACACCAACCGATCCATCGGCAAGGTCGACTGCATATCTTTTTTTACATCGGCAGTAGCTTTTACCTGATCGGGAGTATCTTCATAAATAAACGAAGCCTCAAGTTCCTGTTGCAAATAACTGTCGGGCGAATACTGAAAACCCTGCTCAGCCTTACGCTTAGCATAAAGCTTTATCAGCTCGCGGGCAATATCTTTTACTTTCGATTTGGTTCGCTCTTTCAAACGTTCCCAGGCACCCGAGCCAAGCTTATTGATACGCGGGGCTTCGCCTTCTTTACCCTTGTACTTTGAGATACGATGCAACGCATGGATACTTACAAAAATGATATCATCATCCTTGTAAATCAACTTTACCATTTCCTGCATTTTTCCATTTACATTGGTTCGCACCAGCCCACCGAAAGTACCCACTCCATGATCCACATGCACCATATAGTCTCCGATTTGGAACTGATTGAGCTCTTTGAGCGTCATCACCACCTTGCCCAGGCGCGTCTTATCAGTTTTGAGCTGGAACTTGTGAAAACGATCAAAAATCTGATGATCTGTATAACAAAGTAAAGACAAGTCGTGATCTACAAAACCCTCGTGCAAGGTATTTTTAATTGGCTGAAAAGGTATGACAGCTCCCCGATCGGCAAAAATAGCCGCAATACGATCGGTTTGCTTAACGCTATCACTGAGAATATAAAGCTTATAACCGTCATCTAGTTTCTGTTTCAGATTATCGGAAACCAAATCGAAGTTTTTATGAAAGATCGGTTGAGGCGAAGTATCAAAGTGAATGTTCGATTTAGCGTGAAAATAAGATCTATCTCCCAGCTCAAGAACCCGAAATTTTTCCAGACATCCAACCAGTTCCTCACCTGTTATCTGACTTTTGGCCAAATGCGGAGTTTTATGTTCCGTTTCGTTGGCTTTCACCAGGGCTTCGTCGTAGAGCTGATTAATACGTTCGCGTGCAAATCCCACATTGGAAAAAGTAAACCAACTATTCGCAGGCACAAACTCAAAAAACGATACATGAGGAGAAACTTTGTCGAGCTGCAAATCAGGAATGATAATGATTTCCGTCTTTTTATCCTGCGACAACTGGGTTTCAATATCAAAAATACGAATAGACTCTACTTCATCACCAAAGAAGTCGCACCGATAAGGCAATTCATTGGCAAATGAAAAAATATCAACAATACTACCACGCACCGAAAACTGTCCCGGCTCATAAACAAAGTCTACCCGCTCGAAACCATATTCCAGAAGCAACTCCACCACAAAGTCAATGCCCGGACTTTCGCCAACACGCATTCGTAGCATACGGTTTTTGATACTTTGAGCCGAAACCACTTTTTGCATCAACGACTCCGGATAAGTAACCAGCACAATGGGTGCCGAAACATTCGCAAGCCGGTTAAGCACTTCTGTTCGCAGAATTTCATTGGAAGTATCCAACTGCGACAATTTAATGGCGCGTTTAAACGAGGAGGGAAAGAAAAAAACTTCTTCGGTAGAAAGTATTTGCTTTAAGTCATTGTAAAAATAAGCCGCTTCGTCAGCATCATCCATAACAATGATCTGCGTATTGGGCTTAGCTTTAAAAAGAGAAGCAATGACCAGAGCTGATGAAGAGCCGCTCAAACCGGTAATTTTCAAATTCGATTCGAGTGAAGAAGCCCATTTTACAAGTGCCTTGACTTGTGGATGATGAGCATAAAGTTGTTGAAAGTCGGAAAGAGTCAATGGCTAATTGGTTATTAGGTTATTAAGTTATTGGGTTGAATGGTTGAATAAGTTTATAGATTATTGAGTTATTGGGTTATTGGGGTGAATGGTTGAATGGTTGAATAAGTTTATAGGTTATTGGGTTATTGGGTTATTGGGTTATTAACAGGAATTAAATAATGTCCTATTTTTCAGAAAATCGTTAGACGATACGGTTGTAATTTCAAGTCCCCTTCAGGGGAACCAACGGTCAGCGTAGCTAATTAGGGGCGGTATTTAAAGTCTATTTTTCCGCCCCAAGCCCCTCCCGATAAAATCGGGATAAATGGCAGGGATGTTAAATAGTATCGTCTTTGAAAAATCTAAATGGTACATCATATTCATTCCATTACTTAAGTACGGATTGATCAATATAAAATAGTTCAGTTCAAATGAATCATCGATCAGTCTATAAACTAATGAACTCGTCAACTAATGAACTCGTCAACTAATCGACTTAACAACCTATTGACTTAATGACGCAATAACCCGTTAACTGATTAAACCTATAAACCAATTGACTAATCAATACTCCACTTTATCTTCGGCCTTCGTCCAGGCCTCAAAAGCCACAATTGCCTCTTCGGGTAAAAGCTGAGCTGTTTTGACTTTTCGGTTTTCCGGTTTTAATTCTATTTCATCGTATATAAACGAATCGTCAAATCCGATATTTTTGGCATCCGTTTTCGTATTACCATAATACATTTTATCAAGATGTGCCCAATATACTGCACCTAAACACATCGGACAAGGTTCGCAGGAGGTGTATATTTCGCAACCGGCCAAGTCAAATGTACCAAGCTTTTTTGAAGCCTTACGAATGGCATTCACCTCGGCATGTGCCGTAGGGTCTGTGTTAGCTGTAACGCGGTTTACACCGGTAGCCACTATTTTGCCATCTTTCACAATAACCGCCCCAAACGGACCACCCCCGTTTTTTATATTTTCAACTGACAAAGCAATTGCTTTGCGCATAAATTTCTTGTTATAATCCATATTTTTTATTTTGCAAAAAGGATACAAAGATAGCATTTTTCTAACAGTTATCAGACAGCTATTCTTTTTTTATATTTCTAAAAAATGCTATCAATATTCAACCAATTCAGCCCATCAAAAATCATTTTGTATAACTTTTGCAACATGTATTACAAAAAATGATTTATTTAAGCATTCGGATTTATTCGCAACTAAAATATCAATCGATAAATAAAAACACTAAAATACGGACTTCACACACCTGTTTTTTTGTAAATTAATTTCAATCCGAAACCAAGTACCCCCTATACGAATTATTAAAACGCAAGAGTTCCTCTTTTCGGTAATAAATTGTTGATAAATATTCATGTCCACAAAACAGAAATTAACTGCAAATGTCTTATATTTGCAGTAATTACTAACAAAATTAAAACTACGTTTAATTAATTCAACACTTTATGAAAAAAGTTTTCTCTTTTTTTGTTGTGATTATGATTGCCCAGCTATCGTTTTCGCAAGGATTAGTAAAAGGAATAGTGGTCGACAAGGCCACTAACGAAGCTCTTGTAGGAGTGACAGTTCTTAACCCCGCCACAGGTGCAGGTGTAAGCACTGATCTGGATGGTAGCTTTGCTATCAAAGTGCCAACGGGCAAACAGGAGCTTAAGATATCCTATATCGGATACACCAGCAAGATTGTTCAGGTTACTTCGTTAAATCAAAACTTAGGCAACATAGCCATAGAAAGTGAGGCTATCGGACTTAATGATGTTACAGTAACCTCTTCAGTAGCTATTCGCCGTAAAACTCCGGTTGCACTTTCAGTTATTGATCCGGTGACTATTGAGAACAAACTGGGAACACAAGAATTCCCTGAAATATTAAAATCAACTCCGGGTGTATACGCTACCAAACAAGGTGGTGGTTTTGGTGACTCACGTATTAATTTACGTGGTTTCGAAGCTGCCAACGTAGCTGTTATGATCAACGGCGTTCCGGTGAACGATATGGAATGGGGAGGCGTTTACTGGTCAAACTGGGCAGGACTAAGCGATGTAACCCGCTCGATGCAGGTTCAACGTGGTTTAGGAGCTTCAAAAGTAGCAGCTCCATCACTTGGAGGTTCTATCAATATTGTGACTCGATCAACAGACCAGAAGAAAGGTGGATCAGTATCTTACGGCATCGGAAACGATGGATATGAAAAAATCGGGTTTGCCGTATCTACAGGATTAACCAAAGACAACTGGGCGATCACCTTACTGGGTTCTAAAACCACTGGAAACGGATACATTCAGGGAACTCAGTTTGAGTCATATTCATACTTTGTAAATATATCAAAGAAAATCAACGACGCACATCAATTGTCATTCACTGCTTTTGCAGCGCCTCAATGGCACAACCAACGTAACAGCAGTGACAAACTTTTGATTTCCGAATGGCAGAAACAACCAATGAAATATAAATACAACGCTTCATATGGTTTCGACATGAACGGACAACAAAAAGTCTCAGCATACAATTACTATAACAAACCTCAGATTTCATTAAACCATTTCTGGACCATTAATGAGAAATCAAGCTTATCAACTGCTTTATACGTATCAATAGGCCGAGGCGGCGGTTACAGCGGTCAGGGCTACACCAGTACCGATAGAAACAATTGGTTTGGAACCCCATCTTCAGGAACTGGTATTCCCAATACAACTTTCAGAACAGAAGACGGAACTTTCGATTATGGCGCAATCTACTCTTTAAACAAAGCCAGCGAAAATGGTTCTAAAATGGTTATGTCTAAGAGCATTAACAATCACATCTGGTATGGTGCTTTGTCTACCTACAACACAAAAATAGGACAAGATATTGATGTTTACGGTGGTGTGGACTTACGTTATTACAAAGGCACGCACACTAATGAAATTTCCGATTTATATGGAGGTAACTTTTTTATTGACGCTACTTCATTACGTCCGCTTTTAAGCACTACTGATTGGAAAACTAAAAAATTAGGTGTTGGTGATGTTGTATATCGCGACTACGACGGTTTTGTTACCAGTCAAGGCGCATTTGGTCAGGCTGAATACAACAAAAACGGATTAAGTTCTTTCATTTCGTTATCTGCATCAAACACCTCTCAATGGCGTTATGATCGCTTCTATTACGACGCAGCTAATGCCAAATCAAAAACTGTAAGTAATTTAGGATATTCTTTAAAAGGTGGAGCCAACTACAACTTAGACTCGCATCACAATGTGTTTGCAAACGTTGGTGTAATTTCTCGCGCTCCTTACTTTTCCGGAGGTGCCTTCCTTCAATCAACAACAAACAACACAGTAAACCCAAATGGAATTAACGAAAAAGCATTTACAGCTGAAGTTGGATATGGATTTAAATCTAAATACCTTACCGCAAACTTAAATGTTTATCGCACAAAATGGATGAATAAAACCTTGGTAGTAACAAACACAACAGACCCGCTCAACATCACCGTTGCCAATTTGGATGGAGTAGACGCATTACACCAAGGCGTGGAACTTGATTTTGTTGCCAGACCCATCGCACACCTTGAAATGAGAGGTATGTTATCACTACAGGACAATACATGGCAAAACAATGTCAGCGGATATATGTACAACACCCAAGGACAACCGGTAAATACAGCAGGACAACCGGTTGCTGTAATAATGGGTGCTGATCACGCAAAAACAACCGTAAACCTCAAAAACATCCACGTAGGAAACTCTGCTCAAAACACTGCAGCATTTAGTTCTGATTATGAAATTATGAAAGGATTCTATGTTGGATTTGATGCCAACTACTACGGACGTAACTTTGCTAGTTTCAAAATCAACCCAGCTGTGGGAAACAACGATTTCCAACAACCTTGGCAAATTCCTGATGCCGTTACATTCGACTTCAATGCCCGATACAACTTTAAAATTGGCGAATATGGAGCGTCATTAGTTGGAAATATCAATAATTTGTTTGATAACGCATATATTACCGACGCAGCCGATGGTTCTGATCACACATGGAAAACAGCACAAGTATTCTATGGTTTTGGTCGCACATGGATGACCACTTTAAAAATCAGATTTTAATTTAGAGTCTTTATTTATCAAAAGAAATAAACAATGAAAAAGATATATTTCATACTAAGCTTGGCTGCAACAGCCTTACTTTCGTCTTGTTCCGAAGACTTCAATGAGCATAATTTTCCGGGATATAAAGATGCAGCAAATCCAACTAATGTTGCAACTTATAATTACACCCTAATAGATGCAGATTATAAAACAATCAGCAATTCTGCATTGGCAATTTCCAAAACAAAAGCAGATTCAACTATTGCAAAAGCAATTGCTACTAATAAGTTTTTACAAGATGCTGCTCCGGCAAAGACCCTCATACCTCTTTTCTTGGCAGGTAAATACGCGTATGCAGATTTAGGTTCTACAGCTAAAATTACATATTCCAACAGCGACAATCATCCTGGATATATGGATCAGTTAAACAGTGTAAACATACTAAATGCGACTGATTATAAAACAGCATGGGGAAGCGACAACAATCCAGGTGCATTTACACCAAGCGTAAGCGTTGCAGCTAAACTACCAGCAATATTAGCTGCTAAATTTCCTAATAGCGCAGACGGAACTTATAAGTTCGTTCAATACAACAACTCTAGCACTGAAGCTATACAACAATCCACTGAGGTAAAGTATTTCTTTGATGACTTTGAAAGTCACACAGCTGCATCGACAGCCCCTTACACAAACATCAGTGAAAATGGTTGGTTAAACAAAGATCTTTCTGCATCATTAAAATGGCAATGTAAAATCTTCAGTTCAAACAAATACGCTCAGGTTACATCAAACAAATCCGCAGCTGCAAATACTGCATGGATGGTTAGCAAGCAGATAGACCTAACCAACTCTATTGCTCCTAAGTTTTCATTTGACGTCACTGTAGGATATTGGAATGCTGACTGTTTAACTGTATGGGTTTCGCAAGACTTCGATGGCACTGAAGCCGGAATTGCAAATGCAACCTGGATTGAAGTTACTTCAAATTTTACATTACCTAAAACTCCAACAAGCAGTTACGGAACGTTATCGCCTGCAGGAAGTGTTGATTTGAGTTCTTTTGCAGGAAAAAAAGTATACATCGGATTCAAATATAGCGGTAGCGACTTAACAACACCGAAAAAAACAACCACATATCAAGTTGATAATGTAAAAGTTTCTGAAGTAAAAGTTAGTTATACAACCCCTGACGCTAAACCAGAGTATGCTGTTTATAAGTCTACAGGTGGAGTTTGGGCTAAAGACGATCAGTTTGCCGTACTACAAAAAGCCGATTATGATGCCATGGGTATAAATTTCGTATCTACAGCCAATGTAGCAGGTTACATTCCACAATGGTTAACCATTAAATATCCATACTCGCAAGAAGGAACCAACAAAACAGTAGTTTACAAGTCAAGTGATGATATTAAGCTATCCAACAGCTCTAATTTCACTTTCACAAAAGGTTCATGGGTACTAAACACATTCATAAACACCAAAACAGATCAATATATAAACACTAAAACAGGATGGATATTTGACCCAACAGTTACAGTTGCTCTAACAAAGGTTTCCGGAGGCAATAATCCTTATATCATGAAGTTTATTGATTATTTGCGCACTACAACTCCCGATAAATTTTATCAAAAAAACACTTACATCAATGAAGAACATTATTATGGGTTTAGTGCTTATTATGCGCAAGTGACGTATACTGCCGACAGAACAACCTTTGGAGATGCAGCAATTAAAGCTTTAACAAGTGATGCAGATAAGTATGCATTATTTAATCAACGCTTAAAAGAAGCAATGCCTCTCTTTACTCAATTAAACTTCCCAGATCTTAAGTCTGATGTTTCTGGAGCTCAGCAATACGTAATTTTCACTATCGCATCATACTACAGCTCTTCTAAATCTGGCTTATGGACTATTAAAATGAAATGTACAAAATCTGGAACCGGTACAACACCTGCCGAATACGCAGTTGACAGTATGGTTGAAACATTTTAATGATAGATTAAAGGATTCATAATAATTTTAATTAATCTGCCACCGCTCACCCGGTGGCAGATTTTTTTTGCTTTTACAGGCGACCACAAAAAAAAATCCCTTCCTGACTTTAGCATCAGGAAGGGATTTTTAATTAGAGCAATTTTCAATCAGGCTTTCGGAGCTTCGGGAGCATCCGTTTTTCCGCCTTTAGAAGTACCTATGCGTCGCAGAATAGACGCAATGGTATAATCGTCTACCTTGGTAGCATCAATGCCGCGATACAGTGCTTTTCCGGTATCGGTAATCAACACTATCTGATCCCACAATTGGTTATATGATTCATTGTTTTCGTCGGTGTGTCGATTGCGCTCGGTAAATTTAAAATTCTGATCACCTCCTTTCGCATCCAGTTCGTCGGCCAACTTTTTAAGCTTATCTACCAAAGCCGGTTTAAGCCCCTTGCTTTGCAGCACAGCCATATTAGCATTCAAACCAATCAGCAGTTGACGTAGATTTTGCGCCACCCCTTCCGAACCACCATCGTGGATGCTTTCGCGCAGCTCGCGTAAACCCATTGCACCGGCCTTTACAGTCATCTTCCCGTCAGCCATGTCCAGATACACTTCCACTTTGTTTACATCCAGCTGCACTTCTCTGATCAGCTCTTTGAGGTGATCGGTAATCTCCGCAGCTTCTTTGGTCAAAAGCCCCGAAGCTGCCAACCGAGAACATACCCCGATTAAAGCTTCGACATTTTTTACAAAATCTTCGGAAAAAGTATCCGAAAATTCGGTAAACTGAGCTAAATCGGCACGCAACCGTTGAACCAAATAATTTCCAATACCAATAAGGTCTTCAACCTTACAAACAAATTTTCTTCTTACATTCATGAAATTTTCCTTTTTAAATTAATTATTAGATAGTTTGTTAGTTACAAGTTACGAGATCTACCAGCTGTATATTTGAATAAGCCACATCGGTTCTGCATTAAACAGATGGGTCACCGCAGTTGACAGCAGGGTTGCCGCAATCGACAGATGGGTTGCCGCAATCGACAGCAGGGTTACCGCAGTTGACAGATGGGTTGCCGCAATCGACAGCAGGGTTGCCGCAATCGACAGATGGGTTACCGCAGTCGACAGATGGGTTACCGCAATCGACAGATGGGTTGCCGCAGTCGACAGCAGGGTCGCCGCAATCGACAGCAGGGTTGCCGCAATCGACAGATGGGTCGCCGCAGTTGACAGATGGGTTACCGCAGTCGACAGCAGGGTTGCCGCAATCGACAGATGGGTTGCCGCAATCGACAGCAGGGTCGCCGCAATCGACAGCAGATGTCCCGCATTACACGGTTGAAAAAACAGAGTGCATCAAGCAGCCCCATATTCAATATTTTAGATCGGCAAAAGCATCGGCAGGCGGGTGTCAAATACCCGAATCGCTTACTGGCAAAGATTTTCCGCCCAACCCAATCACCGCTTATGATTTTAGCTTTTGAGATGCGAAATTTATTTATTTTTTCGGATTTGAGCAATAGACGGCAGAAAAAAGTTTTCAACAATTTTTCAACAAACTATATAGAGCTATAAAAGCACGTTACATAGGTTATCTATTCATTATATGCCGTAAAATAAAAAACTAATTAGGAAGTTCCAGCGTAAATACAGTACAGGCAATCGTGTGGCATAATAACGAGGATTGTATCAAAAGCACGCAAATAACGCAAATACCACAAATTTTCGCAAATAAGATTCAATGTCGTTTAGATAAGGATTCGCACACAGAATACACGGATTATACGAAAAAAAAAGCAGAATAGAAATTTCATTTAAAATGCATATTATCAAAAACAGAATATTCAAATCAACTTTATATATTCTGTAAAATCTGTGTATTCTGTGTGCCTAACTAGGGTCTGCTGAAAAACGACTAACTCATTATATGTAAATTCAATATAATCACATTTAGTTTTTCAACATGCAAGATTTTTGCAACTATCCTCTTATTTTCTTTGCAGTTGATATTACGGTGCGCTGCACCTTTACTATACTGAATTGATATTCTTGCTACAAATATTATGGTGCGCTGCACCCTAACAAAGCCACAGAGTGGCGGAATCTTTGTAGAAATTTGATTTCACAGATAAGTTTAAGGTGCAGCGCACCGTAATCTAATTAAAAAGTGACTGCATGAGTTTTTCAGCAGACCTTAACCAAACGACATTGAAATAAAATTTGTAAAGTAAAATATCATTTGCCGAATTTCAATTCAATAGAATTGCGTTAATTTGCGCATTTTGTGTCATTTGCGTTCTAAAAAAAACTTTTGAACCACACAACAAAGCACAAAAAAAAGGCCATGGAAAAAATCCACGGCCTCTTTTTGTTATTATAACGCGCTAATTACATAGCATTAATTTCTTTATTGATTGCTTCAAATTCGGCATCCATTTTCAGACGATAATACAAAGTTTTAAGTGTTTTCTTAAACTCAACTTCTTTAGGATTAACTTCTGCTGCTTTTTTGAAGAATGGAATAGATTGTTTAAACTCTTCATCCACTTTTGCCATTTCAGCTTTGTACAGTTTTACGTCCTTGATTTTATTAGCTTCTTCGGCCATTTTCACAGCTTTATTGTAAAACAAACGTCCTTTACCTGCATAGGCATCAGCCATTTTAGGATCAAGCTCAATCGCTTTATTAAATGCACCCAAAGCTTCATCGTAGTTACCTACCGATTCGTCCAGGTTACCTTTTACATAGCGATATTGTGCTGAATTAGGTTCGCGGGCAATAGCATTGTTCAAATAAACCAGGGCATCATTTGTTTTCTTAGAGAAAATATAATAGTTGATGATGTTTTGCAGGAACCATGCATCGTTAGGAAACTTTTCGGCACCGGCTTTCAAAGTCTTCAACGAGTTTACAGAATCTTTTTGGTTGTTATACTCTTCGTAAAGCAACTGATAAACCGCTTTTGTTTCGTAATTTTTATCTTTCAGGCTTTCGTAATAAGCAATTGATTTATCATGCATTTTTGCATTTGACGCTGCAACGGCTGCATAATAAGTAATCATATTGTAAGTAGAATCCAATTTGATTTCGTTGTTCATAACCGGCAATTTTGGAATCTCCAAAAAGGCATCAAAAGCTTTCACTGTAGCTTCGTATTTTTTCTTTTCAAACAAGTAAGCTCCAAAAGCAACCAGGTTCTGTTGAACTTTGTAATACTCGGTCAGTTTCGATTTAATTTCTTTTGAGAACTTAGGTTTTACTTTTCCTTTTGCATCAGGAAGCTGATCAAGCTTAAGAGCAGTCTTAAAATAGTCGAACGATTCAAGAATAGCGTTACCCTTTGCAATGGTATCGAAACGCTGATTCAACAATGCTTTTTTATAAGCCGCATCATTTTCAGAATAACCAATCAATCCGGCCACATACCAGGTTTCAGCCAGATTTTTTGTAGTCGAATCATTTAAAGCCAACTTAATAGCTTCACGCGCTCCGGGGAGATCCGGATTATCCATCAAAGCTTTATTCTTTGCCTTCGAAACATTTGATTTTTGGGCATACGAGAATGTAAAGCTTATTACCAAAAATAATGATAAAATAAGTTTTTTCATGGTGAACAAGAGTTTTTTATTATTTTGCTTTTAATTTATATGATATGCCGCGACACGTTTTGCGTCGCGACATAAGTTAGTTTATTATTCTTCAGTTTCTTCTTCCGTTTCGGTCTGAACTTCGGTTTCAGAATCAGCTTGTATTTCTGCATCGACAATCGGAGCTTCAACGCCTTCTGTTTCTTCGAGCACTTCTTCTTCCTCCGCTTCCGACAACACCTTACAAACCGATGCTATTTCGTCGTTACGTTTTCCGAGGTTGATCAAGCGTACACCCTGTGTGGCACGACCCATAACACGGAAATCGGCTACTTTCAAGCGGATCGTAATTCCCGATTTATTGATAATCATCAGGTCGTTTTCGTCGGTAACGTTCTTGATAGTTACCAGTTTTCCGGTTTTGTCGGTAATGTTCATGGTTTTTACACCTTTTCCACCACGGTTTGTAACACGATAAACCGGAATCGTTTCGCCATTTTCATCAAGCAGAACATTGCCTTCTTCGTCTACCTCATCAAGCAACGTGCGTTTTCCGTATCCCTGTTGCGAAACAACCATAATGTTTTCATTATCTTCTTTGTTTACGCAAATCATACCTACTACTTCGTCTTCAGCATCGTCATCCAGCGTCATACCACGTACACCTGTAGCCGTACGTCCCATTTCACGAACTTTCGACTCGTGGAAACGAATAGCACGACCATTACGGTTAGCCATCAACACTTCGGCATTACCATCGGTCAAACGTACCTGTATTACCTGATCGTCTTCGCGAATCGTAATAGCATTTACCCCGTTCTGACGAGGGCGCGAATAAGCTTCGAGCGATGTCTTTTTGATCACACCGTTTTTGGTACAGAAAATCAGATAGTGCGATTTTGTATATTCAGGATCATTCAATCCTTTTACACGGATAAAGGCATTCACCTTATCGTCACCATCAATATTAAGCATATTTTGAATAGCACGTCCTTTGGAGTTCTTGCTTCCTTCCGGAATATCGTACACTTTCAACCAGTAACATTTACCCTTCGACGTAAAGAACAACATCGTGTTGTGCATCGAAGCCGGATAGATATATTCGATAAAGTCTTCGTCACGCGAATCGCTTCCCTTAGACCCTACTCCACCACGTCCCTGCGCCCTGAACTCACTCAAAGCAGTACGTTTAATATAACCCAGATGCGAAATGGTAATAATCATTTCATCATCGGCATAAAAATCTTCAGGATTAAATTCTTCGGAAGAATACACAATCTGTGTACGACGTTCGTCGCCATATTTTGCTTTTACTTCCAACAATTCGGTCTTGATAATTTCCATCTGCAAATCAACATTGGCCAGAATTTCTTTCAAGTGAGCTATTAAGTTCATCACCTCTTCGTATTCGGCACGTAGTTTATCTTGTTCCATGCCGGTAAGCTGACGCAAACGCATTTCAACAATAGCTCGCGACTGAATTTCGGACAAACCAAAACGTTCCATCAAACGGGTACGCGCTTCATCCGGAGTTTTAGAGTCGCGAATAATCTTGATTGCTTCGTCCAGATTATCCAGAATAATCATAAAACCTTCGAGCAGGTGAGCACGCTTTTCGGCTTCGCCCAACTCAAACTTCGTACGACGAATAACTACTTCGTGACGGTGTTCTACAAAATAATGAATCAGATCTTTCAGATTCAACATCCGTGGGCGACCATTTACCAACGCAATATTATTCACACTGAACGATGATTGCAATGCTGTAAATTTAAACAGTTTGTTCAACACCACACTGGAGTTGGCGTCACGTTTTACATCTACCACAATACGCATTCCTTCGCGGTCAGACTCATCGTTGATGTGAGCAATACCTTCTATCTTCTTATCGACTACCAAAGCCACCACAGCTTTAATCAGTTCGACTTTGTTTACCTGATAAGGGATTTCATTGATAATGATTTTTTCGCGTCCCTGAGCATCGGCTTCGATTTCCACTTTCGAGCGAACAATGATACGTCCACGTCCGGTTTCGAATGCTTCTTTTACTCCGGCATAGCCCTGAATAATACCTCCGGTAGGGAAATCAGGCGCCTTGATATATTTCATTATTTCGGAAATCTCAATGTCATTATTCTCAATATAAGCAATAATACCATCAACAACTTCCGTAAGGTTATGTGGTGCCATATTCGTGGCCATACCTACTGCAATACCCGAAGAACCATTCACCAACAAACTGGGAATACGGGTAGGTAATACGGTAGGTTCTTTCAGTGTATCATCAAAGTTTAATTGAAAATCAATAGTATCTTTGTTTATATCCACCAACATATCTTCGGCCAACTTGCGTAAACGTGCTTCGGTATAACGCATGGCAGCAGGGCTGTCGCCATCTACCGAACCAAAGTTACCTTGCCCGTCGACCAATGGATAACGCATAGACCAGTATTGAGCCATACGTACCAATGTTCCATAAATTGATGAATCACCATGTGGGTGATACTTACCCATTACTTCCCCAACAATTCTAGCAGATTTCTTATAGGGCTTATCGGAATTATTTCCTAATTCGTTCATTCCAAATAATACCCTGCGGTGAACAGGTTTAAAACCATCACGCACATCGGGCAACGCGCGCGAAACTATCACCGACATGGAATAATCGATGTACGAAGACTTCATTTCTTCGTCAATGTTTACCTTAATAATTCTGTCTTGATCAATCATCTATTTTTTAATTTTATTACTATCTAAAATATCGCACTAAAGTACTGCTTTTTCTCCGATTAGGCAAGCATTTTTTTAAATAATTGCAGGCTTCTGATCTCATTAAAAGCAAGTAAAATCCGGGGTGTTTGACAACTTCGGACAACGATGCGCAATTCGGATTTCAGTCCAGTATACCACCTGTTACGAAACAGCCATCAAATATGTTACTTTCAGGCAATACCGATTCAAAAATACCGTATACCGAAGAACCGGAACCGGACATGGAGGCATACACAGCACCCAGATCGTAGAGCTTGTCTTTCAGCTCCCCTACAACGGGGTGTTTGGCAAAAACCGATTTTTCAAAATCATTTTTTATACAGTGCTTCCACTCCGCAATAGGTCGCTGAATTAATTCGGAAAGCGAAACTTCCGGTTTTTCGGGTACAACCAGCGAATAGGCATCCGGAGTAGACACATGCACATCCGGCTTTACCAGGAGTAAGAAGTAACCCTTCAGCGATACTTTCAGGGGAGAAAACACATCGCCAATACCAGTGGCAAACACAGGTTTGTTTTTTACAAAGACCGGACAATCGGCCCCCAGCATAGCCGCCAACTTTTCCATCCTTCGGGGAGTTATTTTTAGCTCGAACAACTCATTCAAGGCTTTCAACATAAAAGCGGCATCCGACGAACCGCCCCCCAAACCTGCTCCAAAAGGAATCTGCTTAACCAGCGAAATGTCAACTGCCGGAAATTCGTATCCCGACCGAAGTAAGTGATAAGCTTTTACTATAAGATTATCTTCAGGGTCGCCGCCAAGCTGAATACCCGACGAAGAAAAACTGTAATCCGAGCAAGTTTCAGAAGGCTCAACCTCCAGTACATCGCTCAATCCGATAGGATAAAAAACCGTTTCTATATTATGATAACCATCCGGACGACGTTCTACAACGTTAAGGCCAAGGTTTATCTTGGCATTGGGAAAAACAATCATTTCTGTTTTACTTTTTTTTAATTTGGGTATCAAAAGTAATGTTTTTATTTGGATTCAAAAAGCGCCACTTAGCCTCTGTTGTTTATAATAGGTTCATAAGATTTACTTGGGGCAATGAAAAATCTTTAGTACTTTTGAAACCATTTCCCTCAAATGACTCTTTACACATTTTTAAACCTGAATTAAACTAAAAATGGCTGAAAAACGAAACTATACAAAAAAAAACAACGGCCCCTCTCCCATTCCCGCCAATGAATTTGGCAAACTTCCACCTCAGGCTCCCGAACTCGAAGAAGCCGTATTAGGTGCTATCATGATCGAAAAGGATGCTTATTCTCTTATTTCCGAAATATTAAAACCGGAATGTTTTTATAAAGTATCACATCAGAAAATTTTTGAAGCTATCACCCTCCTGGCTATGCATCAGGAACCGGTAGATATGCACACCGTCACCGAACAGCTTCGTAAAAACGGTAATATTGACGAAGTAGGCGGACCTTACTACATCACCCTGCTTACCGCCAAAGTATCGTCGGCGGCTCACCTGGAATATCACGCACGCATTATTACCCAGAAGTTTTTGGCGCGCGAACTGATACGCATCTCTACCGAGATACAAACAAAAGCTTTCGATGATAAATCGGATGTAGACGATCTGATGCAGGAAGCCGAAGGGATGCTCTTTGAAGTGTCGCAGCGCAACCTGAAAAAAGATGTAACGCAGATTAATCCGGTTATCGAAGAAGCCATCACCCGTATGCAGGCTGCTGCCGAAAAACAAGGTACCAGTGGTGTATCTACCGGTTTCCACAGCCTGGACAAAATTACGTCCGGTTGGCAAAAGTCCGATTTAATAATCATGGCTGCACGTCCAGCTATGGGAAAAACAGCTTTTGTACTCTCAATGGCTAAAAACATGGGCGTTGACCACAACACACCCGTTGCTGTGTTCTCGCTCGAAATGTCAAACGTTCAGCTCGTAAACCGTTTAATACAGAACGTATGCGAACTGGAAGGTGAGAAAGTAAAAAACGGAAGACTGGAACCGGCCGAGTGGAGTAAATTAGACCGGGATATTAAAGCACTCATCGATGCCCCCATCTACGTAGACGATACCCCGAGTTTGTCGGTTTTTGAACTCCGAAGTAAAGCACGACGCCTGGTAAAAGAACATAAAGTACAGTGTATAATTATCGACTACTTGCAGCTGATGAACGCAAGTGGGATGAGTTTCGGTAGCCGTGAGCAGGAAGTCAGTCTTATTTCGCGCTCGCTCAAAGGACTTGCCAAAGAGTTGGACATCCCGATTATTGCCCTTTCGCAGTTGAATCGTGGTGTTGAAGGACGTTCGGGGCTGGAAGGAAAACGACCACAGCTTTCCGATCTTCGTGAGTCAGGATCAATTGAGCAGGATGCCGATATGGTTTGCTTTATTCACCGTCCGGAATACTATCACCTCACCGAAGATGCACAAGGAAACTCATTACTGGGAATCGCTGAGATTATCATCGCAAAACACCGTAATGGTGCCGTAGGCGATGTTCAATTAAAGTTCAAGGGCGAATACGCCAAGTTTATGAACCGGGATGACAAAGACAAGGATGACAATCCTTTTGATTCGGGTTATCAGGTCATCTCATCCAAAATGAACGAAGGCGCAGGAGGTGATTTCTACGGAGGTGGAGCGATAAGCACTCCTCCGGGTTCAAATCCATTAGGATCCGGCAGAAATGATGAAGTTCCGTTCTAATAAACATAGAACAGCAAGGTAATTGCTGAAACAAAAAAAAACGAATAGAAATTAGAATTCTATTCGTTTTTTTTGTTTCAGATTTAATTCAATCTAAAATATCAATCTACTGTAACTGATTCATGTTTATGTTTAAAAAACACCGCAAACAGAATAGCCACAGTCAAAGAATAAGCAGCAAAAGTAAGCCATATCGAATGCCAGTCTTTCAATCCGTTATGAGTAAAAAAGTTTTGAATAACAAATCCACTGACACTGCTTCCTATAATTGCACCAAATCCGTTAGTCATCATCATAAACAAACCTTGCGCACTCGACCTCATTGAAGGATCAGTTGTTGTCTCAACAAAAAGAGAACCTGAGATATTGAAAAAATCGAATGCCATACCATAAACAATACAGGAAAGAATAATCATCCAAAGTCCTTCGGCTGGATTACCAAAGCCAAATAGTCCAAAACGAAGTACCCAAGCCAACATGCTGATAAGCATCACATTTTTTATTCCAAAGCGCTTCAGGAAAAACGGAATAGCCAAAATAAACAGCGTTTCTGATATCTGGGAGATAGACATTATGATTGTTGAATATCTTATGACAAATGAGTTAGCATATGCCGGTACATTTTTAAAATCATCTAAATAAACATCTCCATAAGCATTAGTCAATTGCAAAGCTGCACCCAAACACATAGAAAAGAGGAAAAATAAAGCCATCTTCCGGTTTTTAAACAACCCGAATGCATCCAAGCCTAACACCTGAGACAAAGTCTTTTTTCCTTCCAAATGAGCTAACGGAGGACATTTCGGCAGCGATAACGCGTACAAACCCAACAAAAAAGCCGCTGCAGAAGCAATATAAAACTGATTAGCAGAACTTTTGTTGCCGGATAAGTTCACAATCCACATAGCTACAATAAAACCGACAGTACCCCAAACCCGAATCGGAGGGAAATCTTTCACCAAATCATACTTTCCGTTTTTCAGAGCAGTATAAGCAATAGAGTTAGCCAAAGCAATAGTTGGCATATAAAAGAACATAGATAACAGAATTCCCCAAAAGAATGTTACCGGATTATTTATTTGCGGAATAAGGAACAAAGAAGCAGCACCCAAAATGTGTAAGGCCGCATATAACTTTTCTGCATTCACCCATCTATCAGCAATCACACCGATAATAGCAGGCATAAATAAGGATGCAATTCCCATAGTTGAAAAAATAACACCAAACTCTGCACCTGACCATTGCTTTGTTTGAAACCAATAATTTCCGATAGTTATCAGCCACGAGCCCCAGATAAAAAACTGGAGAAAATTCATTAATGTCAGACGAAATTTTAATCCCATAATAATTTCATTTAGTATTTATTTTGCCAACAATCGACAAGCTATTAATAATTATATTTTATTTAAATTAGTTTTTCTCTTTATTGCATCCCTTATGGTTACAGCCAATTCGTATTTTTCTTTATTTATCGCTTCGTCTAACATTTCCTCTAGAGAATCCAGCGAAAGTAAGTCCATATCCTCCTCCGACAAATCATCTGGTTCGAAAGGCAATTCCGACTTAACAGAGTCTTGAGAAACCACCTGTTCTACTTCAGTTCCTACAATATCCAGTATTTCAGATTTTATAAAAATCGGACAATCTACGCGCACTGCCAACGCTACCGCATCGGAAGTCCGGGCATCAACAATCATGATTTTATCCTCTTTCATCACATGTAATTCAGAGTAAAATACATCGTTAATCATATCATATATCAGCACCTTTTGTAAAGTTGCCCCGAAAGTATTCAATAAACTCTTTATCAAATCGTGCGTCAACGGGCGCGGTGATTTCTTATTATTCATTTTAAGAGCTATTGATTGGGCTTCCGGCTCTCCAATCATAACTGAAAACCGACGATTTCCAAACTCTTCACTCAGCACAAGGCCATAGGTACCTACTACTGTTTGATTGTAGACTAATCCGGTAATCGTCAACTTTATTTCGGAATTCATATATTCAATTAATATTTAATTATTTGCATTCAACAATCAGCGCTTGTTCTCAAATCAAACAAGATTATTATTTCATTTTTTAACGGGCAACAAATATAACAATATTTTTAAAAGGATAATTCATAATTAAACAAAACTTTAATGCTCATCCACAAATGAATTCTAGAATAAAAACAGGAAGTTATTCCGGCATATTGGGATATTCATTTCTTTCATGTACTTTTGTTGAGCAAATAATAAAACAGATGTTTAAAAAGTCGAACATACAGATAAAAAACAAACGGGCTACTTTCGATTATGAAATTACAGATCGATTTATAGCCGGAATTCAACTATACGGAACTGAAATCAAATCAATCAGAGATGGTAAGGCTGGTTTGAACGATACCTATTGTACATTTATCGACGATGAACTTTGGGTGAGAAACATGCATATTGCCACCTACTTTTTCGGTACGTACAACAACCACGACGTGAGACGCGACCGTAAGCTATTACTCAATAAAAGAGAGCTAAACAAACTCATGCGTGGTACCAAAGAAACAGGTAACACCATTGTTCCCACAAAATTGTTCATCAACGACAGAGGGCTCGCCAAACTGGAGATAGGTTTGGCCAAAGGAAAGAAAACCTACGACAAGCGACAAACTCTGAAAGAAAAAGAAGATAAGCGAAGCATTGATAGAGCAATGAAACAATAACAAAAAGAGATCAAATTACTTTGATCTCTTTTTAGTTATAATCTTATGATGTTGTTGCTGTTTGGAATACAAAAAACGCTTTATTTTTTGAGAAGCTGTCTTTTCAAAGGGTGTATCCATAATATCAATCCGCTTTATTTGCGACACCCGGTTCAATTTTTCATTGAGTTCTTTCATAAAATTCTGTTTCCATATTTTATGCTTTTCTTTTTTATCCTCAATAACTGACTTGAAATGCTCAATGGTTTTTTCAAGCTCTTCAATATCCAACAGCACTTTTGCCACCAAACATCCATCTTCCTCTATAACCAGCGACTCAACCACCAGTTTATGTCCGTTTATCACGGTTTCAATATCTTCGGGATATATATTCTCACCACCGGCTCCTACAATGGTATTTTTCATTCTCCCCTTTATGTACAAACGATTATGAGAATCAAACCGGCCTAAGTCGCCCGTTTTGAACCACCCATCCTCTGTCAGCACTTCTGCTGTGGCTTCCGGATTTTTATAATAGCCCTTCATCACATTGGGTCCTTTAGCCCAAATCTCTCCAATGCCTCTTTTGTCAGGATTATGAATCTGAAGCGAAACATCGGGCACTGCAAAACCGGTGGATTGTAGTTTCGTTTGCTTTACACCGGCACCCGCCAGCAGTGGAGCGGTTTCTGTTAGTCCGTAACCAATGGCATACGGGAACTTAGCTTCTCTCATAAAGCGCTCCACACGCGAATCGAGCTTCGCCCCTCCTATTCCGAAAAACTGTAGCCGCCCTCCAAATGTCTGATATAACTTTTTCCCCGCAATACGGTGAATCAGCATCCGGAAAAACGGATTTTTGTAGATCAGTCGCTTCAGCCTATTACCGGCAAACTTACTTTGGATTTGGGTTTTGTAAAGTTTCTCCATGATAAGCGGTACCGAGAGCATCATGGTTGGACGTATTTTGGCTAAAGCAGGCATAAGTGCTGCAGCAGTGGGAGGTTTTTCCAGGTAATATATAGCTGCGCCATACATCATTGGATAAAGGAGTCCGATGGTATTTTCGTAAGTATGTGATAATGGAAGAAGAGATAGAAAAACATCTGTCTTGGAGATAGCATGAAATGCATGGGACTGCATGGCTGTAAAAGTCAAACTTTTGTGCGACAGCATAACACCTTTTGACCGCCCGGTAGTGCCTGAAGTATATATTATTGCAGCCAGATCATCCTCGTCGACAACAATATTCATCAACAATTCTTTATTTACAACCTGATCAGCAACATTTCCACTCATCAAACTCAAATTATCCACTAAAATTTTGGCTTCCAGAAACGGCCACTCGAGCCCTTCGACGCGCGAATTTAAACGTTCGCTTACAAACAAAACCTTTGATTCGGAATGAATCATTACATTGTCGATCTCTTCGCGGGTAAAATCAGGTAAAATAGGAACAATAACCAAGCCCTTGGATACAACGGCAAAATAAGCAATTACCCAATTGGGCATATTGTGGCTCAACAATGCTACCTTATCGCCCTTGTTCAATCCTAACGAAAACAACATTTCAGAAATGGTTTCCATTTTACGACCAAATTCGGCATAAGAAATAGGTTTCCCTTCTACAAAGGAAACGGAAGGCATTTTTCCAAAGTTTCTTATGGAGTAATTAATCAAAGATTGAAGCGTAAGCGGCTTCGGCTCTATCTTTTTATTCATGTATTATAGATTCTCAAAAAAACCGGGCAAAGATAAGGCTTATAATTGAAAAAAGAGCGCATTTTAAACTTTGTTGTAGCTATGCTACGACTTGTATAAAATGAATATCGAAGGCCTTTTGTTCAGGTCCGGAACTTTTGTTTTCCATTCTTTCACTGTTTTGGTCTTGATAAATTCCGTTTCCAATGTAATATCAGCAGCAATGCAAAGACGGGTTGAAGGTTGACAAGCATGCAAAATATCATCAACCATTTTCATATTCCGGTAAGGAGTTTCTATAAATATCTGTGACTGATTTTCCGAATAGGCTCTTGATTCCAGTTTTTTCAACGCTTTAATCCGTTCGGCAGGCTGAATAGGTAAATAACCTACAAAGGCAAAACTTTGCCCGTTAAAGCCCGAAGCCATAAGAGACAATAAAATAGAAGAAGGGCCCACAAGCGGAATCACCGAGAAATTATGTTTCTGAGCTATTGCCACCACATCGGCACCCGGATCGGCAATAGCAGGACAACCGGCTTCGGACAACACTCCCATATCATTGCCGTCGAACATAGGTTTCAGAAATCCGCTTAATTCTTCGGGAGAAGTATGCTGATTCAGAATAAAAAAGGTCAGACTGTCAATATCAATTGACTGGTTCATCTTTTTCAAAAAACGACGTGCAGTGCGAACATCTTCCACAATAAAAAAACGCAATGCTGAAACGAGTTCAGTATTTTGCGCCGGCAAAATCCGGTTAAAATCACATTCTCCAAGCGAAGTTGGAATAAGGTATAGGTTTGACATATTATTATTCATTTCTTATTCTGGCATATTTTAAGAAAGTAGCAGGATTTTTCGAATAAACCTTAGAAGCAAATTATTCGCCCATTTCAGCTTTCAAGGCATCAGCTTCCTCACTCAAAATCTCCCATTCATAGACCTTCTGCTCAATCTCCCGTTGTTTTTTATGATAGCGCTGAATAAACTCATTATCAGAAGCATTTTCTGGCAGCTCCAACAACTTATCCAGTCCGGCAAGTTCGGCTTCAAGCTTCGAGACTTCTTTTTCGGCTTCTTCTACTGCTCTTTCGGCCTTCTTTATTTTTTTACTGAACTCCTTTCGGGCTTCGTAACTCAGCTTATTTTCAGACACCGGCTTTTCAGCCTGATCGGAAACCGATTTTGCGGAAGCCGACAGTTCCAGTTCGCGCAAAGTATCCATTTTTTTGTATTTCAAAAACTCGTAAATGCCACCCAGATGTTCTCTGACCTTTTTATTTCCGAATTCATACACTTTGGTTACCAGTCCGCTCAGGAACTCACGGTCGTGCGACACCACTATAACCGTTCCGTCGAAAGCTTTGATAGCTTCTTTCAAAACATCTTTAGAGCGCATGTCCAGGTGGTTGGTAGGCTCATCAAGAATAAGCAGATTGACAGGTTCCAGCAGCAAACGAATCATAGCCAACCGGCTTCGCTCCCCCCCCGATAATACTTTTACTTTCTTATCAGACGCCTCACCGCCAAACATAAATGCTCCCAGAATATCGCGGATCTTTGTCCGAATGTCGCCAACAGCTACATAATCGATGGTTTCGAAAACAGTACGATTTTCATCCAGCAACGAAGCCTGATTTTGGGCAAAGTAACCAATCTTGACGTTATGCCCCAGTTTTAATGTGCCTGAATATTCTATTTCATCCATAATACACTTCACCAGCGTACTCTTTCCTTCACCGTTTTTACCTACAAAAGCAACTTTTTCGCCACGGTTAATAATCATGCCTATATTATCCAGAATCAAATAATCACCGTACGCTTTAGACAGATGTTCTATCTCAACAGGAATACTCCCTGACCGTGGAGCCGGCGGAAACTTCAGACTTAGTTTCGAATTATCTTCCATATCCACTTCCAGGCGCTCCAGTTTATCCAACTGCTTAATGCGCGACTGCACCTGAACTGCTTTAGTGGCCTGATAACGATAGCGCGCTATAAACTCTTCGGTATCGGCAATAAGCTTTTGTTGATTTTCATACGCCCGCACCTGTTGCTCATGCCGCTCCAAACGCAACTGTACATATTTGGAGTAATTTATATTATAATCGTATATTTTACCCAACGATATTTCAATGGTGCGGGTAGTAACTGCATCAATAAATGCCCTATCGTGCGAAACAAGAACAATTGCACCATTCGATGTAGTCAGGAAGTTTTCGAGCCACTGAATAGATTCAATATCCAGGTGGTTGGTAGGTTCATCGAGCAACAATACATCCGGACGTTGCAGTAATATCTTTGCAAGCTCTATACGCATACGCCAACCGCCGCTAAACTCGGAACATTGCCTGTCGAAATCGGTGCGCAGAAAACCCAGACCTAATAATGTCTTTTCTATTTCCGCATAAAAATTACCGTTGCCTATTATTTGCAAACGTTCGTTGGCCTGCGTAAGTCGTTCCAGAAGTTCCTGATATGCATTGCTCTCATAATCGGTTCGCTCAACCAGCTCCACGTTCATTCGTTCAATATCCAGCTGCAAATCGGTGATATGTTCAAAAGCTTTTTCAGCTTCCTGCATCACCGTCGTACCTTCATTGTGAATCATGTGCTGAGGCAAATAACCAATAGTAAGATCCTTAGGAATAGTTATCTTCCCTTTAGTAGGAAGCTGTTTACCTGAGAAAATACGAAGCAAAGTAGTTTTACCGGCCCCATTTTTCCCAACTAACGCAATTTTATCTTTGGGGTTGACCAAAAAACTAATTTCATCAAAAAGTGGCGAGCCACCAAATTCAACAGTAAGTTGTTCTACAGAAATCATATATATAACTTTCGGAATAATTCATTTAATTTCAAACAGGAAAACATGTTTGATTCACTTTATTTCTTTTTGTAATGCCTTTTTATCAACAATGCGCCACAAAATATAAGTAAGGACCGTTGCAAGTAAAAATGCAATTGAAACTAACAACCCAATGGACCAGTTTCGGCCAACAACACCCAAACAAATAAATACAAAAGAAACCAACAACAAAACAAAAGTTACCTCACGGTGTTTTAAGCCCGCTTTAAGCAACAAATGATGAATATGATTTCGATCGGGTCGAAATGGAGAAGCTCCTTTCTTTATTCTTGTCAGTACAACACGCATTGTATCAAACAACGGCACTGCCAACACGCAAATAGCAACAGCCGGGGCCGCCGACATATGAAACTTTGCCGGCAATGCAGAATGAGCATTCATTTCGCAAAATTCAAAAACATACAGGGCAATCATATAACCCAACAGCAATGCCCCTGAATCGCCCATAAATATCTTTCGTTTTCTGCCAAAGACATTGTATATAAAAAAAACAGCCAATGAACCAACCATTGCAAATGCAGAAATTGCAAGGTTTACATTAGACGTTAAACTAAAATATACAGCAAAAAACAAACAGTACAAGATGCCTAAACCGGAAGCAAGGCCATCTACTCCGTCAATTAAATTCAGAGCATTAATTATCAGTATAAACACGAACAACGACAAGGCATAACTAACTGCAAGAGGCAATTCGGTTATTCCCAAAAAGCCATATAAACCAGACAATCGAATATCGGATACAACTATCAGAAAAAATGCAGATGCACATTCGCCAAAAAATTTCCAACCAGGTTTTATATCAATCAGATCATCAATAAAACCTGTGATCAGAATAATAAAAACGCCCAAAATTGTAAACTGGAACTTACTAACTGTCGAATTTGTAAGTAAAAAAACAGCCAGTAAGAATGAAATAAATATATTAATCCCCCCAATATTGGGTATTGCTCCTTCGTGGGAAGTTCTTTTATTAGGCTTAACTACAAAATTATATTTTTTGGCCACATCAAATACTAAAGGCATTAAACTAAAGCCTATAATAAATGAAACCAGGGTCGATAAAAATGGAAAATCGAAAAATACTTTTTTGAAATAAAACATTCAAATAGAAAAAAATAATATTTACAGATGCAATCTTCTTCGTTGAAATTCATTTTGTAAAAACTCATTTGTCACTTATAAATGAACGAAGTTTATACACAAATTATCACTTTCAAATTACTAATAATTTTATTATAGTAAATCCCCAATAGCGTCAATTCCGACAGGCATATAAATAAAAAATTGCCTGCAAAGATAAGTTTAAAATGCGAAAAATATAAATAAAAAGACACATATTAATACAAATGACTTAGTAATCTCATTATCTGAATATAGCTTATCGTTTGGAAATAATTTAGGGCTAAAATTGAAAATCGGAAATATATAATATATATCTTTGCATCCTTAATCAAAAAAACAGATATATCATGTCAGTACACAACGAAGACTCACGGAGAGTTACAACTCACAGGTTGATAGAAATGAAGCAACGTGGTGAAAGAATAAGCATGTTAACAGCTTATGATTATACAATGGGTACTATTGTAGATCAGGCCGGAGTAGATGTAATTTTAGTTGGAGACTCTGCATCAAACGTAATGGCTGGAAATATCACCACACTTCCAATCACATTGGATCAAATGATATTTTTGGCAAAGTCGGTTGTAAGAGGTGTAAAACGGGCTTTAGTGGTAATTGATATGCCATTTGGGTCATATCAGGGCAATTCGAAAGAAGCACTGGCTTCAGCCATCCGGATTATGAAAGAAACCCACGGCGACTGCTTAAAAGTAGAAGGTGGCGAAGAAATTCTGGAATCAGTGAAACGTATTCTAAGCGCTGGCATTCCAGTCATGGGACATCTAGGATTAATGCCACAATCGATAAATAAATATGGCTCTTACACTGTAAGAGCACAAGATGAAGCCGAAGCCGAAAAGCTAATCAGAGATGCACATCTACTGGAAGAAGCAGGTTGCTTTGGCATTGTTTTGGAAAAAATCCCGGCTAAATTGGCCGAACAAGTTGCATCGGAACTTACCATTCCTGTTATTGGCATTGGTGCTGGTGGAGGTGTTGACGGTCAAGTACTCGTTTTGCACGATATGGTTGGATTAACTCAAGATTTCTCACCACGATTCCTTCGTCGGTATGCCGACGTACAGGGTATGATGAATGAAGCTATTGAACATTATGTTCAGGATGTAAAATCAGGCGATTTCCCGAATGAGAAAGAACAGTATTAAGTTTTTGAACTACACATAAAACAGAATCCCGTTGAATAAAAATTATTCAACGGGATTCTGTTTTATGTGTAGTTCAATAATAGTTTGTAAGCTATATTCAAATAAACAGTCTTGTAACTCGGAACTATTAACTTGTAACTATTTATACTATTCTACCATATTATGGAATACATTTTGAACGTCTTCGTCATCTTCAATTTTATCAAGCAATTTCATTACCTGCGCTTTTTGTTCATCGTTTAGTTCCTTCATGTCATTCGGGATACGTTCGAACTCGGCACTGAAAATTTCAAAGCCACTTTCTTCCAGATACTTCTGAATAGAAGAGTAAGATTGGAAGTCACCGTAAAGAATCACATTTTCTTCGTCCTCCACAAGTTCGTCTACGCCAAAGTCAATAAGTTCGAGTTCCAGATCTTCGAGCGAGACACCCGCTTTAGGGGCAATTCTAAACACACATTTATGGTCGAACAGGAATTGCAGGCAACCCGAAGTTCCGAGTGATCCACCGTGACGGGTTAAATAGCTTCTGATATTAGCAACTGTACGAGTAGGGTTATCTGTAGCCGTTTCGATGGCGATAGCAATTCCGTTAGGACCGTATCCTTCGTACAATACTTCTTTGTAGTCAGCTTCATCTTTCGAAATGGCTTTCTTTATTGCACGCTCTACATTTTCCTTAGGCATGTTTTCCTTTTTGGATTGTTGAATCAACACCCTTAAACGCGGGTTTGTATCAGCATCTGGACCACTCTCGCGGGCAGCAATGGTTATTTGTTTACCTAGTTTCGTAAAAACACGGGCCATATTGCCCCAACGTTTCATTTTTGTCGCTTTTCTATATTCAAACGCTCTTCCCATATTTAAATTTTTGTGATTTATTTTAAATGTTCACTCCCTTAAATTCACTATTTAAAGTAATGTACTAATTTTGGTGCACAAAAGTATTAAAACACTTGCAAATTACCATCATTTGTTGTGTTTTTTTTGAAATAAAAAAGGGAGTTGAGAACCCAACTCCCTTTAAAAACTAAAATAATAGCCTATTTAGGTGAGACCTCTTCAAACGAAACTTCAAATTCAACCCGTCGATTCAACGCCCTTCCAGCCGAAGTGGCATTGGTCGATACCGGAATAGTATCACCGTATCCGTTTGCCATCATTCGCTTCGCATCAACCCCTCTTCCTATTAAATATTTACGAACAGCTTCGGCTCTCTTCTGCGACAAGACCTGATTTAGCTTAGCATTTCCAACATTGTCGGTATGTCCACGAACCTCAATCAGGTAAGTCGGATTATCCTTAAGAACTGTGGCTATTTGATTCAAAATAGGATAAGACGTTTTTACAATCAAATCTTTACCTGTTGCAAATTGAATACCCTGCAAGGCTTTTTTGAACAATGTTTTTACCTCCTTCTTTATTTCCGGGCAACCATGATTGGCTGCTGTTCCAAACAAGGTCGGACATTTATCCAGATAATCGGGAATGCCATCGCCATCAGTATCGAGCGGACAACCGTTTTTATCGACTTTACCGCGTGCTTCTACCGGAGTATCGGGGCATTTATCCAGATTATCGGGAACACCGTCACCATCGGCATCAAGTACACATCCGTTTTTATCCACATAGCCTTTGAACTCAGCAGGTGTATTCGGACATTTATCCAGATAATCAGGAATGCCATCACCATCAGTATCCAGCAAACAACCTTTTTTATCTACAAAACCTTTGGCTTCAGCTGGGGTATCGGGGCATTCGTCCAGATAATCGGGAACACCATCTCCATCGGTATCAAGCAAACAACCATTCTTATCTACAAAGCCTTTGGCTTCTGGAGGCGTGTTGGGACACTTATCCAGGTAATCGGGAACTCCATCACCATCGGTATCAAGCGGACAACCATTCGCATCTACCAAGCCATAAGCTTCTTTAGGCGTACCGGGACATTTATCCAGATAATCGGGAACGCCATCGCCATCGGTATCCAGTGGGCAGCCATTTTTATCTACAGCAACTTTGCGAGGCGTATCCGGGCATTTATCTTTTTTGTCGGGAACACCATCGTGGTCGGCATCTTTTTTGTTTCCAAAAACGAAGTTAACACCTAAGGCTAAGTTTAAGCCCTGCGTATTGTAAGGTACTGAATATTTGGTGGAGCTACTTCCCGTAGTAATTGTTGCATATTTCAAAGGCACATAGTCGGTAGATAAAAACCAATGTAAGAAACCTGTCCTCAAGCCCAAACCGGCGCCGATATTACTGGCTCTTCCGTTTAAAACAGAATAAGATCCGGACAAATTAAACCAGCTGGTTGGGCGAAGATTCACCGACCCAGTCAATTCTTCGTAAGCCTTTTTATTATGGAGTTGTGTTCTCGAAAGCAAACCCACACTAAGTTTATTATTCCAGAAAGCATACTCAGCACCCACATTAATTTTAGGAGAAGTATAACTGGTATAGGGTTTAGTATCTGTAATGGTATCGTGCAAATTATTTTTAAAGTCGGTGTATACAGAGTCGGCTTTATCACCCATATCTGTATTATTAATATTGACGTTATTGATACCATTAAACTTATAATTGGTCTTATATCCCATTTTTTTCAGGTTCCTGGTCCAGCGGATAAAGCCTAAATCGGTCACAGCTCCCGACAATGTCAACCTATCTGTCAGTTTATATACAGCACCTAAATCTATCCCTGCTCCTATCCCCGAAGGTTTGAACCACTGACTGGTCGATATATCAGTTATAGGGTCAAAATTATCAAACTTGTTTCCATTTAAATCGATAGGCGAAGAGTATTTGAAAGAACCGTTACCCACCATATTCCACGCATCCTGAGTGGCAATTAGTTTCAAATCATTACTGGAACCCGATGAATTGGCAGTTCCTAATAACAATTTGGGCTTTACACCTATCGACAGTTTTTCATTTACATTTCGGGAATAACCGAGACCAATTTCGGTATAAACGGTCATGTCGGCACCAAGTGATGTAAAGTCGTACGTATTTTTTTCAGTATCAGGCGTACCGTACAACAGAAGTTTAAACAAGTCTTTCGGGATGTTGATGTGCGACTCTGCTTTTTCGGTTATCGAAAAACTCCAGTAAGCTCTTCCGGTTCTGAATCCAAAATCGAGTATATTTATCTGATAGTTTTGCTGAATGTTCGTTACCGACTTTAAGCCCTTATAGAATTTATCTTTATCTCCGTTTTTATTTAAAAACCAAATCGGTTTTCCATTGGCATCATTATATGCTACATCTTTCAGAGCTAAAGCATTATTTCCGAAGCTAAACTGAGTGTATCCCAACACAGGAAATCCGAGATAGAAATTGCTCAGGGGCTGAAATGCCGGGTTTAAATAACTACGCACCGGTACATTCTCCATAAAGTACATAGTATTGACTTGCTGAGCCGACAAGCCAAACAAAGAGAAGAACCCTAAAAGTAAAAATGTTGTTTTGTATCTATTATTCTTTTTCATCATTGCAGCATTTAATTATTTAGAAGATCCTAATGTACCGGTTATGGTACCCTTTGCATATCCACTTAACTTTATCTTTATATAGTCATCCTTCAGTATGTGTGCTTTATCCGAAGAACTAGCATTCCCCAAACTAATCCTGAAATATAAATTACTCATTCTTTTTATCTCATCATATTGACCTTTCTTCAATTGTATTCGAAACTCCTGAACATGCGTCGTTTTTACAGTACCGTCATCATTTAGTGCTGGAATTTCAATATCATAGTCTTTTTTAAATTCTTTAAGAACTTCTTTTCCTAAAGAATCGACAGGATTATCTATCACTAGTTTAGCCGGCAATGGAAAATGATTGGTAACTGCAAGCACTAAACTCACACTATCTACATTTACATCTTTCATAGATGAGTTCAGATTTTCACCCACATTTTTTATCGTATCCAACAGCTCGATGGTACTTCCAGGATTTAATATCATCGGTATTTTGACGTTTACATGCGCCGCTATTTTAGAATCGGGAAGAATAAAATCCAAAGAACTTAAATCCGTTTCAACGCCCGAACTAAACTTATATTCCAATGCGTCGGGTATTTTGCCGGATGCAAAAAGCAAATCCGTACTTCCGTTATCTTTATCAAGTAAAATCGTTGTGGTACTGGACTGACTGGTGCTGGTCGGTTTTGTTATATGGAAAGTATGCGATTGATCATCCAATCCATACGTATCGGTACCTACAGCAAACTTGGCTTTGGCTATTTCTTTATTGTCTTTATCAAAAGCTTTTACGTAATCAACATTAAACTTAAGCTTGGCACCTACGGTAGATGTTACGGTGATAGTAGCTGCAGGGTTGGCGAACCTCAAATTGAAAGCCGACAGGCTGGTAGGCAAATTCAGATTTATTCTAAGCGAATCTTTGGAATTAGAATCCGGTGAGAAATGTCCCCAAACGGTCTTAAATGCTATCTGATTAAAACTCAATGTACAGTTAAAGGCTGAATTATTGCTCGCTGTTGTGCCCGAACTTGTTTTAGCGCTGACCTTAACTTCAACCGGAATGCCCGAAGCACCACCGGGGGTATGCATAATAAAATTATTCAATACAATATTTTTCACCGTTCCGTAAGAATTTGGAGTGATCAGAATATCCTTATAAGCACTTCCATCAAAATTGGTTACTGTATTATTAGGAAAACGGATGGTGATAGAAATATCACTGTTTCTAATACTGTTTTTTATATCGTTGGTTAGATTCACCACCAATCCAATAGTTGCAGAAGTAATCTCGGCAGATTCAATGCGTTCACCCGGATTGCGGCTGGCATCATTAATTCCTAAGCTTACCGAATCGGCAATGGTGGATGTAGGTACGGTAGTTCCGGCAGGAATAAGAATCGAACCAGGAATAGCACTCCAGGGTTTTACAATGACAGTCTTCTCTGCTGAATATTTCAACAAATCAATCTTCCGGAAAGAATAGTCAAGATCTTTTTCAGAAACAAAATTAACTTCATTACCTTCGATTTTTACATCATTGGTACCCGTTTTCGTCAATACGTCTTGAATAGTAATTGTAGTTTCACCGGCCGGAATAAGAAGCGATTCATCAATAGCAATATCTTTGGATATATTCGTTAAGTCAATCTCGTTACAAGACGAAAAGGCTGTGGCGACTATCCAACATGTCAATAAACACTTAAAGATGGATTTCTTTTTCATAATCTGTCATTTTAATGATTAATTTGATTTTTATAGGTGGTAATGAATATTGAATATGATAATCAAAACCAGTTGTAAACATTAATTATAAAAACCTATATTTGTGATTTTCAACATTGAAACGGTAAGAGTAATTTAGTTTCACTTGAATGAGACTATTACATACATCTTCACGGTTTGGTCTGAATATAAACCACATATATAAATATTAGTCAAAGGTAACCATTTTATATATAAATTGCATCTTTTTAGCTGTGAAAAATTTCAACGACTAATTAAAGCCGCAGTTGCAGTCATCACTTGTTTTTTCGCGATAAAGTCCACTGCGCTTATTATATCGTGATTGGGGGAAGAGAGAATTGAACTCCAGATTCATTCCGAAGGCGAGATTAAAACTCTGTGAATTATACGGAACGGGAATTTTCAGATCGGGGTAATTTGTGCCAAAGTCGGATAAAGACATAGTAACTGTCCGAAACGGAATATAGTCGGCGGATAATAACCAGTGAAATATTCCTGTTTTCAGACCAATGCCGGCACCGATAGAGCCCATTCGTGCATTCAAAGCCGAATAACTGAGCGAGGCATTAAACCAGGGAGTTGGACGGGCATTTACCGAAGCAGTAAGCTCTTCCACTACAGTACTGCTGATAAAGCGCGAATAAGACAGCAGGCCAAAACCCAGGGTATTATCCAATATGCTGTATTCGAAGCCCAGATTAAGCTTGGCCGTAGTAGCAGTGCTATAATTATTCTTCGAACGGGTTACAGTAGAGGGGTCTTGTGTAAGCTTTTTCAACGAATCTGACAATACGCCATTGGTTGACATTCGTTTATAAAGATCCTGAAGATTGGTTATACTAGTACTATTGTAACCCAGAGCCGAACTGCTGAAGGTAACCTCCTTTTGATAAGTGAAGTTTTGAACATGCCCGGTCCAATGGATAAAACCTAAATCGGCCAGTGCAGCCGACAAATTAATATGTTCATTCAGCTGGTACGTAATTCCCAAATCGATGCCGGCTCCTATTCCCGCAGACTTTAACCAGTCGAAATTATGCTTGGGCGAGCTTACACTTACCGCATCGTAACCTTTGCTCACCTGTATGTCGGTAGGGCTGGATATGTTCATTGTGCCAAGTTCCCGATAAGTCCACTTTCCGTTTCCGGCTGTGAGCGTGATTGAACTTTTTGTATTCGACATATTGGCATTGCCATATAAAAACTTCAACCTTGCTCCTACTGTAAGTTTATCGTTCATCTTTCGCGAAAGACCAAAAGCAGCTTCGGTATACGCGCTAACATTCGTTTTTAAAGACGAAAAATCATACGAGCCGATGGTAGACAAGTTGGTGCCATACAGTAAAAAACGAAAAGCATCTTTGGGCGCCGAAGCCATACCATCCAGTCTTTCGGACACAGAGAAACTCCAGTAGTCTTTTTTGTGTCTGAATCCAAAACCCAGTATATTAGTCTGAAAACCGACATTGACAACAGCGCTTGGCTTTACTAAACTATAAAGATGATAAACATCGGCGTTGGAATGCAAATTATTGAAGGATTGCCCGACATAATTGGGAACAAGATCTTTGAAAGTAAGCGAATTATTGCCCACGCTTAGTTGCGTAAACCCGATAACCGGAAGACTGATAAAATAAGGAGTAAGAGGTTGAAAAGCGGGATTTAGACTCTGACGAACCGGCACATTCTCCATAAAATAAAGCGTATTGACCTGCTGGGCATGTATACGGATAGTAAAGGCATCTATAAAAATAAGTAGAATGAGTACCGGTAGAACTAGTTTCATCGATGCTTTTTAATTTAGGAATTACTGCGTAGTATTAAAGGTTCAGTCGGATTTAGCAAAACAATTAATTGTAATATCGTTTCACTTACTTATACGAAAATAATGCAATTTTATTTTAGAGAAGGCACGTTGAAAGTAAAAAAATATATAATTACCGGCAATAGCCCTGATATAAAATCCTTCTCAAAAAGGGCATACAGCTGTAGAAACTACTGACTGCCGTGTTTAGTCAAAAGCTTTATCCGGAAAATTGACCAGAAATACCGTATCGCTGGCACGGGTCAGGGCAGTGTAGAGCCAACGGTAGAAATCGCTGTTCATCTGATCGTCGGCTATTTGTCCGGGGTCAACAAATACTTTTTTCCACTGCCCGCCCTGCGCTTTGTGGCAGGTCACGGCATAGGCAAACTTCACTTGCAGCGAATTATAATACTCATTTTCCAGTATTTTTTTATATTTCTCGCGCTTGGTAGTTATTTCGGGATAATCTTCGGCCACAGATTCAAATAGTTTGTTGGTCATCTCATTCATCATGGCCGGCGATTCGGCCTGCAAGGCATCCAGCCATACGCGCGCATCTATCTCCCAGTTGTAGTCCAATGACCGCAGCGTAAGATCGACAAACCGAAAGTCGTACATCGTATGGTATCTCCCCACCCGCACTATTTGCAGAATATCGCCATTGGCAATAAAATCAATTTCCTTATAAGGCTTGTTCCAGAAATAATTGTTGCGCGTCACCATCAGCAAATCGCCGCCCGAGAGTTCATCCTCTTTCATCATTACCCGCGCCCGTATGCCGTTGTTGTACATATTGGCACGTTTGTTCGAGCGGGTTACTACAATGGTGTCCTCCACTCCTACTCCATCGTATGCCCGCTGAATTTCGTCAATCAGCTCCATGCCGCTCAGCTTTTTGATGTCCGGAAAATCGGCCAGGTCGAAGTGTGGAAACTCCGTGGTTTGTTCGTCCAGCAATTGCTGCCGCAGCAGGGTGGCGTTGTGCAAAATACCGCTTTCCAATGCCTGACGCACCACATGGGTAAGCGTAAACTCATACAGCTTCAGTCCGTAACCCAATAGCTTGTCGGCCTCCAGAGCCGGAGAGTGGGGCTGCATAACGGGCGGAAGCTGAGCCGTATCGCCCAGGAGCAATAAGCTGCACCCGTCACTACTGTAGACAAACTGCACCAAGTCGTCGAGCAGTCGGCCGGACCCGAAAGCCGAATCACTGCCCGTATTAGAAATCATAGAAGCTTCGTCGACAATAAACAAGGTATGCGTATGCAGGTTGTCGGACAGCTGAAAACGGAACTCCGACATGGATTTCTGCCTGTAAATCTTTTTGTGAATGGTAAAAGCCGGAAAACCGGAATAACCCGAGATAACCTTTGCTGCACGACCCGTAGGTGCCAGCAACACGGTTTTTTGTTTCAGCTCATTGAGTGCACGAACCAGCGCACTCACCACCGACGTTTTTCCCGTTCCGGCATAACCTTTCAGCAAAAAGGCTTTATCCTTGTCGGTAGACATCAAGAAGACACCAAGATCTTCTATCAGTTTGGTTTGTTGTTCGGTAGGCTCAAACGGAAGTTGAGCCTGTATGCGGCTGGCTATGAAATTATGTAACATAAGTGCAAAGATAATTCAATAAATCTGTTTCAGAATGCAAAGTCCGCAATTTTTCGAAAACAGATAGTTACACCATTATACTGGAAAACAGCCGATTGCTTTTCATTCTATTTACACTCTTCTATGCTGAATTTCAGTACCAACCAAAAGGGAAAACTATTCTATTTGAAAATAGAATTAAAAAAAACGATTAAAGACATTGTTTTACAAAATAAAATATTTATATTTGCCACGTGTTAAGCTAATATTATTTCAAACACCTTATATTTAGTTCGTAATGATCTCAATTTTGTCCGAAAGCCCATCTGCAGCTCGGTTGGCAGATACAGACATTTTACTTCAATTCACAAAACAGCCCTGCCAAAAGCGCTTGCCGGGCCTATCCTCCAATGTCTCTTTGCGTTCACGTTCACTATATCTTGTTTTTAGTTTATCTCTGAAAAGGAACAACTCTTTGTCTACTGATAAAGAGTTGTTCCCGATCGGACAAGCAGAAGTATCATCCCAGAGCAAAATATCCGCATTAAAGCAATACAATTCAACACAAAAGAGAGAAATATTTTCGCCTCTCAAATATTTGGTACCTCCCAGAAGTAAAACTTTGGCTTCGAAGAGTAAAACATTCACTCTCGAGAGGCAGACTTTCACTTCGAGGAGTAAAGCTCTCACAACTCTTAAATATCTTATTTTCAACGAGAGATGCACTCTTTCACTCTATTCAGTTTCTGTTTATACAACTAACAATAATTATCAACCCTAAAAAAAAAGAAAGCTATGTCAGATTACATTCCTTTCAGCGACCCCGAATATGATTTGTGGCAGAAAAACCTGATGGACATCATCAGAGAGAAGCTAGCAGAATGGGGAATTAGTTCCGATAAACTAACGGGACTGGAAACAAAAGAAAGCATTTGGAACAGTGCGTTTTCAAAAGCAAGTAACAAACAAAACCGTACGGCTGCCGATGTACAAGCTAAAAAAGACGCGCGCGACGACTACGAAACAGCAATTCGTGGATTTGTGACGGAAAATTTAGCCTACAACAGCAAGGTGACCGACAGCGACCGCACCCGCATGGGTCTCACAGTGAAATCAGGAACACGCACTCCTACACCTGCGCCTGATACCTGTCCTGTAGGAACAGTAGATTTTTCTGTGCGCCTGCAACACACCATCAATTTCAATGACGAATCTACGCCACGTAGCAAAGCTAAACCTACGGGAGTACATGGTTGCGAAATTTGGGTAAAAGTAGGCGGTGAAGCTCCCAAAGACGCTTCGGAACTGACGTACCTGGCTACCGACACAGCTACACCTTACATAGCAAAATATGAAGGAAAGCTAGCAGGTACCACCGTTCATTACTGGCTACGTTGGGTAAATACCCGCGGAGAACAGGGTCCTTGGAGTGCTACAATAAGTGGCATGATAGTGGGGTAATCAGTTTATTTTGTGAGGCGTGCGAAAGTACGCCTTTTTTTATTCCTCAAGAAATACTATACTGCCCCTTCAGGGCGCAGGCGGTCGGTGTTATCCATTACCCAAGGCGTCGTCATTTTTAATTAGCCCAAGGCGTCGTCCTTTCAGGACTCTACCTTGGGCTGAGATATAATAGGCTTTCAGCCTGAAGAGTTCAAAATGAAGACCGTAAAATCAATTATTTGGTTTTTGTTGCCAATATACCTTTGCACATCTTTGGGCTGAAGGCCCAGAATAACATAGCCCAATGGCAACGCCTTGGGTAAATGAGAACATATATAACACGGCGCCCTGAAAGGGCAGCATAAAAATTGAAAGAATTATGTCACAGCCATTATCTAAATTGTACATACATGCTATTTTTCATGTAAAAAACGACGCATGTTTGATTAGGCCTCAAGATGAAAAAGAATTGTATGCCTATATGGGTGGAACAATTAAACAATCCAAATCAACACCCATTATTATAAATGGAACTGAAAACCATATCCATATTCTATGTGTGATGTCGAAAAACATAGCGTTAGCAACATTACTGGAAGATATAAAAACCAATAGTAGCAGATGGATTAAAACATTCGGACCGCATTATCGAGAATTTGCGTGGCAAGGAGGGTATGCCGGATATTCTGTCAGCCAATCAAAAGTTGAGATTGTAAAGAAATATATTGAGCAGCAAAAGATCCATCACCAAACACAATCATTTCAAGATGAATATATCCGGTTTCTAAAAGAAAATAATGTGGATTATAATGAAGATTATTTGTGGACATAATCTATGCTGCCCCTTCAGGGCGCAGGTGGTCGGTGTTATCCATTGCCCAAGGCGTCGTCATTTAAGGACTCTACCTTGGGCTAAGATATAATAGGCTTTCAGCCTGAAGAGTTCAAAATGAAGACCGTAAAATCAATTATTTGGTTTTTGTTGCCAATATACCTTTGCACATCTTTGGGCTGAAAGCCCGGAATAATCTAGCCCAATGGCAACGTCCCGAAGGGGCAACGCCTTGGGTAAATGAGAACATATATAACAAGGCGCCCTGAAAGGGCAGCATAAAAAATAAAGATTATATAGGTCATTACCCCATTGAAACAAATTCAAAATAATTGACGAACATAATCTATACTGCCCTTTCAGGGCGCAGGTGGTTTGTTTGTACATCTTTCCCAAGGCGTCGTCCTTTCAGGACTCTACCTTGGGCTGAGATATAATAGGCTTTCAGCCTGAAGAGTGAGATGATTTGTGTTGTTTGCGTTTTTTGCATGCTTTTGATACAATCCCGCTTTATAATTTCATTTTAACCTGCCTCCCAACATACAAAACTTTCTTACCCGTTGAGCTCGTATTAGTTCCAAAACCTTTGTTTTCAGCTACCAAAACAATATTAAAAATACGTTTCTTTAAGTCACCCTGATAATTACCCTGTTTGTCTCCAATCGTCAATGTTTGACGTTTTTCATCCCACCTGAACGAAATAATTGAATAGTTACCTTTTTCGTAGTTGTAATTATCCCCTTCATCTTCGTATAAATCGAATTTAGCGTCTGCTCCTTTATACACGCGTATTTCGAGCGTATCTGCCGATTTTTCACCTGCATATTGAATAATCTTACCCATTGGAATAATGGAGCCAGCCTTTACAAACAACGGTATTTTGTCCAGAGGAGCATCTGTTTTTACTGTTTGTCCTCCATTAAAGTATTTACCTGTCCAGAAGTCGTACCACCCGGCTGATTTTGGCAAATACACATCCCATTTGGTAACATTGGGTTCCGTAATAGGAGCCGTCAGTACAGATTTTCCAAACATATACTGATATTGACTTTTTACGGCAGCAGTATCACCATTAAAATCCATTACCATCGGACGCATCATGGTCGATCCGTTTTTAGTCACCTGCCATGCTTCGGAATAAATGTAAGGAAGTAGTCGATAACGTAGATTCAGCATTTTACGCATATTATCCTCAACCTTTTGTCCGTATTTCCAGGGCTCTGTTTCGGTCATATATCCATGTATGCGGAAGATTGGGTTGAAGGTTCCCCATTGATACCACCGGGTAAGTAACTCCTGGTATTTTTCGTCGGTATATTGCGAACGTCCCGGACGGAAAAACCCGCCAATATCGGTAGTCCAGTATGGCAAACCTGTAATGGTATAGTTTAGCCCGGCAACAATCTGACGTTTATAGGTATCCCATGTTCCACCAATATCGCCCGACCAGTTGATAATACCATACTTTTGCTGACCCAGAAAAGCCGACCGGGTTAGGAT
>Ga0302165_10000079_pt1 | contig 45811 bp, 39 predicted proteins | sample I_Fen_E3_2_FD_193499 | JGI IMG/M metagenome (GOLD analysis project Ga0302165, IMG submission 193499) | Peat permafrost microbial communities from Stordalen Mire near Abisko, Sweden - I_Fen_E3_2 | ecosystem: Environmental > Terrestrial > Soil > Wetlands > Permafrost | place: Sweden: Abisko...
TAAAATTTCTTCTGGTTGACTAGAAAGGAAGTATCTCGTAAATGATAAAGCATATGTACCTATATCAAGTAACGCGCCTCCTGCTAAATCTGGACTAAAGAATCTATTTGTAACATCATATTCTTTAAGACTTCCAAAATTAACTTGAATCATTTTAATCTTTCCAATCTTTCCGTCATCAACAAGACCACGTAATTTTTTATATAATGGCATATGATAAATAGTCATAGCTTCTGCTACTATTAAATTCTTTTCTTTTGCTAAACTAACTATCTCATTTAATTGAGTACCATTTACAGTAATGGCTTTTTCACAAAGCACATGCTTATTATTTTTAAGACTTTCCATTATATACTCATAATGATTAGAATGAGGTGTTGATATATAAACTACATTAATTTTCTCATCCTTTAGCATTTCATTGTAATTTCCATAGACTTTTTCAACATTATAATTACTAGAAAAACCTTCTGCCTTTTCAAGACTTCTAGCACCTACTGCATATACACTACCATTAACTTCCATTATTGCTTTTGCAAAATCTCCCGCAATTGTTCCAGGTCCTAGTATTGCCCAATTTATTTTATCCATATTTCTCACCTCATGCGTATATTTAAATTTTTAATATTTCAAACCCAACTTTTATTTAATGTGAAATCACTTTAAAGCATCCTCTTTGTATTGAAGATACAATCTAACTTTTAGAAATTACTCTAATACCTTTTTCACTAGCAATAATTGCTTTTGTAATAACCTTAGTAAACAACGATGTTTCTATAACTCCACAAATATTTATTAAACTATCATTAAGTTCATAAATATCTTTCACATCATTAAAAGTTACATTCATCAATAAGTTTCCATTATCACTTATAGTAAATCCATCTTTTATATCACTACATCTAACGACTGGTTTTCCACCTAATTCTAATACTTTACTTTCAACATACTTTAATGAGTCTTCTAAAATTTCAAGAACAACAGGAGCTTTAAATGTTAATGTTTTTTCAACTTTAGCTTCATCTACAAGAAGGATATATTCATCAGCCATACTAGCAATTAATTTTTCATTAGTATGAATTCCACCACCACTTTTTAATGCATTTAGATTTTCATCAACTTGATCACATCCATCAAAAGCTACATCCACTTTATCCACAGAACAAGTGTGCAGAACTTCTAATCCATTTTCTATGCAAAGCATCTTTGTTTTTACTGAGGGTGTAACTATCTTTACCTTAAGATTTTTATCTTCCTTTATATGTTCTATTAAATATGCTATACTTCTACCTCCACCAAGACCTATTATCATTCCATCTTTTACACATTTCATAGCTTCTTTAGCACAGTTTCTCTTTAAATCGTTATCATTCATTTTATAGCACCTCCCTATATGTTCTTTACATAATACAATAATCTATTCTTTCATTATGGAATTATCGTAATACTCTAATTCCATAATAATACGACTTATTTATTTCGTCAATATTATTTTACGCGAAATAAAATTTCATCAAATATACTATTCCTATTAACACCTTTGGTTAAAATCATTATATTAAATGGATATAATGAAATATTCTTCTATATTTTAAGTGTACCAAAACCTTTAACTTTTCAAAGTAGCTTTTAAATTTATTGTCAGAGGGAAATAAAATATCAATCTAACGATGTTCCTTGATTAAATTTATTTAATTAAAAGGGATGTTTTAAAATAGTTTTTAAACCACTTTAAAACATCCCTTTTTATCTTCTATACTCTAAATGTACTTTACATATTTCTTAAGAATTTTAGCCATAGGTATCCCTATTATTAATGCCATAATAATTTGTGTTATATCTCCTGGTATTGATGCCATTGGTGATAACCAGTTTCCATATAAAATCACTTCCGTAATATAATAACCACCTATCATCCATATACCTGATATAATCAAAGCAAAAATATTAATAATATTATTATCTCCATTCTTATTATTGCTGTATGAAATAGCACCTAAAATATATCCCATTACACCTCTTATTACAAAAGTAAATGGTGCCCAAAGTGCCCAGCCTGATGATAAATCAAATATTGCCATTCCTACAGCCCCTGCTATTGCACCTTTTTCTTTTCCAAAAACTACAGATGCTATAACTAACATTGCAGTTCCCAAATGAACTAATCCACCACTAGCTGCTATTGGTAATCTAATATTAATAAATGAAGTTGCTACAAATACCAAGGCTGTTAACAATGCTGTTTCAACCATATCCTTAGTTGTAAATTTGCTTTTCCCTTTTTTTAATTCCATAATTTTGCCCCACCTTTATATATTTTTTATATTTAATCTTCTAAATGTTTATTAAATAATCCAACTAATTCTTTATCACTTTTAAACCCTAAATCTTTTAATCCTTTATCTATTGTATTTAATGCATAAACTATCTTTTCTATTTTAGCATTTTCACCCATATGCCCTATTCTTAGAATAGTATCTTCATATGGTTTTAATGAAGTTATGATTAATGAATTGTATTTGCTTAGCATATGATTTTTAAGATTTAATGCACCTATATTTTCCGGTATGTTAACTGCTGTTACTGTATTAGAATATCCTTCATCTAAAAATAACTGAAGTCCATATTCTGTTACAGCTTTTCTTGTTGCAGTTGCTATTTTTTCATGTCTATTAAGTACATTTTCAATTCCTTCTTCTAGAATATTATCACACGCCTTACTTAATGCCATAATATCACTTATAGGCATTGTGTATGGAAACCACTTGTCCCTGTAGTAATTTTCCCAAATATTAAGATTACAATAAAATCCCACTACAGGAGTTTTTCTGTTTTTCATTATATCTTTTGCTCTTTCACTAATACTAACCATAGTTAATCCAGTTGGAGCTGAAAATGCTTTTTGTGATCCACCTAAAGCTATATCAATTTTCCAATCATCAACTCTTATTTCTTCTCCACCCATTGCAGAAACAGAATCAACAACACTTAAAATTCCATACTCATTTAGTATTGGACATATTTCTGATAAATCATTTAAAACCCCTGTTGGCGTATCACAATGAACAATTGTCGCATACTTAAAGTCATGATCATTTTCTAAAAATTTACTTAATTTCTTTACATCTATAGCTTTGCTGTAATCATCTGAAAAATATACCCCTTCTCCTCCATACATTAAAGCAAAGTCTTTAAAACCTCTCCCATAAATCCCATTATCTAAAATAAGTACTCTATCACCTGGCTCCGTAAGAGATGCACATGCTGCTTCAAGTCCTAAAATGCCTTCGCCACTTAATATATACACTGAATTATTTGTATTTATTATATTGCCGATCTTATCACAAGTATTTTTATAAAACTCTACAAATTCTTCATCAACATCTGGATTTGTAGTTGATTTAGTTCTTTCTAATCTTACATTTTCTCTTACGCTCGTTGGCCCTGGAGCATAAACAAATTTATCCCTCATGGTAAAATGTCCTTCCTTTCTGTATTGTTGTTTACAATTCTGCATTATTACCTACAATATCTAAAAACATCATTTTTAAATACTTAGTATAAATAAAATATCACATAAAATAAAAATAGTAAATTGTACGAATACAATTTACTATTTTTATTTTTATTTAGTTTTAGGTGATGCATTAAATGCATGTCTTTGAGTATGAACAAACACGTATTTTTTTTGAACTAAAAAACTGAACAGAAATAGTATTGATTCTGTAATGATTTTAGCTAGCACCAAGTTAATTCCTAAGGTGCATAAATAATTTAAAGTAACATAATTCATAAACATTAGAACTAATGCTAAAAGTGCATATTTATGAAAGCATATTTCTTTACTTTTTCTATTGCCTCTAGAGAATACATATTTTTTATTCATAATTTTTTTCTTTTAAAAATATGTGCTTTTAATTCTTCTACATATTTGTTTTTATCCTTTACTTTTAACGTTGGAAAGGCTATTAACAGACGATTATGTATTATATTACTTTTAGATTTTAAAGAATCATACTTATCATTCAACATAATGAATTTTTCTAAAATTTTTTCCTTATAATTTTCTTTATTTACTTGAATAGATTCTGCTAATTTTTCTTTTATTTCATTAATAAACTCAATTGGTTTACTATTTTCTAAATATTCCATAACGTCTTCTTTTGTCTTATACAGTTTACTTAAGTGAGCATAAGATGCAAATTCGTCCATTATATCTGACATATTGTTTAACTTTTCCTTTAAATCCATTGCATAATAACTAGTTGTTCCATAATCTACCAAATAAGTTGCCACTGCTATAATTGCAAGTGGTTTTCCTATTGATACAGGATAAAGAGAAACAATGAAATTAACAAAAGGTTGAATTAGTAAGAATAAAGCTACTGTTAATAACCCCCAAATAACAGAATTAAATAAACAAATTCTCCCTTTAATATTAAATCTATAATTACTATAATCCCACCAAGTCGTTTTAAATATAATTTCCATTAACCATCCTGTAAAATATTCTAAAATAGAAGGCACTATAATTCCCATAATAAACAATATTAAAATATTATTTTCAAATGGTTTTAATATAAAGTAAACAGCTAAAGCACCAAATCCATAAATAGTGCAAACGGGACCATTTACAAAGCCTCTATTTACAAATTTTCTATCCACTATAGCTACATAGCAAGTTTCCATAACCCAACCTAAAAAGCTATAAATAAAAAACCAATGAATAATATGATATAAATCAGTTCCTAATAAGTCTAATTCCCACAAAAACCTCACACCTCCCTTTATATATGTTATTTTTTAATAATAGCATATAAAATATATATTATTTATTTTAACATGCCTATATAGAAAAAGACCTAAATATTATGCATTTATAACATCATATTTAAATCCATCTCTCTTATTAAAACATATTTTTTATCAAACTGTTTGAAAAAGCAACTTTTCATAGGTCTGCTTACCATTAATTTTACTTTAAATATATGTTCTTCTTTATTTTAAATGCTCCTACCCACTGGAAATTTAAATGTAAATATTGTCTTTTTACCAGGTATACTTTTAACATTAAATTCTCCATTATACTTTTTAACTATTATGTCATGTGAAATACTGAGTCCAACACCTGTTGCACTTCCCACTTCTTTAGTTGTGAAAAATGGATTAAATATTTTATTAAGTATATCCTCTTCTATTCCAGAACCATCGTCACAAATTTCACAACACACCATATCTTTTTCCTTAAAAGTTTTTATAATTATCTCACCATCCAGTCTATTTTGACTCCTTATTGCCTGTAGTGAATTTGTAATTAAGCTTAAAATCACCTGACCTATTTGACTTTTATTACATAATACCTGTGGTATAATACCATACTTCTTTTCTATTGTAGCTACATTTTTCAAATCACCATTTAGGATTAATATAGCTTCATCAATAATCATATTTAAATCATTTATATCCATTTCATCATCAAAGCCTGTTTTAGCAAAATTTTGAAGACTTTTTACTATTTTTGAGACACGATTTACTCCATCTGTTGAATCTTTAATAATTTCACCAAGTTCAGCCATTACAAAGTTAATCTTTAATTTCTTCTCCATATCTTTTATATTTAATACAATTTCACTAATGTCAGCCTTTTCAATAATTTTCTCCTTCAAATCTATATTCTCAATTAAATGTATATACTCTTTAATTATTTTCTGAATCCGTAATACAAAATTTGAAAGAGTCTCTAAATTACTTCCAAGATATCCCAACGGGTTATTAATTTCGTGAGCAACTCCAGCTGCTAGTTCTCCAATAGCTGCAAGTTTTTCTTTTTGTATCATATGAAATTGTGTATCCTTTAGGGTTTTATTGAGTTCTTTTAAGTCTTTATTTTGTTTTTTTATTCTTTCAAACATGTCTTTTAACATAAGTGCATTATTTCTTGTTTTCACAGCTGCTTTAAATCTCGCAAAAAATTCCACTTCATTGATTGGTTTATTTATATAGTCATCAGCTCCATTTTCGAAGCATTTCTTAAAACTATCACTATCAGTAAGAAATGTAAGCATAAGGATTTGAACATTATTATATTCAGAATTAGCCCTTATTTGCTTTAAAACATCAATTCCATCCATTTTAGGCATTACTATGTCAAGAATTACAATATCAAAATTATTTTCCTCCATTAATCTTTCAACTTCTGTTGGATCATCACGAATAGTAACTTCGCATTCTATACTGGATTTTTTTATATAATCCTTTACAATAGTAAGATTAAATTTATCATCATCAACAATAAGTATTCTCATAATTTAACACCCCTAAACTAATATTTTACTCATTGAAATTATCCTTAGACGTTGGAATATTTATAGGCAATGAAATAATAAATGTTGTGCCTTCTCCGAGCTTACTGTTTACCTCTATAGATCCTGAATGCTTATTTACTATTATGTCATGGGAAATACTTAATCCAAGACCTGTCCCCATACCAACTGGTTTAGTTGTAAAAAATGGATTAAAAATATTACATATATTTTCTTTAGAAATACCTGTTCCATTATCACTTATCTCACATTTCACATGATTGTTTTCACAATAAGTATGAATTTTAATTGTACCTTGAATTCCCTTTGATTTTATTGCATATGCTGCATTTACTAAAATATTTAGAAGTACCTGATTTATTTCCCCCTCAAGTGCTTTTATTGTTGGAACTTCTTCAAGATTTTCTTCAATATTTGCATAATACTTGATTTCATTATATGCAATAGTAACTGTTGTTTTAATATTGCTATTTATATCATATTCATTAAATTCTGAAGAAGATGCTTTTCTTGCAAAACCAAGAAGGCTTTTCACAATATTTTCTATTCTATTTATACCATCTTTAGATTCTGATATAATATCATCTATATCAGCCAAAATGAACTTAATTTTATTTTTGTTTTTATATTCAGTAAGTTCTAATGACTTTATTTTGTATAAATCTTTATCATAATTCTCTAAAACTTTTTCAATGTTAAAATATAATTCTAAAAGTTTTTTAATCTTATTCTTATAATTTTCCAAAGTATACACATTACTTTTAACAAAACCCAGTGGATTGTTAATTTCATGTGATATACCTACTACAAGTTGCCCTATACCAGCCATTTTTTCTTGATAAATAATTTGAGTTTGTAATTTTTCTATTTTTTGAATATTTTCTTTATATTCTCTAGAACTTATATCCATGCTTCTTTCCATTAAAATTTTATCCTTTTCAAATTCAATATAAGCAGAATTTACTGCATCAAGGAAAGGCATAAACTTTTCTGGTATTTCATCTTCACCAATATACTTTGACAATTGCCTTTTTAATAGTTTATGAAACTCCTCCATAATATCACTCCTCCTCCCAAAAAAACTCAGTAAATTACCTTTGAATTGTATTATGCATTAACTAACCCACTTAATTCTAAAGTTTCTTTAATCGCCTTTTCAAACTTTTCCTTATTTATTTTTAACTCATCAAACACCCTTTCATCAAATTCAATATAATAATTTTCTCCAACTATATCCCAAGCATATTTTTCTGCAATATGCGCTGCACATACAATTTGTTTATTAATTATATTCTCATCAAAAGGATTATGATGATAAAGTGCTGCTTCAACAATTGGCAATGGAATGTCCCACCACTGTAGAAGGTACCCGCCTATTTCTTGGTGGTTTGTTCCAAAAGCTCTATTTTCAAGTTCAATTAGACTATCCTGCTGAATTTCAACTTCCTGAAATATCTCCATATATTTATCATGAAAAGAATGTATCATAAAAATAATCCCAACATTGCTCAATAATCCTGCATTCATTTCAGTTTCTGGAATCTTTTTATTTAAAAATTCCTTATATATTATACTGATAATTCTATTTGCAACAAATGCATGTTCCCACAATTCCTCTAATCTTTTATTATCCTTAGCATTAAACGTTAGCCCATCTATAAATGCTGATGCAATTACTATATTTTTTATATTATCTAATCCAAGAAATGCTACTGCTCTTTTAATTGAGCCTGTTTTTACTGCATAATATGATGAATTTACAATATGAAGGATTTTTATAACAATAGAGTTATCACATTCTATTGCATCAACTATTTTATATATTTCTTCATCACTTTCTATTACATTAAGAATCTTTTGGTAAGACGTCTTAATAGTAGGCAGTTCTTCTGCATTGTTTACAAGCTTCAGAACATTACTATTGTTCCTTAGTACGTTTTCTATCTGAAACACCTTTTCTATAGTATTAATAAGAACATTATTCTCCCATGGCTTCAGAATATATAGTTTTGCTATATTCTTTTGTAATGCATCAAATACAATTCTTTCATCAGAAAATCCACTCAAAATTATACGAACTATATTAGGAAATCGTTTTTTTACTTGACTCAGTAACTCATAACCGTTCATATTAGGCATCTTCATATCACTGACAATTACATCTACTTTCTGATTTTCAAGAATATCTAAAGCTTCCTTTCCACTTTCTGCTATAACTATTGAATATTCTGTATCCATAAAAAGTCTTGTAATAGATCTTAATATTTGTAATTCATCGTCAACAAAAAGAATTGTTTTTAACATAAAATTCATCTCCTTATGTATGTTATTTTATATCCGATTACTTACTTTTTTTAACTTTGTTATACTTTTGTATTTCTACATTTAATTCCATAATCCTTTATTGAATTATCAAATTAATGTATAAATTTATTTATATTTTTGTTTTTTCAAAATTTTTATAAAAATAAACCTGCAAACCCCATTTTGTGAGGATCTGCAGGCATCTTAATTGTACATAATTTTTAGCTATTCAATAATTGATTTACTACTGTTTTAAACTACTAATTATAGCAAATAACGGTATCTCCTAAATTAATATTATCATATACTGCATTGGCCACATAATATGGTGCATTTACACATCCATGAGAACCATCTGTCTTGTAAATTTCTCCACCAAACTCTGATCTCCAGCTTGCATCATGAAGTCCAATTTGATTAACAAATGGCATCCAAAAGGAAACAGGTGCATCATAACCTGGACCTCTTAATACAGTGTCTTTTTGTTTACTGTAGAAATGATAAACCCCTGATGGAGTTGAACATCCACCGCTTACATTACCAGTAACAACATCTCCATCAACAACAAGATATCCATTTTTATAATACCATAGATGTTGCTTAGCCATATCAATTTCCACATATGTGTCTCCAACATTGCTAAAATAGCTAGCCACTGAAGTTTGAGCATATATTGGTTGCTTTGTTATGGCTTGTCCATTTTTTATATTCTCAATTAATGCTTTTGTTTCTTCTGTACTATCAATTATCCAGCTATGATTATTCCCTTCATAACCACCACTGACTTTTATGTTAGTTCCTAATGATGAATTATAAGTACTTGCCAACGCATCTACATAATTCTTTACCTTTGCCTCATCAATTATAACTTGTAAATTTCCATCAACTATAATCCAATCCTTTATTGTAGAACCATCTAAATATTGTGTAATCCCAGCAATATTATATGTGATTTTTGAAGATACATATTTATTGAGTATATCCTTAGTATAAGCAACTTCTGAAGAACTTGCAGTAAATTTAGGATCTAAATAACAATTTGTTGATTCCAAATTTATTGTTGTATCTCTACTCTTAATTGCCTTTACCACATTCTCATATAAAACAGCTTTATTTATTTCATTTCCATAAACTTCTCTTGAAATTACATATCCATTATCTTTGTATATAAAGTTCGCATTTTGAGATTTAAATATCTTGCTACTGTCAAGACAAGATAGCTTGTTTATAAACACTTGCAGCAAGTTTTCATCATAAGTAATACCACTAGAATTTTCTTGACTATATTTTAAATTAATATCAACCCCATTAATTTGTTCTTTTACCCCACCTCTTTCTTCTAGTGTCAATGTATAAACTTCAGGTGTTATTTCTTTCTGTTTTACAGTTTTAGCTGAAACACTCATAGTATTAATAAAAAAAATACAACATGTAACTAGTAAAGTGCAAAAAGAAATTATAATTCCTTTCATAATTTTATTTGACCTATTTTTTTCTACTTCCATAAAAACCCCCTAATTAAAGTTAATAGAATTTAATTATATAAAACTCTTAATCTAGTTTTACACTTTATATTATACAATATTTTCCATTTATAAATCAATTATTTTTTCTGCTTCTCTTAAATCTTATTGTAGATTTTATAATGGATAACCTTTCTAATACTTCAATCTCTTTAGAATATGCAAACTAAAAACAACATGTCCTTAGCTATATCAAATCTCTATTAATGGCACTAGGTAACACTTGCTCCAATAAATTATACTAAAAAGGGCATAGAATTTTTCACCTATACCCTTAACATTTTTTATTTATGACTCTGTTTAATATTTTATATATTTAATAGCTTGTCTATAGTATCGACAAGTTCACTTATTTCAGGCTTACTTAATTGTGCATCAGCTCCAACAGATTCTCCCTTATGTTTTAGCTCTGATGTAATTAGTGATGAAAATATTACTACAGGTAATTTTTTTAAAACTACATCTTCTTTTATCATTCTTGTAAGTGTAAGTCCATCCATTTGAGGCATTTCTATATCAGTAATAAGTATTTGTGCATACTTGTTAAAAGCCTCCCCTTTTTCTTCTACTAATCCTTTAAAAAAATCTAATGCCTGTTTACCATCATCAAAAATTCTTAAATTTTTAAACCCAGCTTTTGTAAGGGTATCTTTTAAAAGTCTTCTAATTAAAGCCGAATCATCTGCTAAAACTAATTTTACATCTGATCTATCTTTATAATCTATTTCTATAAGTCTGTCCTCACTTATTCCAGAGCTAGGGCAAATATCTGTAACTATCTTTTCAAAATCAAGCATAATTATTACCTTACCATCTAAAAGTATATTCCCAACAGCTAATGAATTCTCTGATAAATCGTCAGGTTTCCTTATTTCACTCCATTTAATACGATGAACTCCTACTACATCATCAATATTAAAAGAAACTTTAATTTTATTAAATTCACAAATTATAATTTTAGAGCCAACATTTTTAGTTATTTGCTTAGTTATAATATATTTCAAGTCAATTAAAGTAATAATTTCATTTCTACACAGTATAAGTCCAGCTATTTCTGGTTTAGGATCTGGTAATTTAGTCAGCCCATTTTTAGGCATTTGTATTACTTCTTTAACCTTTACTACATTAATTGCATAATGATTACCATTTACAATAAACTCAATTACTTCTACTTCTCCAGTACCTGATTCTAATAATATGTTATTATTCATAATATCTCCTACCTTTTACTTAAACTTTTGACGATTAATAAACTTTATTTATTTTAGAAAAATATATTCCTTTATTGTCTATATTATATCATTTGTCTACATTTAATTGTAACTTTTACATAATTAATTTTTAGTAATTATTTATGAATCATCGTTAAAAGAATAACAATTCAGTATTCTTATCTTTTCGGAACCTTGCCTAATCAAAAGAGACAACTATAACATTTGTATTAACGCTTATTGTTTATATTTATATTCTTTAATAAACAAAAAGTACTGCAAGTATAACAAACAATCTTCTTTGCAGTACTTTTTGTATTTAATTGGTGCTAAAGTTCTTGGTTGTGCTTCGCACTTTTTTTAGCGGTGCGTACTTTTTCAGCAGTGTATATTTTTAGATTTCTATATCTATTATATGTTGCCATTATCTCTTGCTTTCTAGGCATAGCTAGACTTCCGCTTCCACCTTTTACTCTTTCCATGGATATTAAACCATTTTTATCTATTTCACAAATTATATTATCCACCATATTTTCAAAACTTAGACCTTTATTCACAATATTATTCTCTGCCCATTTCATTATTGAGCCTATAGCATTTAATTGCTCATTATCAACTATTTGTTCCACAGACCTTAAATTTATGTCTTCTTTATTTATACTTATTGTGTCTATTCCTATTGTTTTTATTTTAACACCCTTTTCTCCAGCTTGAATAGTTCCAGCCTTAACTACTCTATTAAATGTAATATCTATTTCTACATTTTTATCCTTAATTCTTTTTAAAATATGCCCTTTACTTAGTTCTTTAGCTTCTTTGGTAACATCTTTAGTTTCATAATTATCCATTTGTATTACGCAATCTGCTACATCAAAGAAATCTCCACAGCTTCCTACTACTATTATTGTTGAAATATCTTTTTGTTCATATAACGGTCTTACTATTTCAATAAATGGTGTGATTGGCTCCTTTTCTTTAGAAACTAATTTTTGCATTAAGTCATCTCTCATCATAAAATTAGTAGCTGAAGTATCTTCATCTATTAAAAGTACCTTTGCATTACTTTCTATTCCCTCTATGATATTAGCTGCCTGTGATGTACTCCCACTTGCATTTTCTGTATAGAATTCTACTGTATCTTTTCCATTAGGCAAGTTACTTATGAATAAAGATATATCTGTTTTAGTTACACACCTGCTATCTTCTGCCCTTACTTTTAAAGCTGATTCATCTGTTATAACAAATTCTCTACCATCACCTTCAATGTGATTATAAACTCCAAGCTCCAAAGCTTTTAATAATGTAGACTTACCATGATATCCTCCACCTACTATAAGAGTTATACCTTTCTTAATACCCATACCTTTAATTGTGCCTTTACTTTGAGTATTAAATTCTACTTCTAATTCCTTTGGTGAAACAAATGCTTTTCCACCTTTTAATGCTTTTGCTGATATGCCACTTTCTCTAGGTAACATTGATCCATTAGCTACAAATGCAATTAGCCCTCTATTATGTAACTCCATTCTTATATTTTCTTGATCTTCCACAATCTTTATTATATTTATTAACTTTTCACTATCAATATTTTTATATACTAAAGTTTTCTCTACAATATTAGGTATAACATTATATAAAATCTTCTCAAGCTCTCTTGATAAAACACTTCGCCCTCTTGCTGGAAATCCAACATAAAATCTTGCTTCTATTTTATCCTCATCTATAATTATTGAAGTTCTATTTAATATCTCCTGTGGACATTTACTTATAGCTATTAATCCACTCTTTCCAGATCCAAAAACTCTTTGGCTACACTTATTTATATTAGAATAAAATTCCCTTGTTAAATAATCTGCTACTGCAGTATTTCTGTTTTCATTGTCAAAAAGTTCATTTGGAAATTTAGCCAAATTCTGCTTTACTATTACTCTAATTCTTGATGGTGATGCAAAAGGATCACCTTGAACATAATCTATACTAAGTATATAATTTTCGAAATTATATTCTCCCTCTAAATCCTTATATAATCTATAACTTTTTCCATCAATTCTATCTAAATCTTTTTTTAATGTTTGTGAATCTTTCATATAAATCTCCTTTTCATTACTTACAACTTTAAAAGATGAGCCTTATATAAAGCTCATCTTACTAAATTCATGTTTTGTATGCTTATTTACTCATCTGTAAAAGTCTATTTTTTAATTGTTCTTCAATATTTTTTAATTCTACTTCAGCATCTTTACGCTTTTGGCGGCCTTCTGTTTGTATACGAAGCACTTCATCAAGGGTTGAAATTAATGATTCATTTGTAATACGAAGAGTCTCAATATCAACAATTCCACGTTCAGACTCTTTAGCAGTTTCTATAGTTGACATTTTCAGTGTTGCTGCATTCTTACGTAGAAGTTCATTCGTCATATTTGTTACTTCATTTTGAACTTTAGCTGCATTACTAGAATGAGCAACTCCAAGAGCCAGGACAATTTGACTTTTCCAAAGTGGAATAGTATTCACAATTGTAGACTGTATTTTCTCAGACATTAAAGAATCATTATTTTGAATTAAACGAATTTGAGGAGCCATTTGAAGAGAAATCATTCTCGTTAGCTCTAAATCATGGATTTTTTTCTCAAAGCGGTTACAAAGTGACATAAAATCATTTGTTTCTTGTGCATCCTCTGGAAGTCCACTCAGCCTTGCTCTTTCTGCCAAAATAGGAAGTTCTTCTTTTTCTAATTTTAAAAGCTTCTTTTTTCCTGCTAGTATGTACATGGAAAGTTCTTTAAAATATACCTTGTTTATTCCATACATTTTATCAAGCATAGCAACGTCTTTTAAAAGTTGTATTTGATGCGTTTCAAGCATAGTACAAATTTTATTTATATTACCTTCAACTTTATCATACTTTACTCTCATCGCAGAAACCTTTTCTGTAGTTTTCTTAAAAAGACCTAAAATGCCTTTTTTCTCATCTGGAGACTCAAAGTTCTTTAACTCACATACTACAGTCGAAAGCATTTCTCCTATTTCTCCTAAATCCTTAGTCTTTACATTATTTAAAGCAGTTTCAGAGAAATCTGCAATTTTCTTTTGAGCACCTACCCCATATTGTAGAATTGAATTTGAATTAGTTATCTCAATTTTCTCTACAAATTGATCCACCATCTTTTTTTCTTCTTCTGTTAAATAACTCTCATCAAGTGCTTCTACTTCCTTTTTTTCCTCTTTTACTTTAGTAATAGAAACCTCCTCTTGAAAAGGCTCAAATGTTAAGCTTGGAATTACATCAATACTTTCTTTAAAGTCATTATTCACTTTAAAATCCTCCTTTTTAGATTACTTTTCAAAATCTTTTTTAGTTAATCCTTCTTGTGTAAATAGTGTTTCAAGGACAGAGATATCTGTAGAAATATCTAAAGCTATTTCTTCAAATAAATCATCTAGCAGTTTCTCAAAAGCAATATTTATAATATCAATACTCTTTTCAATTTCATTTTTTGCACTCTTTATATTGTCTCCCTGAACTGGCTGATCATTTAACTCTTTATATGAATTAACTAACTTTAACGTTATAGGAAGATAATGATTTGTAAATTTCTTAACCTCTGGTAGCTTTTTAGGATTCTTCTCTACATATTCTAATATTTGAGTCACAATATTTTCAAGCCTATACAATTTTTTTGAGATTTCTTCCTCTGGTATAGCCTCATTTACACTTTGTATCTGCTTAATATAGTTTTGCCCCATATCAATTGTAAATCTTAATTCTCTTTTTTGTGGATCATTTCTTTCTTCATTTGATTTTTCTTGTCTTTTTAATTCTTCCTCATTACGGAGCTTTAAAGATTCTTGTGACTTTATATAATTATCATAAACTTCATTACTAAGCATAAAATAGGTCTGTTTGTCATCAATATGTGCTTCTTTAAACATACCCAAGTTACTCATTTTTTTTAAATCTTTTACAACATATTTATTCTTTTTATCAATGGAAGTAGCCAATCCTTCAATTGAGCAATAATTCTGACCATCAAGTGAACTTACATACTGCTTAAAACGCTTTACTCTTTTTCTTAAATGTCTACCTCTTAAAGATAAACCGACACTTAATACAAAAAAAGTTAGTACAACTCCCAAGTAAATAGTACTATCTATTAAGAATCCACCAAAAAAAGAAGTCCATATTGAGTATAAGATTAACAAAATACCTAACACTGTGCTTCCAAGAAATCCAAATACTGTATAAAGTATTCCTGCTATGCTTCCAACTGGCCTTTTGGAAATATACATTGGTGCTTTATTTTTATTTACTTTAACTACATTTGTATATTGATTATGCATTTTATTTTGTATTTTTGTTTCTATTTTTTCATTAAATTCCTGTGACTTATTCTTTATCTTTATTTTTACGTCATCTGACTTATACTTTAACTTTGTTTTTACATCATTTAAAGTATCATCAGCTTTACCACTAATATCTTTTTTTAAGCTAGCAAAATCTATAGCATTAAATGCACTTTTCACTGTATCTCTAATTTGATCTTCTAAATCCGAAAAATCCTTTTTGCCCATTTTCATGCCTCCAAATTATTTTCTTATAATCCACCTTAAACTTAGGGATATGAAAGAATATCCCTTATGTAACGGTCATAATGTTTTGGCTTTATTATATCTTATTCTTGTATTAATTACAATTTGTAGCAACTTTATAATTTTAAAACAATAAAAAAATGTGCTATATTTGTTGAACAACTAATATAGCACGTTAATCAATTTACAGCAGCACCTTTAATTTCTGCTTTTTTATTCATTCTTTTTATATTAGCTATAAATATCCTGTTCTCTGAATAGGCTTAAAACGGCTTCATCATAATCATATAATTTTTCTGATTTCCTGATTTTTTTTGCATATTTTGCATTATCAGAAAACATCGGCATCATATAAAACCATAATTCTTTCATTTTAAACAAGACATTCCTATCTCCAAAAAGTATTCTTTTATAATCTTCATAAATTTTATCATGAAAGTCTTTTAGTAATTTTTTTTCGAGTTTAGTATTCTTTTCAATATCACTAATCATTCCAGGATTAGCTAATAATCCCCTGCCAATCATTAACGTTTCTACACTATTAAAATCAGTGCAAAACTCCTTGTAATCTTTAACTGTAACAATGTCACCATTATAGCAAACAGGATTTTTACTTAAAATCAAGGCGTCCTTAAAAATCTTCAGATTAGGCTTATTTTTATAAAAATCCTTTTGAGTCCTCGGGTGAATGATAAGCTCTTCTATGGGATATTTGTTAAATATTTCAATCAAATTATAAAATTCTTCTGGCTGGTCTTTTCCTATTCTAGTTTTTACTGAGATTTTTGTTGTTGCCTCTGAAAAAATTTCCTCTAAAAACATATTAAGTTCTTCTGTTTTTGAAAGAAATCCGGATCCTCTATTTTTTGAAACTACAGTTCCAGAAGGACATCCCAAATTTAAATTTATCTCATTATATCCAAATTGCTTTATTTTCTTTGAAGTATGTATAAAATCTTTTGCATTATTTGTTAGTAATTGTGGTATCAAAACTAGACCTTGGTTGTTTTCAGGTAAAATATCATTTAATTCCTTTGTCTTAAAACTGTTACTTTGATTTGCAACAATAAAAGGTGAAAAGTATTTATCTATCTTATTAAAAAAGGCATTATGGGCATTTCTATAAATGTATCCAGTCAAACCTTCCATAGGTGCGAAATAAAAATTCATATATTTAAAAACTCCTTTATTCAAGTAGTGTTATTACAACATTCATTTACCAATCTTTTTTCGACAGCAACACTACTGTCTCCACGTGCGATGTATGAGGAAACATTACCTTATATATTATACTTTATTGTCACTTATTATTTCAAATTTATTTCCGCTAAAAAGTGCATCCCTCTAAATAAAATTGCACACCCCTAATTTCAAAATTAATAGTGGTGTGCAAATAATACATTTGAATATTTAATCTTATGACTTCAAGTTAAATTTTTAGCTAGCATTTTAAGTCCAAAAAAAGCAACAAAAGCTCTTGAATTCAAGGACTTTCCATTGTATCAATATTATAATTCATGTATGGTGGAGGCAAAGCATGACCTTTAGAATTCACTAAAATATTACTTCTTCTATTGCTTCCTTACATATTGAAACTGCTCTATCTATTTCTTCTTCATTAATAATTAATGGTGGGTTGAAATATAATACATTACCAAGTGGTCTTAATATTAATCCTTTATTTAATGCTCTTTTATATATTTCATAACCTACCCTAAGTTTGGGATCATACTCTTCTTTTGTCTTTTTATTAGTCACAAGTTCCATTGCATTAATAAGTCCAATATTTCTAATTTCGCCTATATGGGGATTTTCTATTAAAGCATTATTTAATTTATTATTTAAATAATCTGCTCTTACTTTTGCATTTTCTAAAATAGATTCTTCCCTTAAAACCTTCTGAACTGCCAAAGCTGCAGAGCATCCAAGTGGATTTCCGCTGTATGTATGACTATGCATAAATGCCTTTCCTTTATTATAATCATCGTAAAATGCATTATAAATTTTATCTGTTGTAATTGTTATTGCCATAGGCATATAGCCTCCTGTTAATCCTTTTGATACACACATAATATCAGGGCTAACACCTGCATGTTCAAAAGCAAACATTTTTCCAGTCCTTCCAAAGCCAGTGGCAATTTCATCGGCAATAAGAAGAACATTATACTCATCACATAGTTTTCTCAATTTTTTTAAATATAGAGAAGGATAAATTCTCATTCCTGCACTTCCCTGTAATATTGGTTCAACAATTATGGCACAAGTTTCTTCTCCATATTTTTCAAAAGATTTTTCTGCATGCTCAAAGCATTCTACACTACAGCAATCTCTAACTTTACCATAAGGGCACCTATAACAATCTGGAGCTTCCACACGAATTGTATCCATTAACATAGGTTGGTAAATCTTGGCATATAAATCCATGCTTCCAACAGATAATGCTCCAATAGTCTCTCCATGATATCCTTCACTTAAACACATGAATTTAATTTTCTTTTTATTTCCTGTCTGATATTGATACTGAAAACTCATTTTTAAAGCACATTCAACAGAAGCAGAACCATTATCTGAAAAATTAAATTTTGTAAGACCTTTCGGAATGATTTTGCTTAACTCTTCACAAAGTTTTATTGCTGGTTCATGAGAAAAATTAGCAAAAATAACATGTTCTAAATTATCGAGCTGATTTTTAATATATTCATTTATTGTTGGATTACAATGTCCAAGTAAATTACACCACCACGAACTTACTATATCTATATATTCTTTGTCATCCTTATCATATAAATAAATACCTTTTCCATGATCAATTATAATAGGCTTCAATTCTTCATAATCCTTCATCTGAGAACATGGGTGCCATATATATTTTAAATCTTTTTCAACTAAATTCATATTCATTCTCTTTTCTCTATTTATTTAGGCACATGAAAATAAATAACAAGTCCAAAGTTGCCATGAATATTTTTCATCAGGCAAGGAGACGAATTGCCCTCATAGCGAGCCTATTAGGTCAATTTGCCGACGCAGCATGATGGAAAATAGGCTGGCAAATGGACTTGTTATTTTTTTGATTGTGCCTTAAGTCATATAAAAGTTTATTCATATATCTCCAGTAATTTGTTTACACCAATATTTAACTCTTCATCATTTTCTTTTACTACTGCTATTACTGGAATTTTAGTAATTGTCTCTATCATTTTTTTGTTATCTTCATGCATTATATTATCTTCAATATAGTGATTTAATATAATTCCTTTTACTGATATATTTCTGTTTTTTAGATATTCTACAGTAAGAACTACATTGTTAATTGTTCCAAGACCTGCATCTGCAATAATTAATGTTGAAAGTCCTAATTCTTTTATGATATCTTCAAGCATAATTTTTTTATGGTCATATCTTATAGGACATACTATTCCACCACTGCCCTCCATAGTTAAATAATCATACTTTGATAAAGCGTTATTAAAATCTTCTATAACTTTATTCATTTCAACAGGATTTCCTTCTATTTTCGATGCTAAATGTGGTGATACAGCTTCTTTATATACGTACGATACAAGGTTGTCCATAGTTTCATTAATGTTGGCTATTTTGTTTACATACTGAGCATCACCTGGTATAAGTCCATTTTCTGAAATTTCTGCCCCGCTTAATGCTGCTTTATAATAACCTGCATTATAACCTGTATCTCTTAATTTTTTTACTATAAGTGCTGTTACAAAAGTTTTTCCTATATCGGTTCCTGTTGCAGTAATAAAAATTTTCTTACTCATTCCAAAGTTTCACCTCATATCCAATTTCTATAATTTGTCCACTTAATACATTATTTTTTATTTATTTTAATTTACTCATAATATATTTTTCCTTTCACCATTAAAAGCTATCTAATAAATTTAATTGCAGGAATAAGGCGCTTATAAAGAAGTGCACTTAATATACAAAGTAAAATATCTCCTGGAACTGCTAAAATAAAACAATATAAAAACAGTGGCCATACACCTATTGGAGTGTTAATTACAAAATTGCAAATTATATAGTAATAAATCATTCCTAGACTATAAATAATTGCTAGTCCAATAAAATTGGCTGTTAAGATCCTTTTATATGTTGGATTAGATTTTTCATTTGCAATTTTTCCAGTAGCATAGCTTGCAATACAAAATCCAATTATATAACCAAAAGTTGGTTTAAATATATAACCTAATCCTCCTCCTTCAGTAAATATAGGCAAACCTATAAGTCCAAGCAGAATATACATTAAAACACTGTATGCTCCCATTTCCCCTCCAAGTAGAAGACCTGCCATCATAGTAAATAAAAATTGAAGTGTAAATGGTAATACTGGTATTGGAATCTTAATAAATGCTCCCACTGCAATTAATGCTGTGAAAAGCCCACACAAAATCAACTGTTTCGTTGTCATTTTTTTATTACTTTCCACTATGCTTATTTTTTTATTTTCCATTGTTTTCCCTCCTTTTAAAATCCAATATATACCTTTCCTTCAATATTGTCAACTTTACTTTTTTTACAAAGTTTACAATTATACATTAAAATAATAGCGCCAAGTTTAATTGGAAATCTATTAATTTATCAGAGCAGTATTACGTAAAATAGACAACCATACTAGTTTCTTTTTTTATTATGCCTTATATAATCTTTTCTTCAATATTTGTATCAAAAATAATATTTAACCCTTTAATTTCAGTAGAGCTAGTTACATATCCTTACTTCTGAATATTTATTAGAACAACTTAAACAAAAAATTCCTCAAAACATAGTTTTGAAGAATTTTCTTAATTGTTAATTTCAACTCGTACCAATTTATATATATCATTATAAAACTATTTTTTCAGGACTTATGTATTTCAATCATATACGCCTAATTCATAATTTGAGAAATCAATACAAACAGCATCATTAAGCATTGAGTGGAACTGATAAAGCAGGGGACGCTATCTAAACTAAGAAGACATTTTCAAATGTAAAAACAAATGCTGATAACAACAAAATAGGTCTCTTATATTATTATTGATAATATGAAACTTGGAATGCATCGTGCTTTTTTATAAGTTTTTTAGTCTTTCTTAGATTTTTTAATTACTAAGTTTGAAGTAGTTTAGTTTTGAATTTAAAAGATAGAAGCTTATCCTTGTTAATTAGGATAAGCTTCTATCTTTTTGTATTTATCTTCACAATCAAAAATAATATATTACTTTTTTATACAGCTAGAATAATCAATTAAATTTCTTTCATACTCTTCATCCATAAAACTTGAATTTAATAAAAAGTCTGCTGACGATTGATTCATTGCAACAGGTATATCAAATAAAACTGCTATTCTCAAAAGAGCCTTTACATCTGGATCATGAGGTTGAGAAGTTAATGGATCCCAGAAAAAAACTATAAAATCAACTTTTCCATCAACTATAGCTGCTCCAATCTGCTGATCTCCTCCTAAAAGTCCACTTCTATAAGCTTTAACTGGTAATGATGTTTCCTCTGAAATAAGTCTTGACGTGGTGCCTGTCCCGCAAAGAAAATGCTTACTTAAAATATTACTATTTTTCTTTGCCCAACTTATTAAGTCTATTTTCTTATTGTCATGAGCTATTAATTCTATTTTTTTTGCTTACTAATTTTATTATTCGTAGTATCTTCTCCTTTTTAAAGTTAGTAATTATATTAATAAAAATATATTTTCATTAATATAACTATTTATTTTTTTCCTTATCTATAATATTTTGAAGAGTATCATTAGCTTTTTGAACTGCATCTTTTACATCCTGACCATTTAGAACAGCTTGCACTGTTGACCCTACAGCTTCTCTAGCATCTCCAATATTAATAACTGTTGGCCTATCGTGATCAACACCACCTTCTGATGACTCTTTTATAACATCAGAAAGTTCCTTAGGAAAACTTAATGTACCTTGACTGCTATTCCATACTGACATACGTGCTCCTTGGTTTCCTTCTTGCTGAGTCTTTAAAACAATCTCCTTGCTAGTAGCCCACCTAATAAACTTCCATGCTAATTCTTTATTTTCTGAATAAGGATTTATACCTAAAAGCCATGCTGTAACATTATATGGATTAGAACCAGCATCCCCAGATGGAAACTTAGCATATCCTATTTTATCAATAATTTGTGAGGTGTTTTGCTCCAAAGCATTTTTATATAGGGAACTAGCATCAGTATATAGTGCTGCTTTACCCTTTGAAAATAAATCCATAGCCTGAGTCCAAGACCATTTTCTTACTTCCTTTGGAGCATAATTTTTTAATAATAATCCATAATTTTCAATTGCTTTAATACCTTCTGGAGTATTAAGAACTGCTTTATTATCTTTAATAAAGTCTCCACCTTCTGAATAAATGTAAGAAGATAGTTGTGTTACTAAAGCAGAGCTTTCTCCTCTTGCAATAAAACCATAAACTCCATTTTCAGGATTATTTAATTTTTGAGCATCCGCTTTAAGTTCTTCTATAGTTTTAGGTACTGTTAGTCCCGCATTAGCAAGTAGGTCTTTTCTGTAATACAATATTTCCTGCTCTGTTACTATTGGGATACCTACTAACTTGTTATCAATTGTAGCCGAACCAATCGACCCTTTAGAAAAATCTTCAAAATCATATTCTTTATCATCTTTAACATATTTATCAAGAGGCTCAACCAACCCCTTCTCAACAAAGTCTCTCCCTTCCTGCAATGGACGATACATAAAAACATCCGGCGTTTCAAATTCACCAGTAAGTGGTACTGTGAGTTTTGCAGTTAAATAATCCTCTATAGTAGTTTGGATTTCTACTTTAACATCATACTGTGCTTCAAATTCAGGCAATAAAGGTATTATTGAATCCAACCAAGGGTGATTTGCAGTAACAAAAGTTAATATTTTTGTATCATTTTTAGATTTTATATCTTTCTTCAAACTAGAGCATCCAGTAAATGTACTTGTTAAAAGTGAAGCTGTTAATATTAACGTAATAATTGCTTTAAGCTTATTCTTCAAAGTTATTACTCCCTTCTATATCTTGAATATGCTTATTGATTTTTGCAATTCTAAACTCATATCAGATAATTTATTAGCTGCTGAAGATATTTCATTCATTGATGCTGTTTGTTCTTCTACAGTAGCAGCAACATTCTGTGTATTTGCTGCTGATTGTTCTGAAATATCTGCTATATTTTCTATTGAAACAACCATTTTACTTGTAAAGGTATTAATATGATTAGCATCTGACATAACTTGTTTAGCGTTTACAGACACCTCATCTACAGCATTTAAAATGACCTTAAATGTATTTCCAGTATTTGATATAAGCTCCATTCCTTGATTTACAGCATTGATTCCATCATTCATAGAATATATTGCAGCATCCGTATCATTTTTTATCTCACTTATAAGATTTGCTATATTGTTAGAAGCTAATTTAGATTGCTCTGCTAATTTTCTAACTTCTGAAGCAACCACTGTAAACCCTCTGCCATGTTCTCCTGCACGTGCAGCTTCAATAGCAGCGTTAAGTGCAAGAAGGTTTGTTTGTTCCGCTATAGAGTTAATGAGTAATATTATTTTTTCTATTTCCTTTGATTTAACTCCAAGCTTATTTAATAGACTCGATGAATTTCGAACTTTATTATTGATTACATTCATATGACTAACAGCTTGCAATACAATGTTATTACCATTGCTTGCTTTACTTGAAGCTTCTATAGATTTATCTGTTACTGATTTAATACTTCCTAATATATTCTCCATTTTATCTGATATATCTGTTACCACATTCTTAGAATAGCTTGTACTGTCTAGTTGCTTGTTTGATCCTTCTGCTACCGCTTGTACTGAATTAGCTATCTGTAATGCTGCACCGTTAGTTTGCTCTGCATTAGAATATAACTCCTCCGCAGTTGTAGCAACAAGTTCAGCGTTAATTGAAACATCAGTTATAATCTTTTTGAGATTTCCTACCATCACATAAAAATTATCAACAAGTATTCCTATTTCATCCCTGCTCTTAACGTTTATAAACTCTACAGTTAAATCACCCTTAGATACTTTCTTTACTTGACTTACTAACTTTGAGACAGGATTTGAAATCGATAAAGATATAAAATAAGCAATTATTCCTCCTAATATTAGTGCAATTATCCCTAATATTATAATTGTCCTTAATCCTGATGTAGCAAGTAATACTGATTGATTAGTAATATTCTTTGCTTCCTCTTGATCAAGTATTCCTAAATATCTAAGAGAATCATCTATTATAATGGAATTATTTCCTTTTAACATTTGATATGCTGAAGTTATATCATTTGAATAAGCAGCTTTAACAATTAAAGGAATTTTACTTGAAAAAGCATCCCAATTATTTGAAAATAAGCTATAAAGCTTAGTCTCCCTCCTATCAGATATTAATGCCTCATATTTTTTTCTACTATTCTTTATGTTCTCTACCAGCGGATTCAACTGTGTATTAAGTTTATCCTTTTCCTTCAAATCAGTTTCTAATGTCATCTTAGAAAGTAAAATTTGTGACCCCTGCACATCTCTGCTTATATCATTTAGAACTACTACCTTAGGGAATTCTTTTTCATCAATATTCTTAAAATTTTTATCCATTCCATGCATATTAATTATTCCGATTCCACTAATAAAAATTAAAAGTATCAGTACAGTTGAAAATCCCCAAAATAGTTTTCCTTTAATTGATACATCGGATGTAAATCCCTTTACTTTTATTCTAATTTTTTTGATTCTCATTGTTTTCCCCTACTTTATTTTATATATCTTACATAGCAATTCTTTAAATCTAAATTTTTATTTTAATTCTATAATTACTATGCTTTGAATTTTGTGAAGTATATTTCTTTTGAATTGCAACATCTTCTCTAGAAGATATAAACTAGCTGTTCTTTATATAAAAATACCCACAACAATCTAAATTTTTATTGTCGTGGGTTTCATGGTGGAGACAAAACATGACCTTTGAAATCCACCACTTATTTTTATGGTTCTAAATTAAAACATTTATAAGTAGAACTCCTAAAAGTCCACATACTGATATTATTGTTTCCATAATCGACCAAGATTTCATTGTTTCACCAACACTAAGACCGAAGTACTCTTTAAATAACCAAAATCCCGGATCATTTACATGTGAGAATATAAGACTTCCTGCTCCTGTTGCTAAAACTAATAATGAAGGATTTACATTTGTAGAAGCAATCATTGGTAATACTAATCCTGCAGTAGTCATTGCAGAAACTGTAGCTGAACCTAATGCTAGACGTAATATTACTGCAATTAACCATGCTAAAATTAAAGGAGATATATTTGTTCCTGTCATCATTTGAGCAATATATGTACCTACACCGCTATCTATAAGTACTTGCTTAAAGGCACCACCGCCAGCTACAATTAATAATATCATTGCAATTCCACTAGCAGCTTCAGCTAAAGATTTCATTATGTCTTCTATTTTTTTGCCTCTCATTATGCCTAGTGTAAAAATAGCAACTATAACTGATATAAACATAGCCATCAAAGGACTTCCTACAAATTCAGCAAACGTTCTAATTTGAGCTGTTTTTGGCAAACAGATCTCACATACTGCTGAGAAAGCCATTAATATTGGAGGAATAATAGCAGTTAAAACGCTTGTCTTGAAATCCGGCATTTCTTCTTCTTCAAAAATTTTTACTGTCATGAAATTTGAATCTGGTCTACGATCAATTTTTTTTAAAAATTTACTAAATATTGGCCCTGCAATTATTACTGTTGGTATTGCTATTATTATTCCATAGATTAATGTCATACTAATACTTGCTTTATAAATTGTAGCAATTGCTACTGGTCCTGGATGAGGTGGCAAAAATCCATGAGTAACAGAAAGTGCTGCTGCCATAGGAATACCTATATATAAAAGTGGTAATTCAGTAAATTGAGCAATTGTAAATACTAATGGTATAAGTAGAACAAAACCTACTTCATAAAACATTGCTATTCCAACAATAAAACCAGTCAATACTACTGCCCATTGAATTCTTTTTAATCCAAATTTATTAATCAAACTTCTTGAAATTCTTTGTGCTGCACCTGAATCAGCTATTAGCTTTCCAAACATAGCTCCAAATCCTAAAATTAGAGCAAGACTACTTAGTGTTCCACCAACACCATTTTGTATTGATGTAACTGCATCTATCGGTTTCATTCCCTCTGCAATTCCAACAAATAAGGCTACAAGAATTAATGATATGCAACCGTTTAACTTAAATTTAATCATAAGTAGTAATAATAGAAAAACTCCTATTGCTACAATTAATAATGGCATATATAACACTCCTCTTTTAATATTTCGACTTTTTTATTTTAATAAAACCTTCATTAAGCTATCGTTCTATTTTACCTATTCCATTTTTCATTAAACCTTCAACTTCTTTAGTTGATACCAAATTAGCATCACCATGTATACTATGCTTTAAAACTGATGAACAAGTTGCAAATTCTACAGTATATTCTGAAGATTTATTTTCTAATATACAATAAAGCATTCCTGCTGTTAGTGCATCTCCACCTCCAACTCTGTCTATTATGTCATCTATAACATGTACTTTTGACGAATAGAGTTTCTTTTTAGTATAGTAATTACATTGTAATGTATTAATTGATACAGACTTCATTTCTCTAAAAGAAGAAAATATATGCTTTATATTAGAATATTTCTTCGTAATTTCATCATAATAATATTCTAACTTTTTATACTTATCATCATGTTGACAACTCATTTTTAATATATTTTCTGCATCAAGTATTCCAGCTGACAAAATATTAACATATGGTAATATTTCAAAGGTTGCTCTACTTGCTTCTTCTAAACTCCATAGCTTAGCACGATAATTTGAATCATAACTCACTAAGATATCGCTTTCTTTACAATACTTTAAGATTTCTATTGTTATATTCCTCAGTTCTTCTGAAAGAGCTAATGTTATTCCTGAGAAATGAAATACATCTACATCTTTTAAAGCTTCTTTAATATCTAAATCTTCAAATTTCATATTGCTAAAAGCTGAATTAGCACGATCATATATAACCTTTGAGCTTCTGTTTCCACTACCTACTTCTAAAAAATATATTCCTGTTCTTTGCTCCCCTTTAGAAATAAATGTTGTTTCTACTCTTTTGCTATTTAAATAATTTATAATTGTATATCCTATATCATCATTAGAAACTTTGGTTATTGATCTTGTATCCATGCCAAATTTAGATAATGATATAAGAACATTTGCTTCTCCCCCACCGTAATTAATATTAAAACTATTGGAGTTAGAAATCATCATTCCCTTATTTGTAGATAATCTTAACATTATTTCTCCAAAACCAGCTACTCTCATATTACTATCCTCTCGCTTGGTTAAACTTTTCTATATATTGATTACATACTTCTGTTATTTCATCAAATTTTCCACTTTCACCAAGCTTATTTAATTCTCCCCCAATACCAACTAAATCAACTCCAGCCTTTTGCCACAAATCTATATTTTCTAGGTTGACTCCTCCAGTTACCATAACACTTGCATAAGGTAATGGTCCTTTAATAGCTCCTATATATGCTGGTCCAAATGCACTTCCTGGGAATACTTTTACAATATCTACTCCATTTTCATGTGCTTTAACTATTTCATTTATGGTCATTACTCCTGGTACATATGGAACTTTATATCTATTGCAAAGTTTTGCTGTTTCTTCACTAAACGAAGGAGATACTATATATTTAGCACCTGCTAAAATTGCACTTCTTGCTGTTTCAGAATCTAAAACAGTTCCTGCCCCTATAACTACATCTTCGAATTTATTATACTTCTCATGTAATTCCTTAATTATGTCATTAGCAAACTTATTGGTATATGTTACTTCTATGGCCTTAACCTTTCCTTTAATGCATGCTTCTGATATCTTCACCCCAATTTCTTTTGTATTTCCTCGTACAACTGCAACAACTCCACAGTCTTCCAATGCCTTTAAAACATTCATCTTTATCATACTATTTCTCCTTCCGTATTTATAACTTTTAATTAAATGTTTACATTAATTACATAGAAATCATAAAACTATTAATAATCGGGGAAGATTTTAATATATATTTACATTATAAATATTTTTTCTTTCCCCCAGTTTTAATCTACTTCATATATCCACCTTTCATCGGGGATACTGCATGTTCTGAGAAAATCTTCAAAATACCAGATTCATATTTTGGCTTCCTTGGTTTCCAATTCTTTTTACGTTCTTTAAATATATTTTCTACTTCCTCTTTGCTACATTCTTTACCTTTTATTCCAATAACCTGTAAAACCCTATTAGGAATACTAATCTCAATCAAATCATCTTCTTCGATTAATGCAATTGGTCCACCTACAGCTGCTTCTGGTGATACATGTCCAATTGCAGGTCCTTTAGATGCTCCTGAGAATCTACCATCTGTTATTAATGCAATACTTGAAGCTAATTCTTCATCAGATGAAATGGCTTCTGTTGTATAGAACATTTCAGGCATTCCACTTCCCTTTGGACCTTCATATCTTATAATAACTGCATCACCTGGACGAATTATTTTCCTTATAACAGCATCAATTGCTTCTTCTTCACTATCAAAAGGTTTTGCTTTTAATATTGCTGTATGCATTTCTTTTGGAACTGCAGAATGCTTTACTACTGCACCTTCTGGTGCAAGATTTCCTTTTAATATTGAAATTGATCCGTTAGTACCAATAGGATTATTAAATGGACGAATAACATCTTCTTTGTTTAATCCTACTTTTTCAAGATAACCATTACATCTTTCATAATATCCATTCTTCTTTAATTCTTCTAAATTTTCTCCTAATGTCTTACCTGTTACAGTCATTACATTTAAGTGAAGCATATGCTTTACTTCTTCCATTATTGCAGGTACTCCGCCAGCATAATAGAAATATTGTGCTGGCCATTTTCCAGCAGGACGTATATTTAATAAGTAATGTGCATTTTTGTGTATTCTATCAAAGGTTTCTTCATCTATATATAATCCAAATTCATGAGCAATAGCAGGTAAATGTAGTAAAGAATTGCTAGATCCTGAAATAGCTGCATGTACAATGATAGCATTTTCAAAAGATTCAATCGTTACCATATCTCTTGGACGAAGATTCATTTTAGCTAATTCAACAGCTTGTCTTCCTGCTTTTAATGCAACTTCATCTAAATCTTCACATGTTGCTGGCATTAATGCACTGCCTGGAAGCATTAATCCTAGAGCTTCAGCCATTATTTGCATTGTAGATGCTGTTCCCATAAATGAACATGCTCCACAAGATGGACACGCATTATTTTTATAATAAGTTAACTTTTCTTCTGTGATTTCACCGCGCTTACACATTACACTATAAGCACCTATTTGTTCTAATGTTAATAAATCTGGACCTGCATCCATTACTCCACCTGTAACTACGATAGATGGTATATTCAATCTTCCAATTGACATAAGATGTGCTGGAACTGCTTTATCACAGCTTGAAATAAATACTCCTGCATCAAATGATGTTGCATTTGCATGAATTTCTATTAAAGCTGTAATTGTATCTCTAGAAGCTAGAGAATAATTTATTCCATCATGCCCTTGTGCCATTCCATCACAAATATCTGTTGCAAAATATCGCGCTGCTTTTCCACCAGACTCCGCAACTCCTTGTACAGCCTTATTTACGAATTTGAAAAGATGTGCACTCCCTGGATGACTATCTCCAAATGTACTTTCTACCATAATTTGTGGTTTTGATAAATCCTCTACTGTCCATCCCATTCCTCTACGAAGTGGATCCATTTCTGGAGCAATTTTTCTTATTTCTTGACTAATCATACTACGTCTCCCCTTAATTTTATTTGATATCGTTTAAATACATCTGATGTATTTATAATAACACATCTGATGTATTTGTCAATATTTTTTCTAAAATCTTTTTCTTTTTATGTTTTTTTGCTATTTTTGCGATTATTCATCTGATGTCTTTGTAGATAATTATAAAAAAATACATCTGCTCTATTTTTTAAAGCAGATGTATCTTCATATTAACAAATCTAATTATTTTTTTCTTTTTGTATAACACTTCTAATATTTCTACGATTATATACTAGATGTAAAAACATCGCATCACGTGCACCATTAGAATTATGTTCCTTAATTGCATTTAAAACCTCTCTATGTGTTTCTATTGTTTCACTACGCAACTTTTGATTTGTAATATCAATAAATATTGTAATAGAACTATTGATGATTGGAATCAAATTTACCATAACTAGATTTTTACTACTTTTAGCTATAGCTGTATGGAATTCTATATCTTTTTCCATGTATGGTTCACCTTTCAAAATCAACTCTTCTATTTCATCGCATAAAGTAGACATTTGCTGTATTTCTTCCTCTGTAGCCTTTACTGCAGCTATCGATGCAATTGATGGTTCAATCATAAATCTTACTTCCAATAAATCAAGAGCTAATTTAAATTTATCTTTTACAAATGTTAATCCTAGCGGATCATCGGCAACCCCACATTTTTGAGATATAAAAGTTCCAGCTCCTCTTCTAATTTCTAATATATTACGTGAAACTAAAGCTTTTATAGCTTCTCTAATCGTACTTCTTCCTACCTCAAGCATCTCTGCAAGCTCATATTCATTAGGTAATTTATCTCCAATGCTCCAATCGTTATTTATAATTAATTGAATAATTATTTCTGATGTTTGCTCTCCTAGTGATTTTGTTGAATTGTTTATATTATTATTAAACTCTTTATTATCTAACATGTTTCCTCCTAGATGCTTATCCTGTTTTTTAATGTTCTTTTATTATACCTCTTGTGCTTTTCTTATAGTTACGTATTTATTGATGAAACTATTATAATATAATGTAACTATTGCCTTGTTGTATAATAACTCCAAAAACATAAACTACCAGGAGTAATTACTTCGTTATGATTATATCATTAAATAACTAAAACAAACATACATAGTACAACATTCTTTCATGTGCTTAACACTCTTTTCTTATTGTCCTTGACACAGGTGTCATATTATATAAATATACTCTTTTTTATAACTGTCTATCTTATAGGTTCCATTTTAACTATTCTTACAACCTTTTATATTTATTTTTTATAAATCGGAAATTACTTTTTTGACTCCACTACTACAGTAACTTATTTACTATATTTTCAAAGTGCTTTTTATGTTCTTTAGCTATAAGAGGTTTAATTTCTTGTGTATCTTTATAGAACTTAAACATAAAACCAGCGGTAGTAGCTTGAGCCATTGTTAAAACCTTTGAAGTAATTATGTGAAACCTAACTTGCCTATCTTCCACAGTGGAATGCTTTCTGTATATATTTATGGCTTCTTTGCTATTAAAATCAATATAATGTTTTAAGGAATTAAAATATATTCCCCCTTCTTCAATTTTAAACTCATCATGATGTCTATGGGTTCTAATTACCCAATTCTCATAACTTTTATGATCATTTAATAACTGAACATTAGCATGCTGAGGAACTGTCAAATCTTGAATCAAATGACAAGTAGCACCTAAATAGAACATTGAATCTTTAATGTTACCATTGAAATATTCATTTAATGCCCTAGTATAGTAAGATATGCATTCTTTTTTTGCATCACTACTACCATATAATCCCTTGTTCTTATGTGGATTATAAAAATGGTTACTACTTTTTAAATCCTGATCAGCCCAAACTACTCCAGCATTAATATCACTTATATATGATTTCATAAGTTTATAAGCTTCCATATGCCCATCATTTTTTAATACTATTAAAGACTGAGTATTTATAAATTTATGAACTATACACTCAGCTTTCATTATTCTCTTCTTTACTGGATTTACAGTTTTTAATATTTTTTTAAATACATATGAATATGATTTTTCTAAAACTTTCATAATTATCATCCCTATGAATATATTTGTAATCTAAATTATTATAAACATATATTTGACTATTATTCATGTGGCATGTGAAGGAGCTGTATGCCTTCATTGAAATATCGATACCCAAGGAACAAGCTAATGAATATATAAATTCTTCCTATAATCTTTCTATAAATTTAAAATCCACTAAATTACCTATTTTTATTTTCTTTCTACAATCTACAATATAGTAGCTATTTTAAATCCTAATAATTAAAATTTATTTTATATCATTATCTGCTGGAAATATGATTCCACCTTTATGCCTTGCAATTGTTTGAACTTCGCTAACTATTAAACTATGTTCTAACATCTTATAACATTTTTCTAAATCATTATTTTTAATCATATCTGCAAACTCAATGAATTCATTAACCATACGATGCTCATAATCATTTTCATTTATTTTAGAACTAGTTCCATCATTCATTAATAACTCAAATCTTTCACAAACATTAGCTGGAGTATCTTGATATATGCATCCCTTATCTCCTTGAATATTATTTGCAATAGGTGCTTTGCAATCTTTTGCTCCAACACAAACACATTTAAATGTTACATAATCTAATATTAATATTCCCGAGGTATCTATTCCTCTCTCAACATTTGGATAGTATTCAATATTTTCAGGTTTTCCAAATAAACCTACTGCATAATGAATATTATAAATATTTAAATCCATTAATGCACCTCCTGAAAATTTAGGATCAAAGGCAGGCAATATATTTCCTTCTTTAAAACTATTATATCTGCTTGAATATTGAGAATAGTTACATTGAACAATTTTAATATTTCCTAAAGTAGGAAGTAACTCTTTAATTTTTTTATAATTAGGAAAATATTGATTTGTAATTGCTTCAAATATAAATAACTGTTTTTGTTTAGCTAAATCACTTAAGATTAATGCTTCTTTATATGTTGATGTAATAGGCTTTTCAATAATAACATTCTTACTTGCCTCCAATGCCTTTTTTGCAAATTCAAAATGTAGATTATTAGGTAATGCAATATATACAGCATCAATATCACTATTTAATAATTCATCATAGTTATAAAAAATATTTTTGATTTTATATTTATTCTTAAATTCATTCATTTTCTCTTCTGCACTTTTTCTTCCATAAATAGCTGTTAATTCTATATCCTTCAAATGTGGAGTGATTGTCAAAAACTCCTTAACAATCATTCCTGCTCCAATAATACCTAATTTCATATTTATTCCTCCCTTTTTTATCTGAAAATAGCTTCCTCTGTTTCTATGTTTATAATATTTGTTCCATGAAAAAATTGTTTTGATTTAAAATAGTGCTGTAAGTTAATCCACTCTGTTTCTGATAAATAATAATTATATTTTTTAGTTTCAGCACTCACAATATGGTAAAAATCTCTGGCTTTTATGTTAAAATACGTACCATATTATTTTATATAATAAACTAACCCACAACATTTGATTGTTGTGGGTTTCATGGTGTAGGCGATACACTACCTTTAAAATCCACCATTTTCTCAAATCATACTTCTTATTTTATATGCTTCCTATCATTAACTTATTGTAAATAAATTTAATACTTAAGAAAAGCCTTTCTCCTTATCCACAAAATAATTTTTGTACTAATTTTGATTTCAATACATATTGCCTATATGTATAAACTTTAATTTATTATTTATTTTCTAAAATTTTCGATATTCCTGTAGATATATAATTAACGTAAGGATCATTATCTCTATTGCTTAATATAATAATTAAATATTTCTTATCAATATTTCTTTTCACATATGAAGTATAACCAGATAGATTTCCACCATGAGAAATACTCTTATTTCCTTTATCACCTTCATTAATAAACCATCCATATCCATAATCAGATAAATTAGGAGTAAACATTTCTTTTAGAGATTGTTTATTAATTATTTCCCCTGCATATAAAGCCTCTTCCCATCTATATAAATCTTCAATTGTTGAATATATTTCTCCAGCTGAAGCTATAAGTGACCCTTCTGTATCAATTGCTTTTTCATATTCATTTTCACTATTATCTATTGTATCATAGCCAATTGCGTTGTCTTTTATAGCAGCTTTATTACTTAAAAATCCTGTATTACTTAAATTTAAAGGCTTTAATATGTTCTCTTCTATATAATCTTTATAATTCTTTTTTGATACTTTTTCTATTATATATCCAAGCAATATATAATTTGAATTGCTATACTCAAATTCTGTTCCAGTATTAAAATCAAGAGGCTCATTTTCAAATAATTCAATGAGTTCTTCTAAAGTATATGTATATTCTCCACTTTCTATAGATTCAGCTGACTCTACATAATCATGAATTCCTGATGTATGATTAAGAAGGTTATAAATTTTTATTTCATCCCCATTAGGATAATCTGGAATGTATTTACTAAGCGGATCTTGAACACTTAAAAGTTTCTTTTCTTGAAGCATTAAAATTGCTGTAGCTGTAAACTGTTTTGTTATGGAGGCAATTTCAAAGGCTGTCTGTGTTGTATTTGCAACTCCATTATCATAATTTTCCATTCCAAATGCTTTATTTAATACTATATTACTACCTTGCGCAACGAGAATCGTACCACTAAATTCATAATCTTTAGAATAATCATTAATATAATCAATTATCTTTGATTGAAAATTCTTGCTAATCCCATTTGTGCTTTCTTTTAAAGCTTTTGTTTCATTACTTTCATTGTGAGCACACCCATTTAATAATAGTGCAGATATAATTATTAAAGCTATCACATATAATATAATTTTTTTTATCATAATTGTATTCCTCAAAATCTAAAATGTCGGTTGAATCCCCTGGTTTTATAGATTATATTTGTAAATATTATTTTGAATCATATGTCCATCCCCATCCAAGTTTGCTTTATACTAAGCCTTTAGCAACCGGTGTATCTGTACTGAATAATGCTTTAAGCAACAGAATTACTGGCAAAATATTCATAACCCAAACCGCCACTAAGTACATATACATTATATTTTATTCGTTAAGTAATAACAACTAATATTATTTCTTCGTCATTTATGATACGGTTCTTCATACCCAATTCTAAATATTTCTCCTAGCAATAAGTGTGGTTACAATTATCATCCCATCTCTATTTACCTCCAAACGCAAAAAATCCCCGACAACACTATATTAGCATTGTCGAGGATATGCTTGGTGGATGCGATACGTGACCTTTAAATCCACTACTCTTTTTTTACACCTGCAAATATAGTGTAAGTAGCCATTAATCCTGTTCTAAATGACCGAGTACTACCTTTTTAAAAGGCATATAAAAAATCCCTCATTCTTATAAACATAATTTCACTATGCTTATAAGGATGAGAGATTAATCTTTGGTGGTACCACTTTATTTACACTTAGATATATGTATTAAATGTTTTTTTCTCCACCCCAGCTTTTATTTTATTTAATTATGCTGGATTTTCAATAGATTGAAAATATTCTTTTCCTTCCTCAACGTTATATTGTCCTTCCCATTTGGATATAACAACGACAGCTAATGAGTTTCCTATTACATTAACAACAGTTCTTGCCATATCAACAATACGATCGATTCCAGCAATAAAAGCTACTCCTTCTACTGGTATACCTACAGAACCTACAGTAGCTAATAAAACAACGAAAGATGCACCAGGCACTCCTGCCATACCTTTTGAAGTAACCATTAATACAAACACTAAATTAATTTGAGTAGAAATTGGTAAATGAATTCCATATATTTGTGCAATAAAAAGTGCTGCAATAGCTTGATATAACGTAGATCCATCTAAGTTAAAAGAGTATCCAGTTGGAATAACAAATGATGTAATTGCCTTTGGGCAACCTAATTTCTCCATTTTTTCCATAAGTTTTGGTAAAACCGCTTCAGAACTTGCTGTAGTATAAGCGAGAATAAGTTCATCTTTTAAAACTTTTATAAGTGATATAATACTTATTCCAGATACTTTTCCCACGAAACCAAGCACAATAAATACAAATAAAATCATAGCGCCATAAACAGAAATAACTAATTTTCCCAATGGAATCAAGGAAGCTAGTCCAAATTTAGAAACTGTTACACCAATTAAGCCAAATACCCCAAATGGAGCAACTTTCATAATTTGATTCGTTACCCAAAACATTGCATCAGCCACACCTTGACAAATGGCAAGAACAGGCTTTCCTTTATCACCAATTGCAGCAACGCCCAAACCAAACATAACTGCAAAGAATATAACAGCAAGTAAATCACCTTTAGCAAGGGAATCAAAAATATTAGTTGGAACAATATTTATGAATGTATCCATAAAGCCATGTTTAGATACAGTTTCTGCTGTACTCACATATTTTTCAATACTAACCGTTGAAAGTTCTTGAATATTTACGCCAGTTCCTGGATGCACTAAATTAGCTACCAGTAGACCTAATATAATAGCAACTGTAGTTACTATCTCAAAATAAAGTATTGTTTTCCCTCCTATTTTACCTACTTGTTTAATATCACCTACACCAGCAACACCAACAACAAGTGATGAAAATACAATAGGAACGACGATCATTTTGATTAAGCGGATAAAAATATCCCCCATTGGTTGTAAATATGATACAACAACAGGATTACCGTAGAAAACAGCTCCTACTATAATACCTAGTATAAGTCCAATAAGAATTTGAATTGCTAGTCCTAATTTTTTCATTTAGTATCACCTTTCCGTAGTATATAATTTTATTAAATTTTCTATTGTTTTTTATAATTAGACATCGACCTACTACCTTACCTACAAAATTTTACATAAAAAATCCAATTCACAACATACATTATAACACAAAAAAATATTTATCCTCATGTTTTAAAAACTCTGAACATTTAAACATTTATTTAAATTGCACCTATAACATCTTAACTAGTATTCTAACAAAAAAAACTGTAAGTACAGTTATAATTACAGGACGTGCTATTTTCGCTCCACTCTTTGTAAAATAACCAGCACCAAAATAATTTCCTGCAATACTGAATAAACCTGCAATCACACCTAAAACTAAGAACACTTTCCCATTTATAATAAAAGTCACCAGCCCAGCTATATTTGATGATAGATTAATAGCTTTTGTTGTTCCTGCTGCAGTATTTAAACTCAAATTAGCAATTCCAGTCAATAACAATATTAAAAATGTTCCTGTTCCTGGACCATAAAAGCCATCATAGGCTCCAATAACAAATGCAATCAACATACATTTAATATAAGTTTTAAAATCTATTGCATTTTCTGCATATTGATTCTCTTCAAAGTCACGCTTACGCAGAACATAAAATGCAGTAACAGGCAAAATCACCAGCATTAAAATTTCCAAGTAAAAATCATTAATTTTTAAAGAAAGCATAGCCCCAAAAGGCGACCCTATCAAAGCGCAGATTACACTGCAAACTGCCAATTTCAATTTTATGTATCCATTTTTAGCAAAACGATATGTAGATATAACTGTTCCCATACTGGAACTCATTTTGTTTGTTCCAATTGCAAAATGAACTGGAATTCCTGCAAGTATATATGCTGGAAGTGATATAAGTCCTCCTCCGCCTGCTATTGCATCTACAAAACCTGCAAGAAAAACCAGCGGACATACTATAATATATTCAATCATTTTCAACCTCCCATGAGTTTTAGATATGAATTGATATTACCAACTATTTAATATATAATCAAATTTATATATTTTACTTATCATATAAATTAAATTTATACTGGAGGTGAAAAATTTGTTTGAAAATATGAATTATGTTTATAATGTGTACAAGTTTGGTAGTTTCTCTAAGGCAGCAGAAAATTTATATATAACACAACCAGCCTTAAGCATTGCAATCCGAAAACTAGAACATGAACTTGCCCAGCCTTTATTTGAACGGGGGAAATCACCTCTTAAATTAACAGATGCTGGTAAAATGTATATTGAAAAAGTTGAAAAAATTATGGTTATGGAGCAAGAATGTACTGATTATTTTCAAGAACTAAATGAATTAAAGACTGGAAAAATTATAATCGGTGGTGCTATAATTTCCATGACATATTTACTTCCTGAACTTATTGTAGAATTTTCTAAGCTATACCCTGGAGTTAAAATTGTCGCAAAAGAAGCTTCACTCCCTATCTTAAAAAATATGCTTACTGATGGAATTATAGACTTGATTTTAGATACTGACTGGTTTGAAGAAGATGTTTTTAATTCCATCCCTTTATTTTCCAACCAGATTTTACTTGCCATTCCTGTACGTTTTAAAATAAATAAAGAAATTTCTAAATGTGCAATGACCTCCACTCAAATAAGAAACGATCAGCATCTTTCTCCTAGTCAATCTGCAATTGATTTATATGAACTAAAAGATCTTCCATTTCTTTTATTAGAACCAACTAATGAAATTTTTAGAAGAACTCAAGTAATTTTTAATTATTATCAAATTAAACCTTTTGTAAAGATGTCATTCAATCAACAAATGACTTCATTTGAATTCGCTTCAAAAGGTCTTGGAGCTGTTTTCATTTCGGATACGCTTATTAAATGTTCACCTAATACAAAAAATCTTCTTTTTTACAAACTAAATTGTCCTATGCCAAAACGTGGAGTTTCTATTGCATATAATAAAAGCAGATATCTTTCTAACGCAGCAAAAAAGTTTATTGATTATACTATTAAATTTTATAGAAATAAATGTAAGCGTCAAAAATTCGACGCGTAGCAATTATAATTTAAATATAATTAACCATCGTACTTATGTATAAACATATATAGGTAAATATTTATCTAAACACTTTAATGCTTGTAAACAAACTGCCATCAATAAAGCTCATTAGCTTTATATTACTTATTTAGACTTTTAGTCAAATAAAAACATAATTATTATTAAATCTCTATTCACATTGATTTAAGATTTAGACAGCTCGGGATTCTGTATATTTTTTCCATATACAATCTATTAGGATTCCTAATTTTAAGATGTATTCATTTCCTCTTGTATTAGTTCTTCTATTTCCATACATTCCATATCCGCATCCACCACATTTTATTAACCCTGATAATAAATAACTAACAGTTGCTTTATTTGCTCCAGTGCCTTTATTTCTTGATTTCTTTAACATATTTATTCTTTAATAAAACTTCAATTTCTTCATCAGAAAAGAGTTTTTACTCATATCTTTCACAACCTTTCTGTTTTATTGTACAAAAAAGAACCTATATAAATAGTCTTTTTTTAAGTGTCTATTCTATAGGTTCCATTTTATTATATAGATAGTTTAAAATTAATATTACTTATCCCAAGTGATTACTTTACATTTTATTAAGTTTATTTATTTTTCAAATTTTTATCTGACGAACTCTCTTTTTTTTCAGGTTCATCTGTAGTATAAAAAACATTAAAACCAATTAATACAGCACAAACAAAAATAACTACCACTAGCATATTTATTTCCCCCCAACTAATATATAATTGATTATAAGATTATATATTTATTATATTACATTTTTATGTAAACGTTATAATATTCTTCATTTTATTATATAAAAAGTCACACTCTACATAGCATATTTTTCAAACATGTCTTCCTTACTTAAATACACCACATTCTTATATACATTTTCTCCATTAGCAACAGAGCTTGTCAGTCATCTTCCAATTTTTGTTTCTACTGTAGCTGCTTCCTCTGTAACTATTTCTAGTCTTGTATTATTTTTATTTACTATTACTAACTTATATCCTATTACAATTCCAGCCTTCTAATTATTCCTTACTTATATAATAAATTCTTTTGTTGAAAAATAAGAAGCACCTCTTTAGATACTTCTTATCATTCTACTTTTAACTATTACATAATATAAGAATAAAAAGAATCTGCAATAACCAAGTTCTTCTATTTTAATATTGCTTGTGTGATTATTGACCAGTCCACATGTCTGTAACATAACCATTATGATCAGTAAAATAAGTGTATGGTAGATAGAAATATCCTTTGTCTCCCCAACTTGTGCCCCACGAGTTACGCATAATAACCTGTTGCTTACTATCATTATAACCTACTGCAAGAACAGCATGTCCTCCTAATAGTTGTTCATTAGCTTTAGGCATAGGCACTATTCCTGTTTGTGCAACAGCATCTGATTCAAAGCTTTCATAAACTTGGATACCAGTAACCACTGGAAGTCCTTCTGCAAGGGAAATTTTTAAATAATTTAAATTTTGTACTCTATAATATTTACTAATTTTAAATATTGTACCATCCATTATAGCTTTTGGATCTGGCTCATTAGTAAAAGTAGTAATATCATATGGGTAGTCATTCTCAGGAGCTATACCAAGCTGATTAAAAACCTTCATCCCATCTCTAATTTCAGCTCCACTATCTTCATTAACAGTTTCTTCTATAAAGCGTTCCCACCAGTACAAGTCTAATCTACTAAGTGATGTGAATTGTTTACTTGCTATTTTCTGCAAGTATTCTCCTAGCCCTGAAGCAATGGCATTAGCAGTACAACTTCCTAAATTTCCTTGGTCTACTACAGGTGATAAATACTTTCTAAGGTCTACTAACTTTGGAAGTTGTGAAGGTTGCTTTAGAGTCGAAGCACAATATATTTTATCTCTCATATCTTGCTTATCAGATTTTAATTTATAACTTCTTTGTACCATTTTATCTTCCCCTTATTTTTATACTTTTATTTTAATAAATAACTTAAATTCCTGTTTTTACTTATATAATATGAGACAACAAGTAATATGTTACATAATCTATCCCAGTAATAGTCTAAACAAATTTTAAACCAATCCATGTAACGCCTCCTATTTTTAGGCAAAATAAAAGGGCTATTGCTAGTCCTTATTTTGCCTTATATTCTGTTTTTACTAAATAGTTAATACTTTGAATAAAACTTAGCAAATTGGTTAAAATTTACAATAATGCAATTGTAAAATATTAATGATTAAAAGGAAGTGTAATTCATATGAAAAAATATTTATTTTACTTTTTAGGATTAGCTTTAGTAGTTTCAACTATTATACCAGCTAGAGTTAATGCACAAAATATTGATACTTTAAGTGTTAAGGAAAACCATATTAATAAAGCTAAAAGTTTATCATCAACTACTAATATTTCTGATAAAGATACCAGTACCTCAAGTTCAAAGAATATAAATAGTACAAGCAATGTAAATAATTCACCAACACCTACTATTGTAATTGATGCTGGACATGGTGGATATGATAGTGGAGCTGTTGGTCCATCAGGAATAGAAGAAAAGAATATAGCATTACAAATAGCTTTGAAATTAGGTAAAATATTGCAAAGTCAAGGTTACAAAGTTATTTATACTAGGACAAGTGATAATGTACCATGGCCATCTAATGTAAAATTAGATTTAAAAACTCGGACACAAATAGCTAATGATTCTAATGCAGATTATTTTATTAGCATCCATAACAATGATAGTAAGTTTGCATCTTCCAATGGAACAGAGACATTCTTTTCTTATAATAGTACCAGGGGGAGATATTTAGCAAATTCTGTTCAAAACGAGCTAATAAAATCTGTACATTTACAAAATAGAGGTATAAACCCTGCTAATTATTATGTTCTTGGTCATATGTCTGCAGTATCTATTTTAACTGAACTTGCATTTATAAGTAATCCTAAAGAAGAAAATATTCTAAATAATACTATATACCAAGATAAATTTGCTAATGCACTTGATCTAGGAATTGTAAATACAATTAACAATAAAAATTAATAACTAAAAAATATTACTAATTGCCTACAGCGTGCTACCAAGAACCTGTTTTTATTATGTCTATTTATTAATCATAACTCTTTGTCTTGTTGTTTTTCTAGTTTCTATTTTACGTGATACTATTTATTTTTTTTATAACATACTAAATATTATATACAAATTTTTATATTCACAGTATTTATCATTAACATTCTTTTTGAAACAATAGAAAAAGGAGAACATCCTCCATCTGGATTTGGTTCTCCTCCGTTACCTAAGTACAATATTAAGTTATCATTGATATTAAGTTCTATTGATTCAATTTCTCTTGCTTTATTTACAGTTATTTTTGATATTAGCATATGCAACAGTTTCTTTTGCTGCTCCCTTGAAGTATAGCTTTATAACCATAGCATAATTCTTTAATTTTACACATTATCTTTTATTTGTGAAATAATTCTCCATATCTAATTCTAAATATTTTTTCCTAATAATAAGTGTGGTTACAAATATTGCGCTATGTCTGTTTATATCAAAACGCAAAAAATCCCCGACAATACTATATTAGTATTGTCGAGGATATGCTTGGTGGAGGCGAAGCACGCTAGGCGAAACCCACGATTTAATATAAATTTTTGATATATATTGTGTAATCCTGCTCAATAGATAGATCATACTATACTTGCATTTCCATTTTAGTATTTAATATCAATCTCTTATACCAAATTAGTTGCTTCTATTGCCGAATATTCAGTATCTTTTCTACATTCTAGTAAAACTTTTTCAAATCTATTCAAATATTTGTCTTCATTCCTATCTCCTTTATATCAAAAAATTCCAAACACAAAAAAGGAACTTACTACAGAAAAGAGCAAGTCCCTTAATTTTTTTGTTTAAAAATAAAACTAGATTAATATTAATACTAATCTAGTCTTATTTTTAAATTGAATCCATCTATACGGGCATATTTTCACTTATCCATTTAAGATTTCCTTTAACTATATAAGCTATTTCCTCAATTTGTTTCGTATTATCATAGTATGTTTATTTCATCACATACAGGTATCAATATTTTTAAGTTTTCTAGTGACTCATAATATCTTCTTTCTATAGCGCCTTCTTTTATACCAATATATTGAGTAGGATCAACTAGCATGATAACTTCTTTAGTTGATCAACTCTTCTTAAATATCGATTTCACCGCTCGTTTCACCACATCAAAAAAACTTAACGAATAAACCATACGATCTGGATCAACATAATTTCGAACAGCACGAAGTACTTTTGTTGCTTCTTTAGAAGAAAAAGTATAGGTACCATTTTTCTTCGTTCGGATTGCATATCGTGGAATCCACTTTCCTTTTAACAATACGGATGCAATGACATAGTCAACCTCTTCCCAAGGAATTTGAATATATTTGCGAAAATCACGAGAATTATAGAACTCAAAACCTTTGTCGCCGATCATGATTTTACCATAATCTGCAACGCCCGTAAAAGCTGTTGCATCAATTGCTAGATCCACCTTTGTATTGAGTGATTGAACCATCCGATCTACCTCTTTTCTACTTATACACACATTTATTTTTATTATATATTTTTTATATGTTTCTATCAAGTGTTAGAAAGTCGATTAAAAGTAACACATATTTCACCAATTTATCCGATAGCTAGCATCCGTAACACTCCCACTTCTTCAAAGTGGGAGATAACGGCTGCACGCTCCTGGACATTGTGCCCCCTGAGGGTATAAGTTCAACTAGGATTCAGATGGGGATCACAACCCCACCTGAATCAAGTTTCACTTGATTTCATTAGTATTGTAAAAATTATTTTTCTCAATCTACTTTAACTGCTTTATATGTTAACAAAAGCCCAGGCTAAAAAGCCTAGGCTAAGTAAAAAATGTTACATTAAACCGATTAAGTGGAAAACAATACCGATTACGAATAGCCCAAGAATAATGATAATTGGAGATACTTTCCTCTTAAGCAACCACATACAAATAAATGTAATTAATAATCCTGCAAGTCCTGGAATTAATGAATCCAAGTTATTTTGCAATGTTGTAACCTTAGTATCAGTTAATGCCAAACCAGATGCATGTTGTAAAAGAGCTTGTTGCATGCCAGTCGCTCCATCAGGAAGTTTGCTCCAATCAATGAAGGCACCATCACTTAACTTAACGGATGATACTACTGGTGCAAATTGAACGGATACCCATCTGTTAACTAATGATCCTAAAATGAACATACCAAGGATGGATGCTCCTTTTGTAATATCTTGTAGTAAATTACCTGATAAATCCTCACTAATACGGGATCCTGCTTTGTAACCAAACTCTTGTGTATACCACATAAATGCCATACGGATGATATTCCAAGCGAAGAAAAAGATAATTGGTCCAAGGATGTTACCACCCATAGCAAGTGAAGCAGCTAATGCCCCTAAAATTGGCCTAACAGTAAACCAGAAAACTGGATCTCCAATACCAGCTAAAGGTCCCATCATACCAACTTTAACACCTTGAATAGTTATGTCATCGATTGGCATACCATTTGCACGTTCTTCTTCTAAAGCTAATGTTACACCAAGAACTGGTGAAGCTACATATGGGTGAGTGTTAAAGAACTCCAAGTGACGTTCCAATGCAGCTGCTCTCTCTTCTTTAGTCTTATATAATTTTTTGATTGCAGGAATCATTGCGAATGCCCAACCACCGTTTTGCATTCTTTCATAGTTCCAAGAGCCTTGAAGGAAAAATGAACGCAACCAAACAGAAATACGATCTTTTTTAGTTAATTTTAATTCTTTTGCCATTTTCGTGTCCTCCCCCTTCTTAGTATCTATCAATAAGATCACCTAATGGATCACCAGTATTTGAGCTTCCACCATTACCTGAGCCACCTTGTTTAGTAGCTGCTAAGTAAACTAGAGCTAAAGCTACACCTATTGCACCAAGTCCGATAAGTGTAATTTGTGAAACAGTTGCTAATACAAAACCAATTGCAAAGAATGGCCATACTTCTTTTGTAGCCATCATATTGATTACCATTGCATAACCAACAGCTACGACCATTCCACCACCGATTGCTAAACCACCTGTTAACCAAGTAGGCATAGCCTCAAGTAATCCACGAATCGGACCAGCACCAATTGCTAAGATCAAGCCTGCTGGAATTGCAATACGTATACCTTGCAAACAAATAGCAGCGATTTGCCACATTTCAATAGCTGTCATATTTCCTTCTTTAGCAGCAGCATCCATAAAATGTACAAACGCTGTGGCAATCGTACGACAAATAATTGTTAATAATAGCCCTGCAACTGCTAGAGGAACAGCAATAGCGATTGCTGAAGAAACTCCTGCTTGACCTTGTCCTCCAAGAACTAGAATGATTGCAGATGCAATAGATGCTAACGCTGCATCAGGTGCTACGGCAGCACCGATATTTGCCCAACCTAAGGCAATCATTTGAAGAGTACCACCTAATATTAGGCATGGTAGTAAATTACCTGTAACTAACCCTATTAACGTACAAGCAACTATTGGTTGATGGAATTGGAATTCATCCAAGATACCTTCTATACCAGCTAAAAATGCTATAATAATGACTAATATCACTTGAACTATATTTAAAGTCATGATTATTAATCCTCCTTTTTTATCTAAATAATTAGATTATTTTAGTTTATTTAATTCCTCTTGTGCTTTTTTAAGTATTTCGTCCATATTTCCTTTTGAATCATTTGGTACTTTACGAACATCAAAATTAAGTCCAGCTTGTTTAAGCTTATTGAATGTATCAATATCTTTTTGATTGAAAGCAAGCACTTTGTTTGGTTGAACCTTACCTATAGAGTGAGCCATTGAACCAACATTGATTGTCTTCAAAGGTACTCCACCTTCTACCGCTCTAAGTACATCTTCTGGATTTTCAAAAAGAAGCATTGCACGTTGTCCACCAAAATGTTGATCATCTTTTGCAAGTTTAATCATTTGATTAATTGGAACAACATGAGCTTTAACCCCCGGAGGAGCAGCTTGTGTGATCAAATTCTTACGAAGC
>Ga0302165_10000081_pt1 | contig 45407 bp, 39 predicted proteins | sample I_Fen_E3_2_FD_193499 | JGI IMG/M metagenome (GOLD analysis project Ga0302165, IMG submission 193499) | Peat permafrost microbial communities from Stordalen Mire near Abisko, Sweden - I_Fen_E3_2 | ecosystem: Environmental > Terrestrial > Soil > Wetlands > Permafrost | place: Sweden: Abisko...
CCAGGTAGAAGAACCCGAACTGAAGACCCGAGTATTCGGTGTGATAACCGGCAGTTAATTCCGATTCAGCTTCCGGTAAGTCGAAAGGTCCGCGGTTTGTTTCGGCATGTCCTGAAATCAAATAGATTACAAAGGCAATAATCGACGAAATATGTCCGTTGAAAATGTTCCAGCAATAACGTTGTCCTTCTATCATTTCGGAAAACTGCATGGTTCCTGCCAACACCACGATGGTCATCAGAGCAAATCCTGCAGATAATTCGTAACTTACAAACTGAGCACCACTACGCATAGCACCAATCATGGAGTATTTGTTATTACTTGACCAACCGGCCAGCAATACACCGATGATACCCAAGGATGAAACAGCTGTTACATATAGTACACCGATGTTGAAGTCGATGGCATGAAGTCCTTTTCCGAAAGGTACCGCTCCGAAGGTAAGCATAGAAGCCACAATCATAAAGAAAGGAGCCACGAAGAATAAGAAACGATCCGAACGGTTGATTTTTATAATTTCTTTCAATAAGATCTTAATCATGTCGGCAACACTCTGTAAGAGTCCCCATTTACCAACACGATTCGGACCGAAACGTGCCTGAAAGAATGCGGTTATTTTGCGTTCGGCATAAATAAGGATCAATGCTATTACGGCATAAGCAGCCAACAGAACAACAGCTACCAAAACAAATTCAATGAGTAATACCCAGAATTCAGCTAAACTACCTCTCAGGGTAGCGTCTAACCAACTTGTCAGGTTACTAATTTCTAACGGTTGTGAATAATTTAATGACATATATTTATTTTATAAATACGAATTTCTCGAATTAAAACTAATGACTGGATTTTTAATAACGCCGAAGGCTACTATCACGAACGAAGTGAGTAAATATCACCGCAGGTAACTATCGCCGGAGGCTATTATCTGTCGATATCCGGAATTACATAGTCCATAGACCCCCCGATGCCGATAAAGTCTGAAATCTTTTCGTTTTTGCAAATCAACGGCATGGCTGATACCAATGCCATAGAAGGCGAACGGAATTTCAGGCGGTATGGAGTTTTGTCGCCACGGCTTTCGATAAATACACCGAATTCACCACGACAGGCTTCAACACGTGAGTAATATTCTCCTTCCGGAAGTCTCAGGATTGGTTTCACCTTCGCACAGATATCGCCGGCCGGAATATTGTCGATCAATTGCTCAATGATGTGCAGCGATTGTTCAATTTCGTCCAGACGGTTCAGGTAACGGGCATACGAGTCACCTTCGGTGCGGATAATTTCTTTAAAATCCACTTTGTCATACAAAGCGTAAGGGATATGTTTACGAATATCGCACGACCAACCCGAACCACGTCCGGCAGGACCGGTAACGGCATAGCTGATGGCATCTTCTTTGGACAGGTTACCAATGCCCACCATACGACCGAGGCCGATAACGTTGTGCGAGAAGAAACGATCGTATTCCACCAGTTTGGTGCGCATATACGGAATAAATGCTTTTACATCTTTCTGGAAGTCGGCATAGATGTCGAACATCACACCACCTACTACGTTTTGGTTGATGATTAATCGTCCACCGCAGGTTTTTTCAAAAATATCCAGAATCACCTCACGTTCGCGCATACCATATATAAAGGCAGTAGTGGCGCCAAGGTCGTTGGTTTGACAAGCCCATGCAAGACAGTGTGAATCGATACGGTTTAATTCGTCCATGATGGTACGAATATATTGTGCACGTTCGGGAACTTCAATTTGTGCTGCATTTTCCACACACATGCACAAACCATGACGGTTAATGTTAGCCGAAAGGTAATCCAACCGGTCGGTAAAGTGTAGTATCTGCGGGTAAGTAAGGCTTTCGCTTAGTTTTTCGATACCGCGGTGGATATAACCACTGTGTACATCGATCTTTTTTACAATCTCGCCATCCAATGCTGTGCGGAAGTGCATAACACCGTGAGTTGACGGGTGCTGAGGGCCTATATTAATAATGTAGTCGTCGTCTTCAAAAATATTCACCGTATCTTCTACCAATTCGCCATTGGCAGCTTCCGTAATACGGGGAGCAATATCAACGATGTCCTTACTTTCCAGTGTCACCGGATTAATTTCGGGATTAGCATCGTAATCTTTACGCAACGGATAACCAACCCAATCGCCGTTCAGGAAGAATTTACGCATATCGGGGTTGTTGATAAAACGGATACCCAGCAAAGCGAACACTTCGCGTTCGTTGTAATGAGCCGTTTCATAAAGGTCTGTAACAGAATACAACAATGGGTTTTCTCTATCGGTAGTTCCGGTTTTCAGCACTACTTCTTTCGACAGATCGGTGGATGAACAAAGCAGATAATTCACGCCCAGTTCTTCGCCACGATCCACACCAATTAAATATACCAGCGTATCCATAGGCAAAGTCGCATGGTCGCGAAGAGTTTTTGCCAGCAGGTGCAATTTATCCGGTACTACTGTTACTGTCAGTTTTTGCTTATCTTCAATAACTGCATCGGGTACAGTATTAATTATTAGCTTTTTTATGTTTTCCATTTTATTATAAATGTGACCCCTAGCCCCTGAAGGGGAACTAGATTAGTTTTGTCTCTGTATGTATGCCCTCCAAGCCCTTAAAGGAGAATGTGAGATTACAACTGAATCCTATACTTTTGTTTATAAATAAATTACAACTATCAAATGCCACTCTTAAAGTCCCCTTTAGGGGATTTAGGGGTCATCGTTGTTTGTGTCCCAAAAATTGTTCTACTTTAATTTTACGTTGCAATTGCATCAATCCGTAAAACAAAGACTCGGGGCGGGGAGGACATCCCGGAATGTATACATCCACCGGAATAATCTGATCAACCCCTTTCACCACGTGATACGAATTGATAAACGGACCACCCGAGATGGCACATGCACCCATGGCAATGACATATTTCGGTTCGGCCATCTGGTCATACACACGTTTAATAAGTGGAGCCATTTTATGAACCATGGTACCTGCCACAATCATTAAATCGGCCTGCCGCGGACTGTTACGGGTAACTTCCATACCGAAACGCGAAATATCGTGGTGAGCAGCAGCCGAAGCCATAAACTCAATACCACAACAGCTGGTAGCGTAAATCAATGGCCATACAGAGTTCGAACGTCCCCAGTTGATGAGTTCGTCAATCTTGCTTAGTACCACATTTACACCGTTGGCTTCGAGTTCCTTCACATAGTTTTCAAGATACTCGTTGTCGTTGAATTCCTCGGTAGGAATTCCCTTTATATTATTTTTTAATTCCATTTTAATACTCCTTTCTTCCATGCGTAAGCCAGACCTAATCCGAGAATTACTACGAAAAACAAAATGCTGTACAATCCGGTGTAGCCTAAATCGCGAACGATGGTAGCCCAGGGAAACAAGAAGATGGTTTCCACGTCGAACATTAAATACAGAATAGCATACAGGTAATAACCTGCTTTAAACTGCATCCACGAAGTTCCGTGTGTTGGGATACCACATTCATAAGGTTCTCCTTTTTGAAGATTGAATGATTTTGGTGCTAATAGTAGGGCTATGCCGAGACCGGCAACCACTAAAGACATTCCGGTTAGGAATACTGTGAGGAAAAGCGATAAACTGCTCATATAAATGAATAAATTTTATTTGCCTAAAAAACGCTGCAAAGGAACGATTTTTTTTCTATTGTACGAATCATTTTCGGTTAAAATCAGCTGGAACAGGCTTTGGCCCATTTTTGCAATGTACAGGTTACAATTCATTCAAAATATTGAAAAACAACTAAATAAAATTGCGCATAAAAATTAATGTTAATCCATTTTACAGTATATTATAATACGTTAGTGTTTATGCGCTGAACATTTTTTGAAACAGATACAAAATGCTTATCAAAACACACTTTTATATAGGTTTTTAGAGAGTTATCTGTATTTAGATTAATTGAATATTTAACTTAGGTGTTGTATTTCAGATGTTTATGCTGATGTTTTAATTTGAAACAATCTGACTGTTTTGTATGAAAAAAGCAGCTTCGAATTGTGTTGTCTATCACCTGATGGTAATAGACGATATATGCTCAACACCCAGCCACGAAGTGGCTAACTGTGAGTGCCCCCGCTAAGTGAAGCGCAACCAGAGGTAGGAGCAATTCCTGCGTCAACAAGCCCGAAGTGGGTTCAATGATAAAATAGTGTGTTGTTATTGACCTCTGTTCTGAGTTTGTGATTAAAGCCTAAGTGTTATCCCCGGCTAGTCATATTTATATGTATAGTCGTTTTTTTCTCCAAAAACTAAAATAATTTCAGTTTATTCTCCTTGTTCGTTTGCCCTAAGAAGTAGAAAAAGGCTTTTCGATAGTCCACAAAAGAAAAAGACATTAAAAAAGAAAGCGGTTTTGTGTCTATATGGTTAAAAGTAATTATCTTTACAGGCTTTTTCCAAAAGCATTTCCGAATGTGTTTCGGACTTGTATGGCCAAGAGTCTGAGAACTGGAATGAAATTTACTAAACAACACCGATCGCATCGCGATCTTTTTCTGTGTTCGGGAGCCGTAAACCGATAAATTCTATTCCCGTTCAGCACTCTATCTCCGGAATCAATGCGCGGAAAGTCACAGGCGGAGGCGCATGCTGTATGGTTGTTTGTTTAGCTGATACCGATTCAGAGAAAAGCGTATTAAGTCCGGGTGCAGAAGCTGCTTTTGACAGGTAGTTTTCCATTTCTGCCGGAGTCAAACTGATTGCTTGTGTTGTTGGCTCTTTCCGGTCGGTAAATGAAAACGGTTTTGCAAAGGCAAAGCTGAAAATACGATATTGATACAATATAATATATATAATAATTTCAAGAAAAATGAATAAAGTGAATTACCTGGCACTGGGTGCAGTTGCATTAGCTGTAATTGCTGTTTTTTTACCCTGGGTTCAAGTGACCCCTGCTGTTGATCCATCGGAGATAGAAGCAGGCGTGCAACCGATAACAATATCGGGAGTTGCTATTGGTTATGGTCTGTTCGGGATGTTAGTAGCTCTGCTCGGCGGATTTTTATCGTACAAAGAGTTCAAATGGACCTTTATGGTCGGGATTGTAAATTTTATTGATGGATATGGTTACCTTCATGCCTGGTTTGGAGCCAGTAGTCACGATAGTGGTAATTATGGCGATGTAACTTCAAAAAGTAGTGTCGATCCTAAATTCGGGTTATACCTCTTTATTGTAGCTTCGCTGGCTTTCCTTATTTTTACATTGAAATATTATAAATCGAAAAAAGCAGAAACGATAAGTCCTGCTCAACCGAAACAAAACGAGAATCAACAAGCTGCCTTTACGCCGAAAGCTACGGTAGCGTCGCAAGTATATCAACCTTCAAAAATAAAAACAATGACTACAGAATCTTCAGAAACCCCTACAGGAGCAGTACCATCGGAAACACCGAAAGCCCCTGTACAAGCTGCTGAAACAGCAGCAGAACAACCGGCTGCAACACCAACAGCTGCAGAACCGGAAGTAGAAACTCCAACCGTAGCGGAAAAACCGGCGGAAGCACCTCAGGCTCCTGTGCAAGCTCCCGTAGCCGAACCGGCAGCTCCCGTTTACCAAGCGCCAAGAACTGCTGCTGCACCACAACAACCGGTTGCAGAACCCGAAACGAAGAAATTATCGACTTCAAAGATCTTACTTATTGTATTAGCTATTGTGGTAGTGTGCGCAGGTGTATTTGTTACGATGAATAAATCATCGCAACAGAGCAAAGACAAAACCGAACAGGGCGTAACCGATGAGAAAGCGCGTTTGCAGATTATCATCAATGAAGTAAATCAGGCCGTAAGCGATAAAAAATATGATGATGCTTTGTTGAAAATCAACTCTATCAACTGGCTTTACGAACCGGGAGCAAACAAAGACTATGTAGATCAATACAACAGTCAACGTGAGAACCTTCGTAATACAGTAGAGCAATTAAAAGCGAATCAAGAGCAGGAAGATCAGCAACAAGCCAATGAAAAAGCGGCTGCAGCTGCTCAACAACAACCTGTGTCGACGGATACTATTAAGTAGTAGGTAGTTGGTAGTAAGTAGTAAGTAGTAAGTAGTGGGTAGTAAGTTGACGAGTAGACAAGTAAACAAGTTGACAGAAGTAGACAAGTAAACAAGTTGACAGAAGTAGACGAGTTGACAAGTAGACAAGTAAACAAGTAAACGAGTTGACAGAAGTAGACGAGTTGATAAGTAAACCAGTTGACAACGATTGCTTATGAATAATGCGAATCAAGGACTTGCCTACATACACATTCTATTTATAATGAGTTATTTCCTGTAGGGAATACATATCAATAGAAAATAAATTGACCCAGGCTAATTCTCCGTAGGGGGATATAAACAGAAAATGTAAATGCCCTACGGGCAATATTTATAATCAGCTGTTTATTCTATGGATATGTAAGTCCTACGGACTATTTCCAACTACTGATTCACAAATAACAAATAATAGAAAGAGCAAACATTCTGAATCCGAATGTTTGCTCTTTTTTTATCCCATCACCCCATCAACTTATAATTTATAATTCATAATTCATAATTCATAATTATCATCATCTCGTCATCCCATCATCTCATCATCCCATCATCCTATCATCCCATCATCACATCACCAAATCATCCCATCATCCCATCACCAAATCATCCCATCATCCTATCATCCCATCATCACATCACCAAATCATCCCATCACCAAATCACCCCATCACCAAATCATCCCATCATCCTATCATCCCATCATCACATCACCAAATCATCCCATCACCTCATCATCCCATCATCTCATCTCCACATCATCCCATCATCCTATCATCCCATCACCACATCATCAAATCATCCCATCATCCCATCATCCCATCATCACATCAAATCATCACCCCATCATCACATCATCACCGCCTCACTCATTACCATATGATCTTCGGTAATCATTTTCATTTCGTGTGCCAGTGCCCAGGCATCGGATAGGGTGTCTACGTTGAGTTTTTCTTTTACTTGTGTGCGGTGGTAGTTAACGTTGGTTTCAGTTAGATCAAGAATTTCAGCCGTTTCTTTTACCGTTTTTTCGTTGTGAGCCAGTTCCAGCACCATCAACTGTATATTCGACAAACTCCCCGAATAAAAAGGATTCAGTGTTTTCTCCACGCAGTCGGAGTTTTCGTACATCAGTACAAATTGGCGGTGAGCATGAAAATTATCGTCGCGGCACTTGCGTATCATTTTCGTTTCGGTTTTTATAATCCAGGGTTTACCGTTGGCATCTTCCAGTACCTGATAGATTTTAAACAGAAAGACATGGTATTTTCCTGTTTTGTTTCGCAGGCGAATCAGACAATAGGCCGAAAAGCGCATTCGTTGTGCAGGTTGCAGGTAGGTGTTGGTGCAATAAAACGTGTTCAGCACTTCTAAGAAAAATGGCAGGTCGCTTGGATGTATAAGTTTATTTATATCATTGATATTATCCTCCTCGCTGTTGTCCGTAATGGGCTGATACAGATAGCGGTTGTAGATAGACGCATGATGCCGGTTACGTCCCGAATGTAAGTCGGTAAGCGTTGAACTTTGTAGCCCTTTGTGTGCCATCATTTGGTCATGCTCTATCAGCGTTTCCAGTTTCATCCATTGCCTGTCGGTAAGCACGTTGTGGTGATCGGCTAAATAAGCATTCCGTTCGTTCAGTAATTCGTTTGTGTGTCGTTGCTCATTTTTCATGTGATTTACGATTTTAAATTGTAGAACAATAAATCAATTAAGTACCAGAATGCAATGTCGTTTAGTTGAGCACACCAAATACACAGATTTTACAGAATCGGTAAAGTTGATTTGCCTATTCTGTTTTTGATAATACGCATTTTAAATGGAATTTCTATTTTTTCCATCTAATCCGTGTGTTCTGTGCGCAAATGATTATTTAAACGTCATTGAACCAAAATATTGAAATAAGGATAAAGTATAATAAGTCACTTAAAAGTGAAATATTATATTTGTAACAAAACAGACGAAAAAAAAGTTTATCAACAGATAATTTTTTTTTCGTCTATTGATTGGCCTACTATGTAAAGTCATTTTTTTTTGCAATTTTGGCTCTTTTGTGTACGCAGATAAGTAAGTGAAAAATAGAATGTCGCATAAAGAAAGCAGCATAAAACGCGGATTAAATAGGAGGCTAAATCATCAACTTTTGATCCGCATAAGCACCTGCATAATCAAAAAAAGTAGCTCGGTGGTTAAAATTAAACAACAATTAGCAATTTCAACCCTCACAACTGTAGTTTTTATAGTAACAACACATTAAATTAAGTTCTATGTTTGCATTGTAATTCTACAAGCGCTCTTTGTTTATTGATCATTTTACACAATACTATGACAAGCAACCAATGATTGCAGCCCTCCACCTGTGAAGGATAAAAGCTGTATATTTCCTACAGGAAATGCTCCATTTCCTATAGAAGATGTTTCATTTCCTACAGAAGTTGTTTCATTTCCTACAGAAGATGCTCCATTTCCTATAGGAGTTGTTCCATTTCCTATAGGAGTTGTTCCATTTCCTACAGGAGTTGTTCCATTTCCTACAGAAGATGTTCCATTTCCTACAGGAAATGCTTCATTTCCTATAGGAAATGTGTTGTTTCCTACAGGAAATACAACGTTTCTTTGTGTTAAATGAATGGGATTTACCTGTTCTGTTATAGTGTTGATTCAATATAAGTGTCTATTTATCAAATATTTATTTTAATAATGTATAAGCATGGATACACTAAAAGTAATAATATGTTTCACGTCGAGAAATTATACAGATCTTGAATTAAACAACACGGCCTGTAAAATAATTGATAATCTGACTGATAATGTGTATTTCAAGACTCCTACACCGGCTTTGGCCGAGGTAAGAGCTATTCAGGTTGCTTACGCTGCTTCGCTGATAAAAGCGGAAAAGGGTAGTCCTGAGGATACAGTAATTAAAAACAGTTGGCGTGAAAAATTAGAGGATGCGTTGAAGGACCTGGGTTTATATGTGCAACTCACCAGCAAAGGTGATAGCGTGATGATCAGCAGTAGCGGATTTGATGTAAACCGAAAACAAAGTACAGTAGGTCCATTGTTGAAACCGATAAATGTGATTGTAAAAATGGGACCCAATGCAGGCAGTGTATATTTTAGCTGCGATGCTATTGAAGGCGCTCGTTTTTATGTTGTTGAATATGCCGAAGTTACGGCAGATGGTATACTCAACTGGATAACTCTAACAGCCACCAAACGCAAAGTATTGATAGAAGGACTAAAAAGCGGCAAACAATATGTATTTCGTATTGCAGGCGCAGGTTCGGATTCATCACGTGTTTGGAGTGACAAAATTACAAGTTTTGTCATTTGATTTTTTTTTCAGAGAATTGGTAATGGTAAATAGACACTTTTTTTAATTCATAATTTATAATTCATAATTCATAATTATCTTCATCTCATCACCTCACCTCATCATCATATTACCCCATCATCACATCATCCCATCATCCCATCACCAAATCACCCCATCACCCCATCATCATATTACCCCATCATCACATCATCACATCATCCCATCACCCCATCATCATATCTCCCCATCATCCCATCATCATATCACCTCATCATCATATTACCCCATCATCATATCATCCCATCACCCCATCATCACATCACCAAATCATCACATCATCTCATCACCCCATCATCTCATCATCACATCACCCCATCATCACATCATCTCATCACCCCATCATCTCATCATCACATCACCCCATCATCACATCATCTCATCATTTTTTGTGTTTTTTACTGCTAAAAGAGTCTTTTTTTTGTTTTTGGAGCAATTATTTGAGAAAATGCTTGTTTAATTTAACCGGATTAAGTAGATTTGTACCCTGTTAATGAAATGCGATTTTCCAGTATTTATCATAAATTGCCTTGTTTATGACGTCCGATACTTACGAAGTCTTCCTTTTTGCACTTGCCGGTAGCATTGCCTGCCAACAAGTATTCCCTTTTACGACCCCATGTAAACCATCCGGCTTACCAGATTCCCGAAATAATAATTTAAAATCAATATAAACAGCCTTATCTGTATGAAAAAATTCACACTAACTATTTTTACGCTTATCCTCTTCGCAAGCTTTAGTGCTGCGCATACAAACTCTACCGTATATATCTGTACGGGACCAAAAGCCAAAGTATATCATTCCGTTAGTACCTGCCGGGGCATGAACCGCTGTAGTGGCGATATTGTATCGGTTAGTATTACTAAAGCCAAAAAGATGGGTAGGAGAGAGTGTAAGATTTGTTGGTGAGGGAGAAAAGATAATAATTAAATCAATGTCTTAAAATAACATACTATGCAAAGAACAATATTTACTCAACTCTATAAAATTGATAGAGAAAATAATACATACTCAAAAGAAAATTTTGAGAATATTGAACATGTCAATAATTACATAAATGTATTATTGGAAAAATTGGCTGATGAAGAAGGTGAAAGACAATATAATTTTCAAGCAGGTGCTATTACAATCAAATCATCAATTGATTGTTTTATAAGAGGTGAATTAATTGATGAAAAATGTGAATTGATTGCAAAAAGATTATTGGCAGTTGATATTGCGGCTCAGCAAAAACATGGACATTTAGGTATTGAGGTTCAAAAAGGAATGTTGATAATTTCTTTTGTCGAAATGACAGATACTGCTAAGAAAATAATAATATCCAAAGCTGATTATAATGTATTTATTGAAGAGACTTCAGGAGAATTAAAAGAGGGACTACCTCAAAAAAAGAAAATATTTAAATCATTTATTGCAAATGTCACTAAGGATATAGATGGAATAGAAAGCGTTACTAAATTAGTAACATACGATTCAAACAAAAAAGTTTCTGAATATTGGTGGGATGATTTTTTAGAACTTGATGTAATTGTTTCTGATAAAATAAATACTCAAAGAGCTTTTGATGCAATTGAAAAAGACATTCTGAAGCCAATTGAAAAAGACCACAGACAAGATTTCTTATATCTTTGGAATGCAACGATTGCATATTTTAGAAGCGAAGGTGAATTTAATCTTTCTCACTTTAAAGATGTAATTATTGGCACATATCAGCCATTTGATGAAAATCTAAAAATCAACGATTTAAAAAATAAAGTCACCACTCTTCCTGTAAAATACGAATTTGACAATAGATTTGAAAAGAGACCAAATGAGATAACTAAAAGATTTAAGAAGACAATTAAACTAACTGGAGAAATAGATTTAGTATTAAAACATGACATCCCACATATACAACAAACATTCAAAATATATGATGATCTTGATGGTAAATACATTATGATAAGATCCGAAGAAGGATATAAATATGCACAGAGCTTAAATGCACCAAGAATAAATGAGTGATATCATACAAAATATTATTAAGCTCTTTTCAGATGAAATTATTGATCAGAGTTTAATTACGGAAACATATTCAGAAGTAAAATATAGTATATTCTCGATCAAAGGTAAATTACCAGAAAAAGAAGAATATGAGGTCGTTTTGGCCAATCTCAATATGCGAGATTCATTACATATTTCAATCTTAGTTAATGAGAATATTGTTGAAAATATAGATTCTAGTACTGATTATGATTTCGATGCATTTATAAACGTAGTACGCGCTTCAATAAATGGAGGCAATTTTAAAATAACAGTGACCATTGTTAAGGTCTATAGTGATAAGACTTACTCTGTCTATTATTTGAATCAGTTTATTATTTATCTTAAAGAACTATCTATAAATTATTTTTATGAAGTAATATCTAGAGCGCTAAAAGTAGAACCATATGTAATTTTTGAACTTCAAAATGACGAAGAACTAGAATTTAATACTAAGTCGATTTATTTTTCAAATAAAAACAATATTCCTGAACCGGAAGCATATTCAAAAGAGGTTAGAAAAACAAAAATCAATCGTATAAAAAATATATGTTACAACAACATTGTATCAAAGCACTTACTTATACCTGATGATTTTTATCCAATTAAAAGTTCTAATGAAGAGCTAATGAAATTGTTTAGAAAGGCTTTGACAATTTACTCAGTTGCATTTCTTTTTGACAATTTCGACTTAGCTAAAGAAAGTGTCTCATATAAACTTATTGGCTATAAGACTTTAGTTGATAACGTTTTAATAGAGGATATTGATATAAGTAATTTCGAAAATTATTATGAAATATATTTATGGGTATATAATGATGGTAAAATTATTGACAAAATAGGACTAGCTAGGAACATCATATCATTAAACCTTGATTCAAAAAATCTTAAGATTACAGACACCACTTTTGTTTCAATAAAATCGAGTTTTATAATCTATCAAAAAGAAAATATTAAACAATACGTAGAGATTCGAAATAAGATTTCTGATCAATTAATCATATTGCAAAGTAATGCAGATAAAATTGTTGAGAGCTATATAAATGATTATAAGAAGAGTTTACTGACAATTGTTTCATTTTTCATTTCTATTATTGTTATAAGGGTTGTCTCAAAAGGAGATTTTATTAGTGGATTTACTCTAGGTGTTACGATGCTATCTATTGGATTTTTAGCAATCTTTTTAATGCTTCTATTTTATTCAAGGTGGGAAATTGAGAAACAAGTTGAGCGATATCGTGAATTCTACAAAAATTTAAAAACTAGACATAGAGATTTATTGGATGAAAGCGATTTGAAGAGGATTCTGAATAATGACCTTGATTTTAATAACAACATCAATTACATTAATCAAAGGATCTTATTTTACTCAAAAGTATGGAGATGCTCTTTTATAATCCTATTTATAATTGTAATATTATTATATTTGATAAATATAAAATTTGGTTTTTCGGTTTAATGAAACAATAAATAAAAAGTAATATCATGCTTTACAAAGAATATATAACTATTAAGTCTATCATAGTCCATGAAGTTGGAAATAAACTAAATCAAGACATAATACGCTTCTCAAAATCATTGCTATCAGTTGATGAAAATGTAATGAAAATACTAACAGATTATTTTATTTCGGCTTTTAAAACAGATGAGTATTTAAATTTTCATCATGATACAGATTTGAATCTAAATGAAGTATTTGTGTATGTTAGTAAGATCTTTGATAATCCAGAACAACTACATGAGCAATCAATTAATCTCGCTAAACATCTTTATGAGCAAAGTACTCACCCCAAAATAAAGAGTGGTGAGTTTTATACGGTTTATTTTAAAGACTGCATTATTGATGGCACTACTACCGATGCTATTGGATTATTTAAATCGGAAAATAAAGACACTTTCTTAAAGGTGTATCTTCAGGGTGATGGGTTTGAGATAGAAAGTGAAAAAGGAGTTAATATCAATAAACTGGATAAAGGTTGTTTGATATTTAATATTGAAAAGGAAAATGGTTATATCGTTTCGGTAGTTGATAATACCAACAAAGGTGCAGAAGCAAAATACTGGACAGATGACTTTTTACATGTAAAGCCCCGTAAGGATGAATATCACAATACACAAAATGTAATGTCGCTTTGTAAGAACTTTATCAAAGAAGGACTTCCAGAGGAATTGGATATTTCGAAAGCTGATCAGGTCGACTTTTTGAATAAAGCGGTAGAGTACTTCAAGAAGAATGAAGACTTTGATATGTCAGACTTTAAAAAAGTAGTAATGGCTAAACCGGAGGTTGCTGAGAGTTTCGATCAATATAAATCGGAGTATGAATTTGCACGTGAACTAGCTGTTCTAGATAGATTCTCTATTTCAGAAGCAGCAGTAAAGAAACAAGCACGTGCTTTAAAAAGCGTCATTAAACTGGATAAGAACTTTCATATCTATGTGCATGGTGACAGAGATATGATTGAGCAGGGAACAGATGAAGAGGGTAGGAAGTATTATAAGATTTATTATACAGAAGAATCATAAAGAAAGAGAGATTTAGTAATATTAAATTTGAAATTGTTAGTTTACGATGGAAAGTAATGAAAAAGAAACAGAAGTAAAGTCTGATTTGACGGAAATACTTACTTATTACAAGGATAAACTGAGTTCTAATGCATTGATATTTAAAGATAACAAATATCCTCTTATCTTACTTATATCAATTATCATAATTTTTGCTCCACTATTAATCATCTGGTTCTTTGAGGCTAAATTTGGAATACTAATAATTCCAGTGTATATCTTTGTATTGATTATTGCAGTTTTATTTTCATTATTTGGATTAATAAATCCTTATCTAAAATGTAATGAACGTGAATTATTGAAAAAGGAAACTAGTTCTAAAGCATTTTTTACTCTTTGGTCAGTTGATAATTTTCGGATTTATCGAAAAAATGAACTACGAAAATATTTTGAAAAAAACGAAATCACTGAATTACCACAATTTGAACTTATTTCAGAAGAAATTAGTAATAAATTGTCCAAAAATACATTTTTAATTTTCAAAATTGGAATTCCATTTAGCATTTTAGGAACGCTTTGGGTTCAAATAAATCAACAGATAATTAAAACTGTAAATGATATAAATACTCTTTTAGTTTGGGGGGTATCTATAACATTTCTGATTCTTGCTATTTGGTGTTTTCTAAATCAAGTTTTAGAGTTTCGCAATGAAATCATGAATGCTGAAAATCGGCGTAACGAAGAATTGAATGATTTGCTGAAAGAGATTATTTTTGAGATGAAAATGAAAAAATGCGCTTCCTCCGCTGGTGCGGATCTGTGACCCTTTACAAACAAAATACAAATAGACACAGATCGCAAACCTACGCTAGCAAAGGTAGAATATAAAATTCCATTTAATTGGAGAACAACAATAAAACCATAAATTGTAAAAGGAACTAAGGAGGAAAAACTATGGGAATTAAGCCAGGACCTAAAAGGATTGCAATATCAACAGGAGAACCGGACAGACGTCAACGAGACAACAAACAAACTCCGGGTAATACACCTTCACTGAAACCACACGTACATAAAAAAGGTGATTGATGATGTATTATAATGATAAACAGTAAAGGATAGTAGTTTGCAATACATTGTGATTGTTATAAAATAATAGATCGTTAGCTTCTCGTTTATAAACGAGGGGGAAGGGAAAGATGAAAATTTGGTGGGTAACCGCATTAATAGCATACTAGTAGCGCACCGAGAATTAGAAAATGTTACAAAATAGCAAATATGAGATATAGATTAATCACATTTTCAACACTTCTATTTTTTGCAGTTTTATCATCCTGTCATGATGATAATGTCTCTTTTTATCCTAAAACATATTATAGTAGGTCATTTGAAGATGGGCAGATGTTATTGGTAACAAAAGGCAATGAGATAAAAGATACGACTAAAATTCGTTCTTTTTGTGATTTCTTTAATTCTGTCTTTTCGGATATATACTCCTCTTGGACAAATGTTTCATTAGATCATAATATCAATTGCTTTGATAAATTTAATTTTAAATTGAAAATGTTGTCGACTTCCAAAGCTATAATGATTTCTGATACGGATAGTGTTACTCTTACGGTGGAAAGAAAAGATAATGTTCTGTATTTTTTTTCAAATGATACAGTTAAAACTTATTATGATGTTTCAAATGAAGTGCTTAGATATAAACCTTTGTATATTAAAACATATACTATTTCATATACAAAGGTTTATGATCATGTACCTTGTATGTATGCTTATGAAATAAATAATGAAATTCATTTTCCTGTAATAAGTTATATAAATATGAAACATTTGAGGGGAGGTTATTTTAGTACCAGTTGGAGTGAGGGTATAAATAACTCCATCAATACTGATTTTATAAAAAATATTGGAAATGATTGTGAGACAGATACTATTGCTTTTAGAGAGGGTACGATAATTTTTAAATAATAAACAATCATGGAGGATAGTTTGCAATACATTGTGATTGTTATGAGACAATAGATTGTTAGTTTTTTGTTTGGAAACACGGGGAAGAGAGGAAAAATATATATTTCAATAGAAAGATAAGATAGTTTTTATTTAAAAAGAAACAATTATGATAACCAATTGGAATAGCATAGCATGGGCATTCGATGATTTTAGTATAGACAGTGTGATTTATATTCAGGAAGCTACTTTGGATGACTGGGAAAAAGTAATAACATTTCTGAATGAAAATGATAGTTTAGTATTTGAAGTATACAATTATGAGGATTTTGATCCTTATAAAACAACCAATCAAATTGACCGGGAATTTATATTTCAATCGTTCAGTAATCATTCTGAAACAGATGATAATGCAAAGGCTCATTTTAGTTTGAATGGGTTAGAAATCAACTGCTTTTTTGAATTTAAAGATCAGATTGAGTTGAGTTTTCAAGCGGGCTCTGTTAAGTCGATAGACGATTATAAGACAGTAGAAGCGTTAATGATAAAACTTAGTACGTTGTTAAATAGAATGGTTACGCTGGCATATGAAGGAGGAGTTGTATTTCCATTAATTAAAGTGGATGTAACAAGAGGAATAATTGAAGTGGTAGATGAAAAAAAATATGAAAACAGATTCTATTCATTAAAATATCGGATTCTATCTCTACAATCGAAGTTTTTGGAAATATTTTTCCCTAAAAAAAATAGAATTATGTGGGATAAAATACATGAAGATGACTATCTACCTAAGAAAATAAAAGATAATGCATGGTAAGTACTATGTGTTGTAAAACAACAGACCAGTGGGCTGTATCAAAAAGCACGTAAACATTTGTCTGGACTTGGGTTCAGCAGATGAATCAGATAAAAACAGATACTTTGAAATCTGATACATCCTTACCTCCCCTCCCTCGTTTGGAAACGAAGGGGAGTGAAAAAATATATATTTCAATAGAAAGATAAGATAGTTTTTATTTAAAGAAAAACAATTATGATAACAAATTGGGATAGAGGAGCATGGATGTTCGATTGTTATGGTTCATGCTGTGTGATTTATATTCAGAAAGCTACTTTGGATGACTGGGAAAAAGTAATAACATTTCTGAATGAAAATGATAGTTTAGTATTTGAAGTATACAATTATGAGGATTTTGATCCTTGTAAAACAGCCAATCAAATTGATCGGGAATTTGTATTTCAATGGCTCAATAATCCTCCTGAAATAGATGAATATTATGGAGAGGTTCATCTTAATTTGAATGGGTTAGAATTCGAATTCTTTTTTGAATTAAAAGATCAGATGGAGTTGAGGCTTCAAGCGGGCTCTGTTAAGTCGATAAATGATTATAAGATAGTAGAATCGTTAATGATGAAACTTAGTACGTTGTTAAATAGAATGGTTCTGATGGCATACGAAGGAGAAGTTGAATTCCCATTAATTAAAGTAGATGTAAGAAGAGGAATGATTAAAGTGATAGATAAAAAACAATATGAAAACCGATTTGAGACATTAAGATATCGGATTAAATCTTTTTATTTTAGGTTTTTGCAAAGGTTTTTCCGTAAAAAACCTTGAATTATGCGGAATAAAATAGCTGAAAATAAAAGATAATGCATGGTGAGTACGATGTGTTGTAAAACAACAGACCATCTTCTTTTTGTTTGTAAATGCGGAGGAGAAAGTCAGAGCCAATCACCGAACGATAGATTTGGTATTTAATATACATTATGGGAAACGGATAATAATTTGAGTTTTTGCTATGGATAAATTGTCAATAATTGATAGCATCTTATTAGTGGTTACATGTATTTGTGTTTTACTAATAGTATTTAAACTCTTTTCAATAGCTGCGACTGAAAAGAAAATAAAGAAGAAACGAAGGGAAATTATAGATGCCGAGAGGTCTGAAATACTTCAGGGATTAGGTTTTATTTTTGTTGACAATCTTTATTTTGAAGGTGTATACCGAGGATTTCTTATACGCGTAAGTCCGACAACAATATGCCAGAAGAAAAATGAGGTACTACCTTGCAGTGTAATTCAGGCATATTATCAGCCCAAACTGAGAGATGATGTCGGTAAAAAGATAGTTGAACCAATCAGCTATCATCTGGGAAACCTTTTGTTCTATTATACTACAGTCATTTTTATTCCTACAAATTTTATACAACCGGATTTTAAAGAAAATTTTGAAGGGATAGTCAATATTCTTATAAGGGAGGGATACAAACCCATAAGCAAAGAGGATCTGATGCAATTAGACGAAGTGTAAATTCAATTGTCTGTAACGGGATTAAATGGATTACAACTGTCTGTACCGGGATTAAACGGATTAAGCAGATTAATCGGATTTCAACTGTCTGTACTAGGATTAAAATGATTAAGCAGATTAATCGGATTCTTTTTAGATTACCAAGATTACGAAGTGGAATTAATAGATTATTATATAGTTTGCAAATATACGAGGATGGTTTCCTTGATGATTAAACGGAAATCCGCTTAATCTTTTAATCCATTTAATCATGGTGCTGACAGTTGCTATAATCGTAGTGCTGACAGTTGCTATAATCATGGTGCTGACAGTTGCTTTAATCATGGTGCTGACAGTTGATTTTAAATTTATATAATATGGAAGAGCTCAAGTACAAAGAGGAAACAGGCAGAATAATTGGTGCTGCCATGCAGGTACATAAAATTCTTGGAAATGGTTTTCAGGAAGTTATTTATCAACGGGCATTAGCTTTGGAGATGCCTTATCATGATTTGAATTTTAAGCGGGAATTTGAAATGCCGATATATTATCGTGATACACATATAGGAACCCGCAGAGTGGACTTTTTAGTGAATGATATGATTTCGGTAGAAATAAAAGCAGTTATTCAACTGGAAGATGTGCATCTGGCTCAAGCTATAAATTATTTGGAAGCATATAATCTGGAGGTGGGACTGTTGATAAACTTTGGAAGCAAAAGTCTGACATTTAAAAGGCTTATCAATACTAAGTACAAAAAAACACAAGAAATAGACTGAGAAACTGTCTGTACCGGGATTAAACGGATTAAGCAGATTGATCGGATTCTTTTTGGATTACCAAGATTACGAAGTGGAATTAATAGATTATTATATAGTTTGCAAATATACGAGGATGGTTTCCTTGATGAGTAAACGGAAATCCGCTTAATCTTTTAATCTGCTATAATCGTGGTGCTGACAATTGCTATAATCGTAGTGCTGACAGTTGCTATAATCGTGGTGCTGACAGTTGATGGTTTAGATCATTACTTTCTTGTTTGCAAGGAGTGAGATTAGAAAAAGATTAGGGAAAAATTAGAAAAAGATTAGAGTCGTGTAGTGACAAGTCGCGACCTGTCTGAATAAAAAGAATAATTGAAATGAATCCGAAATATTCATATAGTATAAAAATATTTAGTCCGCTGATGGTTCGATGCATCTTTTTGGGATGTATTGCATCGGTGTTTTTTAGTTGTAGCAGTACGCGACGAATAGAAAAGAAACAGACTAAAGTGGTATATGAATCTTTAGGACTTCCCAAAGACCGGAAAGATAATCTGGCTCTTTATGAAGTCGCAGCTTCTTGGTTGCACGTTCCGCATGTCGACGGGGGTACATCAAAGAGAGGTACAGATTGTTCTTTTTTGGTATATACTATTTATAAAACCGTTTATGGTAAAATTATAGAACGAAATTCGGCAGCTATATTGAAAAAAAACTGTGAACAAATAAGCCGCAACAAACTGAAAGAGGGTGATTTGGTTTTCTTTAATACGAATGCTAAATCAAAGCAGTATGTAAATCATGTGGGTATTTATTTGAAAGATAATAAATTTCTGCATTCGTCCACTTCGCGGGGCGTTATGGTAAGCGATCTGGATGAGAAATATTTCCTAAAAGTTTGGGTTTGCGGAGGACGGGTGAAATAAATAAAATTGCGGTATATTACGTATAGTCGTATATCATAAATCAATGTCATTTAATCAGGCATGCAAAATACACCGGTTTTGCAGAATATGTAAAGCTGATTTGATTATTTTATTTTTGAAAATATGTATTTTAAACGGAATTTTTTAATCTGTCTATTCAGTGTACGAATTTTTATTTGAACAGCCCTGATTCATAAAATTATATAGAAATGAAAACCATACTTATTTACGCGAGTATACATGGCACTACCGAAAAGGTTGCACACTATATAGCAAAGTATTTAGCAGATGTAACGGTAGTGAGACTTAGCAACAGTTCGGATATCTCGATCAGTGAGTATGATCGGGTTATTCTGGGAGGATCTATCCATATGGGAAATGTGCAGTCGGCAATAAAGACATTTTGTGCAAAACACCGTCGCGAATTGCTTTCAAAGCCGGTTGCGCTGTTTGTGTGCGGTATGGAAAAAGAAGTTCAAAAGCAGGAAGAAGAGTTAAGAAAGGCTTTTCCGGATGATATTAATAAGCATGCATTGACGAAAGCTTTTGTAGGTGGTGAGTTTTTGTTTGAAAAAATGAGTTTTATTCAACGTATGATTATTAAAAAGATAGCACATACCGATCAATCTCAGTCTGCTATCAATTACGATGAGTTGGATCGTTTTATAGCTGAAATAGATTGATGTAGTTTATGGTAGTATGGTGTATTAATGTTGTTTAATCAGGCATTCAAAATGCACCGGTTTTACAGAATTAGTGTAGGTGCTGAAGTCTCTTTTTTGCCCGGAAACTATAAAAAATTAAAATACAAATAAATTGACGAGACAGGGAAATATAATGCTTCGCGGTTGAATGCAGGATTAAAACTAACTGTGAGTTTGTAGGAAAATAACAAGGAAACATGGAAATGATATAAATTTTTAAACAGTCATTATTATGAAAAAACTAATTTTAACAGTGATGTCATTGGTGTTATGCACGTGTATATATGCACAATCATCGGTCCTAACGCTTAAACCGTCACAAATAGAAGCGGGTAAAAATGTCCGGTTTCTGTATACCGGGAAACTAGCCAAGACGGGGACTTTGATTAAGATTAAAATGTTTGATGCAAAGTCTTTTACAGTAAAGCGTACTGAAACAAAATGCAAAGAGGGTAGAATAGAAGGTAGCTTTTATGTTCCGGACTCTATTGTTTATGTATCTTTTCTTATAACTAATGGCTATGAAACGGATCGTAAGGATAGTGATAATCTGGGATATGATTTTAATGTGTACCGGGGAGGTAAACCGGTAAAAGGAACGTTTGTGAAGCAGAGTTATATTATAGGTGGGATGGGGTTTGGTGATAAAGCAATCGATTTATTGGAAAAAGAATATACACTTTATCCGGATCAACGAGTAAAATCGCATGATGTCTATTTAATTGCTTTGTCAAGATCAAAAAACCGGAAAGATGAAGCCAAAGCTTTAGCCCAAAAACTTTTTGATGAAACCTTACTGTCTGGTTCTGATGATCATCTTCTATCTGATTATATTTATTACATCAGCGATGGTAATCGTCAGAAACGTGATTCGCTGGAAAAAGAAGCGATCCGAAAATTTCCCAAAGGATCAATAAGTTTCAATAAAAAGCTATTCGACATATTTTACGTTAATGATCCAGATCAGATCTTTTTGTTACTTGACACTTTATGCAATGAATTTCCTGATAAATGCAAAAACGAAAAAACTTCGTTGGATCAGCTCTTCTTAAAAGCCTATCAAAAGAAAAAAGATTATATAGGCTTTGATAAATGCATGCTTACAGTCAAAGATAAAAATCTGAAAGCATATCAATATAATGAAATAGCATGGGAACTCGCAACAGCTAATACCAATTTGGCTAAGGCAAAAACTTATTGCGAAAAATCTTTGGAGATAATGGATTCGCTGAGAAAAGATGAAAAACCCGATTATGCTTCTTTAAAAGAGTGGGAAGATCGTTTGGATGCTACCAAAGGTAATTATTACGATACTTATGCCTATATTCTGAATAAACAAGGTTTTAAGAAAGAGGCTGCTGAAAACGAACAGCGTGCTGTTGAACTGACAAAATTGAATAATGTGTATATGAATGAACTGTTGGTGAAACTGTTGGTGACTGATAACAAAATGAAAGAGGCTTTGAGCTGGGGAGAGAAGTTTTTGAGTTCCGACAAAAACAATGCTAAGATTGACTCGCTTTATGATGTAGCTTATATCAGCTTAAATGGTTCAGCGGCCGGATTGGCTGATGCGAAAGCTAAAATGATAAGTAAAATGATGACGGCACCGGATTTTAGTTTAAAAACGCTAGACGGTAAAACGGTTACACTTTCATCTTTGAGAGGTAAGATAGTAATACTTGACTTATGGGCTACTTGGTGCGGACCTTGTCTGGCTTCATTTTCAGGTATGCAAAAAGCTGTAGATGCGCTTAAAGAAAATAAAGATGTTTGTTTCTATTTCATCAATACTTTCGAACGTACAACACCGGAGGATCGCCTGAGAGACATAAAAAAAACAATAGAAACCAAAAAGGTGAACTTTGACATTTTGCTGGACGAACCAACAGGTCTTGATTATCTGGTAGCAAAACAGTTTAATGTCAATAGCATTCCCACTAAGATCATTATAGATAAAAATGGAAAAATTCGTTCGACTTTAGTTGGCTCTAGTGGTAATGATGTAGAATTGGTCAATGAATTGAAAACAATAGTAGAAAAGCTGAAGTAAATAAATGTATTGAGTTAGATAAATGCTGACTGAATCAACAATCTGCTTATCGGAGTCCAGCGATAAGATGAATCATTTAAAGAGAGAATTAACGATGAATAACCAAGCTGATTTTTGGCAGCTTGAAATTAAATATATATATGACAATTAAAAAACTTACACTTTTTCTGATTATTAGTTTATCTGCTTTTACTTCTGCCATGTCGGAAACTACTGAATATTGCCGGGTGGTGGTTTATCGAAATAATTCAGGTGTCGACGATGGTTCTACATATAAAATTCTATCAAACAATACGCTTATAACTGAGCTTAAAAACAAGAACTATTATTCTTTTTATGTTCCGAAAGGTATGTTGAACCTGAAGGCCTATTATATGATAAGTGCCGAAATAAATTTAGCTGTTGTAAAAAGTTCTACCTGTTATGTTCGTCTTGATTTGAATACTGAAGGGTCAAAACAAATAGCCAGACTGGTAGCAGTTGATAGTATAAGAGCTACTAATGAAATGATAACATGCAGAATTCCTGATGCCCGAAAACCGGTTAAAGAAAACCTGATACCTCTCAATAAAATAGCAATGAATCTGGGAGCAGGATGGGCATTCAAACGGATTCCTGTCATTGTAACTAATTATAATGACGATGCTACCATTGGTTTTGGTGGAGGTTTTAATGGTTCTCTTTTTTATACCAGAGAATTGAATGAGTATTTTGGTATGGATTTTAATTTGAGCGCCCAGGAGAGTAATATAATTCCATCATTGAATAATGCATCGGTAAGTTTTTCGCGCACTAGTTTCTCGGTTCAACCGTTTCTGATTATTCCATTAAATTATGAAAGCCGTCGCCGACTTAAACTGGGAATTGGTTTGGATTATTATTTAAGTGCTTCATTAGATTTTGATACAGAAAAAATGAATAATGGCTTTAAGGAGAGTTGGACTTACGATAATCCGTGGGGGTATAGCATTTCAACCAGCTTTGAGGAAATATTTCGGAATAACTGGGCTTGTGAAGTTGGACTGAAATTATCGGGTGTAAAATATCGATTTGTATCGTCTGACGGAAGATGGGCACCTACGGATTCAGAACTTGGAAGCCCGGGTGGACTTTCTCTTTATTTTCAGGTGGGACTAGGATATCATTTCTGAGAATAAATCAAATGAATTGAAAACCGTCTCAGGTTGTGTTGTGGCATTTGTTTTGATAAGATAATAAGTCCAGACTAAAAAACTGTTTATCTGAGTTTTCGGACAGGAAAAGTGTTTAATATTATTGTAAACAAAATTGAATATGACAAAGAAAATTTTATTCTTAGTGCTTGCGCTGGCTTCTTGTATAGGCATAAATGCGCAAAACAATGATTCAATAGCTCCATCGGGTGGTTTTGTGTTTCCGTTGGGTACAAAAGTGATTATTCGGTTAGAACCGATTGATTCGGTAAACTTCAACTATTCGGTAGTGAAGTCGGAGAAAGTCGTAGAAATGATTGATAACTACGATAACGATCACTATTTTTCGGAACAGCTGGATGATAATTGCGTCGAGTTTTTGTTTTGTGGAGGAACACACGGTGATAGTCGTGAGGAAAAACAGGCAAACTATCAGACTTTATTAATATTGAAGAACGGAACCAAACACAAACTTAGTTATAAGGCAGATATTCAAATTTCTCATGACGAAAAGTTTGGATCTACTTCGGTTGTAGACTTATTCAGTAAGGTGAAAAGCAAAGAAATATGGCCTTATAAGATAGAGATGATAGCGTTACATAATTTCAGGAAGAAGTAATATAAGAAATGGATTTAAGTGCGAGATAGTTGTTTTCGAAAAAACGTATAATGAAAAAAATCATTTTATTTATTTTAGGTCTAAGTATTTACAGTGCAGTTTGTGGACAGATAATCCGAGGGTCCATTTTGGATATAAGCACTAAAAGCGGTATTCCTTTTGCGTCTGTTTACTTTAATGCCACCTTTGCCGGAACTACTTCCGATAAAGACGGAAACTTTGAACTGGATGTTTCTAACAACAGTTCGATGCCATTGACAGTTAGTGCTGTCGGTTATTATTCCGTAACACTGGCACCTTTTCAGACAGGTAAGCATCTCCAGATTTCATTAGCTCCCAAAGTGTATGAGTTGACCGAAGCACATGTAAAAGCCAAATCGCTAAAAGCAAAACGACAACGTAATCTGAGATTGTTTCGCGAAGAATTTTTAGGTACAAGTGCTAATGCCGGACAATGTAAAATATTGAACGAAAATGATATCAGCTTTAATTATGATTCGGATACTGATACGCTAAAAGTTTTTGCGCTAAAGCCTCTGGAAATTCAAAACGGAGCATTAGGATATAGATTGACTTATTATTTGGACAAATTTGAATATTATCGAAAGCGGCGAAGTACATTTTTTATGGGGAATATGATTTTCAAAGATGAAGCGGGAGCAGATAGTATTCAAAAAAAACGCTATAATACAATAAGAAAAGGAACTTATCTGGGATCGAGAATGCATTTTTTCAGAACCTTGTGTGGAGATACGCTGAAAACAAAATTTGTAGTTCAGGATCCGTCGGGAGAGGAGATAAAATATAAAAATCTTGTAACACGGGTGAATAATGAATATTATCTGACTTATTCTACTCATTTGCAATTATCTTATGGCAGAGATGTCAGTTATATCATTTTTAGGAAAAAACCAGTGTATTTTGATAGGACCGGTTATTTTGATCCCTCGACTATTAACTGGAAAGGTAGTATGGGCGAACAACGTATTGCCGATTGGTTACCCTATGAATATAAAATGGAATAAAAAGGTCTTTTTCAGTTCAATTAGGTCATTTATAGTCAGCAATCTGTTTTTTGCAAATATGTAGATCGATGGCCTTGTAACTATTTGAAAATAATTAATGATCTGTTTTTATAACCAATATTTCGATAACCAGTCTTGTAACTCGTAACTATTTACTTGTAACTATTTTCTATGTTTTATTCTCTATATTCCGACAATCGGTCTTGTAACTCATAACTATTTGCTTGTAACTATCTACTTACAATGATTTTATTAGAAAAGAAAGACTACCACAAGGTAGTAAAACCGCTTAAAGAAGTAACTATAAACAAGCTGTTTGCACGTGCGGTGATTGAAGGACAGGTGGATGGATGTGTTTATGTAGATAATATCTACCATCCGCATACCTTTTATATTTGCCACCCTTATGGTATGTCTTTGCTATTCGGTGAGCTAAACCATGACGAATTTAATTCGCAATTAATAGATTATGTACTGAATACTTCAGGAAAACGGATTAAAACAGAATGGCTTCAGGTTTTTCCTGAAATTTGGAATACACGATTTGTGGAATTTTTCGGCAGAAATATTATACAATCGGGCAGCAATTCGGAAACTTCAGAGCGCATTTTGATAGAGCAGAATACCAGAGTCAATTTTCAGTTTAATGTCGATACTTATGCAGCTCTTAAAAGAGAAATAAAAAAAGGAGTAAGCATTGTCCGGACTGATAAAACCCTGTTTGAAACTATGTCTGGAACCGTAATTCCGCGTTATTTTTGGAAAGATTCGTGTCAGTTTTCGAATGATGGAGTAGGGTATAGTGTGCTCTTTGACGGCAAGTTAGTTTCTACTGCATTCTCTGCCTTTATTTTTGATTCGATGCTTGAAATAGGCATTGAAACATCCAAAGATTTTATTGGAAACGGATTTGCCTTACAAAGCTGTTCTGCATTGATTGATTATTGTCTGGCAAATAAGATGGAACCGGTTTGGGGATGCAAATTAGAAAATCAGGGCTCTTTTAAACTGGCGCAAAAGTTGGGATTTACCCCCACACTTTATATTCCGTTTTATAAACTCTGTTGAATTTCGGGTTGACCGATTGGTTTTTATACTATGACAGTATGCTATTTATACTATAAAATAAAAGATATGGATTTAAAAAACAAGTGTTTTCGGGTAATTTTGATAATTTTAATGTTTTCACTTTCTGGTGTTATGTTATCGGCTCAAACCAAAGGAATTGTTTTAGATGAAAAACTAAATAAACCTTTGGATGGAGTAAATGTATATTTAACTAATAGTACCGTTTTAGCTGTTACAAATACGCGAGGAGAATTTAATCTGAAGAAATTATCAGCAATCAATAAAACTGACACTGTGTGTTTCTCGTATGTCGGTTATGCTGCTAAAAAAGTAACCGTTGAAGAGTTAAGGGCGAAAAATTATATTGTATATCTATCAGAAACAGCTCAACAGCTGAAGGGGGTAACTGTAGTGTCTACGGTAGAGAATTTGAAGAATACAATAGATTATAAGCAACTGGCTTCGTTGAAAGATGGTCTGTATGCTTTTGGTTCTTTGCTGATAAATAATAAGATTTACGTTATTGCAGGAAATACATCGTTTGGAAGTAGTTCGGGATTAGAAGCTTTGGAGCTGTACGGTGATGACTTTTTGCAGCATATGAAACCTACTATATCCTGGCGCGAGTATAGTGGTTCAATGCACATATATGATATTGCAACAGATAAGTGGATTACCGATAATCAGAAGTTCAGTAAAAGAGCCTATCATGATATGCATTATTATAATGGGAAGATTTATATTTTAGGTGGTAAAACATTGTCGAGAGATGCTGCAACTGAATATCTGGATGATAAATTTGAAGTGTACGACCTGAATAAAAAGACGCTTTTGGTTGATCATACCAATCCACATCAGGCAATAAACTGTGCTTCTTTTACCTATAACGGAAGTCTGATAGTAATGGGTGGTTCCACCAGATTAAAATCCAATGGTGATAAAGAATACTCCAATAAGGTACATCTTTGTGATTTGAAATCGGGGTATTGGTATGAGTTGGATAAAATGCCCGATGCAAAAGAAGCTAAAGGGGTTATTATCGGTAGTAAAATTTATCTGATTGGAGGTTATAGGTCCAGACCCTTGTCCGAAATACAAAGTTATAATGTAGCAACAGCTCAGTGGACCACAGAAGGAGAATTGTCTTACGAGGTGGATAGACCGGGAATAGCTTATAATAGTAAGACGATTTATATTTTTGAAGATGGAAAAATACAAACTTACAATACTGAAACCAGAGAGTCGAATACCTATCTGATTGATTTGAATTTGAAATCACCGGAACTGTTTTGTAATAATAACAAGTTGTATATACTCGGAGGATTCCAACTGGATAATTCTTTAGTTTCTCCCTCTTCGGATTTGTATAGTATTGATTTGGATGAATTTGATAAAACAAGAACGCTTAGCAAATAATCTAAGTGTTATGTTTTTTACGGATATGGGATAGCGGGTTATTTCATTTTTTTTCAGTTTATATTGGACGAATTGATCTTTTTTTTCAGTATTCGAACTGTAATAAATATGAATTTATTAAGATATTGAAAAATATTATTCAAGCTGTGCAACGAATCATGTGAATTTGGCATCTAAGTTGTATTGAGCTTTAATGAAAGCATAGCTCATCTGATTGATTCTAATGCAAGCTATTTTATTAATGATCTGGTTTTGGATGATAAGAGGCATTCCAAAAACGGAATAAGAACAGAATTTAAGGTCTTATGTTATAATTGGTTAATTAATTCGGATATTAGCAAGTAGATTATAAAAACCAAATGAAAGAATTAGAAGATATTCAGAAATTAGCAATTTTACATTGTGTTTATCAGTTGATAGCTTCGGCTGACGGGAGTATAGAGGAAGAAAGAGATCTTCCAGCTATTGACTTTGCATTGTCTGAATTGGGAGTTACTTCTGCGTATTCGTGGAACTCGGCCTTACAGCTTAATCCTTACGACTGTTTTACTCACGTTGCGGGATTAAACGATGATAATAAACAATTATTTAGGGAATTATTGTTCGTTGTGACTACTATGGGCGGAAATGAAACTCTAAGAATAACCTGTGCTAAGCATTTGTTGCAGTTATGTAATGTTGTTCTGTAGTTATCCCGAAAATGTTTGACTTTACATTGCTTCTATTGGATTCTTTTGTGCGATATCTTTATTTTCAGCAATAAATATGTTCAGAACTTTTTTAGTTGGAATGATTTTGAACGGTTAATGTATTTCGAAAAGCATAAAATTGCTTAGTTAATTCATGTACCCTGAATGTACCCTCTGCCAGAATGGTTGTTATATTTTATATAGGTATATTTGCAAATGTAAGCTTTGTATAAATTTAGTGGGAAACTTAGAGCGTTAGCTGATGTACTCTAAATTATTAGATCGGAGAAAATAGAAACAGATATTTGTTCGATTCACATTAAACTATTTTGCTATTTTTGATGAAATCAGTTTTTTCCATTTTACGGATAAAAAGAAGATTCAAACGAAGTTTTTTTTATGTTGTTTTGTGTCTTATAAATACAATGTCCAAAAAAACTTAGTGTGTGCTTTTTAATGTGCTGTTTTAAAGTTGTTTGTAAAATGGCATGTCCTAAATTATTTGAGGTCAAAATTTGATTGTTGAACCTGAATTTGCTAACTTAGCACTTCTTTTATTTATGTTTTCTACTCTTGTTTCGCCTTTATTGCGGATACAGATACTGAATAATAGAGGACTGAATTTGTAATAAAAATGAAAACTGAAATCAGTTTGTATGTGACAAAAAATAAAGATGAACCTAAAAAAATGTTTGTAAAATAAATAACCAAAACAAAAAATTAATATGAATGCAAAAGCAAAAAAAGTAAAACTTAGAAAGACCAGAACTGCTTTTTGGATTAATCTACCTATCTGTATACTATCGTTGATTCTGGGTATTGACTCTATTGCAAACCCTGTTTTATGGAAAATCATTGTCTGTGCGATTGTTTTTGTAGCTTCGATGAATGCTGCAATTTTGATTTATCAGGAGTTGAGTCGATTGCAAAAAGCTGAAGAATAAGATTCTACATAATATACCAAATAACAAAAAAGAGCGAATTTTCATTCGCTCTTTTTTGTTATAGCTAAACTGATTTTGAATTAGCAATACACGTATTTATCGTTTATTCTTCAATTTCCACTTTACTCTTCGACTTCCGCGTACTTTTCATAATTTGCCAGCGGTATGCCCAGTAGGTCGTGATAAAATAGATAACTGTTTGTATAGATAAGCTTATATATTCGTAAGATATGTGGTACAAATCAGCTCCCAGTGTGTTTATTTTTATATAAGCCTGTATACCGCAAGTTGCAGGAAATATCCAGGCAAACGCTTTCCAAAACCCATTGATGTTTGATTCCGGCCATGATACACCACTCAGAAATAATAAAATAAGAGACATAAACATGAATAGTACGAGACCCGTTTCACGGTTTGGTATAAATACGGCAACTGTCATAGAGAAAAACACTGTTGATAGTAGAAATGGTATCATAAGCATCATAATATCAAATGGAATCCCAATATGTGGCAGGTTAAATAGTCGCGGTACAAATTGCAGAACAAAAAATGACCAGGCTGCATACATTGCGAAGTAACAAATGCTCTTACCGATGATTACGCGTAAGGTGCTGCCTTTGTATACGGAAGAACTGACCAGGACATGAAAGCGGTTTTCTTCCCGCGAAGTTCCGGTAATCATACCTATTCCCAAAAATAAAGTTTGCTGTATTATCAGAATCAGAATAGCCGGCATTAGAAAACTGGCAAATCCTGCTCCTTCGTTATATAGTATCACTGCATTGTAAGGTATGGGACTGGCAGCAATTTTTGCTGATTCGCCGGTAATTCCATTCGCATTTAATCTTTCCACCTGAATCTGATTACTCATAGATAGTATGCAATTGCTACAGGCTTGGTTAATAATTCGGTAGTACATAAAACTGCTTATATCGCAATATACGGATACGGTAGTTTGTTCGCCGGTATTTAATTTCTTGCTGAAATCGGCCGGGATATAAACAACTCCATGTACTTTTTTCTCATTGTAAGCTTGTTTTGCTTCGGCAAGTGTAGAAAATTTGCTGATTACCTGTACGTTTTGTGTCGCGTCAAGGTGTCTTACTAATTCTCTCGACTCCTGACTGCGTGAACAATCCACTGCAGCGATGGGTACGTCAATTAGTGTTTCGTTTTTATACAGACTACAATAAACAAGCGGGTAGGCTAATGGAGCTAAAACTAACATGGTAACCACACCACGGTCTTTAAATAGAGTTCTGAACTCTATCTTGATAACATTCAATGTATCTTTTAAAATTGAAACAATCTTATTTCGCGATTGTGTTTTATGTGGTGTATTCATTATTGAACTTATTTAGTTGGATAATTCATGCGAATTGCAGCATTCTTTAGTCTGAAAAATACAAAAAATGGTAAAATCAAAAACGCAAGCATGATCAGGTACGATGTAAGTGAATAGTGAATAGGAATGCCATTCAGTGCCTGGTCGACATATATATTAAAATAATGATGTATTGGAAACAAATCGCTCAGTAAGCGTACTCCCGAAGGCATTTGTTCTATCGGAAATGTTGATCCTGCAAACGTGATACCAAGTGTTCCAAATAGTCCTGCAAATGTAACTCCATCGCGCAAAACTGGGGTGATACCAATAAATATTACTCCAATAGCCTGAGAAGATATTACCAGCATAAAAGTGGCCAAAAACATCCAACCGATATTGGCGTTTAATGGGTAACGCATGTATCTGTAGAGTAGCATATTTCCGATAATTCCCAAAACTGTAAAAACAATAGTATAGGGTAGTAATTTTCCACTTAAGGCTGCAAACATGGAGTTTCCCGAATTCTTTAACCAATCACGTGAGGTTCGTTCTTTATATTCAACTCCAATCGGAAATACAGTCATCATCAGAACCATAAGTTGCAGGATTCCCGGTAAGATAACGTTTAATAAATAAGTTCCATAACTGGCCCATGGGTTTCCAATAAGGTGCGTATCCTGAGTAATTGGCTGAATAATCCCCATGATACGGCTTTCATCTATTCCTTTTGCCCGCAATACCTTTCGTTGCATTCCGATTGAAGTCGCTGCACTCATATAAGTAATATCTTTGAGTAGGAGTGACCCAGCAATCAGGTATCCGTCGTTGACATAGAAAGTTATTGCCGGTCTCTTGCTTGAAAGTGCATCTGCCGAAAAATTGCGTTTTATTTCAACAAACGCATAGATGTTTCCGCGTTGCATTTCTTCTCGAGCTTCTTTATGGCTACTCAGTTTCATTACTACTTTAGCTTGTTGAGTAGCTTCCAGGTTGCGGGTAAATTGCCGTGACAATGATGAATTGTCTAAATCTACAATTCCGATAGGCATCTTGTTTGGTTGTCCTTCGCTGAAGAAAGTCAGAAAAAAGATATAACTAAATGCCATTATCACAACAGTACCTATGAAATAAATGGGACGGCTACCCATTCGTCTCAACTCCCGGCAAAGCGTGTTTATAAATGCTGTTTGTAGTTTATTTGACATAATGATTTTATTAGGTCGATATGGTAATCGGTTTACAAATCAAATATTAATTTACTTTTTCTTCAAATAGAGCTGTCATGCCAGGACGCAGGTCTTTTACAGTTCCGGTTGGACGAGCACGAACTTCGAATGTTTTGACATCAAACTGACCATTTGTTTTGGTTGCTTTCCATGTAGCATACGATGCGAGTGCTTTGATATAAGTCACTTTTACATCAACAATTTGGTTGTTAAGTGCCGGAACTTTAACTCTAAATGTTTTTCCCATTTTTAATCCACCTAACAGGTCTTCACGAACATTGAATGTGAACCAGATATCGCTCAAATCAACAATGCTCATAATAGGGGCACCAGTTCCAACAAGTTCACCACATTTAGGATAAACTTCAGTGACTTCACCATTAATCGGAGATGTAAGTGTTATTTCTTTGAGGTATGATTTTACTTCGTTTACTGCACCTTTTGCTCTGTCCACTAATGCAAGAGCAGCTTCTTTGTCTTCATTCTCTGCTCCGTTTTTAGCCATGCTATATTGCGATTTAGCTGCACTTGCAGTTGCCATAGCGGCTTTGTATTGAGCTTCTGCTTCATCACGTTTTTGGGCAGGTACTACTCCTTTGTCGAATAAACGCTGAACACGATCATACGATTTCTTTGAAATGTCCACACCAACCAAGGCTTTTTGCCACATTTCGTAAGCACCCAAAATGGTTTCTTTACGAGCTCCTTTTATAGCTTTTTTGTTTTGAGCTTGTGCGGCATTTTCGGCTGCATTGGCTTGTTCCAGTTTTGCAGTAAGTTCAGGGCTGTCAAGTATTACTAACGTATCGCCCATTTTTACTTGTTTACCTTCGTCAGCTAAAAACTGTTTGATACGTCCCGGAACTTTTCCGGATATCCGAATCTCAGAGGCGTCGGCTTCTCCCTGAATAATGACAGGTTCAGGTTTGTTTATAATTAAACCTATAATGAATATCAAAACTACGACTGCTATTAAAGCTATTAGGCCGGTTCTTAAATCCTGATTCTTTTTTTTCATTGTTGTCTAATATTTATTCGTTTGTATTTTATTTCTTAGTTGTAGTTGTTTGTGATTTTAGTGTTGGGGCATTTAATGTGCCTAAGGATTTAGCAAGATACAGGTTACATAGTTTTACATCTATATTTGCATCAATGGCTTCTGATTTAGCCGAAAGCCAGGCTGTCTGCGCACCCAGTAGATCGGTAGATGTGATTACACCTGCATCAAATCCTTCGTTTGCGTAGCGTAAGTTTTCTTCTGCCTGATCGATATTGTGCTGAGTGGAAACTCTTTTCTTCAAACTTTCAGCTACTTTGTAAGAGCTTTGTTTTATTTGTAATTGCATTTTCTCCTTCGTTTCTTCCAATTCCAGTGTTGCAATTCTATGTTGAGATTTAGCGGCGTTTAGAGTATGAATTCTGTCTCCGAAATGAAACAACGGAATATTAGCCACAACTCCTACCGAAAACATGCCTCCAAATTCATTTCTATAACCATTGTATGAGTTTGGATTGGTAACCAGATAATTGCCAGACAAAACAATATTGGGCATAAACCGCGATAGCATAATTTTCTCGTTTGCTTTTGCCATATTCTCTACCTGAGTTAGTTGTTTAATCTCCGGTCTGTTGTTTAAAGCTTGATCTATAGGAATAAGGGTTGTTGTGTTATCTTGTGCCAAATCCTGATCGGCTAATGAGTATACGTCGTCCAGTGCAATGCCGCATAGCTGGTTTAATGCCATTCTGGAAAGGTTTAACCCGTCTTCAGCCTTAGTTACGGTAATATCTGCTTCGTTGAGTTTTACTTTCACTTTTAATGCTTCTGATTTAGTAGCTACTCCTTCTTCAATCATTACGTTGACATTTGAATCTACCTGAGCTACTAAGTTGCGGTATTCTTTGGCAAGCTTCACTTTGTTTTCCAATGATACTACACGCCAGTAAGCTTCATCTACCTCGAGTAGTAAATCCGTGACTTTACTTTCTCTTTTTGCTTCGGCAAGACGCTCACCGTATTTAGCAATATTATATAGCTCCTTGATTTTACCTCCCATGAAGATCGGCTGTGTAAAGCCAACAGATCCTGCAAATACATTGTTTATGTCATATTCCAGAGCACTTTTGGGTAGCAACGCATAGTTTTTCCATTGTATTTTTTCTGGGTTTGTTTTGGGGTTAAATGGATTGCCACTTGCATCTAAAGGAGTGCCTGTTGATGAAAAATTGTTATTCCATGACCCTTTATAATCTATTGTTCCGTTTGGATTCATGTTATATACCGGAAGGTGGGCGTCCTCTGATAACAGCGATAGGTTTTTCTGATTCCAGGTATAAATTCCGTTTGCCGAAAAGTTAGGCAGAAACTGCGTGAATGCTGCTTTCTTCAATTCTGCAGCTGCTTTTACGCTTTCTTGTGCCATTTGGATACTCTTGTTGTGGGTGAGTGCCATCTGTCGGCAATCTTCAAGCTGCAAAACCTTTTGCGGGTATACTTGCATGCTTGCCATAAGCGTCATAATTACGAATACGTTTTTCTTCATATTTTATATATAATGATTTTATGTAATTGGTCAAACAATAGTTGTCGGTGCAACTATCCGGATTGTTAGTTTATTGCAAATTCGCCATAATTTTGCGCAATACATTACGGCTTACGTTTAGTTCTTCATCCGTAATATCGTTTAATGTTTTAGTTGCTATTTGTTGTACCAGTTCTGTTGCTTTTTTTTGTAAGGACATTCCTGTCTCAGTCAGGTGAATTAAATTGATTCTTCTGTCGTTGTGATCAGAAACTCTTGTTACCAGATTTCGTTTTTCCAGTTTGTCAATCAGCCTTGTCATGCTGGGTTTATCTTTTGTTGTAAGGCTGCAAAGTGTTTGTTGTGTAACTTTGTCTTTCTGCCATAAACAGGCCAGCACAGACCATTGTTCAGTGGTAATGTCGATTCCTTCGTTTACAAAAGCCCGCAGAAATGTTCGGTTAATAGCTGCTGAAACTTTACCGACTAGTATATCGAATATTTCATTGTTTTGTAATTGTGTCATATGGTTGCGTGTTTAATAGTTGTTTGAACAACTATGCAAAAGTACAACGAATATTTGTAGTTTTTGTTCTTGAATTTAATATTTAACTCATTTTTAATATGAATGTCTCAAAAATATTCTATACAATAGGAGAATCAGGTAGATTAGCCTGTTTTTTAGAGTTGATGAATTTATAAAACAGCAAGGTTTTTATATCGGAGTGTAACTTTCTTTTTTTCTGCTTTATCTGATGATGTAGGAATGGTCAAATGGCTTCACCTGATTTTTATGTTGTCTGCTTCTAATTGGATGAATAAAAACGGATGATGGCTATTTAAATATTCAACTTGCTGTAGTCTTGTTAATGTTGGATTATTTGCTTCTGTAGTTTCGCAAGTTTCACAAACAACTATTGCCTAAATTACTTTACAATTTACACTTAGCTATCTTGTTGAAATATGTCGTTCTTTTTTCAATAAATCCTCTACGATTTTAGTCTAAATACCAAATTGTTGAAATACAGTGATGAGTACAAAAATAAATATCTAATAATACAAATAATGAATCTAAATTTTAAATCACCTTTGTTGTATTATTGTTATTTTTGTTGAGTCGTGTCAATAAAATTACAGAACCTATTAATTTAAAATTGGAATCTGAGAAATGGCTTTTAATAGATAATTGTCATGATGATTTGTTTTCGAAACTGGGATGTTGGTTTGGCAAAAGATTCAGAAATGATCTGTAATATAAGCTCCGGTTTAAACTGCTTTGTGTACATATAACCAGGCTCTGTACAGGCAATAAAGTACATGATATATTCAGCTCAGGCAACTTAGTTGACGGTAATAAAATCAAAGACAATAAAAAATAAAACAATGAATTTAAAGACTTTTGGGGTTATCCTTTTATTATTCGTAGGCATATTTAATGCGCAAGGGCAAGATAAATTATATTCAAATTCATTCTCTCTTGGCGATGTCCGGCTTTTAGATGGTCCATTTAAAAAAGCCCAGGATCTAAATCTTAATACTTTATTAAAATATGATGTAAACAGACTTATAGCTCCTTATAAAAGGGCCGCAGGTTTACCAACAGAAGCAGACAATTACGGTAATTGGGAAAATACGGGTTTGGATGGGCATATTGCAGGTCACTATCTCTCTGCAATGGCTATTAATTATGCAGCAACAAGTGACACTCGTTGCAAAGATCGTATGGAAAGCATGATTAATGAGCTTAAAAAATGTCAGGATGCTAATTCTAAAGACAGTAATTTTGTCGGATATCTGGGGGGCGGACCTAATGCAAAAGCTCTTTGGCTTAAAATAAAAAATGGCAATCCGGCAGCTATTTGGGATGGTTGGGCTCCATGGTATAATATCCACAAAATGTATGCAGGCTTACGTGATGCCTGGTTGTATGGAGGAAATGAAACAGCGAAGGCTATGTTTCTCAAATCTTGCGATTGGGGGATAAATTTATGTGCTAATTTGTCGGATTCTCAAATGGAGGCCATGCTGGCAAATGAACATGGTGGAATGAATGAAGTGTATGCAGATGCTTATCAGATCTCAGGAAATATCAAATACCTGATTATGGCAAAACGTTTTTCTCACAAAGTGATTTTAAACTCTTTTGCAGCTGAAACTGACAATTTGGATAATAAACATGCCAATACACAGATCCCGAAAGCTATAGGATTTGAACGTATTGCTGAAGAGAGTAATGACCCGATCTATGTTACAGCATCAAAGTTCTTTTGGAAGAGCGTTATACAAAACAGAACACTTGCTTTCGGAGGAAACAGTCGAAAAGAGTTCTTTCCTCAACCTTCTGCTAGTATGGACTATATAACCGATCGTGAAGGTCCTGAATCGTGTAATACCTATAATATGCTTAAACTGACCGAAGGACTTTTTCGTATGAATCCGGAAGCACGTTATGCTGATTATTATGAAAAAGCTTTGTTTAATCATATATTATCTACTCAGCACCCTGAACATGGGGGATATGTTTATTTTACTCCTGCAAGGCCCGAGCATTACAGGGTTTACTCAGCACCCAATGAGGCTATGTGGTGTTGTGTTGGTACAGGTATGGAGAACCACGGCAAATATGGTCAGTTTATATATACGCATCGCAATGATAGCTTGTTTGTAAATCTTTTTATTGCTTCTCAGCTAAACTGGAAGCAAAAAGGAGTTGTGATTGTACAACAAACACTTTTTCCTGACCAGGAATCTACTAAACTGACTATTCATACTACTTCTCCTAAATATTTCAAATTGATGGTTCGTCATCCGTCTTGGGTGGCGCCTGAATCATTTAAAATTATGGTTGGAAAGGAAGTATTACATGTGTCCTCGAATCCTTCATCTTATGTGTCAATAGCGCGCACGTGGAAAGATGGCGATGTTGTAAAAATACTATTGCCTATGGAAAATAGTTTAGAAAATCTTCCTAATGTACCCCAATATGTTGCGGTAATGCATGGTCCTATATTATTAGCTTCCAAAACAGGTACACAAGAAATGAAAGGTATTGTTGCGGATGATAGCAGATGGGGACATATTGCGAATGGTCCGTTAATTCCGCTTGACAAAGATCCTGTTATGATTGGAGAACGTTCTACGTTGCTATCTAAAATTTTTCCGGTAAAAAATAAGTCATTAACTTTTACGACTAAAGGATTATTTGCTTCCGATTCCGATTCTCAATTAGTACTAGAACCTTTTTTTCGTATTCACGATTCAAGATACATGATGTATTGGATGGCTTTAACTAAGACTCAATACCAAAATGTAAAGGATTCGTTAGCTCTGATTGAGAAAGAAAAAATAGTTCTAGATAAACGAACAATAGATGTTGTAGCTCCCGGTCAACAGCAACCTGAAGTAGATCATATGATGAAATCCTTAAATTCAAAAACAGGATTTTTTCAAAATGAATCTTGGCGCGAAGCAAGAGATGGAGGGTATTTTAGTTATGTAATGCGTACAAATAAAGAAACCAACTTATTTCTTATGGTTTGTTATCATGTAGATGGAACAGAGTCGCTAGCATTGGATGTTTTAATTGATGGTGAAAAATTAGTAGCCGGAAATCTTGCAGGAAAATGGAAAAAATCAGGATTTATAAACATAGAATATCAATTGCCTGATTCGATGATTACAGGAAAAGAATTGGTTGAAGTCCGGTTTCAAACAGCATCCGGTAATGCAATAGGTCGGGTATCCGATGTTCGCATTCTTCGAAAATAAATTTAAAATGATTATAAAAAATACAAAATGAAACTCACACGCTTTTCACTACTTTTTTTTCTTTCTGTTTTGTGTCAATCTTCGATGGTTGCGCAGAGTAAGGCTTCTTCAAATCCAATTATTTTTGCAGATGTACCGGATATGTCGATGATTCGCGTGGGTGATACTTATTATATGAGTAGCACCACGATGCACATGAATCCGGGTGTTCCTATTATGAAATCGAAAGATCTCGTTAACTGGGAACTGGTGAATTATGCATACAATACTCTTGGTGACATGGACGAGTTAAACCTGAATAATGGAAAGAATAACTATGGAAAGGGATCCTGGGCCAGTACTATTCGTTTTCATAACGGACTGTTCTACGTTTCAACATTTGCGCAAACAACAAATAAGACATATATTTTCACAACAAAAGATATCGAAAAAGGTCCTTGGGTTGAGCATTCATTTAAACCTTCATATCACGATAATTCCTTATTTTTTGATGATGATGGACGCATTTATTTAGTTACAGGTTCGGGGAAACTCAAAATCCTTGAAGTGAAAGAAGATTTATCGGGTGTAAAAGAAGGAACTGTAAAGGTTCTTATTGAAAATGCAAGCGCACCTGCCGGAAATATCGGACTTCCTGCTGAAGGTTCACAGTTATTCAAACATGATGGCAAATACTATTTGTATAATATATGCTGGCCAAGGGGTGGTATGCGAACTGTTCTTGTTCACAGGGCTGATAAGATTACCGGACCATGGGAAGGAAAGGTCGCATTTCAGGATCAGGGCGTTGCACAGGGAGGAATGATAGATACTCCGGATGGAAGATGGTTTGCATATTTGTTTCAGGATCATGGATCTGTAGGGCGTATTCCTTATATTGTTCCTATGAAATGGGAAGATGGGTGGCCGGTGATAGGTGTTAATGGAAAGCTTCCTGAATCACTTGATCTTCCTGCAAGCAAAGGTATAACGCCGGGTATTGTAGCTGCGGATGAGTTCAACCGTAAAAAAGGAGAACTTGCGTTACCACTTGTTTGGCAATGGAATCACATGCCTGATAATAAGCTTTGGTCGGTTACTCAGCGGAAAGGATATTTGCGCTTAACTACCGGACGTATTGATACCATGTTTCTTCAGGCCCGAAACACATTGACTCAACGTACCTTTGGTCCGGTATCATCCGGCATAACGTCTATTGACGTAAGCAATATGAAAGAAGGCGATTTTGCAGGACTTTCGCTTTTGCAGAAGAAATTTGGACAAGTAGGGGTTAAGTTTGTTGATGGCGTAAAATCAATCGTAATGGTAAATGGTTCTGGTCGTGTGCCTGTTGAAAATCAGAGTATTCCATTGACTCAAAAGACTGTTTATCTAAAAGCAGAATGTGATTTCAAAAATAAAACCGATATTGGATATTTCTTCTATAGTCTGGATGGAAAATCATGGAATCCAATTGGTTCACAACTAAAAATGGAGTATTCAATGCCACATTTTATGGGCTATCGTTTTGGTTTATTCAACTATTCGACTAAAAATCCGGGTGGTTTTGTAGATTTCGATTATTTTCGGATTGAAGATAAGATTACCAAAAAATAAATTTTAGCGAGAACCGATAAGCTGATTAATAAAAGTTGATAGCTGAATCTAACCTGTTATAAAATGAAAGATCGCAAATATTATTTTTTATTGGGTACTGTGATTATATTGTCTTTACTCTGTGTAGATGCCCAAAATCCGATTATTCGTGATCAGTTTAGCGCCGATCCTACAGCCAGAGTTTTTAATGGGAAAGTTTATCTTTATCCATCGCACGACATTGTTGCTCCAAAAGGAATAAGCTTAAAAAAGGACTGGTTCTGCATGGAAGATTATCATGTGTTTTCATCCGGAAATCTTACCGATTGGACTGATCATGGTGTCATTGTCACTCAAACAAAAGTACCATGGCTCACTACTGCAAATTATGATATGTGGGCACCTGACTGTGTTTTCAAAAACGGTAAATACTATTTCTATTTTCCTGTTGACGGTAAAATTGGTGTTGCCACTGCCGATAAACCTGAAGGCCCTTATACTGTGTTGGATAAACCTTTAACCAGGATAGGAGGTATTGACCCTTGCGTGCTCCTTGACAAAGATGGTTCGGCCTATATTTTTACAGCCAGAGGACGTATTAGTGTTGCTAAACTCAAAGAGAACATGATTGAAGTGGATGGTGAAGTTCAAACAATTGCCAATCTTCCTTCCAAAGGACTTATCGAAGGTCCGTTTGCCTTCCAGTTCAATGGCAAATATTACCTTACCTATCCTCATGTTGAAAATAAAATTGAACGTCTGGAATATTCCATGAGCGATAGCCCTATGGGACCTTATAAATCCGTTGGTGTAATTATGGACGAATCTGCATCAGGTTGCTGGACTAATCACCAATCCATCGTTCAATACAAAGGACAGTGCTATCTTTTTTATCATGACAATGATTACTCACCAAAGTTTGATAAAAATCGCTCGATAAAAATAGATAGCTTGTTCTTTAATGCCGATGGAACTATTCGTAAAGTGATTCCTACTTTACGTGGTGTCGGCTTAGTTAATGCTTCGAATGAAATTCAGATTGACCGCTACAGTCGTATCTGCGATATGGGTATATCGGTTGAGTTTATTGATGAAATGAATACATTTAAAGGCTGGAAAACTGTTTTTACAACAAAAGATGCCTGGATTCAATTCAATGCTGTTGATTTTGCTAAGAAGAAATACAAATCAGTTGTAGTTAAGGCTATTTCAAAAACAGGGGGTAGCATTCAGGTACACTTGAATAGCGTGAATGGACCTGTTGTAGCTACAGTAAATGTACCAAAAGGTGATGACTGGCAAACGGTAAAAGTTTCGGCATCTAAATTAAAATCAGGAGTTCAAAATTTAGTAGTGTCATCAGCTAATAACAATCCGGTTGAGGTAGATTGGATAAGGTTTGAATAGTTTTAAATATAAGAAATACTGGAAGGTGTTTGTAAAAATAATAATGATGAAAAGAAATATATCTTGGCTTATTGTTTTGCTGGTTATATCATGTGCTGATTTTACGATAGCTCAGACAAATATTAGTCAATCAATAGATGGAAAACCCTCACATGTATTTCGTTATACAAACCCGATAACAAGAGATACTACCTTGTCTATGCGTGACTATTGCATTATTAAGGTCGGCAATTTGTGGTATTCCACGGGCACATCTAATCCTGTGTGGACCGGACATAATCCGGGTGTTCGTTTGTTAGTTTCAGATGATTTGATCCATTGGAAGCAACATTCATGGATTATTGATGCCAGTAAACTTACAGATGATTGCCCTTACAATGGAAGGTTTTGGGCACCAGAAATTCATATTATAAAAAATAAATACTGGCTTACTGTAAATAGCGGAAAAGTGACCAAAGAAGATCCAAAAGGAATGAATACGCATAGTATATGGCTTTTTGTATCCGAAAAAGTAACGGGACCGTATAAGTTAGTTAATGGTCCGCTTACTCCTCAATATAACAATGATGCAACTTTGTTCGAAGATGAAGATGGACAAACCTATCTCTATTGTAGTGGCAACGGGCTTTTTCAGGCAAAAATTGATTTAGAAACCGGAAAACTCACCACACCGGTTCAAAAATTTCTCGACAAAAAAGAACCCGGTTATCCTGAATGGATGGTGGGCGGAATTGAAGCCCCATTTGTGCTTAAACGAGATGGATATTATTTTATGTTTTTCTCTACATGGACTCGTGGTTATGAAATCGGTTTATTAAAATCCAAATCGCCACTTGGTCCTTGGAAGTTGGCATCACGCGAACCTATATTCGGAACCCGCAAAAAGGGTTTTCGTCCAGAGTTGGCTATAGAAGGCCGGTATGATCATCTGAAGTTTCAGGATACTCAAGACCCTTATTGCGAAACAGGTCATAATGCTATATTTGAAGGACCGGATGGTAAGTTGTGGAGTTCGTGTCATTACTCAATGTACGAAAAACGTCCATATCCATATAGCCAGACTTTTCAATCGTGGGATTTAACCCCTCAGATGGGTATAGAACCTGTAACTTACAAAGATGGACTGTTTTATATTGCCGGACCAACGTGGACAGAACAAACAATAGAATACTGAAAGACACTACTATAAATTATTTAGTGCGCTCTTTTCCTTTATAAGCTTGTTTTTTAATCTATTATAAATAAATATTAAAAGAAACTATCACGATGAATTACAAATTATTAGCTGTTTTTGTAGTGGCTGTATCTACCAGCTTATTTGGCTTAGCTCAAACTAACCAGACTACAATTGTTGAAGACTTTAAGTCTTCTTCTGTAAATCAACCGGGACAAGAGTACCCGAAAGTCAACTCACAAGGTTACGCGCGTTTTCGTGTAGTAGCACCTCAGGCGCAAAGTATTGTAGTAAGCCTTGGTCTTGGTGGTACCAGAGGTGGAACTCCCCTCACGAAGACTGAAGATGGTTCATGGATGGGAACAACTGCAGGACCTATGGAAGAAGGTTTTCATTATTACCACTTAACCATCGACGGAGGTGTATTTAATGATCCCGGTACGTTGAATTTCTACGGTTCTACCCGTTGGGAAAGCGGAATCGAAATTCCGGCTCACGATCAGGATTTTTACGCTCTGAAAGATGTGCCTCACGGAAACGTACAACAGGTTCTTTTTCCTTCTAAAAGTACAAATACCTCACGCAGAGCTTTTATATATACTCCTCCCGGATATGACAAAGATGCTAAAAAACACTATCCTGTTTTGTATTTACAACATGGTTGGGGAGAGGATGAAACTGCCTGGAGTAACCAGGGACATGCTAATTTGATCATGGACAATATGATTGCTGAAGGTAAAATAAAACCTTTTATCATTGTAATGACCTACGGAATGACTAACGATGCTAAGCCGGGTACTATCAAAAGTTTTAGCGTTATTCCTTTTCAGACTGTTCTGGTTGATGAGCTAATTCCTTATGTTGATGCTAATTTTCGTACAATTGCCGATCAAGCACATCGTGCAATGGGTGGCCTTTCTATGGGTGGTTTTGAAACTCACGCTATCACGCTTGCCAGACCTGAGGTTTTCTCTTACTATGCTCTGTTGAGTGGCGGTACTTATACTCCCGCTGAAATAAAAGACAAGTCTAAAGTCAAACTGATCTTTATGAGCTGCGGTAGCTTTGAAAATCCTGATGGTGTCAATAAAGCTGCGGCTACATTGAAAGATGCAGGTTTCAATGCTGTATCTTATGTTTCGGAGAATACGCGCCACGAATTTCAAACATGGCGTAGAAGTTTGCAAGTGCTTGCTCCACTTCTCTTTCAATAAATTCAACTTTATCTAATATAAATCAATTGTCATGAAATACAAATCATTAGCTGTTTTGTTGCTGTCTGCTTCAACAAATTTCGTCTGTATAGCTCAGACAACAGCTGTAGTAGAAGACTTCAAAACAACGCCAACTACTCAGCAAGAAAAGAAATATCCGCAGGTAAATTCCGAGGGTCGTGTACGCGTTAGCATTTCTGCACCTCAGGCTTTGAAAGTGCAACTGGATATTGGCGCAGTTAAATATGACCTGGTGAAAGACGATAAAGGTGTTTGGACCGGTGAGTCTGCTCCGCAAGATGAAGGTTTCCACTATTATCAACTTAATATCGATGGAGCCTCGGTTCCTGATCCCGGTAGTTTATATTATTATGGAGCCAGCCGATGGGGTAGTGGTATCGAAATTCCTGCAAAAGATCAGGACTTCTATGCTTTGAAAAATGTTCCTCATGGTCAGTTGCGTGAAAATCAATATTTCTCAAAGACATCTAACAGTGTTCGTCGCGTTTATATTTATACACCACCGGGATACGATAAAGATTCAAAAAAATACCCTGTGTTGTATCTTCAACACGGTATGGGCGAAAATGAAACCGGTTGGGGTAATCAGGGGCGTACCGGTTTAATTATGGATAACCTGATTGCTGAAGGAAAGTCACTCCCTTTCATCATTGTTATGGAAAATAGCAGTGTAAATCTTGGAGGCGCCCCACGTGGGCCAAGACCTGCAGGTGCACCAACAACTGCACCTTCTGCTCCTGCTCCCGGACAAGCTGCTCCACGTTTTGGAGGTATGGGCGGAATGAACTTTGCCGGACAGTTTGAACGTATTCTTTTTGACGATTTAATTCCTTATATCGAATCTAATTATCGTGTTATTCCCGATCAGGCACATCGTGCAATGGCCGGATTGTCGATGGGAGGTATGCAAACTCATTCAATCGTAGTTGCCAACCCTGACAAATTCTCGTATGTGGGTATGTTTAGTAGTGGAACCTTCTCTCCAACTGAAATTAAAGATATGGATTCTTTCAAAAAAGGGGTGAAAGTTGTGTTTATGAGTTTTGGTGGTCGCGAAGGTGGTTCAGCCAAAATTGGTGCTGCAGCTGAAGAATGGAATAAAGCAGGCATCAAAGGGGGTTCTTATATTTCTCCTGAAACAGCTCATGAATGGCAATCGTGGAGAAGGAGTTTGCATGAATTTGCACCACTTCTTTTTAGATAATCAATAAACTCAGATTATCCGATAAATTAAAAACGCTCAATTGTTCTGTTTGCAGTAGTCATAATAGCTTATATGACCGGGTTGGTTCGAAACGTGATTCGTGTAAGACGAATAATCGCTTCAGACAGTTTATTGGAGGGAAAAGAAGCAATATAATACGAATTGGTGACATCAAACTTTGGTGTTGCCAGTTCAGATTATGGTGACGCAAGTTTAAACTTTGGTGATGCAAGTTTAAACTTTGGTGATGCAAGTTTAAACTTTGGTGATGCAAGTTTAAACTTTGGTGATGCAAGTTTAAACTTTGGTGATGCAAGTTTAAACTTTGGTGATGCAAGTTTAAACTTTGGTGATG
>Ga0302165_10000085_pt1 | contig 43724 bp, 29 predicted proteins | sample I_Fen_E3_2_FD_193499 | JGI IMG/M metagenome (GOLD analysis project Ga0302165, IMG submission 193499) | Peat permafrost microbial communities from Stordalen Mire near Abisko, Sweden - I_Fen_E3_2 | ecosystem: Environmental > Terrestrial > Soil > Wetlands > Permafrost | place: Sweden: Abisko...
ATTATGGATATAAAATCTGCCGAATTTATAATCAGCAACACTGATTATCTGAAATGCCCCGATAGTAAATTGCCCGAATATGCTTTTATCGGACGCTCCAATGTGGGCAAGTCGTCGTTGATCAACATGCTTTGCAACCGCAAGGATTTGGCCATGACTTCGTCGAGACCGGGGAAAACGCTGTTGATAAATCATTTTTTGATCAACAAAAACTGGCATTTGGTCGATTTGCCCGGATATGGTTATGCTACTGCCGGCAAAAAGATGCGCGACCAATTACAGAACATTATTGAAAGCTATATTCTGCACCGCGAGCAACTGACATGTTTGTTTCTTTTGATCGATTGCAGGCACGAGCCCCAGAAAATCGACCTGGAATTTATGGAATGGCTCGGCGAGAACGGTGTTCCGTTTTCTATCGTATTCACCAAGCTGGATAAACTGACTCATGCCAAAGGAAAATCGAACGTGCAGACCTATAAAGATAAACTGTCCGAGCAATGGGAAGAGCTGCCTCCGATTTTCCTCACTTCGTCCGAAAAACGCGTAGGGCGCGATGAAATTTTGAACTATATTGACGGAATAAGCAAGAGCCTGTAAAGGAGTGTTGCCGGTCTGATCTTTTCCAAAGTTTTAAACTTTGGAAAAGGTCGTAATTCTATTCTAACAAACGTTTGCGGTATCTTTTTTTTATTCAGCTTTTAAGTTAGTATTGCTTTTCCGCCGAAAATGAATATCATTGCATTTTATTTTCGAAAAACAAACCGGATATAATTTTTCGGTTTGTCGACTCTAACATCTAACACACTATGCTGAACATTCAAAAGAAAATGAGCAATGCTTTCCTGGCTTTGCTCGGGCTGCCTGCCACGGCGGTTGGTTTTGCGTTATCCACTCAAATTGCCGCGCTGAGCTGGATACTTTCCAATAAATATCATCTGGACATTCACGATGTGGCCTTCGTTTGGTTGGCCGGACCCATTGCGGGCATCTTTGGTCAGGTCATCGTGGGCCTGCTGAGCGATAATGTCTGGTTTATGGGTGGTCGTCGCAGGCCGTTTATCATTATTGGTGGACTGGTCAGCAGCATTGCTTTCCTTACACTGCCTCACATCCGGGGCATTTCGCATATCACGGGCATTTCGGACATTATTCTCATCGCGTCCGTCATCGCGTTGTTCCTCGACTTGTCGGTCAACGTAACCTTTAACCCAGCCCGCTCCATTATTGCCGATCTTACCCCCGAAGGCAAAGTGCGCACCGCCGGTTATGTGTGGATGCAGATTATTTCGGGCTTTTTCGGCGTATTTGCCTACTTTTTATCCATGCTTTTTGGAAATGAAATGCTGTTGTACATCGCGGCAGGCATTGTGTTTCTCACCGCTGTGTTTCCTATTCTGTTTATTCAGGAAAAAAAGGAACAGGAAGCTGCTCTGTCCGAAAATCGGGAGAAATTTGGTGTTTGGCAGATATTTCAGGAAATATTTCCGCTGTATGGATTTTTGGTGTTTGGCATTTTTAGTCTGTTTTTCCACTTTTTCCCCGAAGCGTTGGGCGCGTGGCACAATCTGGTTTTGATTGCCGCACTACTTTATTCGGTTATCATTGGCATTATCATCATTGTTCAGGGAATTAAACACCCGTCGAATCGCAATGAGTTTCAAAAAATCATGCTTGCACACTCATTTACCTGGGTGGCTTTTCAGAGCATGTTTATTCTTTCCGGCTTTTTCATCGAGAATCAGATTCTCCCCAACATCGGACTAAAAGGCATTACGGCCAATTGGTTTGCCGAAAAACTCACGGGCGCAACGCAAACCCCGGCTTCGTCGGTGGGTAATATTGTTTCGCTCGGCTTCTTTATCCTCAACCTGATCGGGGCTATTTTTCCCTTGATATTACAATCCATCGCTAAGCGCATTGGTCGGGTCAGGACTTACATAGGGGCACTTATCTTTTCGGTAATCGGCTATTTCTATATTGCCTATTTTAGTCGGGTGGAGATCGACTTTTATATCGGTATGTTCCTCGTAGGCATTGGTTGGTCGGCGGTTATTTCCATTGTGTTTGCCATTATGAGCGAGCGTGTGAACCCGGCAAAGATGGGTTTGTATATGGGTGTGTTTAATTTAGCGGTTGTATTGCCTCAGATGATGAGCAACGGAGTGGCCAACGTTATTAAAGCCACCGGCAACCATCAGTTGTTGTATATCTTTTGCGGATTGCTGGTTAGCGCTTCGGTTGTTTTCTGGATGTTTGTAAATGAACCCGAATCGTCGGCCGGTGCTTCGAATGTCACTAAAAACGGGCATTAAAATAATTCGGTGTTTACAATTTCCGGTTCATAATTTCCTATTATCTTTGCGGTAAGAAATAAAACCGCATAGTTTTCATAATCCAATAACCGCGGACCATTCGGCTCTGCGGTTTTTGCGTTTAAATATACAACCGATGAAAAAGATTTTTCTTATTCCACTACTTTGCCTTTGCTTTTTGTTCTCATGTACTACCAAGAGTGCCAAAACAACCGATGCGCAAACCACCGACTCATTAAAACTTAGTTATGCGCAGGGATTTGCCATTAAGTATTTCCCGAACTATAAAGAAGTGATTGTGTACAGCCCGTGGGTGAAAGGTACGGTGTATGCCCGTTATTATCTGGTGAAAGATGCTTCCGTAAAAATACCTGCCGATGGGACAAAGGTGCAGGTTCCGCTTCGCACATTGGTTGCCACGTCGGTCACTCATTTTGAGTTTTTAAGCTTGTTGGGACAGGTGCAAACCATTGTGGGCGTTTGTTCGCCACGTATTATCTACAACAAAGAAATCAACAAACGCTTTGCAGAAGGACGGATTGCCGATTTGGGCGATGCCTTTACCATCAATGTAGAGAAAACCCTGCAGCTGAAACCGGGAGCAGTGATGATGAGTGGTTATAACCAGAACGACCCTTATGCGCAACGTGTTTCGCAAGCCGGAATTCCCGTACTGTTTAATAACGAATGGATGGAGACTTCACTGTTGGCACGGGCGGAATGGATCAAATTTGTGGCAGTATTTTATAATAAAGAGAAACAGGCCGACAGTATTTTTGCCGATGTGGATAAGCGATACAACGATATAAAAGCAAAAGCGGCAGGAGTGAAGGTAAAACCCAACATTATGGCCGGATCGAATTTTCGCGGAACGTGGTATATGCCGTCGGGACGTAATTTTATGGGCAAACTCTTTGCCGATGCGGGTACTCGTTACTTTTATGCCAATGATACTACGGCCGGAAGTCTGCCATTGAATGTGGAAACGGTGTTGAAAAATTTCGCTACAACCGACGTGTGGCTGAATTGTAATTTTAATTCGCTGGATGAGCTGGTGAAGGCCGATTCGAAACATGCACTCTTTCGCCCGGTGCAACTGAAGCAGGTTTACAATTTCAATAAACGCCTGTTGCCTTCCACGGCCAATGATTTCTGGGAAAGTGCGGTGGCACGCCCCGATTTGGTGCTTTCGGACGTGATTGCCATTCTGCACCCCGAATTATTGCCCGGATATAAACTGGTGTATGCCGAGAAATTGAAGTAAAAGCTGGTTAGAAATTATTTCTGAGAAATGCATTCGTCCGATAACAATCATCGGATGAATGCATTTATTTTATTTAAAAGCATTTGATTCGTCCCCTTTTGTTGTTACCAGTGGGCGGTTTTATCCCCACATAGAGGGATTGTTGACATTTTTTTACACGGTTACCTTTGTGGCAAAAAAATAAAATAATTCCAATGATAAATCAGAATCATCTTTCAACTAAAAAAATACGAACTTTATTATGTGTCTTGTTGGCTTTAAATGTACTTGTCAGCAATGGCGAAAACAGTAAAAATACGTCAACTCCGCCAATATTTAAACTGGATACGCTCAATGCTTATCAAATGAATGAAGTCTCGGTTTACGGACAAAAGAAAAAGAATACCACGATTGGTAAGTCGGGCATCAGCGAGATGGATCTTCCGCAAGCTATAACGGTTATCGACAGTAAACTACTCGAAGTACAGCAAGTAAGTTCGGTCACCGATTTGCTGAAAAATGTAAACGGAGTCTACATTATGGGAAACTCGGGTGGGTATCAGGAAGAGATAGCTTCGCGCGGAACCAACATTACCACTACCAATACTTTTAAGAACGGAATTCGTTATTATGGCGGTATGAAAACCGAAATGAGTGGTATTGAAAAAGCGGAGATACTCAAAGGGAGTGCCGCTTTGCTTTATGGCAATGTGGCTGCCGGCGGAATATTGAATCTGGTGACTAAAAAGCCGGTTTTCAACTTTGGCGGAAATGTAACCATGACTTACGGGAGCTTTGATCAATATAAACCCTCGTTTGACGTGTACGGAGCATTGAATAAACAGAAAACCATTGCTTTCCGGCTCGATGGGTCGTACGAACAGGCTAACAGTTTTCGTAAAGGCGTTGAATCTAAAACCTATTATCTCAACCCTTCGGTGTTGTTCAACATAGATTCAAAAACAACGCTGTTGGTAGAAGGTGATTATACCAAGGACAACCGTACTCCTGACTTTGGAGCCGGCATTATCAATTATCAAATAGCCGACCTTCCGCGCGATCGCTTTGTGGGTGTGTCGTGGGGTAAGTACAACTCCGAACAAACTTTTCTATCGGCCAAGGCCACACATAAATTCAATGATAATCTCAACATTAGTTCGCTTACCGGTTTGAGATATTACAATACCGACCTGTTTTCCAATTCTCGCCCAAACACCAGCGGTAGTATGATTGCATCCAATGGTGACTGGACCCGAAATATTCAGCGGAGCTCGGTGGACGACAACTACTTCATCGAACAGGTTGACCTGAATGCCAACTTCAATACCTGGTTTATCAAGCATCAGTTTTTGGTTGGCGCCGATTATGAATCGTACACAACCAAAACGACCAGTTACAATTCGTATACCGGCTATGATGCCATTAATATTTTTGAGAATTACAATGCAGCAAACGAGCCAGCTCAACCTGCGCTGACTAAAAATACGCTTACTACCAATCCGGTGGACAGGTTTGGTATTTATGCTCAGGACTTGCTTACACTTCACCGCTACTTCAAGTTGCTGATGGGGGTACGTTATTCGGACATCAAATCGAGTACCGATGTGTATACCTATTCTTCGTCGGCGACCGTAAAAACTCCGGCACACGATCGACCGTTTTCGCCCAAAGCTGGAATTATTTTTCAGCCAACCAATAACAATACGCTGTTTGCAACCTATTCCAACTCGTTTTCGCTCAACACAGGGGTGGACATCAATGGCAATGCGCTTGATCCTTCCATTGTTGATCAGTACGAAGTGGGAGTGAAAAACAAACTGTTCGATAATAAACTTGCGCTGAACCTTACTGCTTACCAAATCGACAATAGTAACCTGGCTCAGACTTCGCTGGAGAACGGAAATACCAACAGCAATATCAAAGAACTGGCCGGGGCTACCCGCGGACGTGGACTGGAGGTGGACATTGAGTATTCTCCGTTGAAAAACCTGCATATTATGGGAGGGTATAGTTATACAAAAACAACCTATACCAAGAGTAATACCTACGTTGTGGGAAGTGAGATGCGTTACAATCCGAAAAATACGGGCAATATCAGTTTGAATTATAGCTTTGAAAAAGGCTTCCTGAAAAACCTGCAGGCCGGATTTATTTCGAGCTATATAGGCGAACGTTATGCCGGACGCTCAACCCGTGTGACGGTGGCTAACGATACCTATAAACTGATTAAGCTCAACGACTATTTGCAACATGACATTATGCTGGCCTACAAATTAAAAAACTGGATTTTAAAGGCCAAAGTAAATAATGTAACCAACGTGATGAGTTACAATGTGCACGACGATAACAGTCTGAACCCGATAGCTCCGATTAGTTATACAATCAATGTCGGATACCATTTTTAAATATTCGTAAATAAATAGTTGGGAGTTGCAGTCATGCTGATTAAAGATTACTTCCAACGCCCGGTATTGGTTTTCTCTCATTCATTTTCTTATTCCGTTGGCTCAACCAATATGAATATAATTTGAAAAACAGAAATAACCGACCAATAAGTAGTTCCCAATTATTTAAAGATATGTTTTCTATCACATAGCACACATAGGGAACATTCCGATACTTGGGAGAAATAGTGGAAAAAAGACTTAGCTCACATAGTAAAAGTATCTGACGATACTTTTGCTTAGTCTGCAATTATCCCGGTATCCGATATAATAGTATGTGCTCTTAGTCTTATATCTTCTGTTTAAAACTAGTGTGAACTATTGCGTAAAAATACAGATCGATAATAATTATCATTTACTTAAGTATAAAGGACAGGTTGCAACCTGTCCTTTTTTTGTGCAATAGAGTTAATAAATTACGATTATTTCGTATCTTTGGGCTCGAAAAATGCGTCCTAAGGTGGGGAATGTCCATCTGACCCCTAGGACAGTGATTCCCATATTGGGAAAGCTTGTCTGACCCCTCAAATGAACGTTCCCGTGTTGGGAAAGCCTATCGGAGGCCTCGGATGTTAATTCCCAACCTTGGGAAAGCTTGTCTGACCCCTCGGATAGTGATTCCCATGCTGGGAAAGGCTGTCTGACCCCTCAGATGGAAATTCCCCGGGATGGGAAAGGTATTTCAAGGGCAAAAAAGGGTAGTCAGAAGGTTCTGAAAGTTCATCTGACCCCTCAGAAGTTAAATCAGAAGGCTCTGAAAGCTTATCTGAGCCCTGGGATGTTAATCAGAAGGCTCTGAAAGCTTGTCTGACCCCTCGGATGAGGATTCAGAGAGTTCTGAAAGCTTATCTGACCCCTCGGATGGAGATTCAGAGAGTTCTGAATGCTTATCTGAACCCAGGGATGAAGATTCAGAAGGGTGGGGAAGGTGATCAGACCTAAAAATTCTATTTATAATAAGTCATTTCCCGTAGGGAATATATATCAATAGAAAATGAAACCCTGATATAATTCATTCCCCGTAGGGGATAAACAGATGTAGCTGTTTTATTCTTTGGATATGTAAGTAGTTTCCAATATTTAATGAACTGTTTCTATCACATAGTACACATCGGGAACATCCCGATACCCGGGAGAAATAATGGGGAAGAAAAACTTAGGACACATAGTAAAAGTATCTGACGATACTTTTGCTTAGTCTGAAATTATCCCGGTACCCGGGATAATATTATGTGTTCTTAGTCTTATATCTTCTATTTGAAACTAGTGTGAACTATTGTGGTAACATGAGATTATTTCGTAAGCTTTTTATTGTAAAAACCGGATCAAATTTATAGTTGTATTTAATGCGTAGTCGTTCCCTCATATTATTCCTCACTCTTTCATTCCTTACGGTAGGTCTTTTTCTTGCCGATTTGGCCTGGGGAAGCATTCATATATCGTTGAGCGAGATTATCGATGTCTTTTTTCGGAAGAGTGGGAGCGGAATTAATTCCGAAATACTGCTTAACTTTCGTTTACCCAAGGCCATTACGGCTATACTGGCAGGAGCTTCGTTGTCGGTAGCCGGTTTGATGATGCAGACGCTGTTTCGCAATTCGCTCGCCGATCCGTATATTCTCGGGGTAAGCTCGGGTGCCAGTCTGGGTGTGGCATTGGTCATGATGGCTGCCACGGTACTTCCCGTAGCCTTTGTCAGTAGTGGTTGGGCCTTGATTGTGTCGGCCATTGTCGGCGCATCGGTAGTGCTGGTGTTGGTGGTGGGTGTGTCGTTTAAGGTACACAATGCCGTTTCGCTGCTTATCGTGGGGTTGATGTTTGGCACCATTGCCGGTTCGCTGGTCAGTGTGTTGCAAAATTTCAGCAATCCCGACGCCATCAAGCTGTTTGTTATGTGGACTTTCGGTAGCCTGAGTGCTGTAACCTGGAGTTATATGCATGTTTTGCTACCTGTGGTGTTAATCGGGTTGGGTATGGCGTTTTCGTTACAAAAACGGCTCGACGGCTTGTTGCTCGGCGAGAATTATGCGCGTGGATTGGGTATCTCCATTCAACAAACGCGGTTTCTGATCGTTATTGCCACCGGATTACTGGCCGGAGGAATCACCGCCTTTACGGGGCCGATAGCCTTTGTGGGAGTAGCCATTCCGCATATTGCACGCGGACTGTTTCGGGTGTCGAGTCATCGGATATTATTGCCCGCCACCATTTTGTGCGGAGCCTCGCTGTTGCTTATCTGTGACATTATTACACAGATACCAACCTATACGCTGCCAATTAATACCGTAAGTGCACTGTTTGGTGCTCCGATTATTATTTGGATAATATTGAAAAGACGATAGAAAATATGACCCCCAAGCCCATAAAGGGGAACATAATTAGTATTGATAATTACAAAATAATTATATGAAAACGAATCGAAACAATATAACAGAAGAAAGTAACTTCAGTTCCCCTTTAGGGGTTAGGGGTCTATGAGCATTCTAACCACCCAAAACCTATCGATCGGTTATTCCAAAAAAGGGAGAACCGATATTATTCAGTCGCGACTCAATTTGCAGTTGCAGGCAGGGGAGTTGGTATGTCTTATTGGCCCAAATGGTAGCGGAAAATCAACGTTGCTGCGTACGCTTGCCGGTTTGCAGAAACCGATGTTGGGCAAAACCTGCATTGACGACCGCGAGATTATCACGCTAAAGCAACAGGAAAAGGCTTTGCTGATAGCCCTGGTGCTGACTGAGCGGATCGATATTGAAAACGCCACGGTCTACAATCTCGTTTCGTTGGGGCGTCATCCGCACAGCAATTGGTGGGGAAATATTACCGACGAAGAAGATGCCATTATCCGCGAAGCTGTGGAAATGGTGCACCTGGAACATAAATTATTTCATAATATCAACGAACTGTCCGACGGCGAACGACAACGGGCCATGATAGCCAAAGCATTGGCACAGGACACGCCCATCATTATGCTCGACGAACCTACGGCGCACCTCGATTTGCCCAACAGGGTGGAAATAATGTTGCTGCTTCATCGCCTTTCGCACAAAACGGGCAAAGCTATTTTGCTTTCCACGCATGAACTCGATCTGGCACTGCAGGCTGCCGACCGGATTTGGCTGATGAGTGCCGAAAAAGGGGTGAAATGTGGTGTTCCGGAAGATTTGGTGTTTAACGGTAGCTTCAACCGGGCTTTCGAAAGTAAATCTTATTTCTTTAATGCTTCCAACGGAAACTTTTCGATGAACTATCCCATGACCAAAAAGGTGTGGGTGTCCGGCGATAAAACCCGTATGTACTGGACCTTTCGGGCTTTGGCGCGGGCCGGATATGCCGTGGTGCAGGATGCAGGTGTTCACATTCTGGTAACCGAAAGCGGTTGGCTATTGAATGATAAAAGCATTGCCACGGTAGAAGAACTGTTGCAAGAACTGGGCACGCTGTTTACAGATCAATAAACTTATTCCCGAAATTTTTCGGACAATACGCACTGCATGAATAACAAGTTTCTCCATCTGTTCTGTCTTTTACTTTTGTCGGTAAACCTGTTGGCTCAAACCAACGTGCGTGTTTACGGATACGTAATTGATACGAATAACCGGGGTGTTGAGCTGGCGAATGTGCATGTGGATAATAGTGCAACGGTTGCCACTACCAATCCCAACGGATACTATGAGTTGTCGGTGCGTGTAAAAGATTCGGTTACGCTGGTTTATTCGATGGTGGGCTATCAAACTATCCGGCACACCATTCATCCTCATCAGTCGGTGATGCAATTGTCGGTGCAACTACCGTCTTTGTCTACGCAGATAGGCGAAGTGAATGTGGTTGGTCAAAGGCGGCAGACCTCTACGCTGGACGGGCTCGATCCGTCGAAGTTTCGTGTTATCCCCAATACTTCGGGAGGAATAGAATCGTACCTTATCACCTTTGCCGGAGTAAGTTCCAGCAATGAGCTCAGCTTGCAATACAATGTCCGCGGTGGAAATTTTGATGAAAATGCCGTATATGTCAACGGCATTGAAGTGTATCGCCCCTTGCTTATCCGTGCCGGACAGCAGGAAGGGTTGAGCTTTATCAATCCCGACCTGGTGCAAAACGTATCTTTCTCGGCCGGCGGCTACGATGCCAAATACGGCGATAAAATGTCGTCGGTACTGGATATTCAGTATAAAAAGCCTACAGCATTCGAGGCTTCGGTTTCGGTAAGTCTGCTTGGAGCATCGGCTTATGTAGGGACGGCTAACAAGCGGTTTACGCAGATGCACGGCATTCGCTACAAAACATCGTCGTATCTGCTTGGGACGCTCGATACCAAGGGGGAATATAACCCGGAGTTTTTTGACTATCAAACTTACCTGACTTATCAACTCAGCCCCAAGTCGGAGCTAACCTTTTTGGGAAACTTTTCGCAAAACTCCTATCAGTTTGTTCCGCAAACGCGTGAAACTAAATTCGGGACCTATCAGGCACCGCGTAGTCTGACTATTTATTTTGACGGACAGGAAAAAGATATGTTCCGTACATCGTTCGGGGCGGCAACGTTCAACGTTAAACCTGTCAGTGGGATGAAGTTGAGTTTACTGGGGTCGTTATTTTATACCAATGAAAATGAAACTTACGACATATCGGGCGAATACGTGATTAGTGACGTGCAGCTGGATGCCGACCAGAACAAGCAAACCGGCGAATCGTTGGGCGTAGGAACTTATCATCAGCATGCCCGAAACCGGTTGAATGCTACCGTGGCCAATTTAGCTCATTTGGGCGAATATAATTGGAGGAATCATAAAATGAGATGGGGTATGGCTATTCAGAATGAAATTATCTCAGACAAAATAAGCGAATGGGAAATGCGCGACTCAGCCGGTTATTCGCTTCCGTTCAGTAATACACAACTCAATGTATATTACAATCTGAAATCGTCCAACAAATTGTCAACATGGCGTTCAACCGCTTATTATCAGGATACCTATAAGTGGAATTCGGATGCGGGATCATTTTCTTTTACGGGTGGATTGCGGGCTAATTACTGGACTTTCAACAATGAACTGCTGGTGAGTCCGCGCTTGTCGGTTTCCTTTTTGCCCAATTGGAAACGCGATTTTAGTTTTCGCTTTGCTACGGGTGTGTATTACCAAACGCCTTTTTACAAAGAAATACGTGACACGGTAACCGATGCGTTGGGAAATGTCGCAGTCAGGTTAAACAATCATATCAAAGCTCAGCGATCGCTGCACTTTGTGTTGGGTGCCGATCGTTATTTCCGTGCCTGGGGACGGCCTTTTAAATTTACCACCGAAGCTTACTTGAAACTGGCCGACCGCGTTATTTCGTATTCTGTAGATAATGTCCAAATTATTTATTCGGGTAAAAACGATGCAAAGGCGTATACGGCAGGAATGGATTTTAAACTTTACGGAGAGTTGGTTCCCGGTGCCGATTCGTGGATCAACCTGTCGTTGATGAATGCGAAGCAGGATATTATTGGCGATTCGTATGTGAGTCATACGTACGACGCAGATGGAAAAATACTGACGTCCAAAACCGTGTATCCGGGCTGGATGTCAAGCCCGAGTGAGCAGCGATATGCTTTTTCCATGTTGTTTCAGGATTATTTGCCCGATAATCCGAAGTATAAAATGCAGCTAAAGTTTATCTGGTCGGATGGATTACCGTTCGGACCTTCTCAAAGCGTGCAATATCGCTCGGCATTTCGTATGCCGGCTTATCGGCGTGTGGACATTGGCGCATCGCGCGTGTTGGTTGGCGGAGTGGATAAAGGCATGAATAAGTTGTGGCTGAAGCATGTGAAAAACATCTGGTTGAACGTGGAAGTATTCAATCTGCTGAACATAAAGAATGTCAACTCCTACTATTGGGTTACCGATGTTTATAATCAGAAAATGGCTGTGCCCAATTATCTGACCGGTCGGCAGCTGAATCTGAAGGTGATGGTGGATTTGAAATAAGCAGTAAGAGGTAAGCAGTAAGAGGTAAGCAGTAAGCAGTAAGCAGTAAGCAGTAAGCAGTAAGCAGTAAGCGGTAAGCAGTAAGCAGTAAGCAGTAAGCGGTAAGCAGTAAGCAGTAAGCAGTAAGCAGTAAGCGGTAAGCAGTAAGCAGTAAGTAGTAAGCGGTAAGTGGTAAGCAGTAAGCGGTAAGTATTTAGACTGAGAATATTGAGTCTGAACTTATGGCTGTTCATATTGATTCACATAGCTGATGCCAATTCTCTACTTGCTACTTACCGCTTACCGCTTACCGTTTACCGCTGACTACTCACTAACTTCCAACTTGTAATCAAATCTCTTTTTTTCTCGGGTAAATTTCGCTAATTTTGCAGCGATTATTAATAATTCATTGTAAAGAGTACAGACAAGGCACTGCCTTGCCTCCAACAAACTGAAAATATGCCACACACTTCGCAACGGGGACAGGCAATGCCCGAATCTCCTATTCGTAAACTGGTACCGCTGGCTGATAAAGCCAAAGCACGGGGTATCAAAGTGTATCATCTGAATATCGGTCAGCCCGATTTAAAAACACCACAAGTCGCGTTGGATGCCATTCGCAATATCGACCGCACTGTACTCGAATATAGTCCGAGTGATGGTATCAAAAGTCTGAGATCAAAATTAGCAGCCTATTATCATACCTTTAATATTGATGTCACCGAGCAAGATATCATTATCACTTCCGGAGGTTCGGAGGCGGTGAACTTTGCTTTCATGAGTTGCCTTGATCCGGGTGACGAGATCATCGTTCCTGAACCAGCTTATGCTAACTATACCGCTTTTGCCATTGCCGCCGGAGCCATTGTACGTCCGGTAGTTTCGTCTATCGAAGAAGGTTTTGCCCTGCCGTCGGTAGAAAAATTTGAGGAACTGATTACGCCAAAAACTAAAGGAATACTTATTTGCAATCCCAACAATCCTACCGGTTATTTATACACCCGTTCGGAAATGAATAAGATTCGGGATCTGGTGAAGAAATATGATTTGTATCTTTTTTCCGACGAAGTGTATCGTGAGTTCTGCTACACCGGGGCGCCTTATATCTCAGCCTTTCACCTGGATGGCATCGAAGAAAATGTGGTGCTGATTGATTCGGTTTCTAAACGTTATAGCATGACCGGTGTTCGAATCGGAGCATTGGTAACAAAAAATAAGGATGTACGTAAGAACGTAATAAAATTCTGTCAGGCACGCCTTAGTCCACCCTTGTTGGGACAAATAGCCTCTGAAGCAGCTATGAATACATCGTCGGAATATATGCTCGAAATGTACAACGAGTATGTGGAACGTCGCAAATTTCTTATCGATGGGTTAAATCGTATTCCGGGTGTATATTCTCCAATCCCGATGGGAGCATTTTATACTGTAGCACGTTTACCGGTGGATGATGCCGATAAGTTTTGTGCCTGGTTGCTTTCCGATTTCGAATACGAAGGTTATACGGTAATGATGGCTCCTGCTTCCGGTTTTTATACGGTTGAAGGACTTGGAAAAGATGAGGTCCGCATAGCCTATGTATTGGATAAGGAAGATCTGAAACATGCATTAATTGTACTTGGTAAAGCTTTACAGGCTTATCCGGGACGAACGATTTGATGTGATGATGTGATGATGTGGTGATTTGTTGATGTGATGATGTGTTGATTCGCTAAGTAAGTTCTGCATTTCAATTCGTGTAATTTGTAATAAATTTGTGTAATCTATATTGTTTGTGTCTCTAGAATATTTTATAGCTAAACGTATCCATTTTCAGCAAGGGAAGAAGAATGTTTCTCGTCCTGCCGTTCGCATAGCCACCATTGGCATTGCCTTGGGGTTGGCTGTGATGTTGATTTCGGTAGCAGTAGTTATTGGCTTTAAAAACGAGATCCGGAATAAAACCATTGGTTTTGGCGGACATATACAGATAACCAATTTCGATAATAATAATACTTACGAAATGAATCCCATCAAGGCCGACAAAGCTTTGATGACTAAAATTTCGTCGATAGATGGAGTAAAACATGTGCAGCGTTTTGCCACCAAGCCGGGTATCATCAAAACGGATAATGAATTTCAGGGAATAGTTGTCAAAGGTATTGACAAAGATTTTGACTGGAAGTTCTTCAAATCCAATTTGGTTGAAGGGCAAATACTGGATGTGTCAGGCGATACGCCAAGCAACAAGGTAGTGCTGTCGAAATATCTGGCCAACCTGCTAGGACTAAAATTGGGTGATAGTTTTTTTACCTACTTTATACAAGATCAGGTCCGGGCGCGTAAGTTTAAAATTGTAGGTATCTACTCGACGAACTTTATTGAATACGATAAACTCTTTATTCTGGCAGATATGCGTCAGGTGCAGGCTTTAAACAACTGGTCGGCCGATTCGTTTAGCGGTGTAGAGGTGTTGATTAATGATTTCGATAAACTTGACCAGGTGGGCGATGCTGTGTATGATGCCACGGCTAATAAGTTTACTAAACAAGGCAATGCTTATACAGCGCAAACTATAAAACAGATTAATCCGCAAATTTTCAGTTGGCTTCAGCTGTTGGATACGAATGTTTGGGTAATTTTAATATTGATGCTTGCCGTTGCCGGTTTTAATATGATTTCCGGTTTGCTCATTCTTATTCTGGAGCGTACCAATATGATTGGAATTCTGAAATCACTGGGTTCTACCGATTGGTCAGTACGCAAGATCTTTTTATACCATTCCTTTTTCCTTATTGCCAAAGGTATGCTGTGGGGAAATGCAATTGGGCTTTCGTTGTGTGCTATTCAATATTTCACAGGTATTATTCCGCTCGATCCGCAAGCTTATTATGTGGCTACAGTTCCTGTATCTTTCAACTGGTTGTACATCGTGTTACTGAATGTAGGTACACTTTTAGCTTCGCTCCTGATGATGATTGGCCCTTCTTACTTAATTACTAAAATAACCCCTGCCAAGATAATTCGCTACGAATAAATGTGGCAAAATTAACCGTGAAGCAGAGTGTCTGAAACGGCTGCTGTGGGAATTTTTTTTCCTGCCGTGGAAAAAAAATTCCCACAGCAGGAAAATATTTTTCCACGGCAGGAAATTTTTGTTGTCACGCGTCTCTTTTTTTTGTCTATGCTGAAATCTCAATAAGTGGAATAAAGATTACTGAGAGAGGCTTATTTAAACCATTTATTTGCTTCAACATCATAACCTGCCCCTTGCATATAATTATAGGTGGCAAGGTTCAGACCGCGACCGTAATAGTCGAGGTCGATTTCGTGCGGAGTGCTAAACGGAATTTCGTTATTGGAAAACGGATTAGGTGCAGTCTGGAGCGATTGTGCGCCGACGCTTTCGGGTTGTCGGCCGGATGGGCTATGGATTGTCATGGCGTACCGATGCCAAAAGGCCGATTGTATCCAACCGTTTTCAAATAGTCCACGTACCACTTCCAGCGACTCAACAGTTTCTTGCGCAGTTTCAGTGGGGAAACCATACATCAGATAAGCATGCGTCATAATGCCGGCTTCGGCCAGGCTTTTCATGCTTTCGCGAGCAGTTTCGATGGTAATACCTTTATTGATGAGCTTAAGAATGCGCGCTGAAGCCACCTCCAGTCCGCCGGATACCGCTATACAACCGGATTGAGCCAGCAGGTAACACAGCTCGGGTGTAAATGATTTCTCGAAGCGTACATTGGTCCAGTAACTCACAATAAGTTTTCTGCGCAGTATTTCCTCAGCCAGTTTGCGGAGTAGGGCAGGAGGTGCTGCTTCGTCTACAAAATGAAATCCGGATTGTCCGGTCTGCTGCATGATGGTTTCCATCCTGTCTACAATCAGTTCGATGGGTGCAGCTTCATACCGCAAAATATAATCCAATGAGCCGTCGCAGAATGCACATTTGCCCCAGTAACAACCATGCGCCAGCATCATTTTATTCCAACGTCCGTTGCTCCATAGGGCATGCATCGGGTTGGTGAGTTCGATGAGGTTAATATATTGGTTGTTGATCAATCCGTCGTAGTCGGGCGTTCCGGTTTCGGAGAATTTCAGATTTTCTTTACTGTCGAAGTTTTCACGGACAATCTCACCCTGTTTGTTTCTGTAGAGAGTTCGTACCAGTTCTCCATCTGTCAGAAGTTTCAGCAAGGGTAATTCGCCGTCGTCGAAAGTAAGGTAATCGATATAATCAAAAATTGCAGGGTCGGCGAGTTGTCGAAGTTCGGTGTTTACATAGCCACCTCCCATCACTATTTTTATTTGAGGGTATTCCTGACGAAGCCACTGGGCACAACGCAACGCACTATACAGATTTCCGGGAAATGGAACCGAAAATCCCACTACGTCGGGTTTGCTTTTTGCAATTCTACTTGCAAATATATCCAGCATCAGCTTGTCAATAAGCGAGAGCGGTTTTTGTAGTTCAGCTTGTAATGGATCAAACTCGGGCAGACGCAGGCACAGTGATTCGGCGTAGCGGATAAGCTCAAAATGCGAATCAATGTTTTGGGTTATAAAATCTGAAATGTCTTTTAGAAAAAGGGTGCAGAGATGAGTTGCGCGGTCGTGATTGCCGATGAGCCCGAAAGCCCATTCCAGGTCTTCATCCGAAGGGAAACGTTTACTTTTAGGCCAAAAGTCGAGGTTGGAGAAACGTGTAGCCAGTGAACTGTCATGCCCACTCAGAAAATGCATAACCGACTCAATGGTTTTTGTATAGAAATCGGCTTGCTGAAGCATGATTCTGTTTTGTTTTGATAGTTTCAGGGTCGAAGCTGCCTCGAATATCTCAGCCAGTTTCTGTCTTTTGAAAAGTGCCTCAATAAGCTCTATACTCAAGTCCATTTGCTCTGCTTCAATACTCTTCGAACGTAGGAAGCCCAGCAACTGACAGGTGGCAGGATAGGGCGTATTGAGTTGTGTAAGTGGCGGGATGACGAGCAGGATTTTCATGTGAGCTAATTTAGGGTGCAAACTTACAGAATTAATTTTGCAAAGTCGAAAAAAAACGCTTTTTTCGAACTAAATAGCTTCCGTATCGTTCATTTATTGTAATTTTGTTGACAACGAAAAAAGTTCGTTTCAGCATTTTATGTATAATCATTAATAAAACCCTCCAATCTTTATGAATCCAAAATTAAAAAAAGGTTTGATAATCAGTTCCTCGGTTTTTGTTGCTTTTTTTGTTCTATTATTAATACTTCCATTTGCTTTTAGTGGAAAAATAGCCAAAGTAGCCAAGGAACAAATTAATTCAAAATTAAATGCTACTGTTGATTTCGAAAATATAAACCTGAGTTTTATTCGTCATTTCCCTTTTGCAACGGTCCGAATAGAAAATTTACGTATCGTTGGCGTTGGTGAGTTCAAAAAGGACACTTTGTTGTCTAGCGAAGATATAGACTTAGTCTTGAATGTTAGTAGTCTGTTCTCTGATAAAGGCTATGAAATCCGTAAATTTCAATTTAGTAATACAAAGGTGCTGGCTCATGTTTTGCCCAATGGTAAAGTCAACTGGGATGTGATGAAGAAAGACTCCACTCAGAAAAAAGATACTTCGGCAATGAGCTTTAAAATGAAGTTGAAAAATTTCGAAATCAATCATGCTGACATCGTTTACTGGGATGAGCAGGGAAATCAGAAAGCGGTTATCCGAAATCTGAATCATAGTACCTCCGGCAATTTTACGGCTGACAGCTCAATGCTGAAAACTAAAACCACTATTGATTCTCTGGATTATTGGATGGCAGGTATAAAATACTTGTCGAAGGCTAATGTTGAGTTAAAAGCTAATATCGATGCTAATCTGAATAAAATGATTTTTAAGTTTAGCGAAAACTCAGCACGGCTTAATGCTATTCAGTTTTCATTTGCCGGTTGGTTGAAAATGCTTGATGATGGTTATGACATGGATTTGACGCTGAATGCACAAAAAGTTGATTTTAAATCTATTTTATCATTGATTCCGGCTGTGTACGCCAATTCTTTCGATGGAGTGAAAGCGGGTGGGGCTGTGAGCATGACCGGATTTATGAAAGGGAAGATGGTTGGCGATAACTATCCTGCATTTAATTTTAAGTTGGTGGCTACAAATGGGTGGTTTCAATACCCAAAGTTGCCAAAGTCTGTCCAAAATATCAATATTTCAGCCCTTATTTCCAATCCCGGAAAAACATTGGATGCAACGGTTGTAGATGTATCAAAGTTTGCCTTCACGTTGGCTGGAAATCCATTCTCTGCTCAAATACATGTGGCTTATCCGATGTCAGATCCGGAGCTATTGATGAAGGCTGTTGGAAAAATAGATTTGGGGAACATCAAAGACATTTATCCGCTCGAAGCCGGGACACAATTGAATGGCGTTTTTGACATGAACCTTGATTTGGGAGGACGGATGTCCTATTATGACAAAAATGAATACGATAGATTTAAGTTCGCCGGCAAAATGAATATCACGAATATGATATTAAAGATGAAATCATTGCCACAATATGTTTCTATCGCTAAAGCTAATTTGGTTTTCAATAACCGTTATGCCGATTTGTCCACTTTGCAAATGAAAATAGGAAGGAACGATTTGACAATGTCCGGAAAGCTCGAAAACTTTGTGGCTTATGCTCTACACAATAAAACGCTTAAAGGATCGCTGAATATGCAATCAAACTACTTTAATATAAGCGATTTTATGACCAGCGATACAAAGGCTAAAACTGCTGACACCACAAAACTGACTCTTATTCAAATACCTAAAAATATTGATCTCACGATGCAGGCTAATTTTAAAAAGTTGGATTATAGTAAAATGAGCTTTACAAATGCCAAAGGAACTTTGATTGTGGCTAATGGTGATATGAAGATTCAAAATATGGGATTGCAGGCGTTTGGTGGTAGCGTGTTGATGAATGGATTGTATAGTACGGCTGACATGAAAAAACCAAACGTGAAATTTGATTTGGCGTTGACTGATGTCACATTCAGCGAAGTGTTTAAACAGGTTGAAACGTTTCAAAAATTTGCTCCTGTTTTTGAGAAGGCTACCGGTAAGTTCTCTTCAAAATTATCTTTCAGCTCGCTGTTGCAAAATGATATGATGCCTAACATGGCTACACTGATTGGTAACGGTTCGCTTAGCACTAAATCCATTGGTTTGAGTAATGTTCCGGTTCTTACAGCTTTGGCTTCTAAATTGAAACGCTCGGAATTAAACAATACGACGATTAAGGATTTGAACCTTAATTTTGATATTAAAGACGGTAAAATCAATACTAAACCTTTTGATGTGGCTGTCGGAAATGTAAAAATGAAGCTTGGTGGCTCAACAGGTTTTGATAAATCTATTGCCTATGCTGGTACAGTGCAACTGCCGGATCAATTCAATTTGGGAAAACTGTCGAATTTAAATTTAAAAATTGGAGGCACATTCTCAAAACCTAAAGTTCAGGTGGATATGATGAGCATGCTGAATACTGTTCTGGGCGATGCTAAAGCGAAAGCTGTCGGTGAAGTAAATAAGCAAATTGATTCGGCAAAGCCTAAAGCCATAAAGGCTGCTCAGGAACAGGCTGATCAAATACGAGCGGAAGCAAAACGCTTGGGTGACGAAATTTTGGCTAACGCAAAGACTCAAAGTGATCAGTTGGTTGCGAAAGCATCTAATCCGATAACTAAGGCGCTAGCTCAAAAGGCGGCACAGAAATTGATGAATGAGGCTCAGAAAAAGGCCGATGATTTGAACGCTAAAGCTGATGCAAAGGCAAATGATTTAGTGCAAAAGGCTACCGATGCTAAGCTGTAATTTATAATTTACAATATTTTTCAGGATGAAATTTAAGTTGATTTTTCTCTCTTTTCTTTTTTGTATGTCACTTTCTGCCAAGCGAACGGATGAAGGTGAAGTGTTATTTAATTCGAAGCAATATAGCAAAGCTCGTACGGTTTATGCCGCTTTGTTGAAACAGCGACCTAATGATGCCCTTTATCATTTTCGATATGCTCGTTGTTGTTATGAATTGAAAGATTTAGAGGATGCTATTGTTCATTTTGAAGCCTCGGGGAGTAAATTTCCGGCTCGTGATTTATATTTAGGAGAGCTGTACTTTGATACCTATCGTTTTGATCAATCAGTTGCTGCATATCAGGCTTATATTTCAACTTTAAAACCTGATGATAGTAAGATTAATGAATGTCAACAGAAACTTAAACGTGCCGAGAACGCAGCTCGTTTGATGGTCCGGATTGAGGATATAGCCATAGTTGATAGTGTTGTGGTTAGTAAAAGTGACTTTATTCACTATTACAAATTTAGTTCCGAATTGGGGTCGGTAAGTCAGGAGTCGCTTAAGTTATCAGCGCGACGCATTGTTGATAAAATAAAGTATATTACACAACGTCAGGACAGGGTTTATTATTCGGATTCTATTCATGGACAAATGGATATTTTTAGTTCTTATAAGTTACTTGATAGTTGGTCGACGCCCGTGCCGATTTCAAGTTCGATAAACACGAAGTCAAACGAGAACTATCCGTTTTTGCTGCTTGATGGAGTTACTGTCTATTTTGCTTCGGATGGTGAAAATTCTATCGGAGGATATGATTTATTTGTTACCAGATACAATCCTTCGACGGATACCTACCTCGCTCCAGAGAATATTGGTTTTCCATTTAACTCACCTGCGAATGATTATATGATGGTGATTGATGAACAAAGACATTTAGGTTGGTTTGCTACAGACCGAAATCAACAGGCGGGGAAAGTAGTTATTTATACTTTCGTGCCTAATCAGTCGAAAGTAATTATCCGTTCAGAAGACAAGGATTACTTAAGATCTGCTGCGCAATTAAAAACCTATAAAAAAGCTTCAAAAATAGCAACAGACACTACTTTTACTGTAAAAGAGCAACCGAAAAAAATAAAGAATCAGATTGAATTTGTGATAAATGATTCAACAGTTTACAGCAATGTGAAAGATTTTAAAAGTGATGTGGCACTTAAACTATGGAATGAATTACAGAGTCTTATTCAGGATTTAAGTGCAAAAACTTCGGAGCTGAAATCTTTGCGTTCAGATTATGAGCAAATTCAGAACGACGTAGATAAATCATCTTTCATAGCGAAAATTCAGCATTTGGAAATTGAAAATATAAATTTAAAGAAATTGGTTCAGCTTAAAACAACCCAGGTGCGTAATGAGGAAAATCGGTTTTTGCGAGATCTGAAATAATTTTGATTTTTCTTTGTATGTTTGAGAATGCCAGACGAACTATTCTTATGTAGATTTGTTTGTATTTTACATACACTTTAAGTCATAATTATATGGAAACCAATAATCATCCTTTAAAAGGAATTAAGGAGTCTTCATCTGTTGCATCCAGATTTTTTAAGCAAGATTTTCCGACAGGTGAAAAGATTGATGGATCATGTAAAAACACTCTTTGTCAATGTGGAAAAAGCAAAAATAAACCTTTTTGCGATGAATCTCATACAAAATGTTTTCTTGATACAAGTAGCCCGTGGTTTTGATAACGTGAAAAACCATAAATAAACAAAATAGGCAGATAGAAAAACTTTTCTATCTGCTTGTTTTTTAGAGGACTGAGATTGAGATTATAATCGGTTAACGTTATTTCCGATTCTTTGTACTGTAACTCTCATTTTTAGAGTTAATTTTGTGAACTTAAAAACAGATAATGGATAAATTGCGATTTCAAAGTTTTGGAAGTGGTAGTAGTGGAAATTGTTATTTTATAGGCAATGCTTCGAATGGTTTATTAATTGATGCTGGCATAGGAGTCCGCTCGATACGTAAAGGTCTACGAAATATTGGGCTTGACTTTGAAAATATCTGGGGGGTATTTGTTACTCACGATCATGCAGATCATATAAAGGCTGTAGGATCAATAGGAGAAAAGCATCGTGTACCTATTTATTCAACCCGCAAAGTTCATGAAGGAATTCATAGGAGCTATTGTGTTACTGAAAAATTATATTCGAGTAAAAAATATATTGAAAAACAAGAAACGGTTCAGGTTGGCGAGTTTAAAGTAACTGCTTTCCCTGTATCCCATGATGCTACGGATAATGTAGGGTATACTGTCGAATATCAAGGTCAACGATTTACGTTTGCAACCGATTTGGGATTCGTAGGTGATGAAGTGTCTGCTCAGTTGGAAGCTGCCGATTATATAGTATTAGAGGCAAACTATGATTTGCAAATGTTGCAGCAGGGTTCGTATCCCGTGCATCTGAAAAATAGGATTATTGCGCAAACCGGCCATCTGAGTAATGATCAGGCTGGTGCTTTCCTTTCTGAAAAATATAACGACCGGATTAAATATATTTTCTTATGCCATTTAAGTAGGGAGAATAATTTGCCGGAACTAGCTTATACGACAATACAGAATTATCTAGAAGAAAAACACGTTGTAGTTGGGCAAGATGTGCAGTTGGTTACTCTGGATAGATTGAATCCGTCAGAATTGTATGTTTTTTAGCTAGTCTCAATATAGCTGTTATAATACAAAGCTTAAAATAATAAACGATCAAAGAAAGTTTGTATGTCATTAAATTTGGTAATCATTCCGACTTACAATGAGAAGGAAAACATTGAAAACATAATCCGCGCAGTTTTTAGTCAGCCGCTTACTTACCACATTCTTATAATTGAAGATGGCTCTCCTGACGGAACAGCATCGATAGTAAAAACATTGCAGGCTGAGTTTCCAACCAGCTTATTCATGGTGGAACGCAAAGGGAAGCTAGGATTAGGCACGGCGTATATTGCCGGATTTAAATGGGCATTAGAACGCGATTACAAATATATTTTCGAAATGGATGCCGATTTTTCTCATAATCCTACGGATTTGAATCGTTTGTACGATGCTTGTGCCAATCAGGGTGCCGATGTTGCGATTGGTTCACGTTATGTAAGCGGTGTAAATGTTGTGAATTGGCCGATAGGGCGGGTGTTGATGTCTTATTTTGCTTCGAAATATGTTCGTTTTGTGCTTGGTGTTCGCATTGCCGATACTACTGCTGGTTTTAAATGCTACAGACGTGAAGTGTTGGAAACTATCGAACTAAATAAAATTCGTTTTAAAGGATATGCTTTTCAGGTTGAAATGAAATATACGGCTTTCGAGTGTGGGTTTAATTTGAAAGAAGTTCCTGTAATTTTTATAAATCGGGTGCTAGGAACCTCCAAAATGAACGGGGGCATATTTGGAGAAGCATTCTTTGGTGTTATTGAATTGAAGATTAGTGGCTGGTTTCGTAAGTTTCCTCAAAAGAAAATAATTGATACATCTGTAACAAAATGAGCTCCATGCAACTTATACGAAATGCAACTATTGTGAATGAAGGTCGGACCTTTGTTGGGTCGGTTCTTGTTGTTGGTAAGGAAATAAAGGCTGTTTATGAAGCTGATGATATCATTGAGATTGCTCAGCCTTACACCGAGATTGATGCCACCGGATTGTTGCTTCTCCCTGGGATTATAGATGATCAGGTACATTTTCGCGATCCCGGTTTGACTCACAAAGGAGATTTATATACCGAAACCAAAGCTGCTGTGGCAGGAGGCGTGACATCTTTTTTCGAAATGCCAAACACGCGTCCACAGGCTGTTACTATTGATCTTTTAGAGGATAAATATAATGCTGCTTCGCAAAAATCATTTGCAAACTATTCCTTTTTAATGGGAGTAACTAATGATAATCTGGATGAACTTAAAAGACTTAATCCGCGGAATGTGGCTGGCGTAAAGATGTTTATGGGCTCTTCTACCGGTAATATGTTGGTTGATAATAAGAATACCTTAAATCGTGTTTTTGCGGAAATTCCTCTTTTGATTGTTACGCATTGTGAAGATGAAGCTACAATTCAGGAGAATATCCGACATTACAAACAGTTGATGGGAGATGATATACCAGTCAAGTATCACCCATTGATCCGCAGTGCTGAGGCTTGTTATAAGTCGTCATCATACGCAGTAGAGCTGGCTACAAAATATAATTCGAGATTACACGTTTTTCATTTATCGTCGGCTTTGGAGATGTCTTTGTTTTCATCTGATGTGCCATTAACCCAAAAACGGATAACTGCTGAAGTTTGTGTACATCATTTGTGGTTCTCTGATGCTGATTATGCAAAATACGGAAATCGGATAAAATGGAATCCAGCTATAAAGTCGGAATCTGATCGTGTTGCTTTGATAAATGCGGTTAATTCAAATAAAATAGATGTTATTGCTACTGATCATGCTCCCCATTTACTGTCGGAGAAAGAAGGAACTTGTTTAACTGCAGCCTCTGGTGGTCCTCTAGTTCAACATTCATTGGTTGCTATGCTTCAGATGGTAAAACAGGGGGTGTTTAGTCTGGAAAAAATTGTGGAAAAGATGTGTCATGCACCGGCTGAGCTATTCCGCATTGAAAAACGAGGATTTATTCGTCCCGGATATTTTGCCGATTTGGTGCTTGTTGATCTTAATCGTCCTTGGGTTGTAGATGCTGATAATATTCTATATAAGTGCGGCTGGTCTCCATTTGAGGGAACGCGTTTTGATGTATCGGTTGTACAAACTTGGGTAAATGGACGTCTGGTATATGATAATGGTCAATTTGACGAATCGGTACGAGGTGATAGATTGTTATTTGATTGCTAGAAAATTAAAAATAGAAAGTTATGAGAAACAAATTGTTGACATTTTCTACTTTAGTGCTGATTCTAATTATCGCTGTTTTGGGCGTTTATTTTCTTTCAATAAAAGATGCGAAATATATTCATAATCAAGGAGGAATTCAGGGAACTACTTATTCTATTATTTATCAACAGCCAGAAGGGATCGATTTACAGGATAAAATAGAAAAGCGGTTGCATGAATTTGATTTATCTCTTTCTAATTATACTCCGAAATCTATAATTTCCCGGATTAACAGAAACGATTCGACGGTGCGTACAGATTTTGACTTTGAAGAAATGTTTCGTGTTGCCAGAGATGTTTCAGAGCAGACCAATGGCGCGTTTGATATTACAGTTGGCCCGTTAGTTAAGGCCTGGGGTTTTGGATTTGGAAATTCTAGACATTATCAAATTCCTAATATCAAAGAGCTTTTGCCTTATGTCGGCTATCATAAGATAAAAATAGAAAATCATAGGCTGTTAAAGGATGATCCCAGGATTCTGGTTGATGCAAATGCTTTAGCGCAGGGGCAATCTTCAGACCTGATAGCAAGATTGCTGGAGAATAATGGATGCAAAAACTATATGGTGGAAATAGGTGGAGAGGTCGTTTGCAAAGGGCTTAATGCTAAAGGTGAAAAATGGAAGATTGGTATTGATAAGCCGATTGATGATTCTACCAGTACTATACATGAAATACAAACCGTTTTGTCTATAAGTAATTTGGCAATTACGACTTCAGGCGATTATCGTAAGTTTTATTATTTGAATGGCAAAAAGTATGCTCACGAGATCGATCCTCGAACAGGTTATCCTGTTACTCACAATTTGTTGAGTGCAACAGTTATTGCTCCTACATGTATTCAGGCTGATGCGTATGCAACTGCATTCATGGTGCTTGGTGTAGATAGTAGCCTGAAGGTTTGTAAGAAAATTCCTAATTTAGAATGTTACTTGATATATACTGATAATAAAGGGAAAAATCAAGTTGTATATACAGCTGGCTTTAAAAAGTTCTTTGCTAAATAATTTTAAACAAAGAACATAAAAACAACTGGTTCTGTTAAATGAAATCGTTTTATTTTTTTATTCCTGATTAAATAACTATTTTTGCACTCCAAAATTTCTTATGAAAAAGAACCCATTTTTCTTTTTAATCGTTTTGTTATCTCTGTTTTCTTGTAGTAATTATCAAAAATTGCTCAAATCGGATGACGCAGAGTTGAAGTATACTAAAGCAGTTGAATATTTTGATAAAGGCGATTTTATGCGTGCCTCAACTTTGTTTGATGCTATAGCAACTTATTACAAAGGTACGGATCGTTCTGAAACTGTTCTAAACTATATGGCTCGGTCGTATATGGGACAAAAAGATTATTATTCAGCAAGCGAGTATTATAAGACATATGTCAAAACCTATCCAAAGGGTAAATATGTAGTAGAATCAAAGTATATGATTGGGTACTGTTATTACCTGGACTCGCCGGATGCAAGACTGGATCAATCAGAAACGATAAAAGCAGTAGCTGCTTTTCAGGAATTTCTGGATATTTATCCTGAAAGTGATCGTGTAAAAGATGCCAATAAGTTGTTGGAGGAATTGAATAATAAGCTTGCTTATAAGGCTTATTTGAATGCGAAATTATATTACGATCTGGGTAACTATATGGGGAATAATTACGAATCATCTGTAATTGCATCTCAGAATGCTTTAAAGAAATATCCTTCTACCTCGTACCGCGAAGAGTTCTTAATGCTTATACTCAATTCGAAGTACGAAATGGCTAATCAGAGCTTGGAAGAAAAAAAGGCTGACCGTTACCGGGCTGCAATTGATGAGTGCTATAACTACATTAATGAATTTCCAACAGGAAAATACCGCAAAACGGTAGACAAAATATTGAGTGAATCAAAGAAAATTGTGAAAGAATAAAATAATAGTAATATGGACTATAAAAAAGTAAATGCGCCAACGAATACCATTTCAAGAGATATGAACTCTATGAGTGCAAATATCGGAAATGTTTATGAAACGGTGAAAGTTATTGGAAAACGTGCTAATCAGATTAGCGTGGAAATTAAGTCTGAACTCGATAAAAAGTTACAGGAGTTTGCCTCATTCAATGAAAATATTGAAGAAGTTTTTGAGAACAGAGAGCAGATTGAAATCTCACGTTATTACGAAAAACTCCCCAAAGCAGTTTTGATTGCAACTCAGGAATTTTTGGAAGATAAAGTGTATTATCGTAATCCGATTAAAGATAAATTGAAATAAGTCCTCGTTTTTCTTATTTCTCCCTTTTTGATAAAAGAGTATTGTGTTGTATTTGACATAGTGCTCTTTTATCTTTTTTAGTTTATGTGTAGTTCAATTCATTTTTGTATTTTTGTGTGTCAGAACAAAGAACAAATATATATAGGTTCTACATCAATTGTAAAATGATATGGCATTACAAGGCAAAAGAATAATATTAGGTGTTACCGGAAGTATTGCTGCATATAAAGCAGCTCCACTGATTCGGCTATTGGTTAAAGAGGGTGCGGAGGTTAAGGTTATAATGACATCTTTGGCTAAAGAGTTTATTACGCCTCTGACTTTGGCTACACTTGCTAAAAATCCAATTTTAGTTGATTTTTTTGATCCAACTAATGGTAGTTGGAACAGTCATGTGAGTTTAGGTTTGTGGGCTGATGCGTATCTTATTGCGCCGGCTACTGCCAATACTATTGGAAAAATGGCAACCGGAGTCGCAGATAATTTATTACTGACAACGTACCTGTCGGCTAAATGTCCGATTTTTATAGCTCCGGCTATGGACCTGGATATGTTTGCACATCCGGCAACGCAGCGTAATTTGCAAACTTTGAGGCTAATTGGTAATCATATTATTGAACCGACAAGTGGTGAACTGGCAAGTGGGCTGGACGGAAAAGGACGGATGGAAGAACCCGAAAATATAGTTCAATATCTGGCTAATTATTTTACAGATAAGCCGCTTCTGGGGAAGAAAATATTAATTACTGCCGGACCGACATACGAAAAAATAGATCCGGTACGTTTTGTAGGTAATTATTCTACTGGAAAGATGGGCTTTGCTTTGGCGGAAGTGTGTGCGTTGCAGGGTGCAGATGTTACGCTTGTTGCGGGTCCTGTTCAGCTGAAGGTGAAACATCCGAATATTGAGCGAATAGATGTGGAATCGGCTGCCGAAATGTATGAGGTGGTCATGAATCGCTTTTATGGTATGGATGGAGCTATATTGTGTGCTGCTGTAGCTGATTTTACTCCGAAGGATGTTGCCGATATGAAGCTTAAACGTGAAAAAGATAATCTGACTATTGAGCTGTTGCCGACGAAGGATATTGCTGCTTCGGTGGGTGAGATGAAACGAGAATCGCAGTTTCTTGTTGGTTTTGCACTCGAAACGAATGATGAAGAAACAAATGCACATGGCAAAATGGAGCGTAAAAATCTTGATTTTATTGTGCTGAATTCGTTGCAGGATGCTCAGGCTGGGTTCGGGTATGATACGAATAAAATCAGTATAATACACCGTACGGGAACAAAAAAAGTATTTGATTTGAAAAATAAACAGGAGGTTGCTGAAGACATTGTGGCTGAGATATGCCAGATATTATAAATTTGAAAACTGATATGAAACATTGGCTGTTATTGTTGAGTATTCTTTTTTGGGCTGGAGTTTGTACGGCGCAGGAACTAAATTGTACTGTTCAACTGAACACGGACCAGATCCCGGGTACCAACAAGTCGGTTTTTAATACACTCCAAAAATCGATTTCAGATTTTCTGAATAACAGGAAATGGTCTGAAATGACGTTTGCTAATACTGAACGCATTGAATGTACAATGAATATTATTGTGAAAAGTGTAGATGCTGATGTATTTACTGCTGAAATACAGGTACAATCGCGACGACCGGTGTTTAATTCGACTTATAATACAACGCTGTTTAATTTCAAAGATAATTCGTTTATTTTTAATTATAAAGAGTTCGATCAGCTAGAGATGAATGAGAATTCCATAAGTTCTAATCTTACTGCGGTATTGGCTTATTACGCTTATATTGTTATTGGTTACGATATGGATTCTTACTCACGACTGGGGGGAACGCCTTATTTTCAGGCTGCTGAGAATATTGTGAACTCGGCTCAAGGTGCTGATCTCAAAGGTTGGAAAGCTTTTGAAAGTACAAAAAACCGATATGCATTGGTAAACAACCTGATGGATGAGGCTTTTAAAAAGTATCGGAATTATTTTTATGAATATCATCGGTTTGGGTTGGATGAAATGAGTAGTAATGCTACCAATGGGCGTGACAGGATAGTTGAAGGTTTACCGTTATTGCGCGAGGCTAATCGGGCCAGACCGTCAGCGATTATTATATCAACGTTTTTGGATGCTAAAAACGATGAATTGGTAAATGTCCTATCGAAGGCTACGTCAGCCCAGAAAACCGATGCTATCGAGATCTTATCGGACGTGAATCCAACTCAAACAGCCAAATATGAAAGAATCCGGCTTAATTGATTGCTATTGGATTCAGATTAAAATAGTATAAACTACTCATTCTGTCACTATAAATTATGCTGAAATCATTATATATTTCAAATTATGCATTAATTTCGGAGCTACATATCGACTTTGAATCGGGATTCTCGGTTATTACGGGCGAAACGGGTGCCGGGAAATCGATTATTTTGGGAGCGTTATCCCTTATTCTGGGTCAGCGTGCCGACTCGAAAGCCATTAAAATTGATGCTGATAAATGTGTGATAGAAGCTGAATTTGATATTTCGGCTTATTCGCATTTATCTGACTTTTTTGTTCAAAACGATTTAGATAATGAGGGTCACTTTTGTTTGATTCGTCGGGAGTTGACTAATGCCGGCAAATCGCGTGCATTTATTAACGATAGCCCTGTTGGTTTGAATGTAATTCGCGATTTGAGTAATCAATTGCTTGATATTCATTCGCAGCATGAAAATTTATTGTTATCCAATGTGGGTTATCAGTTAAATGTAGTAGACACAATTGCGCAGAACACATTGGAGTTAAACGCATATCGTCAGGCCTATAATCAATGGCGGAACTTACAGTCGGAGCTAAAACTGTTGCAAAAAACAGCAGAAAAACAAGCTTCGGATATTGACTATGTTCAGTTTCAGTATCAACAATTAGTTGAGGCTCGGTTGACAGAGCATGAACAGGAAGAGTTGGAACAGGAGCAGGAAACGCTGAGTCATGCCGAAGAAATTAAATCGCAATTGCTGAAAGCTAATCAACTGCTGGATGATGAAAATATGTCGCTTTCGTTGCTTAAGGAAAGTGTATTGGCTTTGTCGCATATCAAAAGTTATATTCCATTGGGCGAGAATTGGCACGAACGTTTGCAATCGAGTCTGATTGAGCTAAAGGATGTGACTGCTGAAATGAGTTCGTACGAAGAACGGGTTGAGTTTAATCCGGAACGTTTGAGCCAGGTGGAGAGCCGGCTGAGCGAGCTGTTTACTCTACAAAAAAAATACAAAGTGGGTTCGGTGGCTGAATTGATTGAGCTGCGCGATGGATATGAAAAACAGTTACAGCGGATAGACTCTTTTGAGGATGATTTGAAAGCTTTGAATGCAAAACTGGAACTAGCCTTTGCTGAATTGGAAAAACTGTCTCAAAAGCTCACCGATAGTCGCAGGAGAGCCTGTGGTCCGATAGAGTCTTATTTGATCGAACAGCTTGTTAAGCTAGGTATGCCTAATATTCAATTTAAGGTGGATATAAATAACCTGGATGAATACAGCGAAAATGGTAACGACGAAGTTCAGTTCCTTTTTTCTGCCAATAAGAATCGCTTGCCACAGCCTGTAACTCAAATAGCCTCCGGGGGTGAAGTGTCGAGGCTGATGCTGTCTATAAAATCATTGGTAGCACATAAAGCAGATTTACCAACCATTATTTTTGATGAAATAGATACCGGTGTTTCGGGTGAGATTGCCCATCGGATGGGTGAGATTATGCGCACGATGAGTGCCGAAATGCAGGTGATTACTATTACTCATCTACCGCAGATAGCGGGCAAAGGAGCTCAGCATTATTCGGTATTTAAAGATGATACAGGATTGCAAACTCAAACGCACATCCGCAGGTTGAATGAAGAGGAGCGGTTGGTGGAACTGGCTCAAATGCTGAGCGGCAAAAATGTGACCGATGCCGCTTTGCAAAATGCACAAGAGCTTTTGCGTAGTTAAACAAAAAGTGGGGATTGATTTTATTCAATCCCCACTTTTTGTTTGATTCTTTATTTATTTCTTTTGAACCTTTTCGTTTTGTTTCATCTTGAGTGCTTTTTTAGCCGCTTTTTCGGCCTTTTTTGCTTCACGGGCAGCGCGCTTGGCTTTTTTTCGCTCTTCCAATACTTTTCTGAGATACTCCAGGTAAGAGTCGATATATCGTTTCCGTTTTGTTTCTACTAAGTCGGCCATAGTAATCATAATCCCCGATTCGTATACCGAACCAAAGTCGGGGTCAAAAATAGATCCAAAGAAACGCATGGTGTCTGACAAGCCGATATAGGCATTAAACATGGGCGGAATTGTAGTTTCCAGGTGTCTGATGGCTTTTTGGAGCGTTTTGTAGTCCGTTGAAGCATCGTTTCCAAGAAACAGTTTTTTCGAATGTGTATGAGTTGGAGTACCTACCTTAATCGGATTTTTTGGGCGGATCATATTGTCGGGATCCGGAAAATACCGATACATGTATTCGTAGATTAATTCGCGGGCTATTAGTGGGTAATGCTCGTAAATAGTTACTTTTCCTATAAAGTAGCGGGTGTCTTTTACCGTATGAGTTAATGCTCCCAGTCCATCCCACAGATTGTCCAGTGCAAACAGGCTTTTGGTGCCCATCTTCGATGTTTGATAATCGGGCTGGACAAATGCTCTGCCTAGTTCCACCGTGTAAGGCAGGTATTCTTTAATGAATTTTTCGGTGAATATAAACAGGTGCGACATAACAAACTTGGGTTGTCCTGTTTCATCAAAATCTACATCATGCCCGGGCAGGTAACGGTATCCTCCGATTATTTCCAGCGCCACAGGGTCCCACACCACCAATTGGAAATAGGGTTTTTCCATGTAGTCATATTCGTCGGTATCAATTTCTTCACCTGTTCCGCCTCCACCTGACCGGAACGAAAGCTCGCGTAAACGACCAATTTCAAGCATTACATTGGGAGCGTTGTGCGCTGTAATAACGTAAATCTCATTGTGTGCTTTATTGGTTGGGCGTAAGAATCTATCTGACGATAGTTCCTGTTTTAAAATTGCTTTGTCAATAGGTGGTATAATTGGCTTCATTATAAAGAATACGTTGAATTTTTTTTTTCGTATGGTACGGAACACAAAAGTAATGTTTTTTTGAACTATGTTTATACCGAAATATAAGTTTTTATGTGACAATGGCAATAAATATTTAATATCTGTTTCAGAATTTATTTAGCCCTGCACAATCTACTTTCAAATGTGCAAAAATAGAGATGCACATTTTTATTTCAATGTCGTTTTGGGTAAGCGCACAGAATATACAGATTTTACAGAACGTATAAAGTTGATTTGAATATTCTGTTTTTGATAATATGCATTTTAAATGGAATTTTTATTCCGTTTCTTTCGTTTAACCCGTGTATTCTCTGTGCGAATTCTTATCTAAACAACATTGATTCTTATTTCTGACTGAAAAAGCCCAATGCGTGCGTGCATTTTGGCCGCGCAGCCGTCGGGGAGCAAATGCGCGTGTGCATTTTGGTGTCGCAGTCGTCGGGAAGCAAATGCGCGTACGCATTTTGGTCGCGCAGCCGTCGGGGAGCAAATGCGCGTGCGCATTTTGATGCCGCAGCCGTCGGGGCGAAAATGCAGACCTGCATTTATGTTTTGCGGCCGTATTGTTATTCTTTTTCCAAAAACAAAAAACGTTTCCGAAAATGTTTCGGAAACGTTTTGTTGTAGGAGTGGGAGAGGGACCCGATCAGATAACCAGCGAAGGAGCTGCATACGTGCGTGTAGCCAGTTCGGCATCCAGCAGGTATAAACCGCGCGGATCGGTGCCAAAAAGTTCAAAGCGTTTGTTCAAATCATCTGCTTTTTGCTCTTCTTCACCCTGTTCTTTTACAAACCAGTTCAGAAATTGCATGGTTTTAAAGTCTTTCAAACCATGTGCTTCGGCATAAATGTCGTTGATAGAAGCGCTGATGAAAATTTCATGCTCCAGCGATGTTTCCAGCGGTTGCTTAAAATCAGCGTAGACCTTTTCGGGCGCTGCAATGGCGTTTAGCGTTACAGTTTCACCATTGTTTTGCACGTATTTCAGAAATAGCATGGCATGAGCATACTCTTCCTGCGTTTGTATAGCAAACCAGTTGCCAAAACCATTCAGATTTTTAGCATAATAATAGTTCGACATGTCCAAATATAAGTACGATGAGTAAAACTCTTTGTTGATCTGGCTGTTTAGTAAATCCACAATTTTTTTGTTTAGCATACGGCGTTCCTCCTGTTGTTTTAGAAATTAGTTATATCCTTTTTATATTTGCACCCAGCGCGTTCAGTCGTCTTTCGATGTCCTGATAACCGCGGTCTATTTGGTCGATATTATGAATGATACTGGTTCCTTCGGCAGCCATGGCTGCTATAAGCAATGCTATTCCGGCACGAATGTCGGGCGAGCTCATGGTAGAAGCACGCAGGTGAAGGTGATTTCCTTGTCCAATAACCGTTGCCCGGTGCGGATCGCACAGAATGATCTGAGCACCCATGTCTATGAGTTTATCCACAAAAAACAACCGGCTTTCGAACATCTTTTGGTGAATAAGTACACTGCCCTTTGCTTTGGTAGCTATGACCAGAAACACGCTGAGCAGGTCAGGGGTTAGTCCCGGCCAGGGTGCATCGGCTATGGTCATGATTGAGCCATCGATAAACGATTCGATGGTATAATCTTTTTGATGGGGAATAAAAATATCATCACCTCGTTGTTCCAACTGGATGCCCAATCGACGGAAACTGTCGGGGATAATACCCAGTTCTTTATATGCCACATCTTTAATGGTGATTTCCGAAGCTGTCATGGCAGCCATGCCGATAAAGCTACCTACTTCAATCATATCGGGCAAAATACGATGATCGCATCCGTTCAGTTTGCTCACACCTTCTATAACCAGCAGGTTTGAACCTACACCTGATATGTTGGCACCCATCGCGTTTAGCATTTTGCATAGCTGTTGCAGGTAGGGTTCGCAAGCAGCATTGTAAATGGTGGTAGTACCCTCGGCCATCACAGCGGCCATGAGTATATTAGCAGTTCCGGTTACCGATGCTTCGTCAAGTAACATGTAACATCCGGTTAGCTTTTTGGCTTCAATTTCGTAACGTTTGGCAGCCGGATCGTAATGAAACTCAGCGCCCAGTTTCTGTATTCCGATAAAGTGGGTATCCAGACGGCGGCGGCCTATTTTATCGCCTCCCGGTTTGGGTATGATAGCTCTGCCAAAGCGGGCCACCAACGGACCAACAATCATGACCGAGCCGCGTAATGCAGCACTCTTGCGATAAAAATCTTCGGTTTGAAGATAATCCATGTTGATTTTATCTGCGGTGAACGTGCAGGTATGGGCACTCTCACGCTTAATGGCAACGCCCATATCACCCAGTAGGTTTATCAGGTTGTTGACATCCAGAATGTCGGGTAAATTACTTATGGTTACGGTTTTTGGAGTAAGAAGTACCGCACAGATAACTTGCAGTGCTTCGTTTTTAGCACCTTGTGGTGTGATAGAGCCGGATAGTCGGCGTCCGCCTTCGATTTGGAATGACGACATAAATTTTTCAGTTGTGAGTTTTCGCAGCCGTCAGTAATCAGTTATTAGGGATGTTATCGGTCTTTACTTGTCAGCGGCCAGTTTTTAGTTTATCTACTACTTATTCTCCGAGTGATAATCACTGTCTGCCGTTTTGTTGTAGTTGTTTATATGTTCATTGTCTATTGCTAACTCTTCACTACCTACTACCTACTACCCACTACCTACTATATTACTGCTAACCGGTTGCTGTATCTCTGTAGTTATTATTTTTTCTTTTTAGGTTTATTCTTTTTGTTGAACAGCACATCTCTCGATTCTACCAGCTTGAAGAAATCTTCCTGAATGTCTAGTTTTCCTTTTGATAGTTCGCGCAAATCATCAAAAATTTTGCGGTCATCAACTACTTCTTTGTTCCATGTGAGGAAGCACTTTTTCATCTGATTGGCAATTAAGCGAATCAATTCGTTCTTTTCTTCACCTTCAGGATAGGCAGCCACTTTTTCAATCATTTCTTCCAACGTACGGCCGTAATGTTGGTAACGGATGCGCGAGTTTTTGTAAGGAATCGGTTCAGGGCGGGTATAGAGGTTCTCTTCCTGCAGAATTTCGTAAGGAAAGTCAATATCCAGTTTGAAATTAGACATAATTGCCACGTGATCCCACAATTTGTGTTTGAAATCGTTCACATCACGCAGGTAGGGAAACAAATTACCCATAATATTGATAATTGTTTTTACACAGCGGGTGCGTTCTTCGCGATCTTCAATGGTGAGCGCATGAGTCACCATTTGTTGTATGTTTCGCCCATATTCGGGCATAATCAGTTTTCCTTGTAAGGTTGTATATTCCATTTTGTATCGGGTGATATGATAAAGTGCAAAAGTAGCTAAATTTTCCGAATGTTCGACCCTATATACCGGAACATTTTGTTTTCGATCGTACGTTTCAACTTCAAGGTTTATTGTATATTACCTTAGATTTCAAATTAATAAAATCTCAACGATATTTACACTATCTTTGCAGCATGAAAAATAATACCACTATAATTGATAACACGCTGGGAAGCATGGGTATCGAATCGCTTAATGCTATGCAGTTGGCCACACTCGAATCGAATGAAAAAGAACAGGACCTTATTCTGTTGTCGCCTACGGGTTCGGGTAAAACTTTGGCGTATCTGCTACCTGTGTTGCTGAGTATGAATCCGGATGTTCAAAAGGTGCAGGCTCTGATTCTGGCTCCTTCGCGTGAACTGGCTCAACAGATAGAGCAGGTTTGGCGTAGCATGGGTACGGGCTATAAAGTAAATACTTGTTTTGGAGGACGTCCGTCCAATGGCGAAAAGCGCGATCTGGCTGTTCCACCGGCGTTGCTTATCGGAACTCCCGGTCGGTTGCAGGACCATATCGAACGGGGAAACTTTGAGCTGGATGCCATTCGGGTACTGGTGCTTGATGAGTTCGATAAGTCGCTCGAAATGGGCTTTACCGAACAAATGGAAATTATCATACGTAATATTCCGGCACTTAATAAACGCATACTCACTTCGGCTACCGATGCGGTGGTTATTCCTGCTTTTACGGGTATTGTCAATGCGCTAAAACTGGATTTCTCGGAAAAAAATAATGTATTGAAAGGTCTCCGCATTTATTCCGTAAAAGGGGAGAATAATGATAAAATGGATTTGCTTTACCGTCTGCTGTGCCGGTTGGGAAATGACTCCTCGCTGATATTTTGCAATCAGCGCGACACGGTGGAAAAAGTGCATGCTTATTTAAATGAGCGCCATTTGGCTAATGAGTTTTTTCATGGTAAGCTGGAACAGACCGAACGCGAACGGGCTCTCTCCAAATTTCGAAACGGCAGTTGCATTGCTTTTATCTCTACCGATCTGGCATCGCGTGGATTGGATATACCCGAGATCAAAAATGTTATTCACTTTGATGCACCGGTTCGGTTGGATGAATTTGTACACCGCAATGGTCGTACAGCTCGTATGGAGGCTGAGGGCTCTGCTTTTTTATTGCAGGCCATCAATGAAAAACTACCGGATTTTATTACCCCGGAACCAATACCTTATAGCTTGTCGGCTCTGACATCGGCTGCTCCTAAGCCCGAATGGGCCACTCTTTATATTGGCAAAGGAAAAAAGGACAAACTAAGCAAGATGGATGTGGTTGGTTTTATGTTTAAAAAAGGTCAGCTGGCTAAAGATGAATTGGGAATGGTAGAGGTGAAAGATTACTATTCGTTTGTTGCTATCAAAGTCAATAAGGTTAAAGATGTTCTTCAGTTGGTATCAAACGAAAAAATAAAGAATATGAAAACACGGATAGAACTGGCGGAGTAATAGTTGGTAGTTTCTGGTCGGTAGTAAGATGTATAGCTACAATAAAAAAACTCCTGAGTTGGTTTGACTCAGGAGTTTTTTATAGAATAAATTCTCTGCTATGAATTACAATAAGTATTGTTCGCTGATGGATTGATTTTCCTGTACGCGGAAAATGGTATCGGCAAACATTTTTGAGATGCTAAGAATCTTAGCTTTCGGGCAGTTGCTGATGTCAAATGGAATTGAATCGGTAAAGGCAATCTCGCTTAGCGCAGACTGCATCACTTTTTCAGCTGCATTTCCTGACATAACTCCGTGTGATACGATGGCACGAACGCTTTTAGCTCCTTTGCTTAGCATCAGGTCGGCGGCTTTACAAAGTGTACCGGCCGTATCGACCATATCGTCGGTAATTATAACGTCTCTACCGTAAACGTCGCCAATAAGAGTCATTTCTCCAACCACATTTGCCTTTTCACGGGTTTTGTAACAAATAACCATGGGGACGCCGAGGTATTTAGAATAGGATCCAGCACGTTTAGATCCACCCACGTCTGGTGAAGCTATTACGAGATTCTTTAGCTTTAATGATTTGATGTAGGGAACAAAAATAGTTGAAGCATACAGGTGATCAACCGGAATGTCAAAAAATCCTTGTATCTGATCGGCATGCAGATCCATTGTGATGATGCGGTCTACACCTGCCATTCCGAGCATGTCGGCAATAAGCTTAGCTCCGATAGATACGCGCGGTTTGTCTTTTCTGTCCTGACGCGCCCAACCGAAATAGGGGATTACAGCTATAATTTTATAAGCTGAAGCACGTTTAGCTGCATCAATCATCAATAGCAATTCCATCAAGTTGTCGGAATTCGGAAAAGTTGATTGAACAAGGTAAATGTATTGACCGCGGATTGATTCTTCGTACGAAACTGAAAATTCTCCATCTGAGAAGTGTTGGATTTTCATGTTTCCGAGTGGGCACTCTAAGCTTTGACAAATCTTTTCGGCAAGATAACGACTCTTCGTGCCTGAAAATACTTTAAAAGGTGAAGTTGAAGCTGGCATGGGTTTTTAAGTGAGATTTAGTTTTAGCGATTTTTTTGCAAAAGTACAGAATATAATTATAATAAAGCTGAGAAATCGGGATTAAATGACGATGAATATTTATAATGCTTTCATACCAATAAAACTTTAAGCTAATTTGGTTGTTTTACCCCATTACAAGATATGAGTATCTCTTTGCCGGAGCTTTTATTCGCCTTATAGCTCTTCCTTACCTATCCTTGTTTATTGAATTTGAATCTCAGATTTCTCTGCAAACGTTTGAAATCAAATTCAGTGTTTTTTTTACCAACCAAAAATGTAGCCTCTGAAAATAACACTATTTTTGTTTGTGGTTAAATGTATATAACCCAATTGACTTTAATTCAGTCGTCTATGAAAGTACACTTTAAAATATCCTATTATACTCATTGGGGGCAGCGTCTTTTGCTGAGCGGTAATATTCCAGAACTTGGCAACGGGGATTTGGGCAAAGCATTAGCACTTAATTTTCAATATCCAGAAAATTGGTTAGCAGAGATTGAAATAAATAAACCGGACCATTTTCAATTTACATACAAATATGTTATGTATGATGAAAACTCCGGACGGTTTGTGGAAGAGTGGGGAAATGACCGCAATGTTGATATTAATCCTACTCAAACCGATCATTGCTTTTGTATTGATAGTTGGAACTCTCCCGGGAGCGTTGAAAACGTATTTCTGAGTGCCCCTTTTCAAAGAGTATTATTGAAGCATAATCACCTTAGGGCTAAATCGCAATCGGCTAAAAAATACACGCATCTATTTAAAGTAAAGATGCCTATGTTGAAACAAAATGAAGCTGTTTGCCTGATTGGCGATTCTGACGTTTTGGGTAACTGGTCCACGACTAAACCGGTTATTCTGAGCCAGACTGCCGGTGATTGGTGGACAACAGAACTGGACTTCACTAAGGTGCAAAATGAAGTCTATTATAAATATGGAGTATTCGATACTGAAGATAATCAGTTCCGGTATTTAGAAACAGGGTCCGATCGTATTGCGCCAATATACACTTCGCCGAAAACGCAAGTACAACTTTCAGATGGTTTTGTTCGTATTTCCAATCTTTCGTGGAAAGGGGCTGGAGTTGGTTTGCCTGTATTCAGTATCCGCACTAAAAAGAGCGTTGGGGTGGGTGACTTCGGAGATTTAAAACTGTTGGTCGACTGGGCTGAAAGAGTAGGGCTGAAGTTGATTCAGGTATTACCGCTGAACGATACGATAGGTACTCATACCGATGCTGATGTGCTGCCTTATGCTGCCATTTCGGCCTTTGCGCTCAATCCGTTATTTCTGAATTTATCGGCTACTGGCCAACTTCCTACCACACATCCGTTGCAAATTGAGTATAAAGCAAAGCAAGCCGAACTGAATGCAGAAGAACTAATCTCTTTTTTAAATGTGATTAATTACAAACTTCAGTATGCAAAGGAATTGTATCTGTTGAATAAAACGAAGTTTTTGGCTGATAAGAAATTCAAAGCTTTTTTTGCCGGGAATGAGTACTGGTTGGTTCCGTATGCAGCTTATTGCGTTTTGCGCGATCAGTTCGGAACGTCCGATTATCGTTTGTGGCAGGACTTTGCAACTTATGATGCTCAGAAGATAGCCGGTTTCAGTTCGCCGGATCAACCGCATTTTGACGATATTGCTGTAAATTATTTTATTCAATATCATTTGCATCTTCAGCTATCGGAAGCTGCACATTATGCACATACACATGGCATTGTTTTAAAAGGTGATATTCCGATAGGGGTGAACCGCAACAGTGTGGACACCTGGGTTTCGCCGGAACTTTTCCACATGCACATGCAAGCCGGTGCACCACCCGATATGTTTGCCGTAAAAGGGCAAAACTGGGAACTGCCAACCTATAACTGGAAAGAAATAGAACATACCGGTTTCGATTGGTGGAAAAAACGCTTTTCGCAGATGTCGAATTATTTCGATACATTCCGAATCGATCATATCTTAGGATTTTTCCGTATCTGGCAAATCCCGATTAGTCAGGTGGAAGGGATCATGGGCTTTCTGAATCCGTCTGTTCCTATACATATCAACGAGTTTGCCGAAAAGGGATTGTGGTTCGATTATAACCGTTACTGCAAACCTTATGTTACCGATGCAATTTTGTGGGATTTCTTTGGTGAGGATGTATCGTGGGTTAAAGCTAACTGTCTGCAAATAGAAGATGGTTGGGTGTTGAGATTGAAAGAAGAGTTTCTGAGTCAGGCGTACGTTGAAAAACTATTTGTTGAAGGCGAAATTTCTGAACGCATCAAGTGGGGATTGTTCGATCTGATTTCTAATGTACTGTTCTTTGAGGTGGAAGGAAGTAACGGAACTCAGTATTATCCGCGCTTTGGCATGGAAACGCTCCGGACATTTGCCGATTTGGATAATTACACGAAAAATAGGCTTTGGGAATTGTATGTTGATTATTTCTATCGCCGTCAGGATGCCAATTGGTACCGGTCCGGTATGGAAAAACTGCCGGCTCTGAAACGCGCTACCAACATGATGATTTGTGGCGAAGATTTGGGCATGATGACTCCCTGCGTTACTTCGGCCATGAATGAGCTTGGCATTTTAAGCCTTGAAGTTCAACGGGCACCCAAGTCGAATAAAATAGAATTTTTCCATCCCAATAATGCGCCTTATTTATCGGTAGTTACTCCTTCTACGCACGATATGAGCACAATTCGCGGTTGGTGGGAAGAGGATCGCGGTGTAACCCAACGTTTCTTTAACTCGCAGCTCGGACACTGGGGCGAAGCTCCTTATTTTTGTGAGAGCTGGATTTGTCGCGATATTATTTTACAGCATTTATATTCGCCTGCTATGTGGTCTGTTTTCCAGATGCAGGACTTGTTGAGCATTTCTGATTCTGTTCGTCGCACTAATCCTCATGACGAACGCATTAATGTTCCGTCGAACTCCATGCATAGTTGGCGCTATCGCTTGCACCTGAATATGGAAGACTTGTTGCAAAATGATGATTTTAATAATGAACTGCGAAATTATATAACGCAGTCGGGGCGGTGAAAATTAAAATGAATATCCGTTTATAGTCTATCGTGATAAGCCCGCATCAATTATTAGGTTAACTAGGGTAGGCGACTAACGTTAGTAAGGTTGCACGACTAACGTTGATCGACTAGGACGACTAACGTTAGTCGACCATCATGACTAACGTTAGTCGGGGTACACGGCATGGACGTGTCAGGATGTACGACATGAGTATGTCGGGATAGACGACATGGATGTGTCGGGATGCACTATATGTTCAGGTCAATTAACCCGGATTATTTAATGCAAATCCATCAAAGCAAATCAGTCCTGATTTACATTAGTTATTTACTGAAAAACGTTTGTACCGTTTCGTTGAATAATGCCGGATGTTGCTGGCAAACGCCATGATGTGAGTCAGGAAAAATACATAAAGAAGCCGATGGGAGGGATTGGAATATTTTTAATGTATGTTCGGGCTTTATCATGTCGTGATCGCCGGCCATAACCAGCACCGGACAATGAATCTTCTTTAAGTCACCATACGGAATCTGCGGCTGATAAAGCATCATGCTGTTTAATGTTCTATCCTTTGCCGGTGTGTTGGGGTTCTGCACTGTTTTTCGCATGTCTTCGATATCGGCAGCACTGATAGCCGTACTGTCGGGCACGATATTAGCTCCTGATACAGCCAGTTTTTTTACTTTTCCGGGGTAGTTCATAGCCAGAATTAATCCGTCTATTCCACCATCGCTCCAGCCCAATACATAAGCCGATTCGATATGAAGATAATCCAGTAACCCTGCAAAATCTGCTGCCATCATATTGTATGACAATGTATCCACCGCTCCACCCGATTTTCCCTGAAGGCGACTGTCAATGGCAATAACCTTGTAATGTTTCTCGAAAAATGGAATCTGATATTTAAATGCTTCAATCGATCCGCCATTACCGTGTAACATGATTAATGGTTCGCCACTTCCGTAGATTTCGTAATAGAGTTTAATTCCATTAATCGGGGCGTAATGTCCTGCTTGTGGATTACTACCGTAAACAATTGCCTTCTTTTGAGCAAAAGCTGTAATGATACACGAAATTACGGAGATAAAGAGTATTGTTCGTTTTTTCATTTTTGAAATAAATTTTATGAAGATGATGAATCTAAAATAATAAGTATTATTTCGACATAAGCTCATACATGATGAAGCCATAAATATCAGCTTTTTCTTTCATATTGGACATAAAGGTTGATGCACCATAATGCCCAGAGGCTTTTTCTACTTTTAATATGACGGGATTTGTCTGAACGTCTCTGTTTTGCAGTTTTGCTACGAATTTGTAGGAATGAAATGGTGGAACACGATCATCGTTTTCGGAAGTAATAACCAACATAGAGGGATAATTGACCCCATTCTTTATATTGTGATAAGGAGAATAACTCAGAAGCCTTTTGAATCCGACACTATCGGAAACAGTGCCGTATTCATCCGTGTGCCAATGTCCGACTGTGAATTTTTCGAACCTAATCATATCCAATGGCGCTACCACAGGAACAACTGCTCTGAATAAATCGGGTCGTTGGATGGCTGCAGTTGCTACTACCAGACCACCATTGGAAGTCCCTGTTGCAGCCAGTTTTTCGGCTGAAGTGTAGTTGTTTTTTATAAGAAATTCAGCTGCAGCAATGAAGTCGTCAAAAGAATTTTGCTTGTAAATTCCTCTTCCTTTTCGAGCCCAGTCTATTCCTTTGTCTCCACCACCGCGTATGTTGGCGAAGGCATAGATTCCGCCTTGTTTGATAAAATAGACTATTCCCGGATCGAATGAAGGTTGATTTACAATGCCAAATCCGCCATAAGCTTGTAAAATGGTTGGGTTGGAGCCATTTTGTTTTAATTCTTTATTATATACCAGAATCATTGGTACACGGACGCTGTCTTTTGTCAGGTATTCTACTTCTTTATATCCAATGGTTTTAAAATCGAACGAAACAGTGGTTTGTTCTGCTAATTCTTTTTTAAAGGTTTTGATATTGAATTTATATAATACCGGCGGAATAGTATAAGATTTAAAATAAAAAAGTAAGTCTTCGTCCGTCGGGTTTTCGCTAAATCCGTCTACCGATGTTGCAACTGGCATTTGTAGTGTGTATAGTACTGTTCCCGAATAATCTAAGATTGTTATAATTGGATGTTGGTTGGATTGGTATACTGTAACAAGGCGGTCTGAAAATGGTATTGCTTTAAGTAATAATGCTTCCGAAAATTCAGGAGCTATTTCTCTCCAGTTGGTCGGATTTGCAGGATCAATTTCTATAATGCTACCATTTTTTGAATTTTTAGTGGTCGTAGCAATAAATTTTCCGTTGTGTGAATCGAGAATGTGAATGTTGTATTTTAAGTTTGTAAGCAAGGGCTTTAAACCAGAATCATTCGACATATAGTCTATGTACAACAGGGTAGACTTTCCGGTTAATTCACTCCGGCTTTTTAAAATAAAGTATTGTTCGTCCGACGATGTTGAATATTCAAAAAATGAGTTGATATCAGTCTTTTTCTCAAAAATGAGCTTATCCTGTTCTTGCTCGGTCCCAATTTTATGGTAAAAAATTCTTTCACCTGTTGTTTTTCCAAATTGTTCATTTTGCAAGAAAGTGGAATAAAAGAAACCATCCTTCAACCATGCAATACTGGAAAATTTTACTCCTTTCAAATGGTCTTTTAAATCAACAGCATCTTGAATAGATACAACTTTAATTTC
>Ga0302165_10000093_pt1 | contig 41342 bp, 38 predicted proteins | sample I_Fen_E3_2_FD_193499 | JGI IMG/M metagenome (GOLD analysis project Ga0302165, IMG submission 193499) | Peat permafrost microbial communities from Stordalen Mire near Abisko, Sweden - I_Fen_E3_2 | ecosystem: Environmental > Terrestrial > Soil > Wetlands > Permafrost | place: Sweden: Abisko...
AATGATATCACCCTTTCTTTCTTCTGAAAAGAAGGATAGGGGCAATGATAATATTTTTGTGTACATTTGGTTGCGTAAGTCTCTTACAACTCCTGTACGAATAGGTATCATCGTGGCAGATGAAAGGAAATAAGCACCTGTTTTCATTGCTGTCATTATGGCAAGGAAAAAGCCCAAAATAAGCAAAGTACTGCTTCCCCCGTGGCTTACTATTGAAGTCTCAATATAATAATAAAAGTTATTAACGAGCAAATCCTTAATCCCATGATTGGAACCCCAGGGCATAAAATGATATACCGTAGTGTTTATTTTGAACAGAATTTGCAGTATCGGGATTAAGAGTGTGAATGAGAATACATTCAATACAGCCGACAGTATATTATAAAATACGGCCAACCAAAGATACTTTTTATATGGTGGCACAAAGCGCATGAGGACGCGGAAAAATTCTTTCATTTATACAATTATTGGGTACGCGCTGCAAAGATATAGTTTTTTCTTGGTTTTCTTCGCCTCGTTTAAGCTTATTTATTGTTCCCTTATTCTACAGCCTCGCGTGAGTCCAATAACCTTTTGTTCTTCATTTCCCGATGTTTACGTAAAACGTGTAGACGACTGTTCAGTATTTGCCAACGATATACCAGACAAGTGGTAATGAAATAAACACCGGCTTGAATCCATAAAACCTGGGATTCGTGCCTAACTTCATCAAGAGTGGCTCCCATATTGTTGATACGTACGAATCCGTTGATGCCGAAAGTTGACGGGAATATGTAAGATATTGCTTTCCAGAATGGAGGTATGGCTGCACCCGGCCATGATATACCGCTAATAAACAGCAGTGGAATAGACGTAAATACAAAGATGAGGAAGCACAGTTCGCGATTTCTTACAAATATGGAGCAGGTCATGGCAAAAAATATGCATGCAGCCAGATAAGGCACTATGAACATGATTAATGTATGGAGTAATCCTATTTGATTTAAACTGAATATTCGGGGGACCACGCCCAAAATATATACTGAAACGATGGCATAGACCATGAAATAACTGAGCCCTTTGCCCATCACAATACGTAAAGTTCCGTTGTAGTGTTTATTGATAGGTACCAGATCTTTGAATTGATTACGTTCGCGTGCCGTACCTGCCGAAAGCCCTATTCCTAAAAGGAGTGTCTGTTGTAGAATAAGAATCAATACAGCCGGAATCAAGAATGAAGCAAATCCGTTTTGGGGATTGAACATGGGAATGTATTGGTATTTTATGGGGTATCGTGTTATTTCGTCTTGCCGGTCGGTGGTGTTGCCTGCGCGTTCTATTTTAATATCGTTGTTCATATCCAAAGATACTTCGGTGCAGGCAGAAAGTATGGCTTTGTAGTAGAGCAAACCGCTCATATCGCAAAATATACTTACATGGGTTTGTTCCATCCTTGCTATATCTTTGGAAAATGAGGATGGGATGTAGATGATGCCATATGCGTCCTTGTTGCGCATGAGGCCTCGTGCTTCTTCCATATTTGAGCTATATGATATGATCTTTACATCAGGCGTACCATCTACATGTCGTAAGAATTCGCGACTTTTGAATGAATGGGAATTGTCAACTACTGCAACAGGTACATCACGTACCACTTCATTGTTGTATATCAGTGCATAGATAATTGGATACAATAATGGAACCAGTATAAAGAAAATCAGTACGCCCTGATCTCTTACCGTAAGGCGGAATTCACGCTTCCATATATACAGAGTGTCTTGCATGCCCTGCAGAATGATGTCACTGAATTTCATTTTTCCCTTCTTTGTCATGGTTGATACGTATAATAAAGCATGGCCTTTTTTAGCCTGTTAATAACTGCAAATGGTAAGAATATGAATATCAGCAATGCAAGGTAACTATTCCATGAATAAATCATGGGATATCCGTTGAGGGCTTGGTCCACATATATGAGGAAGTAGTGTCTCAAAGGGAATAGATTGGCTATACCTTGTAACCACGAATCCATAGCCATCACCGGATAAGTAAATCCGGAAATAGAGAAAGAGACTACTCCCCAGAGGGAAGCAAAACTCAATCCCAGACGGAGTGTAGGTAATGTTCCGATCATGACGACTCCTGTTGACTGTGCAGCAAGTATCATGAAAAGGGTGGCAAAGATCATCGGACCCAGTCCGCTTTCACAGGGGAACTTCAAGTAGCAATAAAGATACACATCAATGAATGATCCTATAATAAAGAAAATGATTGTATGCGGTAATAGTTTTCCCCATAACGAAATGAATATCGAATTGTTTCCTTGTCTCAACCATTCACGGGATGTCTTTTCTTTCAGTTCCACACCAATTGAATATACGGTTATTTGGAAAATAAGTAACATCAGGACACCCGGAATCAATGTGTTGCACAAATACACAGAGTAATTGAGCCATGGATTGTTGATCGGATGTGAATCTATGACGATAGGCTGCAACAGTGATTGTATTTGATCGTCTGTCAAACCTTTTGCACGTAACGTTTCCCTCGCTAAGGCACCGTTTGTCAATTCGGACATGGTTCGCATGTCACGGTAGAGCAACGAACCGGCAATGAGGTATGAGCTGTTTGTATAAAAAGAGATCGTGGGACGTTTTTGTGCGATTGCCTTTTTAGCAGTTTGATGAGGAATGTAGAAAAATCCATATATATCACCTCTTTGCATGGAACGACGTGCAGCGGCTACATCCGTGAAACGTTCGGTGATAGCAATTTGCTGAAAAGCATCAAGGTTGCGTAGCAAATTGCGTGATACGGATGTTTGATCCTGATCAACAGCACCTATAGGCAGATTGGTCGGAAGTCCGCTTCCCATAAGTGTAGTGAAAAAGAACGTACAGAACAGAGGCGCAATCACCATACAAAACAAGTATATCGGACGCGAAACAAGATTCTTGCATTCTCGTTTGGATACGTTATATAGACTAATGTATTTCTTCTTGCGCTCAGCTTTCATCTTTTATTTCTCTTTAATGATGACAGACATACCTGGACGTAAATAGGGAACCGGTGTCAATGGACGTGCTTTTACTTCAAATGTTTTCAGATCATACTGTCCTGTAGTTTTTGTTGCTTTCCATGCAGCATAGGTTCCAAGGTCTTTCATGTATGTCACTTTCAATGTGATTTGCTTGTTGTTTAGTGCAGGGATGAAAGCTGTGAATGTTTTTCCCACGGTAAGGTCCTTAAGCAAATCTTCTCGGATATTGAATGTTGTCCACATATCGCTCATTACGGCAATGCTCATGATGGGTGCTCCCGTTCCAACAAGTTCACCCACCTCCGGGTAAACTTCAGAAACTTCGCCTGCTGTTTGAGCTATAAGATAGGTCTCTTTCACATAGGAGTTTACTTCAGCCACAGCACCTTTGGCGCGGTTCACTATGGCAGCAGTAGTCATTTTGTCTTCACGTTGAGCTCCGTTCCTAGCCATGCTATATTGTGATCGGGCAGCTTTCTCTGTAGCAATCGCTGCATCTTGTAGAGCTGTCGCTTCATCATATTTCTGAGCAGGCACTACACCTTGTTCGTACAAATTCTTCATACGTTTATAGGATTTATCAGCAATAACAACTCCAGCTTTTGACTTCTGCCAAAGTTCGAATGCACTTTGAATCTCTTCTACACGTGTACCCTTTATTGCTTTTTGGTTCTGTGCCTGGGCAGCATCTTCTGCAGATTGTGCTTGCTCTAATTTGGCTGTAACATCCGGAGCTTCCAATCGTGCTAATGTATCGCCGACTTGCACCTTGTCACCTTCATGTACTTTCAGTTCGAGTATTCTTCCGGGCACTTTGCTTGAGACCCTATACTCGGTAACTTCTGCTTGGCCTTGCATCATTTCGGGTTCTTTTTTCAACATGAAGAATCCGACAAGCCCTACTATAATGATTACTCCCATCAATGTGATGAAAGCCAGTAACATATTGCTGTTCTGTGATTTTTGTGCAACCATGGTTATTTAATATTATTAGTTAGCGTACCTAAAGATTTCTGTAAGTATAGATTCGTTAATTTTACATCGATTTGTGCATCTATTCTTTCTGAACGAGCTTGCAGCCATGCCGTGTGCGCTTCAAGTGTGGTACTGGCGGGAATGACTCCTGCATTGAATCCTATGGTTGCTGAGCGAAGATTCTCCTCAGCCTTTTCCATATTCTTATTAGCCATTGTTAGTGTCTTTCCGGCTTCATTTACTTTGAATACGGATTGATTCACTTGCAACTCTACTTTTTCACGAGCATCGTCAAGTTGGTATTGTGCTATTCGTGCATCAGACTTCGCTATGTTCACTTTGTACTGACCTTCATTCCAGCTCCATAATGGATATTTGACCATGATGCCTATGTTCCACATACCGGCAAACTTCTTTTCAAAGCCATCTTTAAAGTTTGGATTGCTTACTATATAATTGCCTGTAGCCACCACTGTAGGCAAATAATCAGCACGTGTGACATTGATTTTTTGTTTATATATCTTGGTCGCAATATCAAGGCTCTTCAGTTCAGGGCGGTTGGCGTATGCTGTTTGCACATCCACTGTTTCTGGTCCTGACAATACCTGTAAACTCTCTAAGTTTTCATCTTCTAAAGAATAATTTGTATTGATAGGTATTCCGCAAAGTTGGCACAGTACCATTTTACATAAGTCCAGTCCGTCTTCAGCTTTAGTAAGTGCCATTTCCGCTTGATTTTCTTTAACGGCAACGGAAAGTCCATCAGCTTTAGTTGCAACGCCTTGGGCAATCATCTTTTGAGTATCACTATCCATCTTTTGAAGCAACTTCAAGTATCCTTCCGCCAGCTTCTTTTTATTGGCTAGTGATACCACTTGCCAATAAGCCTCGTCTGTGCTGACAATAATATCCTGATTCTTTTCTTCATGCATCTGCATGGCAAGTTGTTCGGCATATTCTGCAATTTTGTTGTAAGCATCAATCTTACCACCCATATATATAGGTTGAGTTACATTCAGAATGCCGGCAAATACATTGCGAGTGTCAAAATCTGTAGCCTTGCTCATTTTAGATGCCAGCGATGACAAGTCTACTGTTTGTCCAGCCATTTTACTAAGTAGATAGGAGAGGGAGGTAAGTGAAGTCCCTAATTCGGCTTTGTCGTCGTCACTCATAATATGTGTACCATATTGGTTGCGGGTATAGATTCCTGATACCGTCACATGGGGCAGATATTGCGTGTGGGCTACTTGCTTTTGAGATGCCGAACTATTAATCTTCTCTTTGCTGATAAGCAGTGATTTATTATTGGCAATGGCCATTCTTCGACAGCTGTCAAGACTTAATGTTTGTGCTTGCATCGTTGCAAGTCCACTTAAACATAAAAGTAGGCAAATCCATTTTTTCATAATGTTCAGACTAATAATGAGTAATCATCTATTGTTTAGACAATAAAGATAATGTTATTCCATAAAGATAATGTTATTCTATGGATATGCAAAGCAATTCGGCTTTTTTTAAGTAATATTCTTCACAAATAGTGGGTACGGTATGATCTTTCTAACTATTTCACTTTCAGCATTTAACATATAAATGTTAATGGGTCGCGACTATATTTTTTTAAGTAAGAATGAAAGCGCATATTTTTTTCTTGGAGTTTGTTTATTCCAAACATTTTTAATAATATTGCACAATGTTTCTTTGAATAGGTAAGTGATCTGTACGTGAATATAAATCGACTTTAATACAATACTATTATGTTTTTCAAAAGTTTTTTTACAAAGGAACAAGACTATAAGCGATTGGAGATTGAAATTGATGCAGAGAACCCTTTGCAGAATTATATTGATACTCTGAAGTCTTGTAAAGCTCTCACTCTAAAAGGAGAACTAGAATGGGGAGGGATCAAGCTGATAAGGCAATTACGGAATTTATCTCTTTTGGATTTAAGCGGTATCAAGAAAGTGAGGAAATTGCAATCAAGCTCATTACCTCATGATACATTAACAGAAATGAGAAAAATAAAAGAGATTACTATTCCGGAATTAGTGCCAGTTGATAGTTTGGCCATCACCAAGTGTCCTTTATTAGAGAAAATAATTATTCCACAAGGAGTGGCTCTTGTCAATCCGGGTATGGTATACGATTGCGGTAAATTCACTCAATTTATTGTAGAAGAAGGTAATGCGCATTTTTTTTCGGTCGAAGGTGTCATATTAAGTAAAGACGGCAAGAAACTTATTTCTGTGCCTTGTGGTATTAAGGGTACTTATACGGTGCCTGATTCAGTGAACGAAATATTAGACGGGTCTTTTTTTGGGTGTACATTCTTGGAGCAAGTCGTGTGTGACGACGAGAAAGTCAAGATTGGGGAGAAAGCTTTCAGATATGTGAATGTGAAAGTGGTAAAACAAAATTGATTAATAGTTGTTCCTCAATTTTCCTCTGCTAAGGTGAAATAGAAGTGTTTTTGTGTATTTAAAAACTAATTGCCAAATAATGATTAAAGGAGGAATGTAACGATATCAAATTTTATCAAGTTGCCATTATGATTTGTAAGGAAAATGAAACATCCCGACATTTTATGAGAGAGTAATCTGTGGCTTATTATTGTACCCCCGCGGAGAATCGAACTCCGATCTAAAGTTTAGGAAACTTCTATTCTATCCGTTGAACTACGAGGGCATTAATTTTCTGCGAATGCAAAGATAGGGATTTATATCAAATAACCAAAAGAAACTGTTCGTTAAAGAAATAGAACGACTTAAACCTTTTTGATAAATTAATGTCATATTTGCATGCTCGAAGATGATAATAATTTGATAAAGAATAAGGTATGAAATGTTTTTTTGTAGGTATGTTGCTGCTTATTGGAACGGTGCTTCCAATACAGGCAGAAACTCTTGTTCCAGGAACGGTAAAAGGTACCGTCATTGATTCTAAAACTAAACAAGGAATGGAGTTCGTAAATGTGACTGTGAAAGCAAATGGTGCTGCGACGGTATTAAATGCCGGAGTAACAGATTCACAAGGTGATTTTGCTTTGGGTGGGTTGAAAACTGGAACTTATGATGTAGTCGTTTCATGTGTCGGCTATAAATCAGTTATTAAAACTATTCATTTAGGAAACACCTCAAGTGCGGTATCTCTTAATAAGATATCTTTGGTTGAAGATAGCCATCTCTTAAAAGAGGTAAGTGTAGTGGGACAGCAGCCACAGATGAAATTTGAGATAGATAAGAAAGTCTTTAACGTCAGCCAGGATTTATCATCCATTGGTGGATCGGCAAGTGATGTCTTGTCTAATATACCTTCAATTAATGTGGATAACGATGGAAATGTGTCATTGAGAGGAAACTCTAGTGTGACCATTTGGATTAATGGTAAAGCATCCGGACTGTCGTCAGATAATCAGGCACAGGTCTTGGAACAATTACCGGCTGAAAGCATAGAACGTATTGAGGTTATTACTAATCCTTCAGCAAAATATAGTCCTGAAGGCACTGCGGGTATCATTAATATTGTCTTGAAAGAAGATCGTCAATTAGGCTATTTCGGAAGTGTGCGTGCAGGTGTCAGATCAAACGGTTCTGTAGTTTCAGGAACCAGCGTTAATTATACAACAAGCAAGTTGGATGCCAATATTGATTTAGGATACAGGCATATGGTACAAGACGGTGGCTCTTTTTCACATAGAACAAACACGCAAGGTACCAGTGATACATCTGATGATACTTTTTTGAATCAAACCGGTGAGCGTAACCAAAATGGCAATGGCGTGTTTCTTCGTGGAGGCTTGACTTATCATTTTAACAAGAAGGATCAACTGTATGGTAACGGTTTTGGTATATTAGGGCATGGTAACAGTAACAATATTATAAATTATGATCAAACAGGGGCAATCACCTATAAAAGTTTACGTCGTACAGACACAGAAACCGATATAAAAGGTGGTAATGCGACTGTTGGATTTAAACATGCATTTACTCAAGATCATTACTTGGACTTTTCTACTTCATATAACAAGTGGGGTATGGACAATGATGCTACATACAATCAAAGTTATGAAAATGGCTTTAAACCATCGAGTTTTCAGGAACAGGTCAATAATATAAATAATCGCAATTTGGAGTTCCAATTGGATTATCAAAATAAATGGGATGCAGATCATAAGATAGAAGCCGGATGGAAATCGACATTAGGTCGTGAGAATAGTCCGATAAAAACTTATACTGATCCTTCAAAAAGTGCTTCGTCTTTTGATCCGAGTGCATACAACCGTTTCATCTACGATCAAGACATTCATGCTGGCTACGTCACTTATACAGGCAAATGGTCTAAGTTAGGATATCAGCTGGGCATGAGAGGTGAGTATACCAAAGTAAAGACACTATCTAAAGCATGGGAAAATGGAGCGGAAACTTCCGGTACTCCTTATACTACAGACTATTTTAAATTGTTTCCCAGTATGTATCTGACTTATTCTTTACCGGCAGGGAATGAACTGCAATTGAACTATTCTCGTCGTATCAACCGTCCATGGGGTACGCAATTGAATAGTTTCAGAAACATAACAGACTCAACGAACATTTCATATGGTAATCCTGAACTGAAACCACAATATTCCAATTCGTTGGAATTGAACTATATTAAAAATTGGGATAAACACATGCTTTCATTTTCAACTTATTACCGCACGACAAACGATGTTATTCAGAGTGTGAGTTATCTTCAAAATAACATCATGTATTCAACAAGTATAAACATTGCCAAGACACAGTCGGCCGGTGTAGAATTGATAGAGAAAAGCAGTTTGTTCAAAATCTTTGATATTACCACTACGTGGGACGGTTACTATTATAAATTGAATGGTTTCAATTATAACGCTACAGTTTATGCACCCGAAGAACGTTTCGCATGGAACGCTCGTATGATCGCGAATGTGATACTTCCTTACTCATGGTCTTTGCAGATGAATGGTAATTACAATTCGCGTCAATCCATAGCACAAGGTACAAGTTCATCAAATTATTCGGTAGATGCAGGTCTTAAAAAGACATTCTTAAAAAAGAAATGGACATTAAGTTTGAATGTGCGAGACATGTTTAACTCTCTTGGTCAGCACAACTATACTTCAGGAACCTCTTTCATACAAGATGCAAAGAATTGGCGTACCGGTCGTCGTTATGGTGTAACGTTGACATATAGTTTCGGTAATATGAAAATGAAGAAACGTCCCCAAGCTCAACAAGAGGATGACGACTCTAATTCGACACCAGGAGCTACGGGAAACGGTTATGGTCAATAGATTTTATAAATATGCAGGGCTTATTTAACGGTAAATAAAAGGGACCATTTTTATTTTGTCATTTGGTGGAATTTTACGACCTTTGAACGATTTTTATAACTCATATTGTATAAAAGCCGTAAAAAAATAATGAAAGATAAAATAATGGTAAAGCATCTCGATACGGTTGTTGTGCTTTTTTCCGGTGACTCCGGAGATGGCATGCAACTTGCCGGGAATATGTTTTCTAGTATTTCGGCCGTGCTCGGTAACGATATTTGTACTTTTCCCGATTATCCTGCAGAAATTCGTGCTCCGCATGGTTCTCTCGGTGGTGTGTCAGGGTATAGAGTACATATTGGAGCAGAGAAGGTTTACACTCCGGGTGATAAGTGTGATGTATTAGTAGCAATGAACCCGGCTGCATTAAAAACTCAAATAAAGTATTTGACTCCAAAGTCTACAATCATAATAGATACAGATACTTTTGATGAAATGGAGCTGACCAAAGCTCAGTTTAACACCGATGATCCTTTTGCAGAGCTAGGAATAAAGAACGAAGTGATTGCAGCTCCAATTACTTCCATGTGTAAAGAAAGTCTAAAGGGGATGGGACTTGACAATAAGTCGATGGTCAGATGCAAAAACATGATGGCTCTTGGCTTGGTTTGTTGGCTCTTTAATCGTCCTGTGGACTATGCAGAAAAACTTCTTCGAGCAAAATTCGCTAAAAAACCTCTTGTTGCTGAGGCTAATGTAAAAGTCTTGAATGACGGATACAATTATGGTCATAACATTCATGCCTCAATAACCACTACTTACTCTATTGAAACAGAGAATAGAGAGAAAGGCATGTATACGGATATAAGTGGCAATAAAGCTACTGCTTATGGACTGATTGCCGCTGCAGAGAAAGCCGGGTTGGAACTTTATCTTGGTTCCTATCCGATTACTCCGGCAACAGATATCTTGCATGAATTGGCTAAACATAAATCATTAGGCGTAAAAACCGTTCAATGTGAAGACGAGATTTCAGGATGTGCTTCGGCTATCGGAGCAGCCTTTGCCGGTGATTTGGCAGTTACCACCACTTCAGGACCAGGAGTCTGTTTGAAAAGCGAAGCCATAAATTTGGCTGTGATGGCCGAACTACCTTTAGTGATAATTGATGTGCAAAGGGGAGGTCCCTCTACCGGATTACCGACAAAATCGGAACAAACGGATTTGTTGCAGGTTTTGTATGGTCGGAATGGAGAAAGTCCGGTTCCGGTGATTGCTGCATCGTCTCCTACAGATTGTTTCGATTCCATTTACCAAGCATGTAAAGTAGCGGTAGAGCATATGACACCGGTGTTTTTTCTGAGCGATGCGTTTATTGCAAACGGTTCAGCTGCTTGGAAACTTCCGAATCTGAAAGAGTATCCTGATATCAAGCCGCATTATGTGTTGCCTGAGCAGAAAAATAATTGGTCTCCTTACAACCGTGATTCTCACACTATGGCGCGTTATTGGGCTGTGCCGGGCATGGAAGGATATACGCACGTCATTGGAGGATTAGAAAAAAGCAGCACCACAGGTGCCATTTGTTATGATCCTGGCAACCATGAAAAAATGGTATCTTATAGGCAGGAGAAGATTAATCGCATTGTAAATGAAATCCCTGATTTGGAAATCTTTGGCGACCAAGATGCAGATTTGTTGGTTGTAGGATGGGGAGGAACTTTCGGACATCTTTATTCCGCTGTAGCACTGATGCGTGAAGCTGGAAAAAAGGTTGCTTTTGTTCATTTCCATTGGATAAGTCCATTGCCCAAGAACACAGCAGACGTATTGCGAAAATTCAAGAAGATTGTTGTTGCCGAGCAAAATTCGGGACAATTGGCTGGTTATCTTCGTATGAAAATAGAGAATCTTCCTCACATATATCAATATAATAAAATCCAGGGACAACCGTTCCAGGTCAAATCCCTAAAGGATGCTTTTACAAAAATAATGGAGGATGCGTAAATGAATAATATAAAATTTACTTCAAAAGATTTTATGAGTGATCAGAATGCCCGTTGGTGTGCAGGATGTGGTGACCATGCTTTTTTGAAATCGCTTCAAAAGGCAATGGCGAAATTGAATGTTGCCCCTTGGAATACCGAGGTGATCTCCGGCATCGGCTGTTCTTCGCGTTTACCTTATTATGTGAATGCTTATTGTTTTCATACAATTCATGGACGTGCATTAGCTGTAGCTACTGGCGCAAAAGTTGCTAATCCTGATAAAAGTGTGTGGACCATTTCGGGTGATGGTGACGGTTTGGCAATTGGCGGCAATCATTTTATACATGCTATTCGCCGTAATATTGACATCAATATGATTTTGTTGAACAACAAAATTTATGGCTTAACCAAAGGACAATATTCACCTACATCCGACAGAGGATTCATTTCAAAGTCATCTCCTTACGGAACGATAGAAGATCCATTCAATCCCGCTGAGTTAGCAATAGGTGCCAGAGGACGTTTTTTCGCACGTTGCGTAGCTTCTGATATTGACGGCACTGTGGATGTGTTGCTTGCAGCTGCAAATCATAAAGGAACTTCGGTTGTGGAGGTGCTGCAAAATTGCGTTATTTTCAATGATGGAACTCATGATGCTATAGCAACCAAAGAGTTGCGCCGGAAGAATGCCATTTATCTGATGCATGGCAAACCGATGTTGTTTGGTGATGACAATCAATATGGGTTGGTACAGGACGGATTTGGACTGAAAGTGGCGAAAATAGGAGAGGATGGAGTCACGATGGAAAATGTATTAGTGCATGATGCCCATTGTCAAGACAACACCTTGCATATGAAACTGGCAATGATGGAAGGTCCCGATTTTCCAGTTGCATTGGGAGTGATTCGTGAGGTGGAAGCTCCTACATATGATGCAGCTACCGTTCAACAGATCGAAGAGGTGAAAGCTGCCAAGAAATACCACAATTTTGCAGAGCTATTGCTTACCAATGATACTTGGGAAATTAAATAAAAGATAATATATTCCTTTTGAAAATCCTCGATAAATAGTTTGTCGGGGATTTTTTATATATTTGTGTATCTCTAAAAAATGAATGAATATGAACAAGGCTGTATATCCTCTTATCATTCTCCTTTTATGTATGTGTAGGCTTAATACGTCAGCTTGTACCACAGCCGTCGTGTCAGGCAAATGTACTGTAGACGGGCGCCCGCTTTTATTCAAGCAGCGTGATGCCACAGATTTCAACAATCGGATGCAACTCTTTCATGATGGCAAGTATACTTATATGGGATTGTGTGACAAAAAAGATCCGAAAGGAAAAGAAGTCTGGGGTGGCTATAATTCGACAGGCTTTGCCATTATCAATTCGGCCTCATACAACCTTAATTCATCTGACAGTTCCGGTGTAAAGGATCAGGAAGGATTCATTATGAAGAGAGCTTTGCAGGTATGTGCTACGCTCAAGGATTTTGAGATATTGTTGGATACGTTGGCAAAACCGATGGGATGCAACACCAATTTCGGTGTAATTGATGCACATGGAGGAGCCGCTTATTATGAAACCGGCAATAACGGTTATGTAAAATTTGATGCCAATGACTCTGTGATTGCTAAGCGCGGGTATTTGATTCGCACCAATTTTTGTTTTACAGGCAAGAGTGACTTGGATAAGGGATTGTCGCGATATTATGCTGAAAAGGAAATCCTTTTAGGAGGATATGCCCGCCAGATACTTTCTCCTGAGTTTTTTCTATCTGATGTATCTCGTAGTCTCTTTCATGGATTGACGCACGTCAACCTTTATAATCAAATGCCTGAAAACGATATCACTCCGTTCTTCGTCCCGTTCCGTGATTACATACTAAGGTATTCCACCTCTTCTGCATTAGTAATACAGGGCGTCTCTCGGGGAGAAGCCCCGTCACAATCTGTCTGTTGGACCGTTCTTGGTTCCCCCTTAACCTCTGTAGCTATTCCCTTATGGATCATCCCGTCAGGCAATTTGCCGCTAATCTTGGAGGCAGATACGGATGGTAATGCTCCTCTTTGCAAATGGGCTTTGACGCTCAAGGAATCGTTATTCCCGATACATAGTGGAGAAGGTCCTGATTATTTGGATTTGGGGAAGTTGATAAATAAGCGTAAAAACGGGATAATGCAGCGCACGTTACCCGTTCAGGATAGTATTTTGCATCGGGGTATTGCCATGCAAGAGCGTTTCCGAAAGAATAAAAGCATCAATCCCGAGGAGATCAATGCTTTTTATAATTGGGTGAACCAGTATGTTACTGATTTCTATACTCACTCTTTTTCGCCATATGATAAATCTCCGGCATCACCCAGACCTGGAACAATGTAAGAGTGCTCATTCAAAGTCTTGTCTATGGCTGCACACCAAACAGTAGCATCCTCGGGGAGAAATCCTTTTAAGTATTCCAAAGCCTGGTCGGTTGCAATCACAGCAGCAACATGCACCTGAGACGGTTCTCCTTTGGTCATTAAAGCCTTATAGCTTAAATCAAGAGAACGACCGGTTGCAAGCATCGGATCCACAATCAGCAAAGTCTTATTGTCAATTCGAGGAGAAGCCAGATATTCAATATGGATCTTGAAATTTTCTTCATCTATAAATTTCCGATAAGCTGATACAAAAGCATTTTCGGCTTTGTCGAAATAGTTCAGAAATCCTTGGTGTAAAGGTAACCCGGCCCTTAGAATTGTGGCGATGACCAACTGGTCCTTACATAAATTCGCAGGAGCTGTTCCTAAAGGAGTCTGCACCTGCGTTGTATAATAATTCAGAGTCTTACTAATTTCATACGCCATAATTTCACCGATGCGTTCAATGTTGCGGCGAAATCTCAAAGGATCTTTTTGAATGTTAATATCACGAAGTTCGGCAACAAATTGTCCAAGAACAGAATTTGTCTCACTAAGATTGACAGATTTCATACTAAATTAATTATTTATATTTGATAAGTTTTTGATTAATCTCACGTACATGCGCCTCCATCCTTTCCACTCATCCGTTTCTGCTAATGATGAATTGTGGAATAAGGTAATAAAGTCACCTCCAACAGCCTGTACCCGTTCATAGAGCTTGGTGATTGTCTCCAATGCTTGTTCGGGGCTCATTGAAAAATCTTCTTTTAGGGTCATATCTATCACAGCTGTAGTGTGAATCATCAGAGGCGTTTCCCGTTCATTCTCTATATCATAGAAAGGGAATGGGATGCTTGTTCCCGTTCTGAATCCGTATTGATTGGTATAGATCACCGAATAGTCGTGGTATATGCCGGCAGATTGTAGCAGTCGGTACGACTCAGGGAACCTGATTCGTAAATAATGTTGTCTGCTTGCATTGACTTGATGATTCAGTACCCGCTCAAGATCCATCTTTTCATGGCATAAGTGAATATTGTTGAATGCAGCCACATAAGATGGGTGCAACAACACACGATTTTCTTTATCGATCATGCGCATCATTTTGCGCAGTCGTTTCGAAGGGAATATATAATGGCGGTCATATTGTCCGTACGGTCCCCTATGTGCAAAGAACAGTCCTTTGATCTGCTCCTCTTCATAAAGTTTTATAATAAAAGAGAAGTTGAAATAGGGATCTTCCTTGAAACGCAAGATCGTGAGCAGTCGATTCCAAAACCTCTTGAATTTTCGTTCCCCCAGGTCTTTCAGCAGACAAAGAGAGTTTGCTACACCTTTGTTTCTATAGAGGAAAGGATGATCAATATCGATGGTTGGTATGAATCGGAATTGTCGGGATGAGAATTCTAGATCAGGATATTTGATCAGTAATATATTTTTAAGTTTAATCACCCATTCGTCCACAATCGGGTGAGTGATGCATCCCATTTTCTGTAAAATGCTTGCCTCATATTTGTATCTTCCGTGTTTATCCAAATCATTCGAGTGGTATTCTTCCATTCGTGAGAGCAGATAAAATGAAGCGGCAAACAAATCAAAAGGAACATTTTCATCTTCCTCCTCTTTTTTATTATTGTGGAAAAATGTAGGGAGATTGCCCCATTTCCCGAATGAGAAATCGTCTAATTTCGATAATCCTTTTGAGAAGAGCAATTCAGTAGACTTTATCCATATACCTTTGTGAGGATCTTGAGTACAGTATGCAATACCGGGAAGAGGGGATAATAAGTACTCGTTAAGCTTGTTTGTTAAATAGAAATCACAGCCCAATATTCTAGAAAACAATTGGGTTAAGATATAATTGAGCCTGGGGCTTTTTTGATCTGAATAAATGGCGATCATTTCAATTCATTCTGTTTCCGGGACGAAAATACAAAAAATATTCCAAACACGTTACATTTTGTATACTTAATTGTTAGGTAAATTTAAATATGTTCGTATTAAAGAAATATTTCTCTAATAACTTTCCTTATTCGGAATAAATGTATTATTTTTGTCCCCGGAAAATAAAACTCCGCTTTGGAGCTCCGTATGAAACAAAAATATCAATTAATAATACCAATTAATTAAAATCAAAGAAAATGGCAAAAGTAGATTTAAGCAAGTACGGTATTACAGGAACTACAGAGGTTCTGTATAACCCTTCTTATGAAACATTGTTCGCTGAAGAGACAAAAGCAAGTCTTGAAGGTTATGAAAAGGGACAAGATACAGAGCTAGGTGCTGTAAACGTTATGACAGGTGTTTATACCGGTCGTTCTCCTAAGGACAAGTTTATCGTTGAAGACGCTACTTCTAAAAATACCGTTTGGTGGACTACTCCTGAGTATCCAAACGATAACAAGAAAGCTTCACAAGAAGCATGGGCTACTGTTAAAGAAATAGCTAAGAAAGAACTTTCTAACAAAAAGCTTTTCGTAGTAGATGCATTCTGCGGTGCCAACGAAGATACACGTATGAAAGTTCGTTTCATCGTAGAGGTTGCTTGGCAAGCTCACTTTGTAACAAACATGTTCATCAAACCAACTTCTCAAAAAGAATTGGATCAAGAACCTGATTTCGTAGTTTACAACGCTTCTAAAGCTAAATTGACAAACTACAAAGAATTAGGTTTGAATTCAGAAACAGCTGTAGTGTTCAACTTGACTTCAAAAGAGCAAGTTATCATCAACACATGGTACGGTGGTGAAATGAAGAAAGGTATGTTCTCAATGATGAACTACTTCTTACCTTTGAAAGGTATTGCTGCAATGCATTGCTCTGCAAATACAGATTTAAAAGGCGGTAACACAGCAATCTTCTTCGGTTTGTCAGGTACAGGTAAAACTACATTGTCTACCGATCCTAAACGTTTGTTGATTGGTGATGACGAACACGGATGGGACGACAACGGTGTCTTCAACTTCGAAGGTGGTTGTTATGCTAAGGTTATCAACCTTGACAAAGATTCAGAGCCTGATATCTATGGCGCTATCAAACGTAATGCTCTTCTTGAGAACGTTACTGTTGCTGAAAACGGCAAGATTGATTTCGCAGATAAGTCAGTTACAGAGAATACTCGTGTATCTTATCCTATCAATCACATCACAAATATCGTTAAACCTATCTCTCATGCTTCTGCTGCTAAACAAGTTATTTTCTTGTCAGCTGACGCATTCGGTGTATTGCCTCCAGTATCTATCTTGAACAAAGAGCAGACTCAGTACTACTTCTTATCTGGATTTACAGCTAAATTAGCTGGTACAGAACGTGGTATCACAGCTCCTACTCCTACATTCTCTGCATGTTTCGGTCAAGCATTCTTGGAATTGCATCCTACAAAATATGCTGCAGAATTGGTAAAACATATGGAGAAATCAGGTGCTAAAGCATATTTGGTTAATACAGGTTGGAACGGAACAGGCAAACGTATCTCTATCCGCGATACTCGTGGTATTATTGATGCTATCCTTGACGGTTCAATTGATACAGCTGAAACAAAGGTTATTCCTTTCTTCGACTTCAAGGTTCCTACATCTTTACATGGTGTTGACCCTGCTATCCTTGATCCTCGCGACACATACGACTGTGCTTGCAAATGGGAAGAGAAAGCAAAAGACTTGGCTGCTCGCTTCATCAAGAACTTCGCTAAATACGAAGGTAACGAAGCCGGTAAAGCTCTTGTTGCTGCAGGTCCAAAATTGTAATCCGATTACATTTTACAGATATAGGGCGTACCGGAAGGCACGCCCTTTTTTTACGATATGATATGTATACAAAGTGTGTATAAACAAAAATCCCCGGCTATCTCAAATGAGCGTAGCAAGGGATTCTCGTTATTCTATAGTGGATTTATTCGCTGTCGGTAACTGTTTCCTTAACCTCTGAACTATCCATTTCTTCGTTTATTTCATCATCATCTGTACTTTCTTGTACCGGCAAAATTCTTTCGGCATGCAAACAGACCAGTTGCTCTTGCAATTCCTTGTCATTGAGAATCTTTTTCAACGCTTGTTTCGATGCGTTTTGTTGCGATTCTTTTTTTGAATAGCCCATTCCTTGTCCCAAACTCATTCCTTCGATCAGTAATTCCGTGTTGAACATCATATTACCGTCTCCATCATTTGGGCAATCAACCAGTTTATATTCAAAATCAAGACGTTTCTTCTGAGTCCATTCAATCATCCGTGATTTGAAGTTCACCTCTTTCTTTGCCACAAGGTTTATATCGATGATCTCTTTTAATATCTTATCCTCCATGAAAGATTTGCACACATTATATCCTCTGTCGAGATATATGGCGCCTATCATGGCTTCGAAAGCATTACCGCTTAGATTATTGTTGTGCGACGGCGATAAGCTTTGGTGAGAATATTTAATGATTTTGTCCAGCCCTATTTTGTCGCCCACTTTGTTTAAAGTTTCGCGTTGCACTATTTTTGATCTCGTGCTGGTGAGAAATCCTTCCCTTTTGCTGTTGAATTTTTTGAAAACAATGTCTGCAACAATGGCATCCAGAATGGCATCTCCCAGAAATTCCAGTCGTTCATTGTTGATTATTTTCCCGTTATTGTCTTTTATTGAGAAGGACTTGTGTATTAAGGCCTGTTTATAAAGCCGGATATCCTTGGGTAGGAATCCCAGTATCTTGTAAAAAACAGAATAAGACTCCTTATCCTTTAGGAAAAGGAGTCTTAATTTATTTAGTGTTCGGGAAATCACTTGCAATAAGAATTATTGTTCGCACTTCTTAAAGATCACGCAAGCATTGTGACCACCAAAACCAAACGTATTTGATAAAGCAGTCCTTACTTCACGCTTTTGCGCCTTGTTAAATGTGAAATTAAGATTGTAGTCGATTTCTTCGTCCTCGTCATCTTCCTCGTGGTTGATGGTAGGAGGTATAATCCCGTTCTTTATAGCAAGAACACCTGCAATTGCTTCTATTGCACCGGCAGCACCCAAAAGATGACCGGTCATTGATTTTGTTGAACTAATGTTCAATTTAGTTACAGAATCGCCAAACACAGCTTTTATAGCTTTCACTTCCGATAGGTCACCCACACCGGTTGATGTGCCGTGAACATTGATATAATCAATGTCTTCAGGTTTCATTTCTGCATCTTCCAGCGCGTTTTGCATAACCAATATAGCTCCCAATCCTTCAGGATGAGATGCGGTCAAGTGGTAGGCATCAGCAGATGCGCCTATTCCGGCAACTTCTGCATAGATTTTTGCTCCACGTGCTTTGGCATGTTCATATTCTTCAAGAATCAAACATCCGGCACCTTCACCCATCACAAAGCCGTCACGACTCTTGCTGAATGGACGTGATGCTGTTTCGGGAGATTCGTTGCGTGTTGACAAAGCATGCATCGCATTAAATCCACCAACACCAGCGGCAGCAATAGCAGCTTCAGCACCTCCTGATACAATGGCATTTGCTTTACCCAAACGGATATAGTTGAAAGCCTCTGCAATAGCAGTTGACGAAGTAGCACATGCAGAAACAGTTCCAAAGTTCGGACCACGAAATCCGTACATAATTGATATCTGTCCTGCTGCGATGTCCGAGATCATCTTCGGTATGAAGAACGGATTAAAACGCGGTCCATCCTCTTTATGAAGAGCATAGTTACTGACTTCCTCTTCAAAAGTTTGGATACCACCGATGCCTGCTCCGAAAATCACACCAATTTTGTTCTTATCCTCTTTTTCAAGATCCATACCGGAATCTACCACAGCTTCTTGAGCTACCACAATTGCAAATTGTGTATAAGGATCCATTTTACGGGCTTCCTTACGATCGATAAAGTCGGTAGGAGTGAAATTCTTTACTTCGCAAGCGAAGCGAGTCTTGAACATTGATGTATCAAAATGAGTAATAGGTCCTGCTCCGCTCACTCCATGAATCAGCGCATCCCAGTATTCTGAGACGTTGTTGCCGATTGGAGTAAGGGCACCAAGACCTGTTACTACAACTCTTTTTAATTCCATATGATGAAATAAATATTATTTCGCAGATTTCTCGATATATGCGACTGCATCACCTACAGTTGTGATCTTTTCAGCTTGATCATCAGGGATTTGAATACCGAATTCTTTTTCAAATTCCATAATCAATTCTACTGTATCCAATGAGTCTGCGCCCAGATCGTTAGTGAAACTTGCAGTTTCAGTAACTTCTGATTCTTCAACACCTAATTTATCTACGATAATTGCTTTTACTTTTTCTGCTATATCAGACATAACTTTTAAGTTTTTAATTATTAATCGAATTATTTGTTTAAATTTGCAGATGCAAAGGAAATAATATTAATTTTCTTCAGCAAATATTTAACGAACAAAATTCAATCTGTTGCACATTTTTTACTTTTGTGTGCATTGATTAATAAGATTATGGGTAAGAGAATAGCGATTTTTGCATCGGGTGAAGGGACAAATGCCGAGAATATTATTCGATATTTTGATAATAATCCCAATGTGGATATCAAAATAGTTCTATGTAACAGGCTTAAGGCTGGAGTGTTAGCTCGTGCATCCACACTCGGCATACCTGCAAAGAGTTTTTCGCGTGCTGATTTATATGAGACGGATAAGGTGCTTGGTTTGTTGCAAAGTATGGAAATTGACTTTATTGTCCTTTCCGGGTTCATGATGATGATGCCTTCTTCTATTTTAACAGCTTTTGCAAAAAGGATTGTGAATATTCATCCTGCACTTCTTCCTAAATTCGGGGGAAAAGGCATGTTTGGCATGCATGTGCATGAGGCGGTGAAGACTGCCGGTGATAGTGAATCGGGAATTACCATTCATTATGTGAATGAAAAATATGATAGTGGCGAAATCATTCTTCAGGTCAAGTGTCAATTGTCACCGACCGATAGTGCCGAGGACATCGCATCTAAGGTGCATGTCTTGGAATATCGCTATTATCCTGAAGTTATTGAAAAAGTGGTGATGCATTTATGAGACGCATTTCTCACATATTGTTGTTCTGTTTTTGTTTATTATCATGTAAGGAGCGCAATTCTCAAGCTTCCACTTCACAGGCTATTCCTAAATCAGCTTCTAAGACATCCGTTGTGGTGGGTGCTGCACGTATTGATCAATATCTGCCTTTGGTGGCAGGAAAAAGGGTGGCTTTGCTCACTAATCAGACAGGACGTGTGGGTAATAGATCCACAGCTGCTTATCTCAAGAGCAAAGGCGTGAATGTCACGTTGATTCTTACACCCGAGCACGGGCTCAGCGGTAAGGCAGCTCCGGGAGCTTCTGTAGGGAATAGTGTGGATGCTGAAACGGGTATTCCGGTTTACTCATTATACAAGGGCAGTTTTACGGCTCCGGGTGACAAAGAGATGAACCGTTTTGACGTATTGCTTTCAGATATGCAAGATGTAGGAGTCCGCTTCTACACCTATTATATAAGTATGGTTAGAATGATGGACGTTTGTGCCGACTATCATAAAAAGATGATAGTGCTTGATCGCCCTAATCCGAATGGACATTACGTGGACGGTCCCGTACTTGACATGAAATACAAGTCGGAAGTAGGGTGGTTGCCCATTCCCGTCGTGTATGGAATGACTATGGGTGAGCTGGCTTTGATGGTCAATGGTGAGCATTGGCTTACTGACGGTAGAGATTGTGAGCTGCGTGTTGTCACTTGTTTGCATTATACGCACCGCACCTTATATATATTACCGGTTTCTCCATCGCCTAATCTGCCCAACATGCGGTCTGTTTATCTTTATCCATCGCTTTGTTTGTTTGAAGGCACACAGGTGAGCGTCGGCAGAGGCACACCCACACCCTTCCAATCTTATGGAGTGAAAGCTCAAAACTATTGGACGGATCTGAGCAAACTTACCGACAAGGAAGCGAAAGAGACAGGTTTCAGTCTCAACTATTTGGTGGAGGCATACCATAAGCTCCATCAAGGGGATAAATTCTTTACACCTTTTTTCGAAAAATTGATAGGTGTGGGATATGTGCGTAAAATGGTAATGGACGGAAAAACAGCCGATCAGATTCAGCAGAAATGGGAACCGGACGTCGAGCGGTTTAAGAAGTTGCGTAAAGAGTATTTATTATATAAAGAATGATGAGCGATATTACCTTCTCCTCTGTTGAGGATTTATTTAGTCATCAGCTGCAAAATTGGCGATTGCTAGCAGCTAATTATGCAGCTCTGTCACGAGTGGAAGTGAAAGAATTTCAGCTTTCGGAACGTTATGTCGTGAAAGTTCAATTCAATCCGGCACGTATTGTATCATCAGCTGCAAAGGTTGATAAAGAGTCTGTATCCCAGCGCCCTTGCTTCCTTTGCCATCAAAATAGGCCTACGGAGCAAGAAGCCATTCCTTTTGGTGAAGATTATCAAATACTGGTTAATCCTTATCCCATCTTTCCGAAGCATTTCACCATTCCTACGGTTGAGCATACACCGCAAACCATTATGGGACGCTTTGGAGATATGTTGAATTTGGCTCGTACCATGGATCAATATGTCATTTTTTATAATGGTCCCAGGTGTGGGGCATCAGCTCCCGATCATGCCCATTTTCAGGCCGGAAGCCGTGGCTTCCTTCCTATTGAGCGTGACATTAACGATTTTGATTTTGAAGATTTGGGCAATTATCATGAATCTGTGATTCGTTTGGCGCAAAGCTATACGCATCCGTTTTTCCTGATTCAGTCATCATCCATTGACGATGCAGCATTTTTGTTTTCTACTTTGGTTGAAGGGATGAGCCGAGTGAAAGAGGAATCTTTTGAACCGATGTTGAATATTCTTGCATGGTATATAGACGACCAATGGCTGGTAGCCGTATTCCCACGCAAATTGCACCGTCCTTCCTGCTATTTTGAAACAGACGCTACAAAAAGACTTCTTATCAGTCCTGCCTCGGTAGATATGGGCGGTGTCTTTATCGTTCCCCAGCGAGCCGATTTTGATAAAGTGACAGGCGATGACATTCAAAAGATATTGAATGAGGTCTGCTATGATGAAGAAATGACCGAACAATTGGTTAAACAAATAAAATCTTGTCTATGACCGAACCGTTTGTACAAGTAGGCATTATGTCGGCAACACAGATCGATTTTGATCTGAGTCCGCACTATATATATAAGGAGGAAGCTTGCACAGGCAAAAGTAGTGCAACCTATTCCGAAGGGAAAATCAGATGGCGTCAACAATTGTATGACGAGTTGGTTTTTGAATCGGTTGATGGAGACTCTGCTTCTTTCACCCTTTTCAATGTAGTTATTGGCAAGCAATTCCATTGGCAAAGAGTTGAAGACCAAAAATTCCGGGGAAACCTGAAATTCATTGTAGAAGGGGATCAGATTACAGCCGTCAACGTTGTGCCGGTTGAGAAATACCTTGAGAGTGTTGTCTCCTCAGAGATGAATGCTACAGCTTCACCGGCCTTATTGCAGGCACATGCCGTCATCTCCAGAAGTTGGTTGTTCCATCAGATGCAAAGTAAAACAAAAGAAAATAGTTGCGACCGCTTTGTCGATACGGATGAATCTCTCATTCGCTGGCAGGATCGCGAAGATCACTTGCATTTTGATGTTTGTGCTGATGATCATTGCCAACGCTATCAAGGAATTACACGCATTTCTTCTCCAAAAGCCATAGAGGCTGTTTGCTCGACACGCGGACAAGTGTTGACGAGCGAAGGCGAACTTTGTGATGCGCGTTTTTCAAAATGTTGTGGAGGAGCGATGGAGCAATTCTCTACTTGTTGGGAAGATAAGGATTACACCTATCTTCGCCCGCTGCGTGACAACGGCGATGTGGATAATCTTCCTGATCTCACCGATGAGGCCGAAGCAAAGAAATGGATACTCTCATCTCCTGATGCATTTTGCAACACCACCGACAAGCAGGTGCTCTCCCAGGTTCTTAATGATTATGATCAGGAAACTCATCATTTCTATCGTTGGCAAGTCAGCTATTCACAGACTCAATTATCTCAATTAGTGGCTCGCCGCAGTGGCATTGATTATGGACTGATTCAGGATCTTGTACCCATAGAGCGCGGACCGAGCGGTCGGATCAAGCAACTGAAAATTATCGGTTCGTTGCGTACACGCATTATCGGTAAAGAACTTGAAATTCGCCATACTTTGTCCGAATCACATCTTTACAGTTCCGCATTTGTTGTTGACAAGGGATTGGACGACAACGGCGAGATTCGTTTCGTGTTACACGGAGCCGGTTGGGGACATGGCGTTGGACTTTGTCAAATAGGTGCTGCCGTGATGGGAGTCAAAGGCTATACCTATTCCGATATATTGAATCATTACTATCCCGGCAGTGAAATCACCCAAATGTATAAATAATTATATACCAATTATGAATAATAAAATAGATTGTTTTATCCCGAATGTAAGCGATTGGCAAAACGCCTCGACTATAGATAAATTACAGAAAACAGGAATAGTTAACCGCGTTGTTTTGCTTGAAACCTCACATCTGTTCTCAAGCGACACCATGCGAAAGATGGCAGAGCAATCTCAGGCAGAGTACACGCTGTTTTATAAAAAGAATACCAATCTTGATCTAGGCATGTTTGCGCTGGAGCGGATGATGCATATTGCAACCGACACCTATGCAGGCATGGTATATGCCGATCATTACCAAGTAATTGGTGAAAATCAATCGGCAGCACCCGTCATTGATTATCAGGAAGGCAGTTTGCGCGACGATTTTGATTTCGGCTCCTTGCTTCTTTTCCGTACCGATGCGCTGAAACTTGCAGCCGCAAGCATGGTAAACGATTATCAATTTGCCGGCTTCTATGATCTTCGGTTGAAACTGTCTCAACACTATACCATTGTGCATATCAATGAATACCTCTATTCTGAAGTAGAAGATGACAAGCGCAAGAGCGGTGAGAAGCTTTTTGATTACGTTGATCCTAAGAATCGTGCCTTACAGATAGAGATGGAACAGGCTTGTACCTCTCATTTGAAAGACGTGGGAGCCTATTTGTCTCCGGTGTTTGCACCTATCAGTTTTGATCAGGAAGCTTTTGAATATGAAGCATCCGTGATTATTCCCGTCAGGAATCGTGTCCGTACGATAGGCGATGCCATACGTTCGGCACTTAGTCAGGAAACCTCCTTCAAATATAATGTGATTGTCGTTGACAACCATTCAACGGACGGCACCACCGAAGCGATCGGCATCCTTAAGTCCGACCCGCGAGTTGTACACCTCATTCCCGAGCGTAATGATCTGGGCATCGGCGGTTGCTGGAATTTGGGCGCTCATCATGCCAAGTGCGGAAAATTTGTAGTGCAACTTGATAGCGATGATGTATATAAGGATGAGCATACACTTGCAAAAATGGTGGAGGCTTTTTATGCACAGAACTGTGCAATGGTCATAGGCACCTATCAAATGGCCGATTTCAAAAAGAGACCCATTGCACCGGGCATTATAGATCATAAGGAATGGACACCTGAAAACGGACGAAACAATGCCTTGCGCATCAACGGACTGGGCGCTCCACGTGCATTTTATACCCCATTGCTTCGCCGTTTGAATTTGCCTAACACCAGCTATGGCGAAGATTATGCCCTTAGCTTGAACTTTTCGCGTCATTATCAAATCGGCCGCGTATATGATGTCGTTTATCTGTGCCGCCGTTGGGAAGGAAACAGTGATGCTTCGCTTAGTATCGAGAAAACAAATATAAATAATTTATATAAAGACCGCATTCGCACTTGGGAGTTGCAGGCACGCAAAAGAATGAGCAAATGAAAACGAAACCGACTTCACCATGGGCGTGGATACCCTCGCTTTATTTTGCTGAAGGTCTGCCTTATGTGGCTGTAATGACCATTTCCGTGATTATGTATAAAAAGCTGGGAATCAGCAACACGGATATAGCACTTTACACCTCATGGCTTTATCTTCCGTGGGTGATCAAACCCTTTTGGAGTCCCTTTGTAGATGCGCTCAAAACCAAGCGTTGGTGGATCACAATCATGCAGTTGCTGGTCGGTGCCGGATTGGCAGGCATTGCATTTACCATCCCCACCACTCATTTCTTTCAAACCACGCTTGCCATTTTTTGGCTGGTAGCCTTCAGCTCGGCCACTCATGACATTGCAGCCGATGGATTTTACATGTTGGCTCTTGATGTCAAGGATCAGGCTTTGTATGTGGGCATTCGCAGCACATTCTATCGCGTTGCCACCATTGCCGGTCAAGGATTGCTGGTGGTTCTGGCAGGTGAGTTGGAAACACATACGAAGAGTATTTCCATGGCATGGTCCATTACATTTTATGTGCTTGCCGGATTATTCATTGCATTTTATCTTTACCACAGCTACATTCTGCCCAAGCCCAAAAGCGATGCGGAGAATGTTACTAAAAAAGAGGTAAAGGTCGTTCTTTCAGAATTCATTTCCACTTTTTCCTCTTTCTTTAGTAAGAAGCAGGCAGGTATAGCCATTCTTTTTATGTTGCTCTATCGCTTGCCCGAAGCCCAGTTAGTGAAGCTTATCAATCCCTTTTTGCTTGATCCTTTGAACAAAGGCGGATTAGGATTATCCACAGCCGAGGTCGGCATTGTGTATGGAACAGTCGGAATTCTCGGATTGACAATCGGTGGCATCATCGGTGGTATCTGTGCCTCAAAAGGCGGATTACAAAAATGGTTGTGGCCCATGGCGTGGAGCATTTCACTGACTTGCATCACCTTTGTATTCCTGGCATTTGTTCAGCCTCAAAGTTTAATCATTATCAATGCCTGTGTGTTTGTTGAGCAATTCGGTTACGGCTTTGGTTTCACAGCCTACATGCTCTACCTTATTTATTATGCCAAAGGCGAACACAAAACCTCTCATTATGCCATTTGCACGGCATTCATGGCATTAGGCATGATGCTTCCCGGCATGTTTGCCGGTTGGTTGCAAGATCATATCGGTTATCGCTATTTCTTCATTTGGGTGATGATCTGCTGCGCTGCCACCATAGCTGTGTGTGCATTTGTGAAGATTGATCCTGAATATGGCAAAAAGGCGGAAGAAGAGATAAAATGATCAAGATATAATATTTTTCAAAACCTTATATATTAAAGCAGCCGATTACAGTGATGTAGTCGGTTGCTTTGTTTAAATCCTATTCAATTGACTAACAATTATTAAATTTTACAGCAGGCTGATGTTACTTAGAGAAATAGCTGTATATTTGTAAGGTAAACTTATAAGTTAATATACATATATGAATCCAACAGAATTAGCTTCGTCCTTAAGGACAGTAGTTTCGGCCCTGATTAAGGGATTACGAAAACAAATGTATTCGGCAGATAGTTATTCAATGACTGAATTTGAAACGCTCAAGCATTTAGCAAAAAACGCCTCATTATTACCTTCGGAACTCGCAGCTTTAACACGAATTAAAGCACAATCAATGTCGCAGATTTTGAACAAATTGGAAAAGCAGAATATGATTAAACGAACCGCTTCAACAGAAGACAAGCGCAAAACATCTATTTCGTTAACCGATTCGGGCTTGAAATTTATTGAAAAATCACGTTACGACCGGGATGAATGGTTGAAAGGATTGATTGAAAGAAACCTTACCGAAGAGGATAAAATGCTTCTGATGAAGGCTTTGCCCGTATTACTAAAACTGATTGAAAACAAATAAAAATCAATTATATGGAATGGTATTATTATTTCAGTGGGTTTCTCTCAGGAGCTGTTCTGACAAACTCTGTACCTCATTTTGTAAAAGGTGTTTCAGGAGACAAGTTTCCTACCCCGTTTTCGAAACCGCATGGGAAAGGATTGTCATCACCGCTTGTAAATGTAGTGTGGGCATTAGTTCATTTATTGGTGGGATATTTACTTTTCAGACTAGCCGATATATCATCACAAAACAACCTCATGTTAATAGCGTTTTTTGCGGGAGTGGCTTGTCTCAGTATATTTAGTAGTATACAATTCGTAGGTAAAGATAAAGAATAGGATAAAAACAGTTTAGTGTTCATGGCAACAAAAATAAGCACATTCAGAGCTTTCAGTAACCGTAACTATTGTTTGTATTTCGGAGGACAGTCCGTTTCTCAAATTGGCACTTGGATGCAACGTACAGGGGTGAGCTGGGTTATTTACACCATGACGCATTCGGCGTTTATGCTCGGTATTACCCTGTTTGCCACTCAGTTCCCATCGTTTTTACTTTCATTGTATGGCGGCATTATTTCGGATCGGTATGACCGTTACAAAATTATGCTTGTAACCCAGGCCGCCGCTATGATTCAAGCTGTATTGCTGGCCGTGTTGATGCTTACAAATCAGTATGCCGTGTGGAGCATACTCACACTAAGCGTTATTTTGGGTGTTATCAATGCATTTGATATGCCGGCACGGCAACCGCTGGTACACGAAATTATACGCAATGAAAGCGATCTGCCTAACGCACTTGCCCTCAACTCCTCAATGACAAATCTGGCGCGGGTAATTGGTCCGGCCATGTCTGGTATCATCCTCGAAAAGCTGGGTGCAGGTATCTGTTTTTCGTTGAACGCTTTGAGCTTTGTGGCAGTAATCACGTCATTGCTACTTATGAAGTTACCGCCTGCTGCTCAACATCCTGCACAAAAGAAAATTGTTGCTGAGCTAAAAGATGGTTTTGTCTATATTAGGCACACACCGATCATTGGCATGACATTACTGATGCTTAGCTGTGTGAGCCTGTTGGTATTGCCTTACAATACGCTTTTACCCGTTTTTGCCAAGATTGTTTTTAAAGGCGATGCCACTACCTTTGGATACATCAACAGTTTCATAGGGTTAGGTGCATTGGGAGGTGCTTTCTTTCTGGCATCATTAAAACCCGGAGTCGACCTTAAAATTGTATTGTTGATTAATACTTTTATTTTGGGTTTCAGTCTAATGTTTTTCTCGCATATCAGTTACTTCCCGTTGGCTATGCTGTTTGCTACTACCTGCGGCTTTGGCATGATGGCGCAAACCACAGTTGGCAATACCATTGTGCAAATTCATGCCGCCCCTAACATGCGGGGTAGGGTGATGAGCTTTTTTGCCCTGGCGTTCTTTGGCATGTTGCCCTTGGGCAGTTTGGCTGTTGGTGGCTTATCCCAGAAAATCGGAGCCCCAAACATGCTGCTTTGCCAAGGTGCAATCGCCATAATCATTGCTATTATATTTTTAAACTATCTACGAAAAGACAAGCTGAATAAAAGGAAAATGGAGAAAATCAATGACGCAAACGATATAATTACAAGGAACATTTAAGTAACAAGTATCAATAAAAGCAATAGAATGGAATCAAACAACTCAAATACGGCCCTGTTGGTCATGGATATGCAAATCTCCCTACTTAGCAGGCTTTCTGATACCTCAGTATTTATCGGCAATGTGGCCAAAGCCATAGCCCATGCACGTACCAATAACATACCTGTGCTTTATGTAGTGGTAGGTTTCAGGCACGGTATGCCCGAAGTAGATACAAACAATAAAAGTTTTGCGGCGATGAAAGAAAGAATGGGCACCGGAGATATGATCGAATGGATGAAAATTGACACTGCCATAGCACCACTTCCGACCGAAGTGATAGTAATCAAACGTCGTTTCAGCGCATTCACAGGCAGTGACCTCGAAGTAATATTGCGGGCACAAGGCATTCGGCACATTGTGCTTACCGGAATTTCAACCGGCGGTGTAGTACTCTCTACCGTACGCGAAGCTGCCGATAAAGACTACCGCATAACTGTACTATCCGATGGTTGTGTTGATGGTGATCAGGAAGTGCATCGTGTACTGACCACGAAGGTTTTCCCACGGCAGGCAGATGTAATGACAGTGGAAGAATGGATAAAAATCTAACAATAAAACAAGATTCAATATACAGTAAACGCAAGATGAGCAATGAATGTGAAAGCAATTTTAACTAAATAAGTGAAGAATATAGGATTGGTAATTAGTGAGAATCTATCCTAATTTCGCACGAATTACCAATAAAAAACTCCTGAAAATGGACCTTAGTTCCAAAGTTCCACATACCCCTCTCGCTTTTTTTTACATTTTTCTTTTCGTTTCATAATCAGTAATTTACATGAATTCGGCTTGCGCCTTTCTCTTTTTTGGGTGAAGTGCGACATTGCTGCATTTTAAGGCTCTTCTTATTTTCAATTTGTTGATATATAGTTTGTTATGAAAATAAAGGTGAGGCTTTACGTTCCATTCTTTTTCTATTTGTGAGTTCCAGCTCTTGAACGATTGAAACTTTTGTGGAACGAAGTATCGTGCCGCTTGCTGCAAAGTTCCAACTATCGTTCCACTTGTGAAATAGGGTGGAACTTGTAATAATATGTTAATAAGCTCCGCGGGATTTGTTAGACCACAAGTAATCAATTAGTTATACTAATAGTATATATACTATATAATAGTATTATATATAGTAATATTACTTATAATTACTATATACTATAATACACCGTGCTTTATATCTCTCACAATGAGCACTTTACAAAAGTAAATTTCCGGGAAGAGGGGAAGGTGGAACTTTGGAACTAACGAGTTGTTTACTTTTGTATCTTTTAATAAAATAGTGTTTGAAATCCATCATCAGTGCCAATAACGGCTATGTCTCGTTATTCTGCACTTAAAAAAAGGTATAATGAGGTTTTGTCCAAGTCGATAAAACCTCTTTCTTTTTGCCCTTTTTCAATTGAATTTTTCCGTGTTTTAGTTTGCCCGCCTGTAATGTTCCACCTACCGGTCTGTGATCTTTCCCCTGCCCGCGGGGAGTTATCAGATTACTGGCCTGTAGATAAGCGACTACTCGCCTGTGAGTGGGAGGTTACAGGCGGGCATTTTTATTGCCGGTCCGTGGTCGTTTAGGGACGGCCTAAATAATGAAAAATCAGTTCAACCTCTTTACTGAAAAAAAAGTGTCTTTTCTTATCATATCCAATCTCTTTCAATTTCTGTGTCAGTTCCGTGTTGCGGTTGATCCATCGTATAAGTGATCTTTTGGCTGATTCGGGATCACAATTTGGAATATAGAGCGCAGCCAGTTCGGATTTTCCATAAAAACGAATGGGGTGTTCGTGCAAATTATCATTTTGTTGTTCCATTTTTGTATGTTTTTTCTTTATGATTATCTACCAAAGATACGTAAAAACGCCCGATTTTACAAGGATTTTCTCTCGTTTTTCTGTGACAAAAAGGGATAAATCAGGACAAAAAAGAACAAAGAATGACAGATGGAATTATATCGGGACAATGCCCTTTCTCCATGCATTAATTTTGTATTCGTAATCAGGAACAAACCTGATCACAGAACAAATAATAAGGTATAATCCAAAAAATTAAAGTTTATGGCAACCAAAACAAAAGCAGTCAAGAAAACCTTTGTGCTTCCCATTACCGAGAATCAGGTATTTTACACCACCGTGAAAAAACACAATTTGAGAGACAAAACAAAAGCGCCGCTTTATTATGCGCAAGTGCATCATGCCGGACGTGCCTCATTGGTCACTTTGCAATCACGCCTATGTCAAATGTCGTCACTCAGTAAAGGTGATGTGCAAAGTGTGTTGAGCAATCTGATGGATGTGATCATGGATTTGCTGCGTGAGGGAAAAATTATCGAGTTGGGGCAATTGGGTAATATGTACATCAGTGTACGCAGCAAAGGGATTGAAGTGGAAAAAGACTTCTCATCAGCCAATATCAAAGGAGCGCACATTCGCTTTGTGGCAGGCACCGATTTAAAGCAGTTGATGAAATCTTTAAGTTACCTAAAATTGTCTGAGGATGCCGGCGCCGCCGCGTCTGACACAAAATCAGACGGGAAGGGTAATGGCACGGATTCAGGCAATACCAAGGGTGATGGCACTAATACCGGAGGCAACACCGGCGGAAATACAGGTGGAGATTCCGATGGAGGTAAAATTTAAAGTAGTTAGCAACCAATGAGTGCAGTAAAAGTAATGGGAGTGATCCTGGGCAAAGCATGGCGGATATTGTCCGCCATCGCTTCGCCTCTCCTGAAAGACAAGGAAAATGTGAAAGCCATGCAAGAGTTTGCCGACCTGATCATGGGCCAGTACAAAACATTGATCGACCATTTGGAACAGGCAATCAATGACTACTTTGAACTATCGAAGAAAATCAGAGAGATGCACGAGGAAGTGTGCACACTCAAAGAGGAATTGGTAACAGCCGTAGCAAACAGTTGCAAGGAAGCTCAGAGCTGCAAATATGCAGTGAAATGAGAGTAAACGGGTTTATGCTCCCAATCGGATGGAGATAGAAACTCCTGAAAATGTATCAGTGCAAAGATGACAAGCCCATCCATGTATCCCAATCGTCAAGCAAGGCAGGTAATTGATCGGCTGCGCCTCTTGACCACCGGATGGAATGAGTGCCAAACCTCTTTGCCTGATACATTTTATTTTAATCTAACAAAACAACCAACAAAATGAATACTACTAAATATCCACAAATACCCGGCATCACCCTCACCAATACAGAAATATTGCTAGTCGCTAAAAGCATCAACATCCCTCCTGCTGCCCTAAAGGCGGTGCAAGTAGTAGAAACAGCAGGACGAGGCGGCTTCATTGCTCCCGGTAAGCCCACCATCCTTTTTGAAGGGCACATCTTTTGGAAGCAGCTCCTCATTCGCAAAATCAACCCCATGCAACACGCCAACGGCAATGCAGACATCCTTTATCCTAAATGGGATCGCAGCAAATATCAAGGCGGACAGAATGAATACGCCCGATTGAAGCGTGCTTGTAGCATCAACGAAGAAGCGGCCTACAGCTCGGCAAGTTGGGGACTTTTTCAAATAATGGGCTTCAATCACAGTCAATGTGGCATCGCCAACATACACGAATTTGTAAAGTTAATGGCAGAGAGCGAATACCAACAACTCAAACTAACAGTCGCCTTTTTGAAGAATAACAATCTGCTGGCACCCCTTCGCCAATGCAATTGGAGTCATTTTGCACAGGCTTATAATGGAGCAGGCTATGCACAAAATCACTACGCAGAGAAACTCAGTGAGGCTTACAAGAAGGCGGTGGAGCTGTTTGGGTAGTTGGTGCGGGAAAAAAATAGGGAGAAAAAGAAGCATAAATTATCTACTATATTTAATATTATTATTACTTCATTATTTTTTTGCAAAAAAAATCAACGGTATAAATTATTTATGTAACTTTGATTTTAATTTATATATAATGACCAATTTATTAAATAGATTGTGACTTTATTAAAAAAATACGCAAAGCATACATTATAGTTAGTTAGCAACAAAAAAATATGTCTATCAATTGGAATAATATACGTCCGTTAAATAATAGTCTCAATGATGGTTTTGAGGAATTAATTTGTCAATTAGCCTCAAGAGAAAAGTTTGAGAACCAAAAGTGTTTTCGAAGAATGGGAAAACCCGATGGTGGCAAAGAATGCTATTGGGAAATGGCAGATGGTAGTTTGGTTATGTGGCAGGCAAAGTATTTTACAGTAAGCTTTTCTTCGACTCAATGGAACCAAATAGATAAATCTGTTAAAACAGCTATTAACAATCATCCATCTCTAATAAAATATTATATATGTTCACCTCTTGATATGCCTGATCCAAAAATTAAAGGCAAATCATCTATGCTGGATAAATGGGTAAAAAAAATAGAAGAGTGGAAATCTTATGCACAAAATAAAGGAATAAATACTTCATTTGAGTATTGGGGTAGTTCCGAATTAGTAAAAAAATTAGCTTTAAAAAAGAATGAAGGGTTAAAATATTTTTGGTTTAATCAGGAAGAATTTACTGATGAATGGTTTGAAAGTAAAAACAACGAAAGTATTAGTTCTTTGGGAGCGAGATATACCAAAGAACTGAATTTTGACCTCCCCATTGCGAAAATATTTGATAGTTTGGCAAGAGATAACAATTTTAAGATACAAGTAGATAATTATTATAACGATTTCTTTGAAAAATATAAAATAATAGAGAAGGACGATGAAATAAAAATGATATTGCCAGAACTAGCAAACAAATATGGTGAATTCAAGAAAACTTATAAATCTCTATCTTTTATTGGAAATGATTTTATTCCTTTAGATAAACTAAAGCAAGAACTTAATTCTATTTTATCTTCTTTTCAAGATTTGTTTTATGGACAAGGTAAGAATCCCAAATCTCATTCAAATGCGAGAAATAGACTTTTACTATCATTTATCGCTAGTACTCAAAAGTTGTATGATTTTTTAGGAAGTACTACTTGCAATTTAATAAATCATCCATTTTTGCTAATAACAGGTAATGCGGGCATGGGAAAGTCTCATCTTCTAGCTGATATTGTAAATAAAAGGAAGGGAAAAGGACTGCAAAGTTTGTTGCTTCTAGGAGAAAATTTTACAAATCTAGACAATCCTTGGACACAAATATTGTATAACCAATTGCATAAAAGTAAGTTGGATGACTTCGTTTTTTTAGATGTGCTAAATGCTAAAGCTGAGAGTCAACGCTCCCGCATTATCATTTTTATCGATGCACTTAATGAAGGTAATGGGAAGATTATTTGGCCTAAAAGATTAAAATTCTTTATTCAATCTATAGAGAAACATCCTTGGTTAGGACTAGTTGTCAGTATCCGAAGTTCTTTTGAAAAACTTATTGCACCTGCAGATGAAATAACAGGTGATCTTATTTCAAGAGTAGAACATAAAGGTTTTGTTGAAAACGGTTATTATGCTGCCAAACATTTTTTTGAATATTATGATATTATACAACCAGGTTCTCCGTTATTAGATCCAGAATTTCAAAATCCTCTATTTTTAAAACTTTTTTGTAAATCACTATTTGAGAGGAAATTGCATCAAATACCCCCTGGCTATAAAGGATTTACTGCTATCTTCGACTACTATTTGGATAGTATCAACTTAAAATTAGCACGTCCAGAAGAGTTATATTATGATGAAAAGAAGCCTCTTGTAAAAAATGTTATTGAAATTTTAGTTTCAAAGATGATTGAAGATGATAAAGATTTTGTTACATATGATGAAGCCGATGAAATTGCAAATGAGGTCTTTAAAAAAGTATGTAATAATTCAGAGCCATATCTTAAAAGACTTATATCAGAAGGAATCTTTAATAATGACATACGTAAAGAACCTAATGGAGAAGGTAATATCATTGACATAGATGTTATATCTTTTGCATATCAACGATTTCAGGATCATCTAACTGTGTCTATTTTATTTGATAAATATTTGAATACTAAACAGCCGGAACTATCGTTTCAATCTGGTAAATTGTATGAATTAACTAAGGTTGATAAATTGCAGTGGAATCAAAACTTGGTTGAATCTATGTCTATTCAATTGCCTGAACGAGTGAATAAAGAATTATTTGAAGTATTACCAAGCATAAAAGATAATGATATAATTGCAAAAGGATTCATTCAATCTTTAATTTGGCGCAAAGACCCAATGTTTGGAGATAGTTCTAGAGAATATATAAAAAGGGTAATAATGCAGAAAAATTATTTATTCCATCTTTTTCTAGATGTTATTATTTCGTCTGCGATGAAGCCTGGTCTTTATTTTAATGCTAGATGGTTGCATTCTTTTTTAATGAAGTACTCCTTACCAAAACGAGATTCGTTTTGGACGACATGGCTTCAAAGTAAATATGGTGAAAATACTGATCCTAATGCTATAAAACGGTTAATAGACTGGGCTTGGAATGAAGAAGATACATCTTATATTGATGATGATTCTATTCTTTTAGGCAGTATTGCTATTAGTTGGTTTCTTACCAGTTCAAATCGATATTTGAGAGATGCAGCAACAAAGGCATTGGTGTGTCTATTGCAACATAAAATTTATCTAATTCCTATTTTATTGGATGAATTTAAAGGCGTAAATGATCCATATGTCGCTGAACGGCTTTACGCTATGGCTTATGGGTGTGCATTAAGGACTGAGAAATATGAAGAACTTGTGGCTTTGGCCGAATATGTTTATAATGAAGTTTTTGATAAGAATGAAGTATATTCACACATACTTCTTAGAGATTATGCTCGAGAAATTATTGAGTATTCATTATATCATAACCCTAATCCTAAAATTCAAATAGCTAAGATTCGTCCTCCTTATAAGAGTAAGGCATTACCTAAAAAGTTCCCCTCTAATGAAGAAATAGATAAAAAGTATCAGCCCAAAGGCAAAACTGGAAATTATGGAATGAGAAAATGGGGCATAACAGCCATTCTTAGTTCAATGACTACAGAACATGGAAAAGGAACAGGATATTATGGTGACTTTGGACGTTATACTTTTCAAAATGCTTTCTCTCATTGGAAAATAAATTATGATAAACTGAGCAATTATGCTGTCCAGCGGATCTTTGAAATTGGATATGACTCTAAGCTTTTTAGTAATTTTGATTCAGAGCAAGGTTCTGGTCGTGCTACTGGTAACAAAGAACGCATTGGCAAAAAGTATCAGTGGATTGTATTTTACGAATTATTAGCACAAGTCTCAGATCAGTGTTTGCTTTATGATGAATCAAATTGGAATACCCGCAAAAAAACGATTCCTTATGATGGTCCTTGGTATCCCTATGTTAGGGATATAGATCCATCAATAGTAATTAGAGATATACAAGCGAATAAGTATAAAGAGCCGGTTGATCATTGGTGGTTCAATACTCAATATTCTCCATGGGATATCCCTAATAAAGCATGGGTTACTAATTTTCAAGACATACCTTCTCCTAAAAATATTATTGAAGTAAAAGATAATATTGGAAATTCTTGGTTTTGGTTAGATATAAATCCAACATGGAAAGAACCACTAACGATAGGAGACGATAACTTAAATAATAAGCAGAGGCAACTGTCTCTTTATGTAACGAGCTATTTGGTGAAAAAAAAGGATTTACATACGCTTCAAAATATTTTAAACAAAGATCTTAATAGCGTTTCTCTACCCGAAGTGAGAAGTATGTATAATATTTTTAGTCGAGAATATTATTGGTCTCCTGCATTTTCATTTTCCGATAGTCCTTACTATTTGGGAGGGGATTGGATCAAAATCAATGACCAAACAGGAAAATTAAATACAGAAGTGCATAGGACAACAGAATCTTTTAATTGGGAAGAGGAATTTGATTGCTCAAAAACATTGCCTATTCAATATAATAGACCTACAAAAATTATTAAAGATGGATTAAAGTTAAAATTTTCATCAAAAGAAGGAGAGCTTGTAGATAATGACGATCAAATGATTTGTTTTGATCCATCCGTAAATTACAACAGTATTCCAGGTTTGCTTATAAGAAAAGAACAATTACAGCAATGGCTTGAGAAAGAGGATTTATCTATTATTTGGCGTGTAAGTGGTAATAAGATATTTTTAGCAGGTGGTTTTGGTCACCAAGACTATCCAGGTAGATTGAATCTTTCGGGAATTTTTACTCTAGATAATGGTGCCATAGAAGGCAAACTTAATTTTGAAAAAGAAATAACATCTTAGGTTCACAATAATATTGTTTCATGCAAAATTCGCCAAGCGGTTTATTTTGAACCATTTGGCGAGTGCTTTCTTTATGCTATTGGAATGGTATGTTCCTGTATATAAAACATTTACTAAATGACTATATTACATCTCCAAAAGCAATAAATCCATATGACATAATAGCCTTTAATCAATTATACACAGAAATCCGTAGCGGTAAGTATAAACGTCAAATAGAATTGATGTGCGCCGAAACGGATCCCAAGAAACAAGCAGCAATGAAACGGGCATTGGACTATTTCACCCAATCAGTCATTTGCATCGTGCGTAATAGTCAATCAATCACCGACTATACAGGAGTACTATGCATTGATTTGGAAGATAAAGATAATCCGGGTCTCGCACCTGAAAAGATGCGCGTGTTGTGATGAATGATCCGCTGCTGCATGTGTGGATCATATTTATTCCCAGCGAGGTTACAAACGAATAGCTCCCGTTGTCTTCTTTACAGACTTCATAGGGGAGTGGGCGAGGTGTTGTTGAAGAATGTTTGCTTTGGGCTTTTTCGTTTCAGACATACAACGGCAACTTTTAGTGTTAGACAATTATTATTGTGCAAATCTATGATCTCTTCTTGATCTAAAAATATTTATTGCAAATATCTTTGATGCAAGTCTCACAAATGTGAGAATACGAAAAGACACACTTACCGGAAGCGGAGGGCTATTACAGCTACTTTTTATTATGTAGGACAAGTAGCAGGACAAGTACGGAGCAAGGCAAATTTGTCTTAGAAAAAGAACGATAGACTTCATTTATTCAAAGGAATAGTATTGTTAATATCTTTATGCTGCTGACACCTATTATATATGTACACCTTATATATAGGTAACAGCAATAGAAGACATGAGAATAGACATATAATCAGTTATGAAAAGAAGAAGTAATTTCTCTTTTTTCTGCAATGCAAACGCAAAAGTAATCAGAAAATGATTACTTTTGCGTTTGCATTGCAGAATTATACAAATATGTCAGCAACATCTGAAAGTTTATCTGTATGGATTGAGAAGATGCCTCAAAGAGGGTATTATACGTTTACCAAGATGGATATAGAGGAACATTTTCCGTCTATGAGTAAAAATTATATTAAAAGCTCTTTGCATCGGTTAGCCGTGAGAAAAATTATTATTTCCCCTTGGCGCAATTTCTATGTGGTAATTCCTACTGAATTTGCGTTGAAAGGAATAATTCCTCCTGTCTTTTTTATGGATGCCTTCATGAAATTTGTAAACCGCCAGTACTACGTTGCTTTGTTGAATGCGGCTGTTTTTTATGGTGCTTCGCACCAAAGTCCTCAGACATTTACCGTAATGACAACATCTCCGACATTGAGAGATGTTATGAAAAATGGAAACAGTATCGTTTTTGTATCCCGGAAAGAGATTCCGACAGCGTATATCCAACAAAAAAAAACGCAAACGGGGTATATCAATGTTTCTTCTCCTGAACTTACCGCTGTGGATTTGGTTGCTTTTGAAAAAAATGTGGGAGGTTTGAATCGGGTTTGTACAGTGTTGAATGAGCTGATTGAATCCGTTGACTTTAATCGCGTTCATGCTGATTTCTTCATGTTTACAACCGCTCCTGTCATACAACGGTTAGGATACATCATAGAGTTCTTGCTTGAAGACAAAAAACAGGCTGATATATTGTATGGATGCGCAAAATCTGCAGACATGGTCTTTCGAAAGATTCCTTTTAAAGTGGAGAAATCGACTGATGGATGTGAATTAAATGACAGATGGAAAGTAATTATTAACCAAAAAATAGAAATAGACGAATGATTCCCGAATTTGCTATAAGAGAATGGCGTGAAACCGTGCCGTGGACTGCGTCCGAACAAGTTGAACAGGACCTTTTGATTTGCAGGGCTTTGACTGAAATATATAAAGATGATTATCTTGCAATGCACCTTGCATTCCGTGGGGGTACCGCATTACATAAATTATACCTGTCTCCTCAGCCACGGTATAGTGAGGACCTCGATCTTGTTCAGGTGAATGCCGAATCCATAAAAGAGACTTATGACCATATAAGGGACGTGTTATCTTTTCTTGGTGAACCCAAAGTAAAGCAGAAGAAAAACAACAATACACTGGTATTCCGATTAGAGTCGGAAATAGCTCCGGTTGTACCCATTCATCTGAAAGTGGAAATTAACTGCAAAGAACATTTTCACGTATTACCTATGAATGAAGTACCGTTTTCCGTTAATAATATGTGGTACAAGGGGGATTGTAGAATTCTTACTTATCAGTTGGACGAACTGATAGGAACGAAATTGCGTGCTTTGTACCAACGTCGCAAAGGACGTGACTTGTATGATCTATATAAAGCATTGACAATAGCGGACGTAAATGCAGATGAAGTTATTCGCTGCTACAAACACTATATGCAGTTTGTGGTTTCACAACCGCCTACCTATAAACTGTTTATTGCTAATATGGAAGAAAAAATGCGTGATCCGGAGTTTCTAGGCGATATTCAAAGTTTGATAAGACCTGGTGAAATATTTGATCCTATGCAAGGATATGAGATAGTAAAGAAGACATTAATAGATCGCTTACAAAAATAATAAGTGGAAATACAAATTGTATTATTCCTCAGAAGTTGCCGTTTTTGACGTAAATCAAATAATATACTCTACCGATTTTTCACTTCATGATCCCAAAGCGTGCAACAACTGTCCGTAAAAAGAGCGATAGACTTCACTTATTCAAACAAAAGAATAGAATTGCGAATCTCTTTGTGCTGACGACACTTATATTATATGTACACCTATTATATATAAGTAACAGCAATAGAAGACATGAGAATAGACATATAATCAGTTATGAAAAGAAGAAGTATTTTCTCTATTTCTGCAATGCAAACGCAAAAGTAATCAGAAAATGATTACTTATGCGTTTGCATTGCAGAATCTACAAATCTGTCAGCAACACCTGAAAGAAGTCATTAATAACCTACCCGAATTAAAACTTTGAGAAAAAATAATAACTTTGCACCCAATGATGAAACAATTAATTGCATGTTGCGGATTAGATTGCGAAAGTTGCGATGCCCGCATAGCCACTGTCAGAAACGACAATGAGTTAAGAGAAAAGACCGCCCAAAAGTGGAGTGTAATGAACAATGCACCGGAAATTACAGCAGCAACCATAAATTGTATGGGCTGTCGTGCAGATGGAGTGAAATTTGCGTATTGCAGCGATTATTGCGAAATCCGCAAATGTGTATATAAAAAAGGATTTAGCACCTGTGGTGACTGTAAAGAATTGGATAATTGCCAGATAGTTGGTCCAATTTTTCAGCATGCTCCCGACGCAAAAGAAAATCTTTTATCTTTGACAACTAAATAACTTCTGCAAAAAAGTACCTTAGTTAAAAGAAGAGGTCTTAGGCTATGTTATGTCGGGCTCAAGAATAAATTATTAGCCATGAAGTTGTCTTATTCGCAAAAATTTTGCACTAAGCCTATAAAGAAGCCATTTTATTCGCAAAAATTTGCAGCAGTAACAACTTATTCGGAGAAGATTTTAATGAACTAAATGCTTATCTTGAACAATGTGCAGCCTTTGAAGAGCCGGAACAGGGAAAGTTACAAATCATAGACCGTGCTTTCGAAAAAGCGGCAAATGCTCTTCCTGATGATAAAATGGTCGGGGGAAAACATTACCGGACAAATTGGTCTGAAGAACGATAAGCTTCCATTATTCAAAAAAGGAATAGATTTGCCAATATCTTTGAGCTACCGACACCTACATTATATGTACCTTATATATAGGTAACAAAAATCAGGAAAGAAAAGAAAGAGAAATCTCAAAGTAACCTACGGAGCAATGCGAAGCGAGCGGAGCAAAAAGAAAGAGGAAAAAAGGGAAAAGGATTCTCTCATTCTCCCTTCCGGCCTTCATGTAAAAGCCTTTAGTTTTGTAAATGAGTTAATCAAAAAGAATAAATATCTTTGTAAGTGAAAAAGAGTTAACCACGGAATGAAGGTGAACTATCGTAAAAGCTAGTATATAGGACTACCTC